>WBZR01003534.1_pt2 | contig 10002 bp, 4 predicted proteins | sample 5204231 | NCBI WGS metagenome assembly WBZR01 (sample SAMN12412403, study PRJNA552823) | activated sludge metagenome | isolation source: activated sludge from anammox sidestream of wastewater treatment plant... | place: USA: Virginia | collected 2017-08 | reverse complement strand
GCCTGGTTTGTCTTGGTCCCTTCAAAGACCTCTTTCGGGGATCCCAGGCAAACTAGACAGTTTGCCCTACTCTTTTCGAGAAGGATTCATGAAATTGCAGCGAGTCATTCGATTTACTTTATTCCTGGCGGCGCAGGCTTTGCTCCTCGGCGGCGTAGCTTACGTCACCGAAGAGTGCGTGAGCATCGCCGTCAACGACAAATCGTATGTCAGCCCCAACCTGAACAGGATCGGTTACGGCGAGGCTTTGCAATCCGTCGCTCCGGGCGATGTCGTCGGCGACAAACAGACGATTACCATCAATCGCAATCACGGATTGAGCGAATGGTTTGTCAACGGCCCTTACGGATTGGAGCACGGCTTCACGCTCAACGAACCGCCGCAATCCGCAATCCGCAATCCGCAATCCGCAATCCCGCTGCGGCTGGCTTTGCAGGTTAGCGAAGGCTGGCGCGCGGTGGCCAGCGATGACGGAAAGCTCGTGACCTTGCGCGGCCCGAACGACGAGGCGGTCGAATACGGCAAGCTGGTCGCGCGCGACAAACTGGAGCGCAGCATCCCGGCGCGGGTCGCGGTCGCCTTCGCGGTCGCACTGAGTGGCGACGCCTTGCTGGTGGGCGCGCCGGGCGACGCTGTTGGCGCCAACACAAGCCGAGGCTCGGTCTACGCCTATTCGCATTGGCGGTCACAGGGGTAATCGGCCGCCGCCAGGTCTGCGCTGAAAAATCTACAGAAAAAAATCTTCTGCGTTTGCGCGAGACAACGACCGAGCCGCAATTGGAACCCATGACGGCGACGTAAAGGTTCAGCATCGCCATCAACGACGAAACCTGAAAAAAATTCTCCGCAACCGAAAAATTCCCCTTTCTTTTTCGCATGAGTAGATGAGCGGCGATGAAAGCCGCTCTGAACGGGGAGGAAGTTCTTCCGGTAAGCCGGAGGTCTGCCTGCCCTCAGATTAACTAACACGTTTACGAATTTGACTCGGAGGAAATCATGAAACCATCGCATACCAAACTATTCAGTTCACTCATTCGCGCCGCGCTGTTGTGCATGGGCCTGTGGCTCGCGCCGGCGTCCGTTTCGTTCGCGCAGGCGGTCAACAATCAAGCTCCGGACTTGTCGGCGTCTCTTTGCGACAGTCTGGAAGCGCCGCAGGGAAACAAACTGGCCTTCCGCGCGTACGCGGTGGGCGCGCAGCTTTACAGATGGAATGGAACCAGTTGGGTGTTCGTGGAGCCTGTGGCGACGTTGTACGCCGACCCAAATCATCACGTCAAAGTCGGCGTTCATTACGCCGGCCCCACCTGGGAAGCCAACAATGGCGGCAAAGTGGTGGCCACGCGCGTGGAAGGTTGCTCCCCGGATCCGACCGCCATTCCCTGGTTGCTGCTCAAGACGACCTCGACCGACGGCCCGGGCATTTTGAGTCTGGTGACCTACATCCAGCGGGTGAACACCAAAGGCGGTCTGGCTCCAACCGCTCCCGGCGCGTCCATTGGCGCAGTGGCTGAGGTCCCTTACTCGGCGGAGTATTACTTCTACCGCGCGAAGAACTACTGAAATAAAGCAACGTAATTGAGAATCGCCGCTACGTCAGACGAGCTGCGTTCGCCGCGCTGGCCGGGCGCGGCGAAGTGGACGCGCAGTTGCGCGTGGATGGCGTGGCGTCGAATCCGGTGAAGGTGACGATTCGGTAAATGGTTGCGCGACGCGAAACAAGAAGGAAGAAGGAGTGAAACAATCATGAATTTTACGAAATACGAAATACGTATCGGAGCCGGCGCGTTGCTGAGCGCGGCGTTGGTTATCTCGGCGCATTGCGCGAATTTCTTTAAAGCGGCGGCCAGCGCGCCGGCGGCAATCGTTGCGGCGCCCGCTGAATATCCGGCGGGCAGCGCCGGGCGCTTTTTGCAACTCGGCAAGGTGAAAGACAAGCGGGCGCAGGTGACGATCAATGGCGGCGCGAGCGCGACCGTCAACGGCGTGACGATTTCGAGTCTGGCCGTGAATGGCGCGGGCGCGATCAGGGCGTTGGTCAGCGCGTCGTGCAGGGCCAGAGACGCGCGTTTCACGTTGCAAGCCACCGCCGACGGAGGCTGGGTCGGGTCTGCGCCGCTGACGGTCGAGGTGACGCCGAATCCGCCGCCCACGCTCGGTTATGACAGCCTGCATACGGTAGCGCCCGGCGGGAAGTTGACGATCAAACCTGCTCGCGGCCTCAGCGATCAGGGAGAAGTCGCCAGAGTCGCCGTGCATCGCGTCACGCCGAAATTCAGGGGCAGGCTCAGCGTAGACGAGCAGGGCGTCGTCACCATCAGCCGGGCGCCCGCTCGCGGCAATTACAACGTCACGATTCGCGCCACGGACAATTGCGGCGCCGACACCTATGCCGACTTCACGCTAAAGGTCGGCGGCGGCGGCGACGGCGAATGTCCGGTCATCGGCGTCAATCCGTCGAAGCTGCGCGACGGCGCGGTGGGCGCACATTACTTCCAGAAAATCACCGCCGACGGAGCCGCGCTGCCGTATCGGTTCAGTTTGGCGTCTGGCGAGCTGTCGCCCGGTTTAAAGCTTTTCCCGCCGGGCATCATCGCGGGCGCGCCGGCCAAAGCGGGCGACTACGAATTCAGCCTCCGCGTCACCGACAAGCATGGCTGCATAGGCACAGGCGTTTACGCGCTGAGGATCAAACCGACAGGTTCTGGCGCGCCAATCAGTCGCAGGCGAGGCGAAGCGGAGAGCAGCGAAACCGAGGCGGGCGACGCTCGAGAAAGCGCAGGCAAGCCAGGCAAAACCCCGAAAGATGAAACGGGAACCGGCGAACCGAAGGAGGCGAAAACAAAGAAGGATGAAACGGAAGCCGGTGAAGTGAAGGAGACGAAAACAAAGAAGGATGAAGCGGGAACAGGCGAACCGAAGGAGGCGAAAACAAAAAAGGATGAAACGGGAACCGGCGAACCGAAGGAGGTGAAAACAAAGAAGGGTGAAACGGAGGCCGGTGAAGTGAAGGAGACGAAAACAAAGAAGGATGAAGCGGAGACCAATGAGGCGAAGAAGCTGAAGGGGCGAAAAAAGACAAACGGAAAGCAGTGAATTGAAGAGGGAACCGAAATATGCGTCACTTAAAATTCAAACCATCATTTTTTGTCCTCGTCATTCTTTCCGCCGCGCTCTGTTTCATGCCGGAGGATTCCACAACGCGGGCGTCGTCCGCTTCGCCTCCGCTCACGGGTGAGGCGGCGATTGCCCGCCTCAAAGAGCAAGGGCTTTATTCTTCGCTGATCGAAGCGGCGCGCGCGGCCCGCCACGGCGCGCAGCCTTCGCCAGCGCCTGAGTCGTCGTTTGCGATCAATCTGCCGTTCACGCAGCTTTCAAAACAGACTGCGCGCGACGGCGAGGCCAATGACAATTATGGCTACTCGGTCGCCGCCACCGATGACACGGTCGTCATCGGCGCTAACCTGGACACAGTCGGCGTCAATGCTCATCAAGGCTCGGCTTATGTGTTTTCAAGATCAGGCGCAGGCTGGGAATTACAACAAAAGCTGATATCCAACGACGGCGGGGCGGAAGACCGGTTCGGCCAATCCGTGGCGATCAGCGGCGACACCATCGTCATCGGCGCGCCTTATGACAGTACCGGGACGAACAACTATCAAGGTTCGGCCTACGTCTTTGCGCGCTCTGGCGGCGTCTGGACATTCCGGCAAAAGTTGACGGCGCACGACGGCGCGGCGTATGACCAGTTCGGTTCTTCCGTGGCGATCAGCGACGGCACGGTCGTCGCCGGGGCTTTCTCCGACGACATCGGAACGAAGACTGATCAAGGCTCGGCCTATGTCTTTGTCAGGTCCGGCGGCGGCTGGACATTTCAACAGAAGCTGACGGCCAACGACGGCGAGGCGAATGATCAGTTCGGAGGTTCGGTGGCGATTGACGCGGGCACGGTCATCGCCGGGGCGCTGCTTGATGATTTGGATGTAGTCAAAGACGCCGGCTCGGCCTACGTCTTCACCCGGTCGGAAACGGTCTGGACGCAGCGGCAAAAGCTGTCGGGGCTGAATTCAGTCGGCTCCAATACCAGCGATTTGTTTGGAGCCGACGTCGCCATAAACGGCGATACGGTCATCGTCGGCGCGCCTCTGTTCGACACTTTGGGAAGGTCCAATCAAGGGCTGGCCGTTGTCTATGTGCGGTCGGGCGGCGCCTGGTCGTACCAGAATTCCCTTGCGGCCAACGATGGCGAGGCGGAAGACCAGTTCGGCAATTCCGTTGCGATCAACGGCGATACGGCCCTGATCGGAGCGCATTTCGACGACATCGGCGTGGCCACCGGCCTGAACCTGGATCAAGGCTCGGCCTATTTGTTCACGCGCTCAGGCGCGCTCTGGGCGCCGCGGCAGCGACTCACAGCTCAGGACGGCGCGGCCCGCGAAATGTTCGGCCAGGCGGTTGCGCTGAGCGGCGACGTGGCCATCGCGGGCGCTCCTCACGCCAAGGTCGGGCCGAACGCGTCGCAAGGCGCGGTTTACCTCTTCGGCTGCGGCTACGTCGAACAACAGACGCTCACCGGCGCCGGCGGCGCGACCGGCGACAGGTTCGGCAGCGCGGTGGCGATTGACGGCGACACCGCCGTGGTTGGGTCCCCGTTCGATAACGTCGGGACAAGGTTCGTTCAAGGTTCTGCTCAAGTCTTCGTACGTGACGGCGCGGGGTGGGCGCGAACAACGCAACTCTTCGCCAACGACGGCGCGACCGGCGACCGCTTCGGCTCCGCCGTGGCCATTCACGGCGACACCATCGTCGTCAGCGCGAGCCATAAAACCATCAATAACGCTGACTATCGAGGCGCGGTCTACGTCTTCGTGCGCAGCGGCGGGACGTGGGTTCAGCAGGCGCGGCTCGTGGCCGCTGACGGCGCGGCCAATGATTTTTTTGGGGCCTCAGTCTCCATCAGCGGCGACCGGGTGGCAGTCGGCGCGCCCGAGGATGAGATTGGCGGAAAGAAATCACAAGGTTCGGTTACTCTCTTCTATCGCTCCGGCGCGACCTGGTCGTTGGAGAAGACGTTGATCGCGAATGACGGCGCGGCGCTCGATCGTTTTGGCTTTTCGGTGGCGCTCTCCGAAGATCAGGCGCTGGTCGGCGCGCCCGGCGCCACGAGCAGTAAAGGCGCCGCCTACGTTTTCGGAAGCAACATTCCCTCCTGGGGACAACGCGCGAAGTTGACCGACAGTGAAGGCGGGGCCGGCGATAACTTCGGCTGGTCAGTCGCCCTTTATGAAAACACGGCGCTGGTCGGCAGGTTGGGTAATGCGAGGCCTCAGAAGGGCGGCGCGGCGTTCGTCTTTGCCGGTCCTCACAGCACGGAGGGTTTATGGAAACAACAGGCCAGGCTGGAGCTTGATGACGGAGAATACTTTCATTCGGTCGCGCTCGGCCACAATACCGCCGTCATCGGAATGGCGAATAAAACCATCTCCGGCCAATCGCACCAAGGCGCGGCCCTGGTCATCAGGCGCAGCGGCGCGGTCTGGGCGCCACAACAGTCAATCGTCGCCAGCGATGGCAGAGACAACGATTATTTTGGCGCTTCGGTGGCCATCAGCGGCGACACAATCCTGATTGGCGCGGAACATGGCGGCAACATCAAACAGGGCGCTGTCTATGGGCTGAAAAACAATTGCGGCGCGTCGCTCGCGCGTGTCACGAGCGTTTCGGCGGCGAGTTTCGCCGCCACCAACGGGCTTGCGCCTGAATCCATCGGCGCCGCTTTCGGCGTGAACCTGGCGAGCAGCGCGCAGGCGGCCAACTCGCTGCCTCTGCCGACGACATTGGCGGGCGTCAGCGTGAAAATCAAAGATAGCCTGGGCGCGGAACGATTGGCGCCTCTCTTCTTCGTCTCGCCCGGGCAGATCAACTACGTGATCCCGGCGGGCGCGAGCGCAGGTCAGGCCGCGCTGACAGTGATCAACGCGGGCGCGCCTGTGGCGGCGGGTGAGATTCAGATCGCCGGTGTTGCGCCGGGATTGTTCTCGGCCAACTCAAGCGGGCAAGGTGTGGCCAACGCGTTCGCGTTTCGCGTCAAAGCCAACGGGTCGCAGAGCCTGGAACCCGTCGCACGATTCGATCCTTCGCAGAACGGCTTCGTTCCCATCCCGATTGATCTCGGTTCCACCAACGATCAGGTCTTCCTGGTTCTCTACGGCACAGGGTTGAGGTATCGCAGTTCGCTCATAACCGTGACCTGTTCAATTGGCGGCGTCAGCAGCGAAGTTCTCTTCGCTGGCGCGGCGCCGGGGTTCACTGGCCTGGACCAGGTCAACGTGCGATTGCCGCGCTCGCTGGCGGGGCGAGGAGTAGTTGACGTGGCGCTGGTTGTAGACGGCAAAGACGCCAACAAGGCGCATGTCAGCATTCGTTAGTTCGTTTGATCGTGGGACAAGGCGTCATCTTGTCCCACCCTTGCGGAGGAGAAGGAGTAATCATGAAATTACGTCAAGTCATTCACGTAGCTTTATTCCTGGCGGCATTGGCCCTGTGCCTCGGCGGCGACTGGCTGTCATTATCCCGGCCCGTGGCCGGACAGACAGCCAGTCAATCAAGCTTGAGCGGGGCAGCGGCGCTCGACCGTTTGAAACAGGACGGGCAATACGATTCGTTGCAGACTGCGATGCGACAAGCGCGTCTCAGCGTCAGCCTCGCCGATGCGACGCCGTTGGGCCGCTCGGCCTGGCACGCGCCTAACCGCTCGGCGGGCTACGACGCTTACGTCACCGAAGAGGGCGTGAGCATCGCCGTCAACGACAAATCGTATGTCAGCCTCAACCTGCGCGGCATCGGTTACGGCGAGGCCTTGCAATCCGTCGCGCAGGGCGAAGTCAGAGGCGACAAACAGACGATCACCATCAATCGCAATAACGGTTTGAGCGAATGGTTCGTCAACGGCCCTGACGGATTGGAACACGGCTTCACGCTCAACGAACCGCTGGGCGCACGGCAGCAGGGCGAGCCGCTGCGGCTGGCTTTGCAGGTCAGCGAAGGCTGGCGCGCGGTGGCGAGCGAAGATGGAAAGCTGGTCACGTTGCGCGGCGCTGATGACCACGCGGTCGAATACGGCAAGCTGGTCGTGCGCGATGCGCGGGGCGTGAACCTGCCTGCGCGGCTCGCGGTCGCCGAAGAGCAGGTCGTGATCGAAGTCGAAGACCGCGCGGCTGAATATCCGCTGACGATTGATCCGCTTTTTACTTTGCAACAAAAGCTGCTGGCGGCGGATGGGGCGGCGGGCGATTACCTGGGCTACGCGGTGGCGCTCGATGGCGACACGGCGTTGGTGGGCGCGCCTTACGACGACCAGAACGGCATGGAGCAAGGCTCGGCTTATGTCTTCGTGCGCAACGGCGGGGCGTGGACGCAGCAGGCGCGGCTAGTGGCTCAGGATCGCTCGTCGTTCGACTACTTCGGTTACTCGGTGGCGCTCGATGGCAACACAGCGTTGGTGGGGGCGGTCTACGGGCCGGGCAGCGTCAGCCCGGAGCAAGGCGCGGTTTATGTTTTTGTACGCGGCGGTACGACGTGGACGCAACAGGCGCGGCTGAACGCGGGCGACGGTCAGTCGCAAGATCAGTTCGGCGCGGCGGTGGCGCTCGACGGCGACACGGCGCTGGTCGGCGCATTCAACCACCAGACAGGCGCGACTTCCGGCAAGACCGGCGCGGCTTACGTTTTCACGCGCAGCGGTGGGGCTTGGACCGAGCAGGCGCGGCTGAAGGCCAACGACGGCGAGGGCGGCGATCAGTTCGGCTTCAGCGTGGCGCTGGAGGGCGACACGGCGCTGATCGGCGCGCCGAACAACGCTATCACGGTTGGCGGTCAAGGCGCGGCCTACATCTTCACGCGGAGCGGCGCGAGTTGGACACAACAACAACGACTCATCGCCGTCAATGCCGGCGCGGACGATCATTTCGGCAATGCGGTGGCGCTGAGCGGCGAGAAGGCCCTGATCGGCGCTTATCTGGCAGAGAGCGATGATAGCGGCATGGTGTATGACTTCCGGCGCGGCCCGACAGGCTGGGCACAAACAAGCCGGTTTCGCGCGCACAATCTCGCGGTGGGAGCGCATTTCGGCGTGTCCGTGGCGCTTGATGGCGATACGGCGGTGATTGGCGCTTCGCTCGGACTGTTTCAGACAGGTCCGAACGCTGTGGATCAACGTTCGGCCTACGTGTTTTTGCAACTCGGCGAATGGGTACAGGTCAGGCAGTTCGGCCCGGAACTCGGCTCGGCGAATGACAGCTTCGGTTACGCTGTCGCGCTCGACGGCGACACCGTGCTGGTAGGGGCGTATCGGGGCGATGCCGCCGGCGCCGATCAGGGCGCGGCCTACGCCTTCACGCTGCGCGACAGCCGGAGCGTCGAACGGCAGCGTTTGATCGCTCAGGATGGAGCGGAATTTGATCACTTTGGCGGCGCGGTCGCCATCAGCGGCGACACTTTGGTGGTGGGCGCCGGGGGCGACGACATCGGTATGAATGCAGATCAAGGCTCAGCCTATGTCTTCACGCGCAGCGGCGCGAGCCAACCTGTATGGACGTTTCAACAGAAACTCGTGGCTGCGAACACTGACGGTTTGGCCAATGACAACTTCGGCGCCTCGGTCGCGGTTGACGGGGACACCGTGGCGGTGGGCGCGACGGGCGTGAACGGAGGGCGAGGCGCCGTCTACGTCTTCACGCGCAACGGCGCGGTCTGGACACAGCAACAGAAACTTGCCGCCAACGACGGCGCGGTCTTTGACACCTTCGGCTTTTCGGTGGCGCTCGACGGCGGCACGCTGGTGGCGGGCGCCCCTCTCGCCGTCATCAACGCAAACGCGAATCAAGGCGCCGCCTACGTCTTCACGCGCAATGGCGCGGTTTGGACGCAACAACGAAAACTCATCGCCAACGACGGCGCGATGGATGATCGCTTCGGCTTCGCGGTCGCGCTCGACAACGACACTGTGGCGGTAGGCGCGCCTGAAGACACCATCGGCTCAAACGCGAAACAAGGTTCAGTTTATGTCTTCACGCGCAACGGAACGGTCTGGACGCAGCAACCGAAACTTACCGCCAGCGACGGCGCGGCTGGAGATTTCTTCGGCGGCGCGGTGGCGATTGAAGCGGACACGCTGGTCGTGGGCGCGGAAGGCGACACCATCGGCGCAAACGCGGGTCAAGGCTCAGCCTACGTCTACACGCCCAGCGGGACGACCTGGCAGTTTCGCCAGAAACTGATCGCCAGCGATGGCGCGGCTGAAAATAACTTTGGCCGTGTGGTCGCGGTGAGCGATGGCATGCTGGTGGTTGGCGCGTCGGGCGCAGCCATCGGCGGGAACCGCCAACAAGGTTCGGCCTACGTCTACACCCGTTTAGTGGACTGGTATCCGCAACAGAAACTCATCGCCAGCGACGGAGCGGATCAGGATCGCTTCGGCTGCACGGTCGCGCTGAGCGCGGACACCGTGGTGGTCGGCGCTCTTAACGCCAAGATCGGCGCGAACGACAATCAAGGTTCGGCTTACGTTTTTGTCAGCCCGTCCTGCCCGGCTATCACGCTTGCGCCGAACAGTCTGCCCAACGGCGCGCTCGGCGTGGCCTACAATCAACCGCTCACAGAAAGCGGCGGCGGCGTGGGTGAATACATCCTCTCGGTGTCCAGAGGCGCATTGCCGCCCGGCCTGAAGCTGAGTTACGTCCCCGGACTGTTGTCGGGCACGCCCACCGCGGCGGGGACGTACCGCTTCACGATCACGGCCACGTTTTTGCTCAGCGGTTGCAGCGGCAGCCGCGATTACACAATCACAGTCACGCCGTCCTGCCCGCCGCTCACGGTTGGGCCGGAGACGCTGTCCGACGGCGCGGTGGGAGCGGCTTATCTCAAGCCGCTGTCGGCAACCGGCGGCTCCGGACTTTACTCGTTCAGGGTCAGCGCGGGCGCGCTGCCTGCCGGATTGGTGGT
>WBZR01005289.1_pt1 | contig 10003 bp, 7 predicted proteins | sample 5204231 | NCBI WGS metagenome assembly WBZR01 (sample SAMN12412403, study PRJNA552823) | activated sludge metagenome | isolation source: activated sludge from anammox sidestream of wastewater treatment plant... | place: USA: Virginia | collected 2017-08 | reverse complement strand
TTCTCTGTTTTAATTTCCCACCAGCCCGCATTTTTATGGGCGACAGCGGCTCTACTTTGCTGGGGCTGGCAATGGGGGGATTGAGCGTTTGGGGTTGGAAGTTGAAGATTTATCCGTTGTGGATGCCGATGGTGATTTTTTCTCCCTTTTGGGTGGATGCTACAGCGACGCTGCTGCGTCGTTTGTATCGTGGTGAAAAAGTATGGCTACCTCATCGGCAGCATTACTATCAGCGATGGGTTTTGGCCGGATACAGCCACCGCCGCGTTGTGGGTATCAATATCGGTTTGATGTTGTTGTGTGCCGCTTCCGTTGTTGTGCAGCAGGTATGTCAATGGCGTTGGCTTGAGATTGGGCTGCCATTGGTTTGGTTTGTGTGTTACGGTTTGATCGCGTTGTACTCGGAGCGTGTGCTACGAGTGAGAGAAACTAAAGGTTAGTTGTGAATATTGCTCGAAAAATTAGTCGATCTCTGCATCAATATTACAAACAAATTGTCATGTTGCTTGTGGATTTTGCTTTGTTGGCCACGGCGTTACTGTTTGCTTTTTGGGCGCGTTTAGGCGAAGTGTGGCTGCCACAGCAAGCGTCACAATACGCATTGTTGGCATTGAGCTTATCTCTGTCATTGTTTGCTTTTGGTCGTTTGGGTTTATACCGCTCCATTATTCGCTATATGGGGCAACAGGCAATTTTTGCGGTGATGCAGGGAGTTTTAATTTCTGCGCTGATTGTTGCTGTGATTGCCTATATGAGCGACATGTTCATGCCGCGTTCAGTTCCCATCATTTATTTATGTTTTGCTTATATTTTTATTGGCGGATCGCGAATGGTGATTCGCGCTTACTATCATAAAGGTGTAGAAATTCACCGTGAGCGTGTGGCAATTTACGGTGCGGGTTCTTCAGGCTTGCAGGTTTATCAGGCGTTAGAGCGTAGTAACGAATACAAGCCGGTGTTGTTTGTTGACGATAATTTGGCCAAGCAAGGCATGATTCTTGATGGCTTGCCTGTGTATGCCGCGTTGAATCTTCCATCTTTGTTTGAACGACACGGCATCACCAAAGTATTGATCGCGATGCCGTCTTCATCACTGCAGCGTCGCAAAGAGATTGTTCAAGAATTGGCAGAAATGGGTGTGGGATCCCACATGGTTCCCGGCATTGAGGAACTGTTGGATAGTTCTTTGCGCGGCACCGATGTTGCGCATGTTTATGACAATATCTTAGGGCGCGTCCCAGTTGAGCCCGATATGCATTTATTGGATCGCTGCATTCGTGAACGAGTGGTTATGGTGACGGGCGCTGCAGGTTCTATTGGTAGTGAGTTGTGTCGGCAGATTCTACTAAACGAGCCGCGTATTTTATTGTTGGTTGATACCAATGAATTTGGTTTGTACCAGATTGATATGGAGTTGCGGCAAACTTTACAGAGTATGGATTCTCCAGCCATTGAACTCGTGTCTTTGTTGGGTAATACGGTCAACCAACAGCAAATGGCACATATCATTAAAAGCTTCCAAGTACAGACAATTTATCACGCCGGTGCATACAAACATGTGCCAATTGTTGAAAACAATATGGCCGAAGGTGTGCGTAATAATGTGATGGGCACTTGGTCTCTAGTAAAAGCTGCCACGGAAAATGCCGTGGAAACTTTTGTATTGATTTCTACTGATAAAGCGGTACGCCCCGTCAGCGCAATGGGGGCAAGCAAACGCTGTGCAGAATTAATTTGTCAGGCTTATGCCAGTGAAAAGACGAGTACGCGTTTCGGTATTGTGCGTTTCGGTAATGTGCTGGGATCTTCCGGCTCTGTTGTGCCTCTATTTTTTGAGCAAATTAATGATGGTGGACCAGTCACAGTGACGCACCCTGATGTCATGCGTTACTTCATGACGATTCCCGAAGCTGCTCAGTTGGTGTTGCAAGCAGGCAGCATGGGTGAGGGCGGTGAAGTCTTTGTTTTAGATATGGGCAAGCCGGTGCGCATTATGGAGCTGGCAGAGAGGATGATTACTTTATTAGGGCGCTCACTGCGAAATGAAAAAAATCCTGAGGGCGACATAGAAATTGTAATTAGTGGTTTGCGCCCGGGTGAAAAGCTGTATGAAGAATTAATTTTGGGTGACAAAGTATCTGGCACGGGGCATCCAATGATTATGCGTGCAGAAGAAAATTTTTTGCCACTCTCTAATTTATTGGCTTGCCTTGATCAGCTACAACAAGCTTGTGCAGAAAACGATTGTCAAACCATCAAGAACTTACTGAGTGAAGTGGTTGGCAGCTTTTCAGATCAACCGATTAATGATGTGGTTTGGCGCCACAATCATATTTCATACGAAACGAGTAAAGAAAACTCTTCAAATGTGACGCCAATGTTGCGTAAGCAACCGAAAAGCTGATCAACGTTTTCTTGTCATTTCCAACACTGCTGGATCTAGTGGATCCAACTGCTGCCACGCTTTTAAGTAATTATTGGCTTTCTCGTATTGTTTGCTGTCGATTGCCATCGTTACACGCGCCAGCTGCACATCGCGACTGTAGGTGGGTAGGGCGGCTGCTTTATCCAAAACACGCATCGCTTCTTCTACTTTGCCTTTTTGTTGTAAGGCCAATGCGTAAAGATAGTAGAGGCGAGGGTTTTCAGATTGCTGCGTGGCTTTTTGTAGTTGCGTAACGGCCTCGTCCAGTTTGCCGTTACGCACGGACCACAAGGCGTAAGACATCATTAAATCGGTATTGTTAGGCGCAAGTTGCATTGCTTTTTTTAATACGCGCTCGGCATCGGTTTCGCGTTGCAGTGCGCGATATAAATCAGCCAAATTGGCAGATGCAGGAATGTAGTAAGGCTCTCGCTCTATCGCTGTTTTCAGCAAGGTTTCTGCATCGGCTATGCGCTGTTCGCGCATGGCGAGACTGGCTAAGTTAGTCAATGCTGGTGCGCGATCGGCGTCAATATTTTGGCTGTCGATATATTCCTGTCGCGCATTAGCAAAGCGCGTGCTGTCTTGCACAAGAGGATTTCCTGCTAGTAAGCGTGCAGCTTCAATGCGAATCGCTTTTGTGTCGTCATCCAGTAAAGGCAATAGTGAAGATTGCTGATCGGGCGGCAGTGTTTCTGCTGCGCGCAATGCGCCGAGTTTTATTAGATCATCGTTACTTTTTAGTGAATTGATGACTAGCGGTAAATAATCTCGCGTTGGAAAATTGGGCAGCAAATTGATAGTGGTAGCTCGCACGATGGCAGGCTGTGATTCATCTTTAATCAAATCGACCAGTGCATTGTAGGAGGATGGCATTGCTGCGCGCGCCTGTGCGATGACGCTACCGTAATGAGGCGTTTGCCAATCTTTATCCGTATTTTTATCAATCGCTTTTGTTGCCCATGCGGCAGATTTATCGCTGTGGCAGTTGTTGCAGGCGTTAGGTGTACCGAGACTTTCGGTTAAATCTGGGCGCGGAATACGCATACTGTGATCGCGGCGCGCATCAACAGTCATGTAAGTGCGCTCAGGCATATGACAGTTCACGCACAAACTGCCTGCGGTATTGGGTGGGTGCATCGTGTGTTTGGGTTTGTCGTATTCGGTGCTGTGGCATTGCAAACATAAGCCATTGCCTTCAATTTTTACCTTGCCACTGTGTGGGTTGTGGCAGTTACTGCAAGTGACACCGTGCTGCGCCATTTTGCTTTGTAAGAATGATCCGTATTCATAGACTTCGTCTTGGATTTGTCCGTCTGGGAAATACAGTGATTCATCCAATAAAACTGGCATAAACGCATCGAGAAATTTTTCTTTGTCGTTGCTTGTATCAATACGACTGCGTCGGCTGTGACATTGCGCACAGCGTTCAATTTGTGTGCTGTCAGCGGAAGCATTTCGTGACGGCTTTTCTGCCGCTGTTTGTGGTTTCCATAATACTGGTGAGCCTGAGGTGAGTGTGATATCCCAACCTTTATTTTTTTCTTGAGAATTGTTTGGATTTTTTGCCCACGCGATATGTTTGGAGCCAGGGCCGTGACAAGATTCACAGCCTACACCGGTTTCCAGCCAAGTGGATTGAAATGCATTGTTATCAGGCTGAAAGTTTTTTTTGAAATCCGTGGTGTGACATTCAATGCACATGTGATTGGCATTGTGAGAGGGCGAACGCCAATGCAAAACATCGTTGGGTGTAATGGGCTCATTGGCGTAGAGGTGAAACCATTGCTGGCCACCTTCATTAACAGGGCGTGAGTCCCACGCAAATGGCAGGCTCTGCCAGCGACCATCAGGCAAAGCTGTGAGGTATTGCTGTAACGGGAAAACGCCAAAAGTGTATTGCAGGTTTACGGTTGCAGCGGAAGGTGTGCCTTGATCGGTGCTGATCGTGTACTGATTGTCGGTCGCGTTAAAGGAAGTTTTTTGTTGATGGTGTTTCAGTGGTGGCGCGGAGAAATCGCCGAGTACGCTGTTCTTATCAGCGAGCATCATGGCTTTGTGGTGATCGGAGTTCTGCCACTGTTGCTGTTCAGTTGCGTGACAGGATTGGCATTGCTCGCTGCCGACATAAGTGGCTGCTGCGCGGTGCTTTTCCTGAGAGGTTGAAGCCGTGCTTGTGATGTTAACTGGCGGTTCTGATGGTTTTTTTTCACAGCCTAACAAGGCAAAAAAAACAGCAAAAAAGACAAGGAAGCGCAACATGTTTTTGTCGTTATTTTCGGTAGTCCGCCAGTATAGCGCATGCTAGGATGCCCCCCTTCACCGTACAGGCGGGCTGGTATGTCGAGCACTTCTACACCGAATTCAATGCGCACATTGGCGCTGGCTGCTTTGGGCGTTGTTTACGGTGATATCGGTACTAGTCCGTTATATACCTTGCGGGAGTGCTTTGTCGGGCATCATCCTGTAGCACTGACTCCTGACAACATCATGGGCGTACTGTCTCTGGTGTTTTGGGCTTTGGTGCTCGTTGTTACCGTCAAATATGTTTTGTTCATCATGCGCGCCGATAACCACGGTGAAGGCGGTATCCTCGCGCTGCTCGCTTTGTCACGCAGCACAGGCGTAAAAAGTGAAAAGCTGAAAGGTGTTTTGGCATTAACGGGTATCTGTGGCGCTAGCCTGTTTTATGGTGATGGCGTTATCACACCAGCCATTTCAGTGTTGTCGGCGGTGGAAGGTTTGAAGGTCGTGGCACCAAGTTTGCACCATGTCACTATCCCTCTTGCTATTTCAATTCTCGTGGCCTTATTCCTGTTTCAACGCAAAGGTACAGCGCGCGTTGGTGCGTTATTTGGCCCTGTTATGTTGATATGGTTTTCGGTATTGGCAGTGCTTGGCATCATCAATGTCATTAAATACCCGGCTGTCTTGGAGGCACTCAATCCTTGGTATGCCGCGAAGTTTTTTAGCGAGCACGGTTTGGGTAGTCTTTTGGCATTTGGCGCGGTCGTTCTGGCTGTTACAGGGGCGGAGGCACTGTATGCCGATATGGGGCACTTTGGTAGGAAGCCTATTCAAGTGGCTTGGTTGCGTTTTGTGTTGCCTGCGCTGACTTTGAACTATTTAGGACAGGGTGCGCTGCTATTAACCAATCCACAAGCAATTGAAAATCCATTCTATTTATTGGCACCAGATTGGTTCTTGTGGCCTCTGTTGCTGCTTGCTACTTGTGCCACCGTTATTGCATCGCAAGCCGTTATTTCTGGCGTGTTTTCTGTTACGCGTCAGGCGGTTCAAATGGGTTTCTGGCCTCGTATGCGCATTGCACATACATCATCCAAAGAAATTGGCCAAATCTACATCCCTATGATGAACTGGTTTTTGATGATAGCAGTGATCTTGTTGATACTCGGCTTTCGCAACTCGGGCAATATCGCAGGTGCTTACGGCATTTCGGTGACGATGGGCATGATGGTCGATACGATTCTGGCCTGCTTTGTGGCACATCGTTTGTGGCGTTGGCCACTGTGGAGTGTTGTGGTCATAGGCGTAGTGCTATTTACCATTGATACACTATTCTTATTCCCGAATGTCTTGAAAATTCCTGAAGGTGGTTGGTTCTCGCTACTTGTTGCAGGCAGCATGATGCTGCTGATGTTTACCTGGCGAAAAGGTCGACGCTTTCTTTCTGATGCTTTGGGCAGAGAAAGTGAACCGCTTCGTCCTTTCTTGGAAGATATTAAAGTCAGTGAGCCGGTTACTGTCCCAGGAACGGCCGTTTTTATGACGAGCTCGCTGAATCGAGTGCCTCATGCCTTGTTGCATAACTTAAAGCACAACAAGGTGCTACACGAACGCGTTGTTTTTCTGACGATAGAGACGCAGGAAATCCCCTTTGTGCCGCAGGGTGACCGTATCCATGTGGAAGATCTTGCGCCGGGATTCTTTGTTGTGCGCGGCTCTTACGGTTTTCAAGAGAGCCCCAATATCCCTCAATTACTGGAAGATTGTGAACCGTTTGGCGTGAACTTTAATCTTATGGAGACGACTTTTTTCCTGTCGCGTGAGCATTTGATTCCTAGCAAGGATTCAGGAATGTCTTGGGTTTTGGATAAGATTTTTGCAGTGATGACACGCAACGCGATGCCAGCTACTACCTATTTCAATATCCCGCCTAACCGCGTGGTGGAAATGGGTACGCAGATCGAGATTTAGCCTGCATTTCGCGGCAATTTCTTTGACATATCAATGATCTATCCATAGAATGCGCCGCCTATGCACAGTGCATCTGCCAGCTCGCCATTGCCACACCATGTTGACGCGGTGAAGCTTTGTCAGCAGGGCGGGCATCTGTCAGGTAGTGCATCGTTTGCGCAGTTACATCGTTTGGGCGATCAGTTGTGTCACCAAAACGGTCAAGCGCAAGTGGATTGGCAGTTTTCGCTGGATGAGCAATCCCGCAAAGTGATACATGGTACGGTCACAGCGGTATTGCCTTTGGTGTGTCAGCGCTGCTTAGAGCAGGTTGATGTAGCCGTTCAAGCGGACACAAGTTTGGCCTTGGTATGGAGTGATGAGCAGGCGGCGCAGTTGTCGCGTTCATTGGATCCAGTGCTGATGGAAAACGATGTGTTGGATGTGCTGGCAACCGTAGAAGACGAGTTGTTATTGGCGCTGCCGATTGTGGCAACGCATGAAAAAGGCGTGTGTGAAATCGCGCAACAGTTTGAAGAACTTCTGGCGGAAGCATCAGAGGCAGAGAAATCCCCCAATCCGTTTCATGTGCTGGCAAACTTGAAAACGGACGGAAACAAAACGTCTTAGTGGCGTTTCCATGAATTGCCAAGCAAAACATTATTTAGGTAGGAGTTCCAAACAATGGCCGTACAAAAAAGCCGTAAATCTCGTTCACGCCGTGGCATGCGTCGTTCACATGATGCTTTGACTGTTAGCACGCTGTCAGTAGATTCAGTAACCGGTGAAAAGCATCTGCGTCACCACATGACTGCGGACGGTTTCTACCGCGGTCGCAAAGTGGTTGAAAACGCTGGCGAATAAAATCATGTGCAGTTGTGCACCAGTTGCTTGGCAAAGTTGCTAACACCTGATGATCACAATTGCTATTGACGCCATGAGCGGGGATTTTGGTCCTCGCGTCACAGTGCCCGCCAGTGTGCGGGCATTGTCGTTTCTGTCAGATATCAATTTGTTGTTGCTCGGCGACAACGAAGCCATCCAAAAAGAATTAGCTAAACTACAACACAATGACAACACGCGCTTGCGCATTGTTCACACTACGCAAACGGTGTCGATGAATGACAAGCCTCTGCAAGCACTGCGCAATAAAAAAGATTCTTCGTTGTATCGCGGCATTCAATTGCTCGCTGAAGGTGAAGTGCAAGCGTTTGTCAGTGCCGGCAATACCGGCGCGATGTTAGTGATTGGGCATTATTTACTCGAACGCTTTGCTGGTATTGATCGCCCTGCGATTTGTGCGCCGATTCCTACGGTGAATGGCAAAGCGTATTTGTTGGATGTCGGTGCCAATGTTGAAGTGGGCGCTGAGAACCTGCATCAATTTGCCATCATGGGTTCGGTATTGGCTTCTGCTGTTTTGGGCAGAACACAACCGCGTGTTGGCTTGCTGAATATTGGCGTGGAAGACATCAAAGGCAATGAACAAGTGCAGCAAGCTGCAACATTGTTGCAAGCCGATACTGCATTGCATTACACGGGTTTTATCGAAGCAGACCAAATTTTTTCTGATCAAGTGGATGTCGTGGTTTGCGATGGCTTTGTTGGTAATGTCGCGTTGAAAGCTAGCGAAGGCGCAGCGCGTTTAATTCGCCAGTATTTGTCGCAAGCGTTCAAGCGCAAATGGATTTACCGCGTGTTGGGTGTTTTAGTCGCGCCGGTTTTGAGTGCCTTTCGTTCGAGCATTAACCCATCGCGCTATAATGGTGCCAGTTTTTTGGGCTTTACTTCTACTTTAGTCAAAAGTCATGGTGGGGCAGATGCCAATGCTTTTTTTCATGCGATTGAAGTGGCAAGTCTAGAAGCAAAAGAAAAAATTCCACACAAAATTGGCGAGACTTTGCAAAAAATTTCTTTGAAGTAATTCTTTGAAACGGTATTTTGAAACAGTGGTTTTAAACAAGGGGGATTCATGAGTAAACCGTTGGCATTTGTTTTTTCTGGGCAGGGCTCACAAAAAGTGGGTATGTTGTCTGAAATGGCAGCAGCATTTCCTATCGTACAAAAAACTTTTGCCGAAGCCTCTGAAGTGCTGGGCTATGACTTATGGAATCTCTGCCAAAACGGTGAGCAAGAGCAATTAAACGCCACCGAAACCACGCAACCGTTGTTGCTGACTTCCAGTGTCGCGCTGTGGCGCGTGTGGCAAGAAAAGCAGGGCAAAAAGCCAGCTCTATTAGCAGGGCATAGTTTGGGTGAGTGGTCGGCTCTGGTGTGTGCGGATGTTTTAGCGTTTGGCGATGCAGTAGATTTGGTGCGTAAACGCGGTGCTTACATGCAAACGGCTGTGCCTAAAGGTGAAGGCAGCATGGCGGCGGTTTTGAATGTCGACGATGAAAAGATTTTATCGATTTGCAAAGAAGCCTCGGATGTTGGCGTAGTGGAAGCGGTGAATTTTAATTCGCCGGGGCAAGTGGTTATTGCCGGTCAAGTGGCGGCAGTGGATAAAGCCTCTGAATTGTTAAAGGCGGCTGGTGCAAAACGCGTACTACCACTGCCTGTCAGCGCACCTTTCCATACTTCCTTGATGAAACCTGCCGCAGAAAATATGGCAAAGCATATTGCCGCCACAGTTTTTCGTGCACCAAGTATTCCCGTTGTTCACAATGTCAATGCAAAAACTGCTGCTGATCCTGAAGCGATTAAAGCATTGATGATTCAACAAATTGATCATCCAGTATTGTGGGTGGATTGCGTGAAAGCATTAGTTAACGCAGGCATTCAACAAGTGGTGGAATGTGGTGCTGGCAAAGTGCTTTGCGGTCTTTGCACTCGCATCGAAAAAGACATGACAGCATTTGGCATTGAAGACATTGCCGGTTTAGAAAAAGCACTGCTCGAAATTTAATGAGTATTTAACGAGGATTTTGAAATGAGTATTGAAGGAAAAGTAGCATTGGTGACAGGCGCAAGCCGTGGTATTGGCCGCGCGATTGCTGAAGCTTTGGCAAAAATGGGCGCTACTGTTATCGGTACTGCGACGAGCGCATCTGGTGCTGCCGCAATTGCAGAGCGTCTGAAAGCTGATGGCTATAAAGGTGATGGCCTTGTCTTGAATGTCACGGATGCTAATTCCGTTGAAGCGGCGATCAAATCCATCAATGAAAAGCTTGGCAATATTGATATTTTGGTGAATAACGCAGGCATCACCAAAGACAATATTTTGATGCGTATGAAAGATGAAGAGTGGGACGATGTCATCGCCACCAATTTAACTTCAGTGTTTCGTTTGTCGCGCGCCTGTTTGCGCGGTATGACCAAAGCGCGCTGGGGACGCATCATCAATATCAGTTCCGTTGTCGGTGAAATGGGCAATGCCGG
>WBZR01005287.1_pt1 | contig 10004 bp, 7 predicted proteins | sample 5204231 | NCBI WGS metagenome assembly WBZR01 (sample SAMN12412403, study PRJNA552823) | activated sludge metagenome | isolation source: activated sludge from anammox sidestream of wastewater treatment plant... | place: USA: Virginia | collected 2017-08 | reverse complement strand
CCACGGATGGCCGATCGCGAGCGCCGCGATGCTCCACGGGAGCAGGAAGAAGCGGAAGTACGAGCCGCCGGTGCCCATCGTGGCCGGGAACCAGGCGAGAGAGAAGTAGAAGGCGAAGAGCCGGCGGTCGAGCCGCCACACCGCGGGCGCGAGCCCGATGCTCGCGACGATGGTGAGCTTGTCGATCAGGCCGTAAGCCGGACCGTTCAGATCGCGGGGCGGCGTGAGGAGCAGCGCGAGGACGTGGCGTGGATCGAGGCTCTTGAGGATCGAGTTCTCGAACGCCGGCCAGTAGAGCGCCTGTACCTTCACGAACTCGAACGGGTCGCCGAACGCCGCGCGCTCCCAGGCGAGAAGGCCCGCGAACGCGGCAACGAACGCGAGCCCGACGCCGACGAGGTAGGCGGCGCGGGCCGCGTCGCGCGTTCGCCGCAGGCGCGGCAGCTCGCCGAGGAAGACGAGGCCGACCGCGATTCCGACGAAGAGACCCTGTCCGCGCGTCAGCACGAGCGCCGGGGCGAGCGCCGCCGCGAGCCACGACGCGCGCCGGAACGCGCCGAGGAAGAGGAAGAGCAGCAGGAGGAACAGCGACTCGGTGTAGATACAGTGCAGGAAGAACGCGCTCGGCAGCGCGAAGCAGGCGACGAGCGCGACCGTGGCCGCGCGCGGCGAGAGGAGATCGCGCGCGACGCGCCAGTAGACGACCGCGAAGAGCGCCGCGAGGAGCGTCGTCAGCGCGATCCCCGCGACGGCGGCGTTCCCGATGGGGACGATGCAGGCGCGGAGCAGCAGCGGGAAGAGGGGATAGAAGGCGTGGGTCTCCCGGGCGGCGTAGCCTTCGGTCGCGATGCGGACGTAGTGAAAGGCGTCCCAGTTGTAGAAGGCGCGGAGCGGGTCGCTGCTCGCGGCGAGGCCGGCCGCCCCTTCCCACGCGAGCGGCGGGATCACGGTCGCGAGAGCGAGCAGGCCGAGGAGCTTCCAGCCGACGAAGGCGAGCGCCAGGCGGCAGCGAGGGTCGGGCGGCGACGATAGGGGGCGCATGCGCGTGCGGGATCGGCGGCTCGCGCCGTCGTAGCGCAGCCGCCCGGAGGCCGCCAGGCGCGGACGCGCGCCGGACCTTGGCCGCGCGCCGTTCGAGCGGGCCGGGGCCGCGGGCCGGTGGGTGCTGTCCTAAGTAGAGGTGGGACAGCACCGGCCGGTGAAATCGCTTTACAGCCGACTTGGCGCGGGGCTACAGGTCGAGTCCCGTGCGCCGCTTCCCGCGCTCGGCCGTCGACCAAGCGAGGTGCCCGTCCGATGCCGAATCGTCTCCGCAGCCGCTACGCGCTCGTGGTCGCGGCGCTGCTCGCGCCGCTCGCCGCGCGCGCCGAGTTCCCCTACCCGGAATGCGGCGGACCGCTCGCCGCGAGCTGTAGCGACCCGACCGACTTCGCATCGTACCTCTTCCTCCCGACGACGGCGCCGCCGACGGTGCCGTCGGACCTCGACCCGAGCAATTTCCGCTTCTCGAGCTTCGTCGACCCCGCCGTGCCCGCGACTGCGCAGGAGCTCTTCGGCGTGCGCGGGCCGAGCGTCGACAAGGCCTGGCAGGTGACCACCGGCCGCCCCGACGTCGTGATCGCGATCCTCGACTCGGGCCTCGACTGGGCGGACGGCGGCGCGATGAGCGACCTGGCGGCGAAAGTCCACCTGAACACCGGCGAGCTGCCGCTGCCCGAAGGGACGAGCAACGGGTACGACCGCAATCAGGACGGCGTCTTCGACGTGCGCGACTACCGCGCCGACGGCGCGCACGCCGCGGACTCGCGCGTCGCCGACGCGAACGGCAACGGGATCGTCGATCCGCAGGACCTGATCCGCGCCTTCTCCGACGGCGCCGATGCCGACGCGAACGGCTACGTCGACGACGTCGCGGGCTGGGACTTCCACCAGGACGACAACGATCCCTACGACGACGTGCACTACGGCCACGGCACCGGCGAGGCCGAGGATTCGACCGCCGAGGCCGCGAACGGCGGGGGCGTCGGCGTCGCCCCGAACGCGACCTTCATCCCGATCAAGGTGAGCGACAGCTTCGTTTCCGACGTCAACGACTTCGCGCGCGGGGTCGTCTTCGCCGTGGACAGCGGTGCGGCGGTGATCCAGGAGGCGACCGGTGCGCTCGACCACACGCCGTTCGGTCAGGACGCGATCGACTACGCGTACGCCCGCGGCGTGCCGGTGATCGCGTCGGCGGCGGACGAGGAGTCGTACCACCACAACTGGCCGTCGAACTACGATCACACGATCCCGGTGAACTCGATCCGCGCCGGGGACGGGACCTTCGTCCAGAACGCCACGTATCTGCTGCTGAACGGCTGCACGAACTACGGCGCGCACAACGTGCACGTGTCGATTCCGTCGAACTCGTGCTCGTCGGAGGCGACCGGGCGCGGCGCCGGCATCGCGGCACTGATCGTGTCGCGGGCGCGCAACCTCGTCGACGCGGGCCAGCTCACGGATCACCCCGTCACCGGCACGGCGCTCTCCGCCAACGAGGTGAAGCAGATCCTCGCCGCCACCGCCGACGACATCGACTTCAGCGGCACCCTGGCGCTCGCGACCTCGCCGTCGGTGAAGTTCGGCTTCCTCTCCGATCTCGTCTCGACGCGCTTCCCGAGCCACCCGGGGCGCGACAAGTACTTCGGTTACGGGCGCGTGAACGCCGACCGGGCGGTGCGGACGCTCGCGGCGACGACGATCCCGCCCGAGGCCGAGCTCGCCTCGCCGGGCTGGTTCCACACGCTCGACCCGACGGCGACGCCGATGGTGGCGATCACGGGCTCGACCGCGGCGTATCGCCGCGCCCACGCCTATACCTACACGCTCGAGTACGGCTGCGGCGTCGAACCGGTTGCGAGCGAATACGCGCGTCCCGGGCACGTCATCGCGACCGGCGCGCCGGTGGCGCCGATCGACGAGGCGGTCCTCGGCACCTGGGCGATCGCCGCTGTGGCGGCCGACTGCGCGTTCGATGCCGTGACGCTGCCGGTCGCCGACCGCGACGACTTCGACGAGGTCTACAACGTGACGCTGCGCCTGCGGGTCGTCGACGACCTCGGGAACGTCGGCGAGGACACGCGCGTCGTCTCCGTGTTCCACGATCCGGATGTGCACCCCGGCTTCCCGCTCTTCGTGCGCGCGTCGGGGGACGGCTCGCCCGCGCTCGCCGATCTCGACGGCGACGGCACCCTCGACGTGGTGTTTGCGACCGCCGCGGGTGAGGTGCACGCCTTCCGCGGCGACGGTAGCGCGCTTCCCGGGTGGCCCGTCACGACCGACCTCGACGTGCTGCACACCGGTTCGGCGGGCTTCACGAGCGGGGCGGTGGATGCGGCCGTGCACGAGTCGGTCCTCGCGTCGGCCGCGGTCGGGGATCTCGACCGCGACGGCGCGTTCGAGGTGGTGGTCGCGTCGACGCAGGGCAAGCTCTACGTCTTCGAGGCCGACGGGACGCGCCGCGCCGGCTTCCCGGTGAGCACGACGCCCGCGTTCTCCGCCCCGGGGATCCGCGACGAGGCGAACCGCCTCGACCCCGGCTTCCTCGCGACCCCGGCGCTCGCCGATCTCGATCGCGACGGCGCGCTCGAGATCGTGATCGGCGCCATGGACCGCCACCTCTACGTCTGGCGCGCCGACGGCTCGCCGCAGCCTGGCTTCCCGATCCTGATGGTCGATCGCACGGTCACGACCGTCGACCCGATGACCGGCAAGGTGACCTGGGACCTCGTCGGCGGTCAGCCGCGCGGCTCGCGCGGCACGAAGATCGTCGCCTCGCCGGCGCTCGGCGACATCGACGGCGACGGCTTCCTCGAGATCGTCCAGGGCACCAACGAGGAGTACGTACGCGGCGAGGACGCCAACGTGCAGCTCTCGTTCTTCGCGGGCGTCGCCGGGCTCGCGCCGGTGAACGGCCGGCTCTACGCGATCGACCATGCCGGCAGCCTGAGCCCGCGCGTTGCGGGGAATCCGGCGGGACCGTACCTCCCGGGCTGGCCGGTGAAGATCGCGCTCTTCAGCGAGGACCTGCTGCCGACGGTTGCGCACGGCGTGACGCAAGGCGCGGTGCTCGGCGACGTCGACGGCGACGGTATCGACGAGGTCGTCGTGCAGGGCAACAACGGACCGGTCTACGTGCTGCGCGGCGACGGGACGTCGCACTACGGGGTCAGCCAGAACGGCTCGCATCTGACGCTCGACTACGACGTGAGCCTCGCGCGTCCACTCGAGGCCGAGTCGACCGACTTCCCGATCAGCCTGGCGCTGCTCGGGAGCCCGAGCCTCGCCGACCTCGACGGCGACGGCCGGCTCGAAGTGATGGCCGGCACCATCGGTACGACGAAGTTCATCGACCAGCAGGCGCCCGGACGACAGGAGCCCGGTGATCACCAGCTCTCGGCGTGGCGCACGCGCGACGGCCACATGGTGGCGACCTTCCCGCGCATCGTCGAAGACATGATGTTTTTCGGAAACCCGGCGGTCTTCGATCTCGACGGCGACGGCGTGCCGGAGATCGTGCAGGGGAGCGGTGGCGGCTTCGTGCACGCGGTGAATCATCTCGGCGCGCAGCCCGCCGGCTGGCCGAAGTTCACCAACGGCTGGATGATTCCGATCCCGGTCGCGGGCGACGTCGACGGCGACGGCCTCCTCGAGGTCGCCGCCGCGAGCCGCGAGGGCTTCGTCTACCTCTGGGACGCGCCGGGTGCCGCGTCGGCGCGGGCGGTGCGCTGGCAGGGCTTCCGTCACGACCGGCAGCGCACCGGAGCGCTCGACTCCGGCGTGCCCGCGGGCCTCGTGCCGGACGGCTGCCGCGCCGGCGTCTATCCGCTCGATCTCCGGACGACGCGGCTCAAGAACCGCGCGACCGCGGGCACCGACAGCCTGCGCGTGCGGGGGACGTTCGCGCTCGCCGGGAACGCCCTCGACTTCGCGAGCGAGCCGTTCGAGCTGCGGCTCGCGGGGACGACGACGGTCGCGGCGGCGGCGACCGCGGGCGGACTCGTCCCGATCCCGCGCGGGTTCAAGCTCCGCGGCCCGGCGACGGGCGGAGGCATGCTGAACGTGCGGCTGACGAGCAAAGACGGGCGGCGCTACACGCTCGTGGCGTCGGTCGCGGGGATCGACGCCACGGGCTCGGCCGCACCCGAAGGAACGACGCTGGTGAGGATCGGCGACGATTGCTTTGCCGCCACGCTGCCGTGCGCGGTCAAGAGCGGTGGGCAGAGCGAGGTGTGCAGGGTCCCATAGCGGCGGAACCGCGGCGGCGCGCGCTCCCGGCCTCGCAAAAGCCCGGGGGGCGCGCTACGCCGGAGCCATGAGCATACCCGTGTCTCTCGAAGGCCTGCGCACGGCGGTCGCCGAGCGCGGCGGTGGCGCCTATCTCTTGACCGTCGCCGATGACGTCCGACCGCACGCGGTGCACGTCGCGCTCGGATGGGAGGGCGACCGGCTCGTGACCGAGGTGGGCGCCGCGAGCGCGCGCAACGTGGCCGCGCGGCCGGCGGTATCGCTGCTCTATCCGGCGGCGGAACCGGGCGGATACAGCCTGATCGTCGACGGCACGGCGGTCGTCGCGCCGGGCGAGGGGAAGCGGCGCGTCAGCGTCGCGCCGACCAAGGCGGTGCTTCATCGGCCAGCCGCGACGCCCGACCCGACCGCGGCGTGCGCCGACGACTGTCGCCACGTTTTCGGCGTGACGAGGGGGCGATCGATGGGATGAAGCATGGCCGAGCGTGCCTTGCCCATCGCACTGCGGCGCCGCCGGGAGCGCGAGGCGATGCCCGCGGGCGGCTTGTCTCCGTCGCCGGGACCGGGCAACTAGCCCGCATGCCGATGCGCGTGCTGGTCCGCCGCCTCGTCGCCGCCTTCCTGCTGCTCGCCGCGGGCGCGACCCCCGTGCGCGCCGCCGACCCGCCCGCCTTCGGCGACTGGGATCTCGGGCTCCAGGCCGGCTACCTCTTCGGCGTCACCAACAACTCCCAGGCGGTGACGTTCCTGCCGCGCATCGGCCGGATGGTCTGGGTGAGCGAGAGCGGGACGCCGGGCGTCGTGAGCTTCGGCGTCGAGGGCATCTTCACGCACTTCTACGAGACCAACAGCGCCATGGAACTCGGCGGCGGGCCGTATCTCCGCTGGCGCTGGGTACGACCCTGGGTGCAGCCGTACGCCGAGGTCGGCGTCGGGATGCTCTACAACGACCTGAAGACCTTCTCGTTGAGCTCGCGCGTCCTCTTCTCGGTGAACGGCGCGGTCGGCGCCCAGATCCCGGTGACCGACCGCGTCGGCGTCACGGCCGGCTACCGTTTCCGCCACATCTCGAACGCGGGGCAGGACGAGGTGAACCCCGGCCTCAACACCAATATCTTCTGCGCCGGGGTGACGTTCACCTACTGATCCGCGTGCGACCCGTGCGCGCGCGTCATTTGCAGGCGAGCGTCGCGAGCGCGGCGGCGAAGGCCGCGAGCGTCGCGGCGTCGAAGAGGACGAAGCGCACCTCGTCGTGCGCGCCGGGGTGCGCGTCGAGGTGCGTGGCGATCGCGTCGAGCGCGATCGGCGCCGCGCGCTCCACCGGGTAGCCGTACACGCCGGTCGAGATCGCGGGGAAGGCGACCGTGCGGAGGCCCTCGCGCAGCGCCAGCGCCAGGCTGTTGGCGTGGCAGGCCGCGAGCAGGCGCGGGGCCTCGGGGTTCCGGCCGTAGACCGGGCCGACGGTGTGGATGACGTGACGGGCGGCGAGGCGGCCGGCGGTCGTGAGCACCGCTTCGCCGGTCGGCAGCCCGTCGGGCCACTGGATCGTGCGCAGACGTTTGCAGTCGGCCAGGATCGCGGGACCGCCGCGACGATGGATCGCGCCGTCGACGCCTCCGCCTCCGAGGAGAGAAGGATTGGCCGCGTTCACGATCGCGTCGACGCTCGCGCGGGTGAGATCACCCTGGACGAGGGTGAGCCGACATCCGCCGACCGTTCGCTGCGCCGTCTCGTGCACGGGACGTCTCTCCGAACTTGACTCCCTACAGGCCGCTTCCTAGCATGCCGCGGCTCGTGGGGAATCGCGCACAGGACGACGCGCGACGGGTCGTAGTGACGGGGACGGGCCTCGTCACGCCTCTCGGCACCGGCGTCGAGAAGAACTGGGCGGCGCTCATGGCCGGCCGCTCCGGTATCGGGCCGATCACCCGCTTCGAGTGCGCGGACTTCCCGACCCGCATCGCCGGCGAAGTGCGCGACTTCGTCGCCGAGGATTGGATCGAGCGGCGCGAGATCAAGAAGATGGACGCGTTCATCCAGTTCGCCGTCGCCGCCGCGCAGATGGCGATGGAGGAGGCGAACTGGAAGATCGCTTCCGAGGAAGCCGACCGCGTCGGCACCATCGTCGGCGTCGGCATGGGCGGCATCCAGTCGATCGAGCAGTTCCATACGCTCTATCTGGAGAGCCGCCTGCGCCGCGTTTCGCCGTTCTTCGTTGCGAAGGTGATCGCGAACCTCGCCCCCGGACAGATTTCGATCCGCTTCGGGGCGCGGGGCGTCAACTACACGCCGACGAGCGCGTGCGCGTCGGGGGCGAACGCCGTCGGCGAGGCGTTCCACAACATCCGCGACGGCTACCAGGACGCGGTGATCGCGGGCGGCAGCGAGGCCGCGCTCTGCGGGCTCGGCGTCGGCGGCTTCATCGCCATGCGCGCCCTCTCGATCCGGAACGACGAGCCCGAGCGCGCGAGCCGGCCCTTCGATCGCGGGCGCGACGGGTTCGTGATCGCCGAGGGTGCCGGCATCCTCGTGCTCGAGTCGCTGGCCCATGCGCGGGCGCGCGGCGCCCGCATCCTGGGCGAGATCGTCGGCTACGGCGCCAACGCCGACGCGTTCCACATCACCGCGCCGGCGCCGGGCGGCGAGGGCGCTGCACGCTGCATGCGGCAGGCGCTCGCCGACGCGGGCGTCGCGCCCGAGGAGATCGGCTACATCAACGCCCACGGCACCTCGACCGAGTACAACGACGCGAGCGAGACCGAGGCGATTCGCAAGGTGTTCGGCGCGCACGCCGATCGCCTTGCCGTGAGCTCGACCAAGTCGATGACCGGGCACACGCTCGGCGCCGCCGGCGGCATCGAGGCGATCTACACCATGCTCGCGCTCGCGCGCGGCCGGCTCCCGCCGACGGTCAACTACGAGGAGCCCGATCCCGCCTGCGACCTCGACTACGTCCCGAACCGGGCGCGCGCCGCCGACGCGACCGTCGCGCTCTCGAACTCCTTCGGCTTCGGCGGCGCGAACGCGTGCCTCGTGTTCCGGCGCTGGGACGGGTAGGGCCCGCGCGGCGGACGCTCGACGGGTCGGCGCGGACCGTCGTAATCCAGGTGTATCACGTCCGTTGACAGATGTATCACGTTCGATTACGGAATCTCCGGCGATGAGCGACGAGCAGCGGGACGAGCGCAAGGAGCGGGTGCTGCACACCCGTGTGCCGCCGTCGCTCGACGACCAATTGAAGCAACGCGCCCGGACGCTCGGCATGTCGGTGTCGACCATCGTGCGGCACGTCCTGCTCAACACCTTCGGCCTCGTCGAAGACATCGTCGCCGACAGCACGAACGCGGCGCTGGCACTCGGCGGTCAGGAGCCGCTCGGACGGCGGCCGCGCGTGCGTGCCGCCGAGCGTGATGCGGCGGCCGAGGGCGTCGTGCTCGGGTGGCAGGAGGTCTTGCTGAACGTGAACGCCGTCTGCGACCGCTGCAATGCGGTGCTCCGCAAAGGCCGCCGGGCGGCGATCGCCGTCCGGGAGCGGCCCGGGCCCCGCGTCTTCCTGTGCCGCAAGTGTCTCGCGCGGGTTCGCGCGGAGGAGTGAGTCCATGGAAGCGCTCCGGTCCATAACGCTGCACGGTCATACGGTCGCCTTCCGAACCGCGGGCAAGGGGCCGGTCGTGCTCCTGGTGCACGGCATGGCGGGCAACTCCGGGAGCTGGTCGCGGGTGATGCCGGCGCTCGCGCGGCGCTTCACCGTCGTCGCGCCCGATCTCCTCGGACACGGCGGGTCGGCGAAGCCGTCGCCCGGCGAATACTCGGTGAGCGGGCACGCGAACCTGCTGCACGACCTGCTTTCCGCGCTGGGGCACGAGCGGGCGACGCTCGTCGGCCAGTCGTTCGGCGGCGGCGTCGTGATGCAGCTCGCGTATCAGTTTCCCGAGCGCTGCGAGCGCCTGGCGCTGGTCTCGAGCGGCGGGCTCGGGCGCGAGGTGGGAACGCTGCTCCGCTTGCTGAGCCTGCCGGGCGCGGAGCACGTCTTGCCGCTCGTGTGCTCGCCGACGCTACGGGCAGCCGGGGCCCGTGTCAGCGCGTGGATCGAGGGAATCGGCTTCCGCGCCGGCCCCGTGCTCGAGGAGATCTGGCGCGGCTACGCCGGACTCGCGGACCACGATGCGCGGTCGGCGTTCTTCCGCACGCTGCGCGCGGTCGTGGATGCGGGTGGGCAAGCGGTGAGCGCGGTCGATCGCCTGTATCTGGCGTCGCACGCGCCGGTCTTGATCGTCTGGGGCGCCGAGGACGCGCTCATTCCGGTGGCCCATGCCCGTGCCGCGCACGCGGCGATCCCGAGCAGCCGCCTCGAGGTCTTCGCGGGCGTCGGGCACTTCCCCCACGTCGAAGCGCCGGAGCGGTTTCTCGCCTGTCTCGAGGAGTTCATCGACACGACGGCGCCGACCTTTCTCTCGGAGCACGAGCGGCGCGCGCTGCTGCGGAGCCGCGCGAGCCTGTCCGCGTGACGGCGGCGGCCGCGCCGCGCGGCGGCGCTCGGCGGCTCATCGCCCCGGAACGGGAGCGGGGGTTCCGGCGGTGAGCGCCGATCGCCGGTCGTCGCGTGCGCCCGGCGCGGGCTCCGGCTCGATGTCGCCCGTGATGAGACGTGCGCCGCGCGACATCGTGACGTAGGCCCACGCCCAGTCGACGAGCACGACGACGCGGTTCCGGAAACC
>WBZR01001106.1_pt2 | contig 10005 bp, 8 predicted proteins | sample 5204231 | NCBI WGS metagenome assembly WBZR01 (sample SAMN12412403, study PRJNA552823) | activated sludge metagenome | isolation source: activated sludge from anammox sidestream of wastewater treatment plant... | place: USA: Virginia | collected 2017-08 | reverse complement strand
CGGAAGGAGCGCACATGCGGCCTCTTTGCCGAAGGCGAAGGCCGCCGGTCAAGCCGCGCCGGAGCGGGACGGCGCGTCGGCGCCACAAACATTTCGGCCCCTTCGCGGGAGCGACATGCTATGCGATGAGGCGAATACCGCCGCGGACGCAGAGATGACCGAAACCTCGCTGAATTTACGCGGGCTCAAATGCCCGCTGCCGGCGCTCAAGGCGCGCAAGGCGCTGACGCGCCTTACCCCCGGCGACCTGCTGGTGGTCGAATGCACCGATCCGCTCGCGGCGATCGACATTCCCCATCTCCTGCGCGAGACCGGCGACACGCTCGAGGCGCGCGGACAGGACGGAGAGGTCCTCTCCTTCCGCATCCGCAAGGCGTAACGCGGCGCGCACGGCCGCCCAGCTCGCGTGGCTCCCGGTGAAGCCGTGGAGCAAAACGAGCGGGCGCGGCGGCCGCCGCGCCCGCCTTCGCCCGGCGCGCTCGTCGGAGAGTGCCACGATTCCCGAGGCGATCTCGATCCGCCGGATCATGGCTCCCTCGCGCGGGGCCGCGCGGGGCCGCCGGCGGCGGGCGTCGCGCGGCCCGCCGCGCGGCACGCCTCGGCGACGAGCCGCGCGTGCAGCGCCCGCGACGCTGCCCGCTCGACCGGCGCCTCCACGACCGCGAACGTCGGCGCGGCGCGCCAGGCGTCGACCGCGGCGCCGAGGGCGACCCGGTTCGTCGCGCGCACGTAGGCTCCGCCGCACATCGCGACCGCGCCGCCGAGGTCGAGGCCGTGCGGCGTTCCGAACAGCGTCTCGAACGTGTCCGCGTCGAGCCCCGCCTGGGGCAGAAAGGAAAAGATGCCGCCGCCGTCGTTGTTCACGACCACGACGAGCAGCGGCACCCGATGGCGCGCCGCGACCTGGAGCGCCCCGAGGTCGTGAAGGAAGCTCAGGTCCCCGACGACGAGCGCGGTCGGCCGCTCGGCCAGCGCGGCGGTCCCGAGCGCCGTCGCGACGACGCCGTCGATGCCGTTCGCGCCGCGGTTGCAGTCGATCCGGAGCGCCGCGGACGCACCGCCGACGAACGTATCGAGCGCACGGACCGGGAGGCTGTTGCCGACGTGGAGCGTCGCGCCGTCGCCGAGCGCGCGCGCCACGTCCGCAGCGATCACCCCCTCGAAGAGCGTCGTCTCGCGGGCGAGGAGCCCGTCGAGCGCCGCGCGCGCCGCGCCGGCGGTCGCGCACCAGGCGGCGCGCCAGGCGCGCGCCGCTTCGGACGGTGCGGCAGGGACGGCGGCGGCGAGCGCCTCGGCGAGCGCGCGCGGATCGGCACGCACGAGATCGGTCGCGGCGCAGAGCGGATCCGGCCAGCGACCCGGCGGCGCCACGACGACGTAGTGCGGCGCGCGCGCCGCGGCGAGGAATCGCGGCAGCGCGGCCGAGACCGCGGGCGTCCCGAACTGCAGGACGGCCTCGGGATGCCAGGCGGCGTCGAGCGCTCCGCCCTGCAGCAGCACGTCGTACGCGTCCACGATCGACGCCCGGTCGTGGGGGCCGAAGCGCAGCCCCGACAGCGGATCCGCCAGCAGCGGCCATCCGAGGCGCTCGGCGAGGCGGGCGAGCGCGGCAGCGGTCGCGCCGTCGCGCGCCGCCCCCGGTCCGCACACGACCACGCCGCGCGGCCGCACCGCGAGCGCCGCCGCGAGATGCGCGACCGCCTCGGACGACGGCGCCCCGCTCGCCGCGTACACGCGCGGCAGCGGCTCGGCGCCTTCGCCGTGCGGCGTGGCGCACCGACCGCGCTCGTCGGCGACGTCGAGCAGCGGCTCCCGCATCGGCAGGTTCACGTGCACGGGCCCGCGCGGCGCCTCGGTCGCCACCGCGACGGCGCGCTGCGCGAGCGTCCGGAAGTACGCCTCGAGGTCGACACCCGCGCCCGGCGCCGGCGCGTCGACGCTCCAGCGCGCGTGCGTTCCGTAGAGGCGGACCTGGTCGATCGTCTGCGCCGCGTGGCAGTCGCGCAGCTCCGGCGGGCGGTCGGCCGTGAGCACCACGAGCGGCACCTCCGCCATCGACGCTTCGACGACCGCCGGCAGGTAGTTCGCCGCGGCCGTTCCCGAGGTGCAGAGCAGCGCCGCCGGACAGCCGCTCGCGCGCCCGATCCCGAGCGCGAAGAATCCGGCGGTGCGCTCGTCGGTCACGACCCAGGGCCGGAGCCCCGCCTGGACGACCGCAAGCGCCGTCGCCGTCGAGCGCGAGCCCGGCGAGATGCAGACCTCTCGCACTCCGGCGGCGCGGAGCGCCCGCGCGAAGACGCGCATCGCGCCCGCGTTGGCGTTCGGCTCGGCCGTCACGCTCCCGCCGCCGCCGCGGCCGGCGCGGCGTCGTCCCCGCTCCCGGCCACCGGCGCGAGATAGGGGGCCACCAGCGCCCGCATCTTCGCCTCGGTCTCGGCGAGCTCCGCGTCGGCGTCCGAGCCTTCGACGATGCCGGCGCCGGCCCAGACCTCGAGCGTCGCGCCGTCGACGAGCGCGCTCCGCAGCGTCACCACGAGCTCGCCGTCGCCGGCGGCGTCCGTCCAGCCGAGCGCGCCCGTGTACCAGCCGCGCGCCGGCTCCTCGCGCTCGATGAGCGCGCGCGCGACCGCCGCCGGCACGCCGCACACGGCGGGCGTCGGGTGCAGCGCGCCGCCGAGCGCGAATATCGGGAGTGGCCGCGACGCGCGCGCGCGCACCGCCGTCGCGAGGTGCTGGGCCTCGGGAAGCCGCAGGATCTCCGGCCGCGACGGCGGCGCGACGTCGGCGCCGACGGCCGCAAGCGCGTCGCACACCGCCCCGACGACGAGGGCGTGCTCGCGTCCGTTCTTGGCGCACGCGAGGAGCGCCGCCGCGAAACGCTCGTCCTCGTCCCGGTCCGCCGCCCGCGGCGCCGATCCGGCGAGCGCGCTCGCCGCGATGTCGGCGCCACGCCGCCGGACGAGCAGCTCGGGCGTCGACGCGATCAGGCTCGCACCGGTGCGCGGGCGCACCCAGACGTTGAAGCATCCCGGGCGCGCCGCGCGCGCGCGCGCCAGCATCGCCGCGGCGTCGATCGGACGGTCCGCGACGAGCCGCCGCCGGCGCGCGAGGACGACCTTCCGCGCCGCGCCCTCATCGATCAGCGCGCGCGCGCGCGCGATGCGCCGCCGCCACTCCTCGCGCTCGTCCGCCCCGAGCGTCGGCGCGCGCAGCCGCGGCGCGGGAGCCTCGACGAGCCCGGCCGCGACGGCCTTCGCGTGGGCGTCGCCCGGGGGCGCCCCGCCCGCCTCCCAGACCTCCGTGAGCGTCGTGCGGCCCACCGCCCGCGTCCAGAGAAGGCGGGGAAGGACGACGCGCGCCGGTGGATACGCCGGATCGAGCCCGGGCGCATCGGAGAACGCGAAGCCGCCGAGCATGCGCGGCGCCGCCTGCACGTCGCCTTCGGGCGCGACGGCCGCCAATACGCGCCCTGCCGCCGCCCCCGCGACGGCGAAACGCTCCGCGCCGCGCGCCCGGATCTCGCGCGCAACGCCGACCGCGAGCATCGCGTGACCGCCCGCCGGATGCTCCCAGAAGACGAGCGGCGATGCCGGGAAGCGCGCCGCGAGCGCGAGCAGATCGCCCGGGTCGGCGACGACGCGCGTCCGGGCGCGGAGGGCGCCGGCTTCACGCATGCGGCGATCGCTCCGCCGGGCGCCCCGCCCGCTCTGCCGCATCGTCCGTTCGCTCCGCCGTCACCAGCTGCGCGGCGCCGCCGAGGAGCGAGCGCTTCGCGATCGCGCCGAACCCGGCCGCGGCGAGCAGCCCGCGGAGCGTCGGCTCGTCGGGAAGGTAGGCGGTCGACTCCGGCAGGTACGCGTAGGCGTCGCGCTCCGCGACGAGCGCGCCAAGGATCGGCACGATGCGGCGGAAGTAGATCGCGTGGCCGTAGCGCAGGAGCGCGCTCGCCGGCCGATCGACCTCGAGGAGCGCGATACGCCCGCCGGGCCGCAGGACGCGCGCGCTCTCCGCGAGCGCCGCCCGCAGGTCGACGAAGTTGCGGAGCGCGAACCCGGAGACGACCGCGTCGATCGACGCGTCCGCGAGCGGCAACGCGAGCGCGTCGGCGCGCACGAGGCCGCAGCCGAGGCGGCGCGCCCGCGCCTCCCGCAACATGCCCGCGGAGACATCCACGCCGACCACCCGCCCGCCCGCCTCCACGGCGGCTGCCGCGAGGTCGCCCGAGCCGCAGGCGAGATCGAGCACGCGCTCGTCCGGACGCAGCGCCAGCGCCGCGATCGCCCGTCGCCGCCACCCCCGGTCGATGCCGAAGGTCATGAGGCGGTTCATCAGATCGTAGCGCGGGGCGATGCGGTCGAACATCGCCTCGACGACCGCGCGCTTGGCGCCAGCCTCGGGAAGGCTCATGCCCGGACCCTCACTGCCAGCGGACGCCGAGCCGCGTCTCGGAAGCGACCTTGAGCGCGACTTCGAGGGGGCCGCGCTCCCCGCTCTGCTTCAGGCGCTTGAGCGCGCGGTTCACGAGCACCCGCTGGAAATGGTGCGCGACGAGGGCCGTCACGAGCGGCAGGATGTCCTTGAACGCGGCGCTCACCCCTTCGGGATCGGCCTCGGAGCCGCGGCGACGCTTGCGGACGTACTGGTCGAAGAGATCGATCGCGCCGTCGACCGTCTTGCGGATCGAGCGGTCGTGCTTCACCGCGAGCGCCAGGAGGCGCGTCAGCGGGAAGCCGTAGCCGAGGATCTTCAGCGCGCCGCGCGCGACCCGGAGATCGCCGTCGCTGTAGCGCCGCGAACCGTCCGGCTGCTCCTGCGCCTCGGCGAGACCGGCGCGTTCGACCGAAGCCAGGAGCGCGTGGGGAATGCCGAGCTGCGTCGCCGCCCCCGCGCTGTCGTACCCGGGCGCGGCCGACTCCTCCTCGATCGCGGTCAGGAGGGCGCGGTCGGATTCCGTCCGATCGCCCTTCGCGAGCAGCATCGCGATGACCCGGAGCGAGAACCCCCGCGACGCCATCGACCGGATGAGCCGCAGGCGGTCGAGGTGCGCGTCGTCGTAGACCGCATTCCGCCCCTCGCGTGCCGGCCCGGGCAGCAGCCGGATCGTCTGGTAGTAGCGGATCGTGTCGACGGCCACGCCCGAGTGCCGGACGACTTCGGACAGCGAGTACGCCATGAGCCGTGACTCTTAGAGTAATCGCTCGAAGAGTCAACCGCGGACGGGCCGCGGCGGCGTCAGTACCGGACCGAGAAGGTCGCCGCGCAGCCGCGGTCGACCCAGATGCCGCCGCCGTCGGCGCCCCAGGTGTCGTACTGGCGGCAGGGCGCGTCGCTCAGGCGCCGCTCGAGGCGGACCCAGCCCCATCGCGGCATCGGGCAATACTGCGGGCGGAAGCGATCCGACTTGCAGGTGATGCGGTAGACCCCGACCGGCCCCGCGCCCGGACCGGGACGGATCGGACCGCTCCCCCACGGGACGACGGTGAAGATCGCGCGGCAGCCTTCACGGACCCAGACGCCGCCCCCGTCGCGATCGGCGCCCCAGGTGTCGTACTCGCGACACGGCGCTTTGCTGAGGCGACGTTCGAGCCGCACGCGACCCTGGGCGTAGGTGCGGCAATACGCGTGCTCGTGCGACTCCGACGCGCAGCGGATCGACCGCGCCGGATACGCGGGCGGACGGTATCGCTGCGCCGACGCCACCTCGGCGCACGCCAGCAACGACGCGCAGAGACCCCACAACGCAAGCGACCTGGCGCATGCCATCGAACGCTCCTTCCGCCGCAGCCGAATCGATCCGGACCATGGATCACGGGGACCCTACTGAGGCGCGCGCCGCCCGGCAACACGTGCGCACGCGATCCACGCGCGGGACCCCCACCTTCCGGCCGCGGCGCCCCGCCCTCCAACCCTACGGCGTCGACTTCGCGCGGAAGTGGGCGGCGTCGTTCCTGCGCACGCCGGCCGGCGCATAGCGCGCGTCGAAACAGGCGCCGCCGGCGACGCCGAGCTGCACGCGCAGCGGCACCGGCGCGGGCAAGGGCATCAGACCGAGCCCCACCCCCTTGCCGCGCACGGCGACCTTCGCCTTCCCGGTGATGCCGGGTGTCAGCGTGATGCTCGTGATGCCGCCGGCCGCGCCCTTCACGTCGGAGTAGCGGAAGCCCCTCGCGCCGACGGGACGGCCGAGCCCCTTCCAGCACGGCCGCCGCCCGCAGCGGCCGCCCGGCGCGATCATGCGGCCGAGGACCAGGCGCGCCGTCGGCCCCGACTCGTCGAAGACACAGAGCCGATACGCGTCGGCCGCGAGCGGATCGCCGAAGGCCGCCGCCACGATCTCCGCGCCCTTCTGCCACCGCCAACCGATCGAGTCGCTCGCGTCGCGCGCCTTGTTCACCAGGACGAGCGCGCCGGCGTCGGGTACGAGCGGCGCGCGACAGTCGAGCCGCGGCGCACCGACGCACCCCGCGAGCGGGTCGCAGCGCTCGCAGACGCCGCACGGCTCCGCGCACCCCGGCGCGAACGTCCACACGCCACGCGTCCCCGCGTGCAGCACGTCGGCCGCGAGCACGAGGGTCGCGATCCGCGCCGGCGGCAGGCCGAGCGCGAACGGCGACCAGGTCGCGCCGCCGTCGGCCGAGCGGAACACGCCGTCGCGCCCGGTCGCCGCCCAGACGACCGCCGGATGGGCGGAATCGATCGCGAGCGCGTAGACGTCGAGGCCGGCGAGGCCGACGTTCGCCGGCGCGAAGCTCGTGCCGCCGTCCGTGCTCTTGAAGACGCCGTCGAAGAGCGTGCCCGCGTAGACGACGTTTGCGTCGGTCGGGTCGACCGCGATCGCGCGCACGCTCGCGTCGACGAGGCCGGCCGCATCCCACGAATCGCCGCCGTCCACGCTCTTCGCGATGCCCCCGGTGTCGAGCCCGAGGTACAGCACCCCGGAAACGGTCGGGTCGGCGACCAGCGTCAGCACGTCGGTGCGGGCGAGGCCGTCGTTCTTCGCCTGCCAGGTCGCGCCGCCGTCGTCGCTGCGCCGCACGCCGCCGAGGAGCGTTCCGGCGTAGAGTCTGGACGGCTCGTCGGCGTCGACGACGAGCGCGGTCGGTCCGAAGTCGAACGCCGCGGCGACCGTCGTCCAGCTGGCGCCGTCGTCGTCGCTCCGGAAGACGCCGCCGCCCGCGGCGTAGAGCCGTCCAGGCGTCGCGGCGTCGCGCGCGAGCACGGCGACGCGCGTGGTCGGGAGCCCGGCATTCGCGGGCGTCCACGTCGCACCCCCGTCGGCGCTCGCGGCGAGGCCGCCGCCCTCGATCGCGGCGACGAGCGGCGCCGGCGCACCGCCGTCCGCGACCAGGCTCGCGATCCGCGTCGCATCGAGGCCGACGCTCGCCGCCTCCCACTGCCCCCCGTCGGCGCGGAAGACCCCCGCACCGGGCGTGCCCGCCCACACCCGCGTCGGCGTGCCGGGATCGATGGCGAGACTCCCGACGTTGGTGCCGACGATGCCGGCCGCGAACTTCGTCCAGGTGCCGGCGCCGTCGATGGAGCGCGCGACGGCGCCTCCGAACGTCCCGGCATAGAGCGTCTCCGGCGTCACCGGGTCGATCGCGAGCGCGAACACGCGCGTGCTCCCGAGGCCGACGTTGGCGCCCGCCCAGATCGCCCAGCCGTTGGTGGTCTTGTAGACGCCGCGGCCGCCGAGGGTCGCGGCGTAGACGGTCGTGGGCGTCACCGGATCGATCGCGAGCGCGAGCACCGTCTGCTTGCCGACGCCGGTCGCGAAGACCGTCCACGACGCCCCGGCGTCGACGCTCTTGTAGACGCCGTGCGCGACGGTGCCGGCCCACACGACGGCTGGCGTCGACGGATCGACCGCGAGCGCGCGTACCGTGACGCTCGGCGGAAGTCCCGTCTCGCGAAGCGTCCACGTGGCGCCGCCGTCGGCGCTCCGGAAGACGCCACCCCCGCCCGTGCCCGCGATGCCCGCGTACACCACGTCCGAGTCGCGCGGATCGACCGCGAGGGCCGTGATGCCCGTGCGCGTGAGCCCGCTCCGGCGCGCCTGCCAGCTCGCCCCGCCGTCGACGCTCTTGAAGACGGTGTCGTTGGTCGCGGCGTAGACGACGTCGGCGACGAGCGGATCGGCCGCGAGCGCGTACACGACCTGGTTCTCGAGGCCGGCGCGAGCCGCCTCCCAGGAGGCGCCGCCGTCGCGGCTGCGGAAGACGCCGTCGAAGGCCGTGCCGGCGTAGAGATGCGCCGGCGCGGTCGGGTCGACCGCGAGCGCGGTGACGTCGCCGCCGTGCGGACCATGCGTGGTCCACGCCGCGGCGGCTGGCATCGCCGCGGCGAGCGCGAGCACGGCGGCGGCGACCCCCGCCCGGCGCGGCGCGCGGGCGCCTGGCCCGCGGTCAGAAGTCACAGGCATCCGGCGCACACTCGGCCGCGCCGCCGGTCGCCGTCGTCGACGCGCCGGCGTCGCGCACCACCGCGAGCGCGCCGCCGTCGGAGCGGAAGCAGTTGTCGCGCGCGCCGATCGACGCGCCGCCGCCGCCGGAGCCCTCGCAGGTGCCGTCGGCGGCGAGCGGCGCGCAGCTGCCGCTCGTGCAGTTGCCTAGCGCGCCGCCGCAGAGCTGGTTCAGGCACGGGCAGTCCGTCACGTTCCACACGTCGACTTGCGCGCCGCGGCCGCTCGAGCAGAAGCGATTGCCGCCGATCGAGCAGGCGCCGCCGCTCGCGCACGGCAGGCCGTCCTCGACCGACAGGCCGGCGAAGTCGCCGCCGCCGAGGTCGATGCGCGCGCGCCCGTCGTTGCGCGCGACCACGAGGCCGAGCTGCACGCTGGAAACGGTCGTGAAACCGGCGGCGCGCGTCTTCAGCCGGTTGCCCGCGCCGCGCAGCCTGCCGGCGGCGCGTACGTCGAACGCGGCGACCCACGGGTTGGTGACGATGTTGCCGTCGGCGATCACGAGCGCACCGCCGTCCACGCGAACGCCGAACTTGCAGTGGTCGATCACGTTCGACGCCATCGTCACCTTGGCCGGCCCCGTCACGGTGTAGGACTGACAGAGATTGTCGTCGCTCGGACTGCCCGTGCTCGTGTTCCCGAGCAGCACGTGCTCACCCGCCTGGGCGTGCACGGGCTGGCTGATGGTGGTGATCGTGTTGTGGACGACGGTGACGCCGCCGCCGTTCAACTGAAGGGCCTTGTCGGTGCCGCAGAGGCCGGCCGCGTCGTTCGGCAGGAGGCAGACGTGGCCGGGGTCGGCGGGCTGGTTGCCGGCGAACGTGGAGTCGGCGACCGTATTGCCGACGCCCGCCGTGGCGTCGAGCGTCAGCGCGTCCTCGCAGATGCGGTCGTTCGTGACGCGTGCGATCGTGTGGCCGTTGCCGGTCCGGACGTGCAGGCCTTCGGGGAAATACCGGTACGTGAAGTCCTCGAGCGCGTTGCCGTTGCCATGGAGCGTGAAGAGCGCGGGCTGCGGCGCGGGACACTCGTCGACGCATTGGCGGCACGGCGCGGCCCCGACGTACTCGAACGTGGCGTTGCCGCCCCGGATCCGGATGCCGTCGTTCGTGAGGCAGAGCGCGTACGCCTCGGGATCGTTCGCGCAGGAGCTGTTGGGATAGGCGTTGGCGGCCGCGACGTCGTTCCGCATCGCGATCGTGCAGGGCGGCGCCCCGGCGTCGACCGTGATCGTGCGTCCCCTCCACCCGGCGTTGCCTGCGCAGTCGTTCGCCTTGGCGACGGCGTCACGCAACTCGCCTTCGTCGCAGCCGACGCTGCACGCGGTCTGCGCGCAGTCGGTCGCGCACGTGCTCGCGGCGTCGGTCGTGGACACGGCGACGAGGGCGAGGAGCACCAGCGTCAGCGCGGAGACGCCACGGTGCGCGCCGGAGCGCGGGGGCGAGAGCACGTCTCTCTATAGCCGGTCGAGCAGTCCGTAGCCTACCACTGGCAGCGCCCCCCCGCGCGAACCTCCCGCGCCGAGGGGCGCCTTGCGCGCGACG
>WBZR01005282.1_pt1 | contig 10009 bp, 10 predicted proteins | sample 5204231 | NCBI WGS metagenome assembly WBZR01 (sample SAMN12412403, study PRJNA552823) | activated sludge metagenome | isolation source: activated sludge from anammox sidestream of wastewater treatment plant... | place: USA: Virginia | collected 2017-08 | reverse complement strand
CGGCTCGACCCGAAACTCTCCGGGGCCGCTTTTCATGCGCGCGACCTCGCCGCAACCGATCATGCCCCAGCGTATCGTTCGCATCGTCGTACCGTCGTTTGGGATGGGGTGGCCGGTCAGGCCCGGGCCGCAATGCGCGAGCGCGCGGCTTCCTCGGCGTAGAGCACGCCGTCGCGCGTCATCGCATCGATCTCGTCCGCTGCAAAACCCAGCTCGCTCGCGATTTCGCGATTGTGCTCACCCAACAGTGGCGCCACCCGCGACGGCGTCACGTCGCAGTCCGAGAAGCGAAACGGGATGTTGGCGAGCTTGACCTTGCCCAGCACCGCGTGCTCCTGCTCGATCAGCATGCCGCGCGCGTGCACCTGCGGGTCCGCCAGCACCTGATCGATGTTCTGCACCGCCGCCGCCGGCACGTCCGCGGCGTCGAGCGCGGCAAGGCAGGCCTTGACGGTGCGCGTGCCAACCCACGCCTTGACTACGGCGAGGATCTCCTCGCGGTGCGTGTTGCGCCCCTGGGCGCTGTGGAAGCGCGCGTCGGCCGCAAGCGCGGCACCGCCAATGAGTTGCGCCAGACGCTTCCACGACGCGTCGACCTGCGCCGCGATGACGAGGTCGCCGTCGCTTGCGCGGAACACGCCGTACAGCGTCGACTGCGGCAGATCGTGTCCGGTTTGCACCGGCAACTCGCGCCCGTCGCTCATCGTGTAGCACTGCACCGCGTAGTCGTGCATTCCGATCATGCAGTCGTACAGCGCCGTGTCGACGTGCCGGCCGCGGCCGGTGACGGCACGGCCGACGAGCGCCGCGCAAACCGCGGCAACCCCGTGGATCCCGGCGTACATGTCGGCGATCGGCATGCGAAACAGCGGCGGCGGCTCGCCCGGCACGCCGACCATCGCCATCGCGCCGCTCTTCGCCTCGGCGATGAGGCCGAAGCCCGGACGCTGCGCATCCGGACCGGTATGACCATACGCGGAGACCGAGCAGTAGACGAGGCGTGGATTGCCCTTCGCGAGCGTCGCGTACGACAAGCCGAGCTTGTCGAGCGCGCCCGGCCGGTAGTTCTCGACGAAGACGTCGGCCTTGCCGACGAGACGACCGACGAGATCGGACCCGCGCGGATCCTTCATGTCGACGCAAAGCCCGCGCTTGCCCATGTTCTGCTGCAGGAAGTAGCCGCTGTGCCCGTCCTTCACGTACGCATGCACGCGCCCGGCGTCACCCGCCGTCGGACGCTCGACCTTGACGACGTCGGCGCCGAGTCCGGCGAGGCAGCGCGACAGGTATGGTCCGGCGAGAAAGTGCGTGTAGTCGACGACGCGGATGCCGGCGAGTGGAAGCGGTTGCTGGACCATGACAGGGCTCCTGGGAAAACAGGCAAGGCGGCCGGTCGCGCGCCGCGTTCAGGCGGCGCCCGGCCGGCGCGGAATCATGAGCTTGTGCTCGCCGCGCTGGACCACCACGCCGTCCTGGTTCACGAGTTCGGTCGGGAGCACGACGATGCCCCATCCCGGGCGGCTGCGCGAGGCACGCTTGCTCGCCACGGTGAAGCGCACGTGCAGCGTGTCGCCGATGCGGATCGGCGCCAGGAAGTCCCAGTTCCAGCCGAGCGAGTAGCCGGGCTGGAAGCGCAGATCGGACTGGCACTTGAGCCCGTCGGCGAGCGACAGTCCCATGAGTCCGTGCGCGACACGGCCGCCGAAGTGCGACTTGCGCGCGTACTCCTCGTCGACGTGGACCGGCGTGTGGTCGCCGGAAAGATCGGCGTAGGCATCGATCATCGCGGCGGTGATGGTGACCGTCGGGCTCGTTCCCGTCGCGCCGACGACGGCATCGTCCCACGTCTTGTCGGTATCGGGCAGCGTCGTCATGATGCGGCGAGCATAGGGGAGTGCACATCTTTCGTCTACGCAATGCCGACAATATCTGGCATTGCCAAAGGCAATACGCCGCCCGGGCAGGAGCGACGAAGGCCAGGGGCGACGCGACTACAATGAGGCTCCCTGCTCCCATTGACACGGGCAATAGTGGCGACGTCCCCGATCGACCTCAAGCTGCTGCAGCTCTTCGACGAGCTGTATCGCAGCCGCAGCGTGAGCCGCGCCGCGGAGGCGCTCGGCCAGAGCCAGCCGACGGTATCGATCTGGCTCTCGCACCTGCGTCGGCTGTTCGGCGATCCGCTGTTCGTGCGCACGCGCGGCGGCATGCAGCCCACGCCACGCGCCGACGCGCTCATCGACCGCGTGCGCACCGCGCTCACCGCCGTCAATTCGCTCGTCGGCGGCGCTCCCGGCTTCGATCCCGCGACCTCGCAGCGCAGCTTCCGCATCGCGATGACCGACGCGAGCCACATCACGATCCTGCCCGCGCTCCTCGCGCACACGCGGCGCGCGGCGCCCGGCGTCAGGCTCGAGGCGGAGAACATCGGCGACGCCACGGCAGCGCAGCTCGAAGCCGGCCGTGCCGACCTCGCGATCGGCTTCATCCCCGACCTCGAAGCGGGCTTCTACCAGCAAACGCTGTACGCGCAGGACTTCGTCTGCCTGCTCTCCGCCGACCACCCGCGCGTGAAGGAGACCTTGACGCTGCGCGGCTATCGCACCGAGCTGCACGTGTCGATCCTGTCGCGATCGGGTTACGCGGTGATCGACACCGCGCTACGCGCCCCGAAGGTCACACGCACCGTGCGCCTGGAGCTCCCCGGCTTTCTCGGGCTCGCCACGATCCTGTCGACGAGTGATCTCATCGCCACCGTGCCGCGCACGATCGGCGAGACGCTCGCGCGCATCGGCGCACTCCGGCTCGCCGCCTGCCCGGTGAAGATTCCACCGTTCCTCGTCAAGCAACACTGGCACGCGCGCTATCACAACGACGCCGGCAACCGCTGGCTGCGCGCGGTGTGCGCGCAGCTCTTTGCCGACCCCAGGCGCGGCCCCGTCGCCGGCGCGCGAGCGAGCGTCACGCGAAATGGCGCTCGTGGCCCGCGACGCGCAAGCCCACCTCGACGCCCTTGAGGAGCGCGACGAGGGTGGCGTTGATCGGTGTGGGCACGCCCGCGCGGGCACCCGCACGCACGACGGCGCCGTTGATGTAGTCGATCTCGGTCGGCAAGCCCTTCTCGAGACTTTGCAGCATCGACGTCTTGAAGTCGGGGGGAAGACCCGCCGCAGCATGCCGCCACGCCTCGACCGGCGCCTCGGTCGCAAGCCCGACGCCCAGCGCACGGGCCACCGCCATCGCCTCCGCGATCGCTGCGAGCGCGCAAGCCTCGATCGCCGGCACGCGGTAGAGCTCGCCGTAGGGGAGTCGGGTGATGGCCGCGAGTGCCCCGGTGCCGACGTTGATGAAGAGCTTGTCCCACATCGTGCCGACGATGTTCGTCGACACCGTGGTGGCAAGGCCCGCGGCGCTGAACGCTGCCGCGATGCGCGTGGCGCGCGCGCTCACCCGCCCGTCGAGTTCGCCGATGATCGTCTCCTTGCCCCGGGTGCCGGCGATGAGCCGACCCGGTCCCAGCACGACGCCGCCGGTGTACGTCTTGCCCGCCATCGTCGCCGCCCGACCGACGACGTCGGCAATGACGTCCTCGTGGCCGAGGCCGTTTTGCAGCGACATGACCACCGTGTCGGGGCCGACGACGCCGGCCGCTCGCGCCGCGCGGATCGACGTCTCGGTGTCGTACGACTTCACCAGCACGACGACCAGGTCGACCGGACCGATGCCGGTCGCCTCGGTCCGGGCAACCACGCGCACCGTCCGCTCGCCACCGTCGTCGCGCAGGACGAGACCGTGCGCATTCATCGCGTCGACGTGCGCCTGCCAGGCGTCGACCAGCCACACCTCGTGCCCGCCTTCGCTGAGCACGCCGCCGAGCGTGCCGCCGAGCGCACCGGCGCCCAGCATGCAGATCCGAAGCCGGGGCACGCCGTCGCTCATCGCGCCCGGCTCGCTTCGCTTCGCGGCTGCCATTGCGCCAGCACGCGCAGCGCGCCATCGTGGGCGCGGATCGCGCTGTCGAGCGGCGAGAGATCCGGGAGGCTGCCCGTGGTCACCGCCTCGGTCGACAGTGGCACGCCGGCAGGCAATGCATTCATGAGTTCGACGAGCGGCAGTCCGCCCTCGCCGGGCGGGAGCCGTCCCTCGCGGGCCTCGGCGATGATCCCGGCGTCGGTGGGCGCGGCAAGCGGCGCATCCGAGAGCTGGACATGGCCGATGAGGCGGGCCGGCACGCGCGCGAGATCGGCGGCGGTCCCGCCGGAACGCACGACGTGAAGAAGGTCGACGAGGATGTGGCCGTTCGGCCGCGCCGCACGGGTGACGATGTCGACCGCATCGCCGATCGACGCGATCGGCTTGCGCCAGCGCATGAACTCGAGATCGACCGCGAGTCCGTGGCGGGCGGCGACGTCGCACAGCGCGCCGAAGCGCTCGACGTTGCGTGCGACGTCGGGATCGTCGCCGCTCGCACCGCAGTTGACGCGCTGCGCGCCCAGCTCGGCGGCGATCGCCATCCACTCGTCGAGTCCGTCGACATCGAGGTCGCGCGTGAGCGAGATGAACTCGGCGTCGAAGATCTCCACACCTGCGGCGTGCGCCACAGCGCGCAGCGGCGCGACGTCGCGATGCGCCACCGGATACACCCGTGTCCCCGGCGCCGCCGAGTGCATCCGCAAGCCCACGCGCCGGTATCCGGCACGCGCCGCCGCCGTGATGAGCTCGTGCGGACCCAGGGTGAGGAGCGGAAGGTGCGCAATGCCCAGTTCGAGGGTCGCGACGTCGATCATGGCGTTCTCCACTGTTCGTCGCGAGCCGAAGCGAAGAGCGCCTCGATGATGCGCAGCGTCAGCGCCGCGTCCTCGATCGGCCACGAGGGCACCGGCTCGCCGCGCACGAGGCGCGAGAAGCGGTCGAATTGCAACGTGTACTGGTTGACCGGATCGAAGCGGTACGTGCGCGTCGGTATCGAGCCGGCGCTCGCCTCGTCACCGACGAACACGTGACAGGGCGTCGGGCGTCCGTGCGCGTAGGGAAAGTCGGTGGCGAGCCAGCCGCGGCTGCCGAGGACGGTGAACTGCTGGTGCGACGCCCACGCGTTCGGCCCACCCTGGCTCGACACGCTGATCGTCGCGTGCCGGCCGCCGAAGTCGAGGATCGCGGTCGAGAGCCGATCGATGGTGAAGCGCGGGTCGCGATCGAGCGTGCCGATCACGCGCTTGGGCGCGTCGCCGTAGACGAGCGTGCATGCGCTGATCGCGTACGAGCCCAAGTCGTAGAGTGCGCCGCCGCCCTTGTCGGGGTTGTTGCGGATGTCGTTCGGATCGTGGAACTGCTTGGCGAGCGTCGCGTGCACGGCGAGCGGCTCGCCGATGGCGCCCTCGTCGAGCAAGGCGCGGATCTGCGTCCACTGCGGGTGGTTGCGGTAGGAGAACGCCTCCTCGATGTGGCAGCCGCTCGCATCGCGTGCCGCGACGAGCTCGGTCACCTCGGCGGCCTTGAGCACCAGCGGCTTCTCGCACAGGACGTGCTTGCCCGCCTCGAGCGCGCGGATCGACCATGGAAGATGCAGATGGTTGGGCAGCGGCACGTACAGGGCGTCGACCTCGGGGTCGGCCAGGAGTGCCTCGTACGTTCCATGCGCGCGCGCCGCGCCGAATTCGGCGGCGGTGGCCTGCGCCTTGGCCAGGTCGCGCGACCCGATCGCGGCAAGTGTCGCCGCCTTCGCATCGGCCAGCGCCGGCAGCGCGCGCGTCCTCGCGATCGCCGCCGTGCCCAGGATGCCCCAGCGAATCTTCTCCATCGATGACTCCATCAGCGCCGGTGGTCAGTACGTCGCGCGACCGCCGGAGAGGTCGAACGTGAAGCCGGTCGAGAACGTGCATTCCGGACCGACGATCCATGCCACCATCGCCGCGATCTCCGGAATCGTCAAGAGCCGGCCCATCGGAATCTTCGCCTTCGTCGAAGCGATGTGCTCGGCGGTCATCTCCCGGAAGAGTTCGGTCTCGGTCATCACCGGCGCGATCGCATTGACGAGCACCCCGCTGCCGACGAGTTCGCGGGCGATCGATTTGGTGTAGCCGATCACGCCCGCCTTCGCCGCCGCGTACGCGGCGATGTTCTGCACGCCTTCCTTTCCCGCCGCCGACGACACGTTCACGATCCGTCCGTATCCCGCCGCACGCATCGCCGGAATCACCACGCGGCAGCAATGGAACACGCCGGTCAAGTCGATCGCGAGCACCCGCTCCCAGGCGTCGAGCGGATACTCCCACGTCGGCAGCACGGGGCCGTTGATGCCGGCGTTGTTGACGAGGAGGTCGACGCGCTGCGTCGCCGCGATCGTCGCCGCGTAGGCGCGCTCGACCGAGGAGAAGTCGGCGACGTCGACACTCACGCAAGCCGCCGGCGTGAAGCCGGCGCTTGCCGCATCGAACGGCGCGAGATCGCGATCCCAGATCGCAACCTCGGCGCCGTCGCGTGCCAGACGTTGCGCGATGCCCAAACCGATGCCGCGGGCGGCACCGGTCACCACGGCGACGCGACCGGCGAGCGGCAGCGCGCTCACTTCGCGGCCCAGGCGGGCTTCAGCGTTTCGATCACTTGGGCCCGGCCGTCGACGATCTTGACGATGAAGCTCTCGCGGTCGAGGTCGCCCTTGTCGTCGTAGCGCGTGTCGAAGAGGATGCCCGGATAGTCCCTGGCCGCGAACTGCGCGCCGTGCAGCGCCGCAGGAAAGGCCTTCTGGTCGAGCTTGCCCAACTTGTCCTGCACCGCCTTGATCGCCCACGTGCCGGTGTAGCCCTTCATCGCATTGTGATCGGGCCGCGCCTTGTACTCCGCCTCGTACTTCTTCGCGAACGCCTGGACCGTCGGGTTCGGCGCATCGGCGGTGAGGCCGACGTGCGCGACGATGCCGTTGGCGGCGCTGCCGGCCAGTTCCACGACCTTCTCGTTGGCAAGCGTCGTCTCGCCGACGATCGGCTTGTCGTAGCCCTGCTTGCGCAACTCGCGCAGCGCTCGCGCCGACTCCTCCTCGTGCAGGTAGACGAACAGGACGTCGGCATTGGCCTGCTTCGCGCGCAGCACCGGACTCGAGAAGTCGACCTGCGGGCCACCACCTTGATCCCGGCCGTGGCGAGGTCCTTCACGATCGCATCGCGCCCGCCCTTGCCGAAGTCGGTGTTGGCGAACATGATCGCGACGGTCTTCGCCTTCAGGAATTCCTTGAGGTAGCGCACGACCTTCGGCATCGCCGCCGCCTGCGTGAACGACGTGCGAAAGACGTACGGATTGCCCTGCTCGGTGATCGCCGCCGCCTCGCCGCCGATGATGTTCGGCACGCCCGCGCGCCGCGTCTCCTGCATGCTGACGAGGATCGAGCCGGAGAATACCGGCCCGATGATGACGTAGGACTGGTCGTCGATCGCGCGCTGGGCGAGCGCCTTCGCCACTCCCGGATTCGTCTGCGTGTCCGACGGCGTGTACTCGATCGGCCTGCCGTTGAGGCCGCCCGCCGCGTTGATCTCGCGCACGGCGAGCTTCACGCCGTTATTGAAGTTGGTGCCGGCGGTCGCCCCCGGGCCGGAGAGCTCGACCAGGCCCGCGATCTTGACGGGTTGCGCGTCGAGATCGCCGGCGGCGACCAGTGCGGCGGAAGCGATGGCCAACCCCATCGCAAGCGGATGCAGCGAACGGAACATGAGCGATCTCCAAGGGATTGCGCGCAGGTCAGCGCCGGCCGCAGCGCGCGCGGGCTCGCGATCCGGTGCCCGCAACGATAGGTGCCGACGCGGTCACTGTCCATGCCGCAGCGGCAATCCGCCGCATGTGACAACGCAATAGTCCGATCGCACCGAGCCGGTCACTTGACCCCGTCGAAGAAGAGCGACGGCGCCCACGTGCTGACCGCCGGCACGTAGGTCACGAGCAGCAGCACGAACACGTTGACGAGCAGGAACGGCAGCGCGGCCTTGGTCATCTCCCACAGCGTGCTGCGGGCGAGGACGACGCCCAGGTACAGGCAGTTGCCTACCGGCGGTGTCACGAGGCCGATGCCGAGATTGACGACCATGATCGCCCCGAACTGCACCGGACCGATGCCGGCAGCCTGCGCGATCGGATACAGGATCGGCGCGAACAGCAGCAAGGCCGGAACGAGGTCCATGAACATGCCGACGAAGAGCAGGAACACGTTGATCATCAGCAGGACGACGATGGGGCCCCAGTTCATCGTCTGGAAGAAGGCGACCAGCATGTCCGGAAACTGCACCATCGCGACGATCCACGCCAGCACCGACGTCGTCGCCACGACGAAGCAGGGAATCGCCGAATTCACTGCCGCGTCGACGAGAATCCGGTACAGGCCGCGCCAGTCGTACTCACGGTAGACGACGCCGCCCAGGAACAGCGCGTAGAGCACGCCGATGACGCCAGCCTCGGTGGCGGTGGTGATGCCGGTGATGATCGCGCCCAGCAGGAACACGGGCAGGAGCAGCGAGAGGAACGCCTCGCGAAACGCCGTCCACAGCTCGGAGGCCCGCGCGCGCTGCGCGCGCTGCGGCCAGCCCTTGCGCCGCGCGAGGGCCCAGACGAGGCCCATCTGGAAGACGCCGACCAGGATGCCCGGAACGAGCCCGGCGAGGAACAGCGCCCCGATCGACGTGCTCATCGCGACACCGTAGAGCACCATCGGGATCGACGGCGGAATCAGGATGCCGATGGTCGACGAGCACACGGTGATGCCCCCGGCATCGGCCCGCGAGTAGCCCTGCTTCTCCATCGCCGGAATCATGAGGCTGCCGATTGCCGCGGTGTCGGCGACCGCGGAGCCCGAGATCCCACCGAAGAACATCGACGAGGCGACATTGACGTGGCCGAGCCCGCCGCGAATGTGGCCGAACAGCGCGTCGGCAAAGCGCACGAGCCGCGGCGCGATGCTGCCCTCCCCGGCGAGCGCGCCGGCGAGGATGAACAGCGGCACCGCGACGAGCGGGAACGAATTCACGCCGTTGATCATCTTGTGCGCGACGATCGTCAGCGGATAGTTGCCATCGACGACGAGCGCCAGGGCGGCAGCGACCCCCATGCCGATGCCGATGGGAACGCCGACGAACAGCAAGGCGAGAAAGACGACGAAGGTGATGGCGATCATGACGCCGGCTCCCCGCGGCGAGCGCGCAGGACGCGCGCGATCTCGCCGACCGCGTCGATCGCGATCATGAGACTCGCGAAGGGCAGCACCGAGTAGAGGTAGCCGAGTGGCAGCTTGAGCGCCTCGGAGGGGCTGTCGAGCGTCTGGTTGACGACCATCGCGCCGGTGACGAGCAGGAAGAGCGCGAAGCCGAGCACGATCACGTGGATCGCGAGCGCCGGTGCGCGCCAGCCGCGCGCGGAGAGCCGATCGACGATCGCGGTGAATGCGATGTGCTTCTTCTCGCGATAGGCGACGACCGCACCCAGGAACACGAGCCAGACGAAGAGGAAGTTCGGCACTTCGGTCGCCCAGTACAACGAGCTGCCGAGCGCGTAGCGCCAGACGACGCCGATGCTGACCGTCGCGACCAGCGCGACGATCAGCACGAACAGCATGAACCGCAGCAATGCGGCCAGCCGGTCCATGGAGCTACTTCGCGTTGCGCACGGCGTCGATGAGATCCTTGCCGATCTTCGGCTCCGACTTCGCGTACGACTCCTGCGCGCCCGCCTCGAACGACGCCCGATCGACGTCGCGCACGACGGTCATCCCCTTCTTTTCGAGCTCGGTGATGAGCTTCGCATTGGCTTCACGGGTGCTCTTGACCTGGAAGTCGCGACTCGACACGGCCGCCTTCGTGACCGCTTCCTGGATGTCCTTGGGCAGCTTCTCCCAGTAGGCACGCGAGAGGACCATCTGCGACGGGATGTTCGCGTGCGAGGTGAGGTTGAGGTACTTCTGCACCTCGTAGAGCTTGGACGTGTAGATGATCTCGGGTGGATTCTCCTGCGCCTTGACCACACCCTGCTGCAG
>WBZR01005280.1_pt1 | contig 10011 bp, 7 predicted proteins | sample 5204231 | NCBI WGS metagenome assembly WBZR01 (sample SAMN12412403, study PRJNA552823) | activated sludge metagenome | isolation source: activated sludge from anammox sidestream of wastewater treatment plant... | place: USA: Virginia | collected 2017-08 | reverse complement strand
CGCCTGTTTCATGAACGCCGGCAGGTCCACCGCCTCGCGCGGGCCGACGCGGATTTCCCAATCGGGGAGTTCCGCTTCGAGTTCGCCGGAGAGGACGGCCACGTGTCCGGGCAGGACGACGCGTTTCTTCGCGACCTTGCTGGCTACGTCGAAGCCTTTGATGGCTTTGGCGATCCGCTCCGCGTCGAACTTGCCCGCCGCCCACGCCGTCAGCACGGACATACCCTCCGCGTCCGTCACGACGAGCCAGGCAGGAAGTCCGCTACCTTCGACCTCGTTTGCCACCGAGAAGTAGGTGATGCTGAAGTTGGTCGTGACCAGCACGGGACTTTCGGGTTTGGGCTGGTTGATCTCGTAGACGCCCGGCTGAACCTGGATCGGTTTTTGCGGGTCGGTGTAGATGTTTTCGCGCAACACAAGCAACGGGTAGAGCAGTTCGGGTTTGAACTCGCTCAAAACGATGAAGCCCGCGTACTTGGCGATGGCTTGCGCGGCGGCGATGCCTTCATCTTGCGCGTCGCAGGGGAAAGCGATGACGGGATAACCCAGCGCGCGGAAGTTGGCTTTGAGGGCGAGACGGCGTACCTGCGTAGAGCGCGTCAGCCACTCGGACAGGTTCTTCCCGCCGAGGTCGAGAACCATGTCTTCGACGCCCTTCGCTTGGATTTTCTGAGTCAGGTCGGCGAGGGCTTCCAGCGAGTCGGCTTTGACGGTCAGGGCGGCTTTGCCCTTGGCGAGCTCCGCGAGCGCCTCGGCGTTGGACGCGTCGGCGGCGTAGAGCAGCGGGGTCTCGCCTCCGCAGGCCGAAAGTCCAGCCTGAAGCGCCGCCGCGTCACCGATGAGGATGAGCGGACGTTTGGTCGCGCCGCGCACGGTCTGGATGGCGGCGGCCGCGTCGGAGTCCAGCACGAGCGCGAAGCCGTCCACGGTGAAGTCCATGCCCACGTAGTTGACCTTGTACGCGTCGGCCGCGGCCACTTTGGCGGCGAGATCGGGATCGCTGGCTTTGACGTGAATGAAGAGGCCAGGCTTGTTGTAGAAAGTCTTCTCGTGGCGGAACATGACCACTTCGTTGCCTGCCTTGACTTCGGCGCCTGCGCCCTTGAGCGCCACGAGGCGGATGGGCGGCGCGGCGGACTCGGCCAGCTGCCTTTTGGATTCTTCGCTGACGTAGGGACAGGAGGAAAGTTCGACCTGCTTGGCGGCGAGTTTCATCGCGAAGGCGAGGCAGGTGGGGAAGCCGCATTCCTTACAGTTGGTCTGCGGGAGAAGTTTGTAGATTTGGATTCCTGAGAGAGCCATGTTAACTCCTTGTAATTGGTAATTACCAATTACTAATTACCAATCACGCAGTGACCAACTCCGCAATCGCGGCTTTCACTCGCGCCACCGACTCGGGATGTCGCAGCACGACGATGTCCGCGCCCGATTCGATCAGCGCCAGCGCGGTGTAGGTCTCCCAGTTGACGGCGCGGGTTTTCCAATCGCCCCAGGTTTCGGGGACGCCTTCGCCGACTTTGGCTTCCTTCGTCTTCCAGGCTTCGTAGCCAGGCGTGACGAGCATCGGGAATTGGGTCATGGCGTCGCCCTGCAGCGCGGCGAGGCGCAGGCGCTCCATCACCGAGTAGCCGTATTCGATTCCGTAACCGAGCGCGCCAGTCGTCGGGTCCATGATGATGCGGTCTTTGGGCATGCCCATATCGCTGATGAGGATGTTCAACTGCTTCGACAGGTTCACGTCCATCGGCGTGCGCGCCTGCACGAGATGACCATTTGCCATGGCGGTGGCGACGATGGTGCGGTAGTTCTTGTCTTCGCAGATGCCCAGGACGAGACGTTCTCCCTTGGCGGCCTCCGCCACCGGGACGAGAAGTTCGTTGTCCTTTTCGGCCTGTCCCGGCCCCCAGACGACAAGAGGCAGCCCGCTCGCGGCGAGGACCGACTTGACGGCTTTGACCGCGTCTTCGGGAGAATCGGCCAGCGTCAACCCCAGGACGAGGAGGCCGGCTCCCGCTTCTTCGGCTTTTTTCGCCCACGCGGCGGGATCGTCCATCACGTCGCCCCAGGCTTCCGTCAACAGCGCGGACCAGTCATCGGGCTTGCGCGATTTGATCTCGACCGCAATGACGGGCTGGTTAGGCGTGGGCGCTTCGAAGTGCAGGTAGGGCAGTGTTGTCTGTCCGCCGACGGTGACGGCTTTGGCGCGCGTTCCGCCCTCCGCGCTGGTCGCGCCGATGGTAATGGCGCGCACGCTTCCGGGCCATTTGTCCTTTGGGATTTCGAGCGGCATGGTATTTCTCCTTTGCGGATCAGTTTCCTGGTACGCGGATTACGCGGAAGAACACGGATTTATTTGGTCTCTTTGCGCGCTTTGCGGTTAAGATAAGCGAGATAAAATCCCTGCTCAGTTCGTGGAAGTCCCTTCGGGACTGGCGCTGTGGTCCGAAGGACTTTCAAGCGCTGAGGCGGGATTTCAATCCCCGCCGAACTAGGAAACTAGCCGACTAGCGAACTAGCCAACTAACTAAAACATCGGCTCCATCGCCATGGCGGGATGGTTGTGCGCCTCAAGGTAGGCGAGCAGTTCATCCACGGTGGTCGCGACGGACGCGTCTGCGATGCGGGACATGAAATCTGGATCGCCTTCGCGTTCGCAGGCAGCCCTAAACTCGTCCGCCATGGACTCCTTCAGCACGGAGGACATCCACACGACGCGTTTAAAGCCTCCATCCGCGGAGATGAACTTGGGGCTGATGAGGTAGAACTTGCCCACGCCCATCACGCCCGGAGTCTGCATCCCGCCGCCTGCGATGCCCGCCAGCGTGGAGAAGGTCATGCCTGCGGGGGTCATGGAGGTATCTTCACGCGAGACCACCATCACGCCGTTGGCTTCGGGGATGAGCATCACGATGCACTCGAAGCAGCCGCAGGCCGTCATCGGGTTCTCCATGATGGAGTACATCGCTACTTCCTGCACTACGCCGTGCGAACCGACCTTGGCGTAATCGTTCGTCCCCTGCCAGTATCCCTTGCGCTCGTCGAGCAATCTGCTCAGTTTGATGGGCTGGTTGGGGCCTGTCGGGTTGATGCTGAACGAGGCCTTGCAGTCCAGCCAGTTATACGCGCCGCACAAGCCGAGACGTTCGGGCGAGACCACGCACACATGGTTCGGCGCGAACGACTGACAGAGTGTGCAGGAATAGAACTCATCCACCTTGTCGTCGGTCAGGTCGGCGAGGCGTTTGTTGCGGAAGTCGTAGGCGGCGCGGGCCTTGTCCAGCCACTCGGCGTGGCGCGCCGGGTCGGTGACGATGGACACCTGCACCTTGTCCACGATGGCGCCGAAGTCCTCGTGGAAGCGGGCGTGCAGGATCTTGCCGAAGTGTTCGAGGTTGAAGCCCTTGTCCGCAGCCATGTTCGAGATGCGGATCCAGGCGATGTCGCGCTGGCCGATGTGCTGGATTCCGCTCGCGCCGTTGACGAAGTAGTGGACCTGCCGCTCCAGCACCGGCTCGAAATCCTGCTGCATCTGGCGTCCCGCCACCTTGATGATGATGCCCATGTCCATTGCGCCTTGCGCGGGGACGGACGAGAAATCGGGGCCGACAACTTCGATCTTGCCGTCGGTGACCTCGTCCAGCTTCGCCATCGAGAGGAACTCAAAGGCGCGGCTGTACTTGCCGCCGAACTCGACGCGCAGGTCAGCCTTGCGGACAACTTCGCCTTCGAAGGCTGAGCCATATGGGACGGGGACATCCACGTTCGAGACTTTGACTTTGACGCCGCGCACCTCGATACATTTCTGGACGAGGCGCTCGGCCTTTTCCAGATCGTCTTTGCCTTCAATTTGATTGAACGGCATCGAGACAACGTGTTCGTAGGTGGTGACGCCGGTCGGAAGGATTTGGGGAATGACCGTGTCGGCGATGACGGGGAAGCCGAAGTTGATCGCCCCCGCCGCGGCCGCGTACTTCAGGTCGTCCACTTCGCCGAGGGCAAGCACAAAGGCGAAGACGCGCTCCTTGTTGTAAAGCAGGATCTCGCGCGACTGCCCCGGCTTGAGCCCGCCGAAGGTCAGGGCGGAGCGGGTGGCGAATCCCAGCGCGTAGACGGCGGAGATGGTGTCTGTCCCAAAGGGGACGGTGTAGGTGTCGTAGCCAAGCTCCACGCCCTCTTCCAGCAATTGATGGATGACGCTTCGTCCGTTGACGTTGCCCGAAAGGAAGGTCAGGATGTTGCGGCGTTGGAGTTCGCGCACGATCTTGACCGCCACCTCGTTGGATTTCGCGCAGCCGACGATGGCCGCGAAGCCGGGCATGCGCCCGTCCACGAGCTGGATGCCCCACGAGCGGAGTTGGATGTCGTCAATGGGACCGTTGAGGTGTCCGTCGAGGGACGCGCCGTCGCCCGCGCCGTTATCGGGGCTGGTGAACGAAGTCCCGCCGGCGAGGCGGAATCCGGGCATTGGTTCCGGCTGAAGTCTGTAGACGAAACGGATCGCCTCGATGGCCTCGGCGGCGAGCAGCGTCGCCATGCCCGAGTCGAGCGTCTCGCCGAGGTAGGGCGTCCAGCGTTTTTTTGCCGGAGCGGGATGAAGCAGGCCGCGGGCGTATTCCAAAGTCGGTTTGAGATCGCCGATCTTCTCGATGGGTTTCCCGGTCATCCCGAGGATGGTGGGGAGGTAGTAGGCGGTGTTGGGGAAGGAGATCGGGGCGGAGGGGCCTTTTTCGGCGAGGGCTTGATCGAGCATCGCCTCGGCTTCGGCAACCAGCGCGTTTGCGCCGCGGATGGCGCGGGTGGCAATGTATTTTGACATAATGTCTCCTCGTGGTTGGTAATTGGAGATCAGAGATTCGTAATTGCCAATCTTCAATTACCATTCGCCGCTTATCCGTAGATCGCCTCTCGCTTCATTTCCAGCGGGAGCGCTTCGATCTCCATCATCGCCGCGTCGCCGCTGCGACCGAACTTGTTCTCCTCCCACGCGGGGAGGCCGAGCGCGGCGCGCTTTTTATCAATGTGCGCCAGCGCGGCCGCGATCATTCGGTCCGGGTCGGGGATGAATTCCATCTTGCCGCCGTAGAGTTTCTCCCAGCCCTCGCTGATGTATTTGGCGACGATGTCGCTGTCGTCCACGCGCCCGGGCATGCCGCCGACCGGCGACGCGCCGCCAAAGATGACGTACGCGCCGGAGGCCACGCAGTAGGTCCCGATCGAGAGCGCTTTTTCGCTCATCCATTCGGGCGCGAGACCGACGGCCGGGATCTGGTCAATGTCGTCGCCGAGACCGCCGTCTGCCGCCATCTGGGTCAGCACGGTCAGGATGCGGGAATTGTCCACGCACGAACCCATGTGCAGGATGGGCGGGATGCCGACCGTCTCGCAGATTTCGCGCAGCCCGCTTCCGACCTCGCTCAAGCCGGCCTCGCCCAAGAGGAGTCCCTGCTTGGCCGCGGCGATGGCCCCGCAGCCCGTCTCGACGATCAACACGTCCTGTTTGAGCAGTTCGCGCGCGACGTACGTGTGCAGGTGATCGTGCTGGCTGCGCGGATTGTTGCAGCCCACGATGGCCGCCACGCCGCGGATGCGCCCGCTCATAATGGCGTCGTTCAGCGGGCGGAAGGAGGCTCGATACGAACCGCCCAGCATGTAGTTGATGTATTCATGCGAGAAGCCGGGGACGAGTTCCTCGCGCACGTCCGGGATCGCCGTCTGGCCGCGGTTTTTGAAGTTGTCGATGGCGGCCTTCAGGATCTGCCTGGCGATGGTCAGCGCGTGCTCCTCGTCGAATTCGATGTGGGTTGCGCCCTTGATCTTCACTTTGGGCGAGGTCGTGATGATCCTGGTGTGGAAGTTGGACGCCAGCCCCACCAGCGCCTGCATGATGCACTGCACGTCCACGATCATGGCCTCCACCGCGCCGGTCAATATGGCGAGTTCCTGCTGGAGGAAGTTGCCCGCCGCGGGGATGCCCTGGCGCATGAGAATTTCGTTCGCCGTACAGCAGATGCCCGAAAGGTTGACGCCCCTGGCGCCGGCGGCTTTGGCGTATTCGATGATATCGGGCAGTTGCGAGGCGGCCACGATCATTTCGCTCAAAGTCGGCTCGTGACCATGCACGACCACGTTGACATAGTCTTCCTTTAATACGCCCAGGTTGGCCTGTCCCAGAATGGGAGCCGGAGCGCCGAAGAGGATATCGGAAATGTCGGTAGCCAGCAGGCTCCCGCCCCAGCCGTCGCCGAGCGCCGTGCGGACGGCGTGCTGGAGGATATGCGCCGCGTCCTGGTCGTCGCCGATGTGGGTGCGGTGCAGGCATTCCACCACTTCGCGGTCGATCCCGCGCGGGATGACGCCCGTTTCCTCCCAGCGTTGGATGCGCTTTGCGGGCGCGCGCCGGGTGAGAATCACGCGTCCCTCCTGCTGGCCGAACTGGGCGAGATACAGGTCCGCCAGGTCGTTGGCGATCTCCTCGGGGGCGCGTCCCTCGACGGGGATGTCGTACAGCGCGGCGACGGCGCGCAGTTTTGCGATGTCGCGGATAACGTAGCCTTCCGCCTTCCCGTTGGCGGCGGCTTTGAGCGTCATCGCCATGCCGCGTCCGTGATCGGAATGGGCCGCCGCGCCCGCCGCGATGGCGCGCGTCAGATTGCGCGCCTGGACCGTGTCCAGCGTCGCGCCGCAGATGCCCACATCGCCGCTCTTGACGAGGCGGCAGGGCCCCATGCCGCAGTTCTTGCAGCACATCCCCCGGTCGCCGATGTTGCAGGGAAACATTTCGTCGGCGCGGGTGAACGCCGTCCCGATGCCGAGTTCCTCGGCGCGGATCAACATCTGCCGCGCGGCGGGATCGGCGGAATACTGATTGATTTCACGCTTCTTTGCCATCTCGCGCCTCTATTCTTCTTCCATGATTTGGACCGGGCCCATGCCCGGACAGGGCCAGAGCGGACGCGCCGCGCGCTCTACCTGCTGGGCGAACGCCACCGTGCCTTTGACGGTCTCATAGACGGCGGTGTGGCGGAAGAACGCGTCGTCGCCGGCCTGCTGCGCCGCGATGCCCGCCTCCGTCGGCGTCCGAATCGCCCCCAGGTAACCGGCCTCCTGCAGGCGCGCTTCGATCTGCTCCGCCTTGATCCTGGCGGGATCGAAAGTCACTTCGATGACCTGGAACGCGCTGGATACGTATGCCTCGCCAACCCCCGGCATCTCAAACAAAATACGGCGCGCCTCGCTGACGTGATGATCGCCGTACAACGCGGGCGCTTCGAATATGACGGTCTCCATGCTGCCTCCTTGGTGGTCAAATCTTAAATCAACAGACACCTCTAATGGAGGGGAGCCTTTTCATATATTCTAGCGCCAGCGGGACGCCCGCACGCGAAGTTAAGAGGATTATCATCCGAAAGCAGGATGAATGTATGCCTTAAACAGCCCTCCGCAGGCGGGCTGGATATTAGAATTCACGTCAGACGGATTGACTGAACGGGTTTCCAGCAAAAACCCGAACCCAAGTATAATTTTTATATGACCCTGCGAATCCGACTCGCGCTCCTCCTTTTAATCCTCGCCTCGTTCGCGGACCTCGCGCGGGGCGCGCCGGCCCGGGCGGAATCGCTGCCTCGGCCGTCCCTCGCTTCTGCCAGCGACTTGATCGCCGCGGTGAACAGTTACCGCGCCCAACACGGCCTGTCGGCCTATGCCGTCAGCGCCATTTTGATGGGCACGGCGCAAGCCCAGGCCGAATACATGGCCTCCATCGGCTCGGTGACGCACACCGGCCCCGGCGGGACCTCGTTTTCCGACCGCCTCACCGCGGCCGGCTACCGGTTTGTCTTCCGCTCTGAAAACATTATCTCAGCCAGCCCCGACGCTTCCGGCTGGGACCTGGTCTCGTCTTCCGCGTGGGCCGACGCGGACCACCAGCACACCCTGCTTTCTCCCAATCTGTGCGAAGTCGGCGCGGGCGTGACCGTCAGCGGGGGAACGGCCTACTACGTGCTGGACGCGGCTTGTCCGAGCGGAAGCGGCGGGACGGGTGTCTCCACGCCCGCTCCCGGCGCGACTTATGTCGTCGGCGGCGGGACGCCCACCGTCGTTGTCGTCGTCCCGAACACGCCCAAACCCGACGGCTCGATCAGCCACCTCGTCCAGCCGGGCGAGACGCTCTGGTCCATCGCCATTGCTTATCGCACCACCATCGCGCAGTTGAAGGCGCTCAACAACCTTGCCGACGAGATGATCTACCCGGGCAACACGTTGATCGTCGCCCGCGCGCCCAGCACGCAGACGCCGTCGGCCACGTCCACAGAGACTCCCATCCCGACCGCGACCCCGTTCGTGTTCCGCACCGCCACCAGCCCGCCCACGCCGACCGCCACCCCCGCGCCGGCCGCTCCCGTCACGGACGGAAGCGGCGCCGTCGTGGTGGGGATCATCGTCGTCGCCGCCCTCGTCGTCGCCGGCGGGATGACCGCGGCCGGCGCGCGTCGAAACCGCGAAAAGTCGCGGGAGCGCGAAGAATAACGAAGAATATCAGGCCTTTTGCCTGCAAGAGGTCAAAAAAACACAGGAGAAATGTCTATGAGTGAAATTCGGATTGACGCGTTGTTGCCGGGCGAAATGGCGACACGCGCGGAGTACCTCGGCGTTCGCAAAGCCGAGATGCCGGCTCTTATGATGTTCACGCTGGCGATATTGGCGGGCGCGTTCATCTCGCTGGGCGCCATCTTTGCCACCACGGTTTCGGCCGGCGGCGTGTCTGTCGCCGCGGCGGATGGGACGGCAGCCTTCAGCGCAAACCTGCCCTATGGAGTAAACCGCCTGCTCACCGGGCTGGTCTTCTGCCTCGGCCTGATTCTCGTCGTGGTCGGCGGCGCCGAGTTGTTCACGGGCAACAATCTCATCGTGATGGCCTGGGCGAGCCGTAAAGTTTCCACCCGCGCCCTCCTGCGCAACTGGGGCATCGTCTATGCGGGGAACTTTGTCGGCGCGATCGGGACGGCCATTCTGATGCTCCTGGGCCGTCAATATACGTTCGGGGCCAGCTCGGTCGGCGTCGCCGCGCTAAAGATCGCGGTTGGCAAAACCAGCCTCGATTTTTGGCAGGCGCTCGTGCTTGGTATTTTGTGTAACGCGCTGGTCTGCCTGGCAGTCTGGCTGACGTATAGCGCCCGCAGCGTCATGGACAAGATCATGGCGATTATTTTCCCAATCACGGCTTTTGTGGCGATGGGATTCGAACACAGCATCGCCAACATGTACTTCATCCCGTACGCGCTGTTCATTCGGATGTTCGACCCGGCCTTCACAGCCGCCGTTGCGGACAAGGTCTCTGGCCTCGAGAGCCTGACCTGGAGCGCGTTCTTTTTCAACAATCTGCTCCCCGTCACCGTTGGAAATATCATCGGCGGGGCGGGGCTGGTGGCGGCGGTTTACTGGTTCGTTTTTCTGTACAACAAGGACCGCTAAACGCGCCGAACTTTGGAACCAATCAAGGAGAAACCATGAAAGCCTATATTTTGATCAAGATACGCTCCGGCGAGGTCAAGGCGGTGGTGCGCCAGCTTCGCAAAGTGGAAGGCGTCGTCGAAGCGCACATGACCTTCGGCCCGTACGACGCCGTCGCGATCGTGGATACCGCCGACATCTCGCAACTCGGCGCGGTCGCGGCCTCGTCCATCCAGCCCATCCCCGGCGTCGAGCAGACCCTGACCTGCATCGCGGTGGACGTTTAGCGGACGCGGCCCCTGTCCCGACGCGGGGCGGGGGCCGTCCCGTAAGGCAGTTTTCCAACCTCGCCGGAAACGGCGGGGATATCCTCTGTTTCCAGCCATCGGCGCGGCCATTCTCTAAAGCCCCGCGACGGAATTTCGGAAAAGTCGATTTGCGTGTAGCCAGTATAACACAACAAAAAACAATTATTAAATCAACCTAAAAACAACCATGCGCTTCAAACTATGCTTCATCGGCTTCGGCAACGTAGCCCGCGCGCTCGCGAACCTGCTCGAG
>WBZR01005279.1_pt1 | contig 10011 bp, 7 predicted proteins | sample 5204231 | NCBI WGS metagenome assembly WBZR01 (sample SAMN12412403, study PRJNA552823) | activated sludge metagenome | isolation source: activated sludge from anammox sidestream of wastewater treatment plant... | place: USA: Virginia | collected 2017-08 | reverse complement strand
ATCGTTCAGAACGATTGGCTCTGAGAACGTCCGACCTGAATCGGTCGAACGCGAGAACTTTATATTTCCGGCATATTTTTCCGCCAGCAGCTCCGTCCAGGTGACCAGCACGGTGCCATCACGTGCCACCTGGATCTTGGGACGATTTTCGCCATCATTGCCTATGTTTTCCGGCACAGGAGTAACCGTCACCGATTCGGAAAAATGCTTGCCATCGTCTTCTGATCTGGAAACCAGCAAGCGCTGATCAATCACTTTTGCCAGCCACAACTGCCCTTCCTGGTCCAGTGTTACTCCCACTGCAAGTGCGGTCTTGGCATGTTTGGGAGCGCTAGCCACCTGCTGTGCCGATTGCTGCACCTGACCGCTGGTATCCGGCCCTGCTGCAACGGCAATTACTGAAACCAGTGTGAAAGCCCAACCAGCCAGCACGGAGAGAGAAAACAGTGATTTATTCATGATTTACGACAAAAAATGGAAGAATAATTGATTCCCCCAAGCCTGCAAATGCGACAAATTGTCGCACTTGGAAACAGATCGAGAAGAGATATGTAGTTAAAACAGTCGCTCGTAAAATTATTTTTCTGCCTTCAATCACAAGCAAGGATTATTGAATTAACAGAATCACGCTTCTAATTACCTGATCTGACGACTCTCTTGCCCCCGCTCGATCTTCTTTAGCAGAATAACTTGCATGCTTACTTTTTATATGTATAATGATAATTATTATCATTTAATGAATTGGTGAGGTAAGACATGAGCTTGACCGATATCAGCTTTCATACAGTGCATGAATCAGGCAACGAGCAGTTTTTACGTTCTGCACCCTTTCCAATCAAGCTGTTCAGCAGCGAAGATCTGTTCGGAAACAGTAACGAGGTGCTGATTCAGCATCGCGGTGAGCAGTATCATTTACGCCTGACACGCAATAACAAGCTGATTCTGACCAAATAAACCGCAAGTGTGCACTGGTTATCTCAGACTGACACACCTCAGAAACTTTAATTTTTTCCTGACGATCACTGGCAGTACTCTCTCTCCTCTTCCAGTGATTCGTAGCGGCAAGCCAGCCCCTCCTCCCGGGGCAAGCCAGCCTCTTTTCTGATACGGGGTTGCTCATGAAATTTTTACCAGGAACAGTACTGGAACCGGCATACCAGGGAGTGCAACTCAGCTTCAAACCATCCGGCATCCGTCAGAACAAATTCTTTCGCAGTACACTTTCCCGCCGTCACAAGCAGCACGCCCCGGAGCCGGGAACACGACTGGAACGCCTTTGCCATCTGCTCCATACGGTTCTGCTCCACACTGCTTCCGTGGCTGCAGCCTGGCGCTTGCCCGCACATTCCGCTCATGCCGTCCGCCGGACAGATACAAATCTTCCGGAAATACCCGGTGGCACGAATTTGCGCTGGATCAGAACAGGCTGGCCATACCGGGACCATGCCTGTCCGGTCGTCAATCGCCTGAGAAACAGCCACAGCTATCTGGCAGGCCGGCTAATTCTGTGTGTTGGCGGCCGCGCCGCACTGTATCCGGATTACCGTCAGTTAATCGAAGCTGCCGGAGGGCAATTCATGGTTTTCCGTGGCGGTACACAAGGCAAGACCGAATATCTGTCTGCCCTGCTTGCTTGTGCGGATAGTGTGATTTGCCCGGTTGACTGTATCAGTCATGAGGACTTCTTTACTGTCAGGCACTATTGTCAGTGTATTGATAAGCCTTGTCTCATGCTGCAACGCTCTGATCTCGCTACTTTCAGCAAGGCGGTTGAGAGCCTTGCCCGGCATGACAGCTTCCCTCAAAAATCCGGTATTTTCAGTCAATCCGGACATGACAATCCTGGATAAACAAGCGGTCCGGGTTTGTATAACCACACTGGTGCTGTGCAATAATACACAGGCCTTTGCCGAGATACCCACCGAGATTACCCGTTATGATTGTTTTACTCGAAGCACACCGCGCCGGTTTGTTTGCCCGCAACCAGTGGCTGCCAAATATTATTGCCGGTCTGGTAGTGGGTGTCGTTGCACTGCCGCTGGCAATGGCTTTTGCGATTGCCTCCGGAGCACGCCCGGAGCAAGGGTTATATACCGCGATTATCGCCGGTGTCCTGGTATCGGTTTTTGGAGGAAGCCGTGTACAGATTGCCGGCCCAACCGGGGCCTTCATCGCTATCCTGGCGGGGATCACTGCCAAATACGGTATCTCCGGACTACAGATAGCAACTTTAATGGCTGGCATTATGCTGGTGCTGATGGGGGTTACACGAATGGGGGGCGTCATCCGCTTCATTCCCTCTCCGGTTATCATTGGTTTCACAACCGGAATTGGTGTCATCATTTTTGTTAGCCAGTGGCACGATTTTTTTGGCTTACCACAGGTAAGTGGAGACCATTTCCACGAAAGGTTCTGGCATCTGGTGCAATCTCTGCCCCATCTGCATGAGCCAACATTAGCATTAGCGCTTATCAGCCTGGTATTAACCGTCTGGGCTCCCCGTTTTCGATATTTTGCGCGCCTACCCGGGCCGCTGGTCGCGATGCTGGCAACCACGCTATTGCAGGCTGCATTACAACTGCCCGGCGTAGCCACCATAGGCTCCACTTTTGGTCATATCCCGACTGGCCTGCCAGGCTTTGCCATACCTGATCCGACAATCTCACAATCACTCGAACTGATTGGTCCGGCCTTCGCAATTGCTATGCTGGGAGCGATTGAATCACTGCTTTCTGCAGTCGTGGCTGACGGTATGTCCGGCACCCGGCACGATGCCAACCAGGAATTAATCGGACAGGGAATCGCCAATATCTTCGCACCCTTGTTTGGCGGTTTTGCAGCGACAGGCGCAATTGCACGCACTGCCACCAATATTCGCAATGGTGCAACCAGTCCGATCGCCGGAATCGTTCATGCTGTCACCCTGCTTTCCGTACTGCTGTTTCTGGCTCCGCTGGCAGCTTATATCCCGTTAGCCGCGCTGGCGGCTATCCTTTTCGTTGTTGCCTGGAATATGAGTGAGATCCATCGGTTCGTGCATATTCTGAAAATCGCACCGACAGCCGATCGTCTTATTCTCGTTATCACATTTTTACTGACTGTTTTTGTTGATCTGGTGGTAGCGGTCAATGTGGGGGTCATTCTGGCAACACTACAGTTTCTGCGTCGCATGTCCGAGGCTGTCGAAACCCAGCCGGTTGCCGCAGAAACAGTAAACATGGAACTGGCTCATCATAATCTGCCGGCCATTCCGCCTTCAGTCGTAGTCTATGAAATTTCCGGGCCAATGTTTTTCGGTGCCGTCGAGAATTTCGAACATGCACTGATACAAACGCATACCTTGCCCGAGATCCTGATTATTCGCCTGCGTTCGGTACCTTTTATCGATATGACCGGTATCCAGACATTAAGCCAGGTCACTGAACAGCTACACAAACGTAATATCCGCGTTGTTTTATGTGAAGCCAATAAACGGGTACTGGCCAAACTGGAAAAAGCCGGCATCATCCGAACCGGTACTCCCCTAATCTATACGCAGCAATTTGTTGAAGCCATACGGCAGAACATATAGCCGATCACACATACCTTATCTGCATCACAGGAAAACCGGCCCATGCATACAAAAACCTGCAATCCGCTTTTATATTCAGGAGTAACTCTGTTGTCCCTGATTTTCCTTTTTCTGTCATCCTTCCCGGCACAAGCCGGAAAGATACGGGAATACTGGATTGCAGCAGAAAAGATCAACTGGAATTACGCACCGACTGGCAAGAATCAGATCACTCCCGGGGCTGATATGGGGGAATGGGGCAAAACACTGATTTACCCTAAATACCGTTACATCGGCTATACCGATGGCAGTTATTCGCAACCCGTACCCCAGCCGGAATGGATGGGGATTCTGGGGCCCACGATCCGGGCCGTGGTAGGCGATACCATCAGGATCCATTTTCTGAATAAAGCCGATATACCGCTTTCCATCCATCCCCACGGTGTCATGTACGACAAGGATAATGAAGGGGCGGATAGCGGCAAAGGCAGCCGTATTCCGCCGGGTGGCCGTTACACCTACACATGGGCCGCCGACCGGGATGCCGGCCCGGGCCCGAATGACCCTTCTTCGGTAGTCTGGCTCTATCACTCGCATGTCATGGCAGAAGAAGAAATCAATCTGGGACTGGTTGGGACCCTCATCATCACTGCTGCCGGCAAGGCGCATTCAAGCGGGAATCCCGCTCCGCGCGATGTCGATCAGGAATTTGTTGCGCTGTACATGATATTTAACGAGGAAAACGGTAAAGAATCCGGTCTGAAACACGCTATCAACGGGCGGATTTTTGGCAATCTGCCCGGCTTTGAAACCCGGCGCGGGCAACGTGTGCGCTGGCATCTGGTCGCACTGGGCAATGAAGTGGATAACCATACCGTACACTGGCATGGCCAAACCGTACTGGATCACGGTCACAGAACCGATGTTATCGAACTCATGCCAGCCGGCATGACTTCTGTTGACATGGTGCCCCGTTCACCGGGCAGCTGGCTGTTTCATTGCCATGTCAGCGATCACATGATGGCAGGAATGACAACCCGCTGGCTGGTGAAGTAGCCTTGTTATCCTGCAAAGTAATGCTCCATTCACTCTGAGCAAACTCTACAGAAGAGCCAGTCGCCATTCAGCCGCTGTTCTCGGATCCAGAAATTTCCGGAAGACCTGTTTTCCCCGGCAGCCATAAAATACCAGCACAGAAATAAACAACGCTTGACAGCAGCACATTCTGCGGTAGTGTGACGGTAAACAATTAGCCATGGGGAGAGATCATGTTTGAGTTTCTGTTAGCACTGTTCATACTGCTGGTCGTGATCGGCATAGCGCTGTTCACCGTACCCTATCTGCGCCGCAATATTATTTCCAGGCTTGCGCTTAATATTTTCCGCAAGCTGTTGCCACAGATTTCGCAAACAGAACAGGAAGCACTCGATGCCGGCACAGTGTGGTGGGAAGGCGCACTCTTCAGTGGTAAACCTGATTGGAATCAGCTGCTTGCCTACCCAAAACCAGAGCTGACCCAGGAGGAAAAAATCTTTCTTGACGGGCCGGTCGAACAGCTCTGTAACATGCTGGACGAATGGCATATCACCCATGAACGCTACGACCTGCCGCCTCACGTCTGGCAGTTTATCCGCGAAAACCGTTTCTTCTCACTGATTATCCCTAAAGAGTACGGCGGGCTGGGTTTCTCAGCACTGGCTCACTCGGAAGTGGTCATGAAAATCAGCTCACGCAGTAATACGGCGGCCGTTACCGTGATGGTACCCAACTCTCTTGGCCCGGCTGAACTGTTATTGCATTACGGAACGGAAGAGCAGAAAAATTATTATCTGCCACGGCTGGCAAATGGAACCGAGATACCCTGTTTTGCACTGACCGGGCCGGATGCCGGTTCAGATGCAGGATCAATTCCTGATACAGGTATTGTCTGCCGGGGGGTATTCGATGGTCAGCCCGATATACTGGGAATTCGCGTTAACTGGGAAAAACGTTACATCACGCTGGGGCCGGTCGCCACATTGCTGGGGCTTGCTTTCAGGTTATATGATCCGGATGGATTACTGGGGGATAAAAAAGAGATCGGCATCACGCTCGCACTGATCCCGACCCATACTTTGGGTATCCAGATCGGCCGCAGGCATTTCCCACTGAACGGTGTTTTCCAGAACGGGCCCAATTCCGGCAAGGATGTGTTTATTCCAATGGATTGGATCATTGGCGGACAGGAAAAAGCAGGGCAAGGTTGGCGCATGCTGATGAACAGCCTCTCTGTTGGCCGCTCGATTTCTCTGCCGGCGACAGGCGTTGGTGCAGCAAAATTATCCGCCTGGAGCAGTGGCGCTTATGGCCGGGTGCGCGAGCAGTTCAAGCTGCCGATTGGTTACTTTGAAGGTGTTGAGGAAGCACTGGCACGAATCGCCGGAAATACGTACATGATGGATGCTGCCCGTGTTATGACCGCCGGTGCGGTGGATCTGGGCGAGAAGCCTTCCGTCATCTCCGCAATCGTCAAATATCACCTGACCGAGCGCAGCCGGCAAATAATCAATGATGCCATGGATATCCACGGTGGCAAGGGAATCTGCCTGGGGCCTTCCAACTACCTGGCAAGAACCTATCAGCAGACACCAGTCGGCATCACGGTGGAAGGGGCGAATATCCTGACGCGCAATATGATCATTTTTGGGCAAGGTGCGATCCGCGCTCATCCCTTTACACTTACGGAAATCAATGCTGCCTGGGATCAGAACAAAGAACGTGGTTTACAGGTATTTGATGAAGCACTGGCTGCGCATATCCGCTTTACCCTCAGGAATGCTTGCCACAGCCTGCTCTACGGGCTCAGCCGGCGACTGGTCAAGAATGTCCCGGAAAACGCGGCGAAAGAAACCATCACTTACTATCAGCAGCTGACACGCTTCTCTGCTGCATTTGCCCTGTTGACAGATCTTGCCATGCTGAAGCTGGGTGGCTCTCTCAAGCGGCGAGAACGTCTTTCAGCCCGGCTGGGCGATATCCTCAGCATGATGTACCTGGGCTCTGCCACACTCAAACGTTATGAAGACGATGGCCGCCCTGTTGCTGATCTGCCGCTGTTGCACTGGTCAATACAGGATGCGCTGTATCGTACTCAGCAGGCACTGTATGAGTTTCTGCTCAATTTTCCGGCCGGTAAAATTACCCGTGGATTGCTGCGTTGCATCGTTTTTCCATCAGGTATGCGTTGCCAGCCACCTGCCGATTCGCTTTCACATACGGTGGCACGGCTGATTCTGGCTCCGGGAGAAGTGCGTGATCGCCTGACATCAGGCATTTATCTCCCCCGGGAAGAAAATGATCCATTGGCATTACTCGGGAAGGCATTAGCCTGCGCTGTCGACTGCGAGCCTGTTGAAGCAAGATTGCGCCAGGCCGTCAAAAATAAATCCATTACAACTACCCATGAACATGAACAAATCGGTCAGGCGCTGGCACAAGGCATCATCACCAGCAAAGAGGCTGATTTACTTAAACAGATGAAAACCCTGCGACGCCGGGTCATCATGGTGGATGATTTCGCTCCCGATTTCCAGAAAAATGGCAATTTACAGGGAGGGATAACTTCATGACTGCACATCCCGTTTTTCTTGCAACTGACATGATTCCACCGGAAACTGCCCGAACACTGGATGGCCTGTTCAGGGAACGGGTCCGCCGTTTACCTGATGCCGTGGCCTATCGCGATTACGATGTCAGCCAGGAACATTGGCAGAATTACACATGGGGCGACATGGCAAATGCTGTCGGGTTATGGCAAACAGCGCTCTCCCGGGAAAATTTTTCTCGTGGTGACCGGGTCGCTGTTATGGTGCGAAACTGCCCGCAATGGGTGATGTTTGAACAGGCTGCCCTTGGGCTGGGGCTGGTGGTTGTTCCACTCTATATCGAGGATCGGGCGGAAAATGCTGCTTGGTGCCTTGATAATGCCGGTGCCAGCCTGTTATTGCTGGAAAACATGACTCGGTGGAGTGAAATGAGTGAAGCTGCTGCACAGCTGCAACAGCTGAAACGCATTGTTATCCTGCATGCCGCTTCAGAAGATATTCATTACACCGGTGACAAACGTGTTATCGCACTGCAGGACTGGCTGCCAGAGACAGCGGAGACTACCCCTCCCGCTCAAAACGATCCTCATGCACTGGCCAGTATTATTTACACTTCCGGAACGACAGGCCGGCCAAAGGGAGTGATGCTGAGCCACCACAATATTCTGTCTAATGCTTACGGCTGTGCTCAGATCGTAACTGTCAGACCGGAAGATCTGCTGCTGTCTTTTTTGCCACTATCCCATACTTTTGAGCGTACTGCAGGCTACTACACTCCCATGTTATGCGGCGCAACAATAGCCTATGCCCGTTCTGTCCGGCAGTTACAGGAAGATCTCCTGATTATCCGCCCGACTATTATGATTTCAGTCCCCAGAATCTATGAAAAAATCTATGTCGGGATACAAACCAGACTGGCAGAAGGTTCTGTACTTTCCAGACTGTTATTTAATCTGGCTGTTGATGTGGGTTACAGCCGGTTTGAGTATCAGCAGAAACGCACCGGCTGGCATGCTTCATACCTGCTGTGGCCATTGCTCAACCGGCTGGTTGCACGCAAGGTGATGGATAAACTGGGAGGGCGTTTATGGCAGGTCATGAGCGGTGGTGCTGCATTGGCACCGGAAGTATCACGGGTTTTCATCGCTCTGGGATTGCCTATCCTGCAAGGTTACGGACTGACTGAAACAAGTCCGGTTGTCTGTGCCAATCGACTGGATGATAATCTCCCAGCAAGTGTGGGTAAGCCTGTTCCCGGGGTTGAAGTTAAATTGGGAGAGCAAAATGCACTGCTGATTAAAGGGCCTAACGTAATGCTTGGTTACTGGAACAATCCGGAGGCCACTCGTGCCGTTCTGTCAGCAGACGGATGGTTTAATTCCGGAGATACTGCTCATATTGATACACAGGGAAGAATTACTATCACGGGTAGATTAAAAGACATTATTGTGACTTCTACCGGTGAAAAAATCCCTCCGGCTGATATGGAAGCTGCAATTCTGCGCGACTCAATATTCGATCAGGTAATGATAATCGGAGAAGGTCGATCCTATTTAAGTGCGCTGATAGTGCTGAGTAAGCGCGGCTGGGAAGTCGTGGCTACACACTGCAATGCCAAGAATGATCCTCATGCGCTGGCTTGCGATGAATATGCAGAGGAAATTGTGCTGGAAAAAATTGCGCGGCAGATTAGCGGATTTCCCGGTTACGCCAAAATTCATCGGGTACTGCTGATTTCTGATCCCTGGACGGTGGAAAATGAAATGCTTACCCCTACCCTGAAACTAAAGCGGAAAAAGATTTATGAACACTACCAGGACAGCATCAACAAACTCTATGCCAGTCATTAAAGGAGGAATACCAATAAAGGTACTGAGTCTGAGAAAATAATCATCAATAATTACAGGCACCAAGTCACCCTGGCGGTTAACATTACCTGGTGCCACTTACTAACAGCTTATCATTTAAAACTAGGGTAACTTAGCTTCACCTGGGGCTGCTTCGTCCTGAACACTTACCTGATCACCCAGCTGTTTGAGTGTGCCCGGGCCTATACCTTTCACATTGGCAAGGTCTTCCACTGACTTAAATGCACCATGCTGATCTCTGTACTCAATAATCGCCTTAGCTTTAACTGGCCCCAGTCCTTTCACTGATTCAAGATCTGCCTGGCTCGCTGTATTGATATCCATCCCGGCCAGAACTGAAAAATTAATCCCAAAAAACACCAGAAAAACCAGAAAAATCTTTTTCATCATTATACTCTCCAAGAAAAATTAGAAATAAAGTTACTAATTTCAAATTTATTTTTGGTTAGCTCTTCACAATAAGCCAACCAAAGAGTGAGCATCGGCATTTTCGTAACAGACTTTAGATTTGAATTTTCCCGATGAGAAAAAAACAAAAGATATCACGTAAAAATATTTTGCATTTTTCTATGCACAAATTTAGATATTTGTGGAAGGAGTGGTGCTGATGAAGGGTGTTAGCAACTTCTACAAGGATTGGGAAGCATAAAAAACAACGTTTTCAGTATTAGTGATCACTAACACGTTATCGGGAAACTGTTACAGAGCCCGCCTGAACAGCTGCATGGCACCCACTTCCCTCTAACTTCACTGATAGATTTTGTTACTTACACCGTATATCCCAAATCTGATCATACCTGCCAAGTTCTTTAAAAGCCTACAGAAAACCCGGCAGGTAAATGTATGAGGTATTATTGTGGCAGCATAAAACCGTAAAGCACGCCACTCTCAATTATTTTGATTTTGTTTATTTTTGAAGAAGAAGAAAGCGCCTGCTCCTGCTGCGACTGCCAGAATACCCAGGATTAACGGCATATTGGATTTACCTCCTGTTCCCACTGCAAACGGG
>WBZR01005278.1_pt1 | contig 10012 bp, 9 predicted proteins | sample 5204231 | NCBI WGS metagenome assembly WBZR01 (sample SAMN12412403, study PRJNA552823) | activated sludge metagenome | isolation source: activated sludge from anammox sidestream of wastewater treatment plant... | place: USA: Virginia | collected 2017-08 | reverse complement strand
CATAGCGCGCGTCGGCGATGTGCAATGGGGTCGTCCGCTAGTCGCGGCGCCCCTTGCCCTGACGCGCCGGCTTGCGCTTCGCGTCACCTGCAGCGAGCGGCTCGGCGAACACCGGGCGCGCCGGAGGTCCCCCGCCGGCCGTGGCGGTGGGGGTGCCGCTTGCCACGACGCGATCGGCGAGCACGAAATCGATCTTCGTCTGCTCCATGTCCACGCGCGCGACCTTCACGCGCAGGCGCCCGGCGAGCTGGTACGTGACACCGCTGTGCTCGCCGACGAGAGCGTGGCGCACGGCATCGAAGTGGAAGTAATCGCGGCCGAGCTCGGTGACGTGGACGAGACCGTCGATGGCGAGCTCGTCGAGCGTCACGAACACGCCAAAGCTCGTGACTCCACTCACCGTGCCGTCGAACTCCTCCCCGATGCGCTCGCGCATGTAGTGGCACTTGAGCCAGTTCACCACGTCGCGCGTCGCCTCGTCGGCACGGCGCTCGGTCATCGACGTGTGCACGCCGAGCTGCGACCACGTCATCCCCGTCGGCGTGTAACGGGTGCCGGCGAGCGCCGCCTTGATGCCGCGATGGACGAGGAGGTCGGGGTAGCGGCGAATGGGCGACGTGAAGTGCGCATACGCGTCGTAGCCCAAGCCGAAGTGGCCGGCGTTGTCCGGCTGGTAGCGCGCCTGCGCGAGCGAGCGCAGCAGCACCGTCTCCATGAGGTCGCGGTCGCTGCGCGCACCCACGACGGCCAGGAGCTTCGCATAGTCGGCGGCGGTCGGCTTCTCGCCGCCGCCCAGGTGCAGCGCCGACAGCGCGAGGAACTCACGCAGCGCGGCGAGCTTGTCGGGAGGTGGCGGCTCGTGCACGCGAAAAAGCGCGCCCTGCTTCTCGCGCAGGAGGTAGTGCGCCGCGCACACGTTGGCGGCGAGCATGCATTCCTCGATGAGCTTGTGCGCGTCGTTGCGGGGTGCTGGCACGATGCGCGCGATCTTGCCGTTGTCGTCGAACTCGATCGCGGGCTCCTCGGTGTCGAAGTCGATCGCGCCGCGCTGCCGGCGCGCACGCGCGAAGGCCGCGTACAGGGCGTGCAGGTTGCGCAAGTGCGGCAGCAACGCCTTCGCCTGTGGTGTCGTCGCCTTTCCCGCTTCGTCGAGCCACGACGCCACCTGCGTGTAGGTGAGCCGCGCGTGCGAGTGGATCACCGCGGGATAGAACGCGTAGGCTTCGATGCCGCCTTGTGCGGACACGTCGATGTCGCAGGCCATGCACACCCGGTCGACACCGGGCTTGAGCGAGCACAGCTCGTCGGAGAGCGAGGCCGGGAGCATCGGAATCACGCGCCGCGGAAAGTACACCGACGTGCCGCGCTCGCGTGCATCGCGGTCGATCGCGTGGCCGTCGCGGACGTAGTGCGCGACATCGGCGATGGCGACGACGAGGCGCCAGCCGTGGCCCTTGCGCTCGCAGTAGACGGCGTCGTCGAAGTCGCGCGCGGTCTCGCCGTCGATGGTCACGAGCGGCAATGTCGTGAGGTCGCGACGTCCCTTCCGGTCGGCAGGGCGCACCTCGACCGGCAGTCGCTTCGCCTGGCGCTGCGCCTCGGCGCTGAAGGTGAACGGCAGCGCGTGCTTGCGTAGCGCGATCTCGATCTCGATGCCAGGATCGGTGGCCGCGCCCAGGACCTCGGTGACGCGGGCGACCGCCTCGCGCTCGCCGGTCGGCTGCTCGACGATGGTCGCAACGACGATCGCACCGACGTCCGCGCTCGCGAGGCCATCGGCCGGCACCAGGAAGTCCTGGCTGATGTGCCGGTTCAGCGCCTCGATGAAGTGCACGCCGCGTTCGACGTGCAGGCGACCCACGACGGTCGTGTTCGCGCGCGCCAGCACCTCGACGATCTCGCCTTCGCGGCGTCCCTTGCGATCGAAGCCGACGACGCGGACCATCGCGCGGTCGCCGTGCAGCACGCGGTGCATTTCGCGCGGCGACAGGAAGACGTCATCACCGCCGTCCTCGGGCACGAGGAAGCCGAACCCGTCGGGATGACCTTCGATGATGCCGATGATGAGGCCGAGCCGCGCGACGATGCCGAGCTCACCCTTGCGGTTGGTGAGGATCTGGCCGTCGCGCTCCATCGCCGCCAGCCGTCCGGCCAGCGCGTCGTGCACGATCGGCGGCGCCTGCAGGACCGCGATGAGGTCAGCTCGCGGCAGCGGCGTTCCCGCAGCGGCGAGCGCTTGCAGGATCGCGTCGCGTGACGGAAGGAGGGCGGGGTCGAAGTCGTCGCGGCGGCGCGGCGGCGCGGGTTCGCGCGTCGGCGGCCGCGACGAGGTGCGACGCGCGCGGGGGAGCGGGGTTCGCTTGTCGGACAAGGAATCGGTATAATCGTTGATTGTGGTTTTTTGCGCGGTGCGGTCTCGCCCAGGTGGCGGAATTGGTAGACGCACTAGGTTCAGGTCCTAGCGGTGGCAACACTGTGGGGGTTCGAGTCCCTTCCTGGGCACCACGACTTTAGCACCGCCGCGGAAATCCCGTTGCTTCGCGACAGCGCCCGCCACGAGCGGGCGTTTTCGCGTCGGCACCCGCGTCAGGCGCCGGCGAGCCGGGCGGCGAGCGCTTCGGGGCGCAGATTGTCGTAGACCTCGAACGGCTGGCAGATCCAGGGACTGTCGGGCAGGTACTCGACCGCGTAATCGGGCGCGAACACCGAGCACGCCTTCCACCACAGCACCGCCGTCTTCAAGGCGGTGATGTGTGGAAAGCGCTCCGGCAGGGCCTTGTGGACGGCCCCCAGCGTGTGTCCGGAATCGACCATGTCGTCCACCAGGAGCACGCGCCCGCCGAGTCGGGGCTTGGTCATCGTCATGTGTTCGGCGATCACGAGTTCGCCGCGCAGCGTGCCGCCTTCGGCGGTGTACGAATGCGTCGAGAGGATGGCGAGTGGCTGGTCGAAAATGCGCGACAGGACGTCGCCGACGCGCAGGCCACCGCGGGCGATGCAGATGATCTGGTCGAAATCGAAGCCCGACGCGTACACCGCCAGCGCGAGGCGCTCCACGAGCGTGTTGTACTCGTCCCAGCTGACCTTGATGCTCATTGCCACCCTTCTCCCCCTGCCTTTCGGTGGCGCCGCTCGCCCGCAATCACCGGCGCCGTCCGCGATCGGGCCATGATTCTAATTCGTCGACGGGTCGCGGGCTCGCATGCGTCGATCAGCCGAAGGGGTGGTGCACGAGGATCGTCTCGTCGCGGTCGGGTCCGGTCGACACCATGGCGATCGGCACTCCGGTGAGCGTTTCGACATGGCGCAGGTACGCGCGCGCGGGTTCGGGCAGCGCCGCGAAGGAGCGGGCACCGACCGTCGACCCGGTCCAACCGGGCAGCGTCTCGTAGACGGGTTCGCATCGCGCGACGGCTTCCGCGCCGGTCGGGATGAGATCGACCGCGCGGCCATCGAGGCGATACCCCGTGCACACCTTGATCTCGGACATGCCGTCGAGCACGTCGAGCTTGGTGATGCAAAGCCCGTCGACGCCGTTCAACTGCAGCGAACGCTTGAGCGCCGGGATGTCGAGCCAGCCACAGCGGCGCGGACGCCCCGTGACCGAACCGAACTCGTTGCCGCGTTTCGCGAGTCCCGCGCCGATGTCGTCGGTCAGTTCGGTGGGGAAGGGGCCGGTGCCCACGCGGGTCGTATAGGCCTTCACGATGCCGAGCACGTAGTCGAGCATCTGCGGCCCGACGCCGCTGCCTGGCGCCGCGGCACCGGCCAGGCAATTGCTTGAAGTGACGTACGGGTACGTGCCGTGATCGATGTCGAGCAGCGCGCCCTGGGCGCCTTCGAAGAGGAGCGAATCGCCGCGCGCACGCGCCTCGTGCAGCAGGCCCGCGACGTCGGCGACCATCGGCCGCAGTTCGAGCGCGTGCGCGAGCGCCTCGTCGCGCGTCGGCTCGAAGGGAACGGGATCGCGCCGATAGAAGTTGACGAGCATGAAGTTGTGCAGCTCGAGCAGGGCAGCGAGCTTCACTGCGAAGCGATCGGGATCGAGCAGATCCTGCACGCGCACCGCGCGGCGCGCGATCTTGTCCTCGTACGCGGGGCCGATGCCGCGGCCGGTGGTGCCGATCTTCTCGTTGCCCATGGCGCTCTCGCGCGCCTGGTCGAGCGCCACGTGAATGGGCAGCACGAGCGGGCAGGCCGGCGAGATCTTGAGCCGCGAGCGCACCTCGACTCCCGCGGCTTCGAGTTCGCCGATTTCCTGCAGGAGGGCGGCCGGCGAGAGAACGACGCCGTTGCCGACGAAGATCCCGACGTTGGGACGCAGCACGCCCGACGGGATGAGCCGCAGGACGGTCTTGTGGCCGCCGATGACGAGCGTGTGACCCGCGTTGTGGCCGCCGTGATAGCGCACCACGCCGGTCGCGCTTTCGGTCAGCCAGTCGACGATCTTGCCCTTTCCCTCATCACCCCACTGCGTGCCGATGACGACGACGTTCTTCCCCATGTCACACCCCTTGTGCGCGATTCCGATCGGTCCTTGCCGGCGGCGGCGCGCTGCCTGCCGCCATCACGTGACCTTCCACCGTGCGCCGTCACGCACGAGGCGGCGGGCCCCGGCGCGGCTTTCCCCGGGAAGGGCCACGATCACTCGCTCGCCGCGCGCGCGCAATGCCGCGATCGCGCTCGCCAGCGCAGGATCGGCGTCGTCGGGCGCGAAGATGACGCCCGGCTCGCTCTCGCCCGGCGCCAGCGACGCGAGGTGGCGCAGGTCCATCGAGAAGCCGGTGGCGGGACGCGCCCGGCCGAACGCGCGGCCGACGCCGTCGTAGCGACCGCCGCGGCCGCAGTCGGCGACGGCACCGCTGGCATCCTGCACGAAAACGCTGAACGTCGCACCGGTGTAGTAGTGGTAGCCGCGCAGGTCGGCGAGATCGACGTGGACCTCCGCGACGTCGCCGGCGACCGCCGCACCCAGCGCAACGAGCGCATCGAGTGCGCTCGCGACGTCGGGTAGCGCCGGCAGCGCCTGCCGCGCGGCCGTGAGCGTGGCTGCGGCCGGTCCGTAGAGCGTTGCCAGCGCCCGCAGCGCGCCGCGTGCAGGATCGGGCAGCGGCGCCGTGAGCGCCTCCACCGCAGGCCCATCCTTGTCACGCAGGGCGCGGAACAGATCGGCGTCGTCGCCTTCACCGCTGCCGTCGAGGCCGGCGGCGCGGGCGAGAGCGCGATAGAGTCCGACGTGCCCGAGGTCGAGGTGGAGTCCGTGCATGCCGGCGGCGCCGAGCCCCGAGACGAGCAGGCGCAGCGTCTCGCAGTCCGCGGCGATGTCGCCATGGCCGTAGAGTTCGGCGCCGATCTGGATCACCTGCCGCGCGTCACCAGGTGCCGCCGCGGTGCGCAGCACGCTTCCCGCATAGCACAGGCGTGTCACGCCGGCTTCGTTGAGGAGGTGCGCGTCGATGCGTGCGACCTGCGGCGTCGTGTCCGCGCGCAGGCCGAGCATGCGTCCCGAAAGCGGATCGACGGTCTTGAACGTGAGCAGATCGAGGTCGCGACCCGTGCCGGTGAGCAGCGAATCGAGGTGCTCGACCAGCGGCGGCTGGACGAGGCGGTAGCCGCGCGTCTTGAAGTGATCGAGCAGCGTGCGGCGCAGCGTCTCGACGCGCGTCGCCTCGGCGGGGAGGACGTCGGCGATCGCTTCGGGGAGGACCCAGTTACGCATGGCGCAAGAGCACGAGGCCGATGAGGCCGACGATGATCGAGGCGAGTCCCATGAAGCGGATCTGACCGTCGGAGAGCTCACCAATGCGCCGGAAGGCATCGCGCCACAACTTCGGCGCGGCGAACGGCAACAACCCTTCGAGGATCAGCAGCATGGCCAGGGCGACCCAGAGCGAGTCCACGTCAGTCGACCACGATCACGACGACAGGCGGCAACGGGCGGTGGCAGCGAAGCCGTGCGGTCCCGCGGGCGGGCCGACGCCTATTTCGCCGGCGCGCGCGGTGCTGCACCGCGGCCCGAGCCCGACTGGCGGAAGTAGTTGAAGAACTCTCCCGACGGCTCGAGCACCATGACGTCGTTACGCCGGAACGATGACTTGTACGCTTCGAGGCTGCGGTAGAAGGCAAAGAACTCGGGACTCTGCCCATACGCCGCGGCGTAGATCGCCGAGGCGCGACCGTCGCCTTCACCCTTGATCTTCTGCGCCTGGCGATAGGCATCGGCGAGGATCACCTGCCGTTGCCGATCGGCGTCGGCGCGAATCTTCTCCGATTCGGCGGCGCCGAGCGAGCGCAACTCGTTGGCCACGCGGCGACGTTCCGACTCCATCCGCGCGTAGACCGGGCCGGTGACGTCGGCGGGCAAGGCCAGGCGCCGCAAGCGGACGTCGACGACCTCGACGCCGATGTTGCGCGCATCCTGATCCGCCTTCTGCCGGGTTTCGGTCATGATGCGCTCGCGCCCGGTGGAGATCGCCTCGTGCATCGTCGACTTGTTGAACTCCTCGGCGAGGTTGCTGCGCACCGTTTGCGACAGGCGCGCACGGGCGGCGTCCTCGTTGCCCTGGACGGCCACGTAGTACTGCTTCACGTCGGTGATGCGCCACAGGACGACGAAATCGACCTCGAGCGGTGTCTTCTCCGAGGTCACGACGCGATCGACGTCGCTGTTCTCGAGGAGCAGGTTGCGCCGATCGAAGAAGCGCACGTTCTGCACGAGCGGCAGCTTGAAGTACAGGCCGGCGTGGTCGTTGATGTCGACGATTTCGCCCAACTGGAAGCGAATCGCGTACTTCGTCTGGTCGACGGTGTACACCGCCTGCGAGGCGACGAGCAGGAGCGCCACGACGAGCGCGATGAGCGGCATGGTGAGTCGCATGGCGGCTGGGTCCTAACGCTCGCGATTGCGCAGGCCGTCGCGCGTGCGCGCGGCGTCCGGGCTCGCGGCGGTCGCGGGCTCGGGCACCGGCGGCACCGGGGGGCGCGCCGCGGCGGCATCGGCATCCGTTGCGGGCAGGCTGTGCTGCATGAGCTTGTCGAGCGGCAAGTAGAGGAGATTGCTGCCCTGCTTCTGATCGACGATGACCTTGCTCGTATTGCCGAGCACCGACTGCATCATGTCGAGATACATGCGGTCGCGCGTGACGCCGGGGGCCTTGGCATACTCGCCGGCGATCAGGCGGAAGCGCGCCGCATCACCCTCGGCGCGCTGCGTGACTTCGGTGCTGTAGCCGTTGGCCTCCTCGATCAGGCGTGAGGCGAGACCGCGGGCGCGCGGCACGACCCCGTTGGCGTAGGCCTGGCCTTCGTTGACGAGACGCACCCGATCCTGCTGCGCCTTCACCGCATCGTCGAATGCCGCCTGCACCTTCTCGGGCGGTTGCACGCTTTGCAGCGTGACCTTTTGCACTGACACCCCCGTCTTCAGGTGGTCGAGCGAGCGCTGCATGAGATCGCGTGTCTGCTGCGCGATTTGCTCGCGGCCCTCGTAGAGCGCGAAATCCATCTTCGCCCTGCCGACGACCTCGCGGATCGCCGACTCGGCGACGACCTTGACGATCTCCTCCGGACGGCGGTTGTTGAAGACGAAGTTTTCCGCCGACACGAGGTTGTATTGCACCGCGAACTGGATGTCGATGATGTTCTCGTCCTCGGTGAGCATCGTCGCTTCCTTGGCGTTGCGATTCGCCGTCGTGTTGCGATAGCCGAGTTCGACCGTGCGCACCTGCGAGAAGTCGACGAGCTCGACCGCCTCGATCGGCGCCGGCAGGTGCCAGCGCGGGCCGGGGAGCGTCGTCTCGGTGTACTTGCCGAAGCGGGTGACGACCCCGCGGCGTCCCTCGTCGACGATGTAGAAGCCGCTTGCGAACCACACCACGATCACGAGCCCGATGATGAGGCCCACGCCGCCGGCGGCCAGACCCCGCCGGGGCGGTCCACCGTCGCCGCCGCCGGTGTCGCCGCCGCCACGGCGATTGAACAGCTCGCCCATGCGGCGATTGACGTTGCGCCAGATCTCGTCGAGGTCCGGTGGCCCGCCGCCACCGCCCCCGCCGCCGGTCCCGCGCTTGCCCCATTGGGGATCGTTGAGCGACATCGGTCGTGGATATCGTGAATGGTTACGTCGGGGCTACCGACGCTGGATGGACGATTGGAAGTCGACGCTGGCGCACCGCGGCTTACGCCGAACGCACCGCCGCATCGTCGATCGAAGCCTCGGGTAGTGGCGGCACCTCGCATGCACCGCCCGGAAAGCGCTCGGCGAGTGCGGTCACGAGACCGTCGCACCCGATACCGCTCATGGCGCTTACGCGAACCGTCGTGATGGTACCACAGGCATCGCGCTCGATTCCGGGGGTGATCCCGGTCAGATCGATCTTGTTGACGACGGTGAGCCGCGGCACGTCGGTGGCACCGATCGTCGCCAGCACGTCCTCGACCGCGGCTTCCTTGAGTTCGCGTTCGGTCGCGCTGCCGTCGACCACGTGCACGATGAGATCGGCGTCGGCGGCTTCGGCGAGCGTGGCACGGAACGCAGCCACGAGATCGTGCGGCAGGTCGCGGATGAAGCCGACGGTGTCCGACAGGACGATCGGTTGCGCGCCGGGGACGTGGACCTTGCGCAGCGTGGTGTCGAGCGTCGCGAAGAGCTGGTCGGCGGCGACCGTTTGCGCGCGGGTGAGGCGATTGAAGAGCGTCGACTTGCCGGCGTTCGTGTAACCGACGAGGGCGACCGTGCGCACCGCGTGGCGACGCCGTGTCCGGCTTTGCACGGCGCGGCTCCTCGCCACGCGACCGATGCGCTCGCGCAGGACCTTCACCCGGTTGCCGATCAGGCGCCGGTCGGTCTCGAGCTGCGTCTCGCCTGGCCCGCGCAGGCCGATGCCGCCCTTTTGTCGCTCGAGGTGCGTCCAGCCGCCGGCCAGACGCGTGGCGAGGTGCCCCAGTTGCGCGAGCTCGACCTGGAGCTTGCCTTCCGCGCTGCGTGCGCGCAGCGCGAAGATATCGAGGATGAGGCTCGTCCGGTCCACGACGCGACACTGCAGTCGCTCTTCGAGGTTGCGCTGCTGCACCCCGGTGAGTGTGTGATCGAAGATGACGAGATCGCTGCCGGTGGCGCGGCGCTGGGCATCGATCTCGTCGACCTTGCCGCGGCCGGCGAAGAACGCGGCATCGGGACGTGCGCGCTTGCCGGTGACCGTTCCGGTCACCACGGCGCCGGCGGCGGCGGCGAGTTCCGCGATCTCCTGACGGCGGTAGGAAGGATCGTCGCTACCCAGGTCGAGCGCGACCAGGAGCGCGCGGTTGCCGCGCGTTGGACGGTCGAACATCAGCGTCGCGCCCTCAGCGATCGGGCCGCATCGAAGGCGTGACGCCGCCCCCCGACACGCCGACAGCGACCGCGGGCGGTCCTCCGGGGCCCGCTGAAAACGTCAGTTGTCCCCGCTGTGGCCAGGGGCATGCTGCGGCATCGCGACCGGGCGCGCCGGTACGACCGTCGAGATCGCGTGCTTGTAGACCATCTGCGTGACCGTGTTCTTGAGCAGGACGACGTACTGGTCGAACGACTCGATCTGGCCCTGGAGCTTGATGCCGTTGACGAGGTAGATCGAGACCTGAATGTGCTCCTTGCGCAGCATGTTCAGGAATGGGTCTTGTAGCATTTGCCCTTTGTTGCTCATGGTCGCGAGCTCCGCTTTATTGTTCGACGCGGCACCGCGGGTCAACCGGATCAGCGACGCCGGGGCGCGGATTCCACGTACGGATTGGAACCGGCCTTGAATTGTATCCTAAGGGGGGTTCCGCGCAGTTTGAACGCCTCGGCGAGGAAACGTTCCAGGTAGCGACGATACGCGTCCGGCACGTGCCGCAAGGCCGTCCCGTGGATCACCACGAGCGGTGGATTGACCCCGCCCTGGTGCGCGTAGCGCAGCTTGGGGCGGACGAGCCCGGCGCGCGGCGGCTGCTGGCGCTCGACGGCGAGCTGCAGTGTTCGCGTCAGCCGCGGCGTCGG
>WBZR01005277.1_pt1 | contig 10014 bp, 8 predicted proteins | sample 5204231 | NCBI WGS metagenome assembly WBZR01 (sample SAMN12412403, study PRJNA552823) | activated sludge metagenome | isolation source: activated sludge from anammox sidestream of wastewater treatment plant... | place: USA: Virginia | collected 2017-08 | reverse complement strand
CGAGAACCTGGGCTGCAAATTGCGACAAATCAATAGATTATCTGGAATATCTTGTGGAGCTTCGTGGCCGGAGCAATGGGGCGCCCGATCCCTGGGGATGGATTTCTTCGATCTGAAGGGTGACGTCGCCACGGTGCTCGAAGTGCTGGCCCCGCACGTCAATTGGAAGGAACGGGTGGCGAGTCACGCGGCGCTGCATCCGGGACAGGCCGTGGAGTTCTCCATCGACGGCCGGAGGGTCGCCGTACTTGGGGCGTTACATCCTGATTTATATAATGAATTTGATATAAAGACGCCCATCTTCCTGTTCGATATCGAACTCGACGCGCTGCCGCCGGCGAACGTGCCGCGCTACGAGCCAGTACCTCGATATCCGCTGGTGCGCCGTGACCTTAGCTTTACCGTAGCCCACGAAGTTTCTGCCGCCGAGATATTGCGCACCGCCCGGTCGAGGACCCAGTCTTGCCTTCGTGACCTTCAGTTATTTGACGTATATGAGGGCGAAGGCATTGATTCGGGGAAAAAAAGCGTCGCGTTGGGCTTGATTTTTCAAGGTGTTTCGAGCACTCTAATAGATAAAGATATCGACGCACAGGTCGCTGTTATCGTAGAAGAACTCGAGACGCGGCTAGGGGCGGTGTTGAGGGATTCCTGATGGCGCTGACAAAAGCGGATATGGCCGAGAAGCTCTTCGACGAACTCGGCCTCAACAAACGCGAGGCGAAGGAACTGGTGGAGCTCTTTTTCGAGGAGATCCGGGCGGCACTAGAAAACGGTCAGCACGTGAAGCTCTCGGGATTCGGGAACTTCGATCTGCGAGACAAGAACCAGCGTCCGGGCAGAAATCCCAAGACTGGCGAGGAGATCCCGATCTCCGCGCGACGGGTCGTTACCTTCAGGCCGGGGCAAAAACTGAAAGCGAGAGTAGAGGCGTATGCTGGAAGCGTCGAACAATAACGAATTGCCGGCAATACCTGGAAAGCGCTACTTCACCATTGGTGAGGTGAGTGACCTGTGCGCGGTCAAGCCGCACGTACTGCGTTATTGGGAGCAGGAATTTCCCCAGCTCAAGCCCATCAAACGGCGCGGCAACCGGCGCTACTACCAGCGCCAGGACGTCATTCTGATCAGGCAGATCCGCAGCCTTTTGTACGAACAAGGTTTTACCATCGGCGGCGCGCGTCAGCGACTCTCCGGGGATGAGATCAAGGCCGATTCCAATATCAGCCAGCAGATCATCCGTCAGCTTCGCACCGAGCTCGAGGAAGTACTCAATCTTCTGAAGCGATAGGTCTTCGCCGGCGCCTTCTTGGGGGGTCCTTCAGCTGCGTGGTTCGGAAGTTGGCATCGCGGCGGGTATTCGTGTATCGTCCGCGGCTGTTCCAGTTTTCCCATTCGGGGCGTAGCGCAGCCTGGTAGCGCACCACCTTGGGGTGGTGGTGGTCGGAGGTTCAAATCCTCTCGCCCCGACCAAACTCTCCCGACGGACACTACGCGCGGGAGGCGATTCAATGCCCCCCGGTGCGCGGCTGCGGAAGCGGGCGCTAGCTAGTCACCTTAGAATCAATCGTACCGCAGCCCCCCGATCACGCTGCATTCGGCTGCTTGGTGCGCCCCCATTGCGAACTCCAGTTCAAGAGCCGACGCCGAATTTTCCCAATTTTCCCTGCCCGTCGCTTGATCGCTACACCTGCTCGCCCCAGTATTGCGGAGAGGAGGTGCCTATCAACCTGGCCTAGCTCCCACCCATGAGGGAACCGACCATTATCAATGCCATTCATGAAGAAGGCCGACATGCACATTCAGGCTGCACTGGATAGTACACGACCGTTCTGGCTTGGACTTTGCTTTTTGGGTCTCTTAAGCATAGGGGGGTGCGGACAATCGAGCGCCAGCGCTGAGGCGGCGTTTCAGCGGGGGGATTACGCCACGGCACTGGAAATGTGGCGCGAACGCGCCGATGAAGGCGACGCCGTGGCGCAGAACTATCTGGGGGTTCACTACCAGCTTGGACTGGGTGTGCAACAGGACTATGCCGAGGCAGCGAAGTGGTACGAGCGGTCAGCGGAGAACGGCAATCCGGACGCTCAGCGCAATCTCGGCACCATGTATTACCAGGGCCACGGCGTGCCGCAGGACAATGGGCTTGCCTACGCTTGGTATTACGTGGCATCAAGGAACGGCAGTTCCAAGGCGGAGGAGGCTCGCCAGTCGATAATGGCCGAGATGACACCCAATCAATGCAGGCTTTCCGAAAGGCGCATGAAGGAGTACCTGGTTTCCAAAGGGATACTCAAGCGCGTAATGTCGAGCGGTCAACTGGAAGAATAGGCGAGGATCTCATAGATGTGTGGAATCGTCGGCGCAGTTGCGCAACGGGATGTCGCTCCGATACTAATCGAGGGCCTGCAGCGGCTGGAATACCGCGGATACGACTCTGCCGGCCTCGCCGTACTCAATGGCACAAGTCACATCGAGCGGCGGCGCGTGCTTGGCAAGGTTGCCGGCCTTCGGAAATGCGTCGAGGACAAGCCCCTGCACGGCGCGAGCGGGATCGCTCATACACGGTGGGCGACCCACGGCGCGCCGGCAGAGCGCAATGCCCATCCGCATGTTTCGAACGACGTTGCTGTCGTGCACAATGGCATCATCGAGAATCACGAGGAGCTTCGGGCAGAGCTGAAGGCGAAGGGTTTCGAGTTCACGTCGGACACCGACACAGAAGTCGTCGCCCACCTGGTGCAGTCGCTGATGCAGGGGGGACTTAACCTGCGCGCCGCGATGCTTGCGGCAGTGAAGCGGATAAATGGCGCCTATGCGCTGGCAGTCATCAGCGCGGCCGAACCGAATCGGATCCTGCTCGCGCGCCGCGGTTCACCGCTTGCAATCGGCGTCGGCGTCGGCGAGATGTTCGCCGCATCGGACGCCACGGCGCTGGTAAGCGTCACGAGTCGCATCGTCTATCTCGACGAGGGCGATCTTGCCGAGATGACGACCGACGGGTACGTCGTATTCGACCGCGACGGGCAACCGGTGATCCGCAAAGAACATCTCTCCACTCTCAGCGCCGGCGCCGTCGACAAGGGCGAGTATCGTCACTTCATGCAAAAGGAGATTTTTGAGCAGCCGATTGCGCTCGCCAACACTTTGCAGGGGAGGACGGCGGACGGCCGGGTGCTGGAGGCATGCTTGGGTCCGCGTGCAGCCGAGCTGCTCGCGCGTGTCAAACGCGTTCGCATGGTCGCCTGCGGTACGTCGGCACATGCCGGCATGGTCGCTCGCTACTGGTTCGAGCAGATCGCGAAAGCACCCTGTGTCGTAGAGCTGGCCAGCGAGTTCCGCTACCGCGATCCGGTGATCGAGCCGGACACCCTGTTCATCACGATTTCCCAGTCCGGCGAAACGGCCGATACGCTCGAAGCGCTGCGTCATGCCAAGACCCAGTCGCTGGCGGCATCGCTGGTGATCTGCAACGCGCCGGAATCCAGCCTGGTGCGGGAGTCGGACATTACGCTGATGACGCACGCTGGCCCGGAACGCAGCGTCGCCAGCACCAAGGCATTCACGACCCAGCTCATGGCGCTGGCGCTGGTCATGCTGTTGCTGGCGCGCCGCAATGGCCTGCCGGAAAGCGAGGAACGTCGATACGTGCGCGGCCTTGAGGGAGCGGCGCGTGCGATCGATGACGTGCTGAAGGAGGATGGCGCGTTGCAGAAATTGGCGGAGTGCTTCATGCACCGGGACCATGCACTGTTTCTGGGACGCGGGCCGATGTATCCGGTGGCGATGGAGGGGGCGCTGAAGCTCAAGGAAATTTCCTACATACACGCCGAAGCCTACGCGGCGGGTGAATTGAAGCACGGGCCCTTGGCGCTGGTCGATGAAAACATGCCTGTCATTGCCGTTGCGCCGAATGGACACCTGCTGGAAAAGGTCAAGTCCAATCTGCAGGAAGTGAAGGCGCGTGGTGGCGAACTGTATGTGTTTGCCGACCGCCAGGCCGGTTTCGCAAGCGAGCCGGGCGTGAACGTCATTCCCATGCCGCACGGCGATGAACTGACTGACGCGATGATATACACGGTGCCCCTGCAACTGCTCGCCTACCACGTAGCGGTGCTCAAGGGCACGGACGTAGACCAGCCGCGCAACCTGGCCAAGTCCGTCACGGTCGAATGAGACAGGGCGCGGATATCTTGCGGCGAGCGCATCGACGCGGGATCTGCAATGAAGTCTCGAAAAATGGCATGGTGATATGATCTGACGCAATTGCAGACGAGGCTCCGGCAAATATAAGAACAAGCCAGAACATCGGGACCTTACAACGAGACAGGGAACTGGGCGTGGGACTCAACGACACCTCGACACCGTATCGCGTGCTGATCGTCGACGATGACAGCGACATGGTCGCACTGCTGTCGACGTGGCTCAAAGGTAGTGGATTCTCAGTCATTACCGCCAGCTCTGGCGACGAGGCGCTGACTCGCCTTGGCATATCGCGACCGCACTGCGTTCTGACCGATCTTTACATGGAAGGCATGGATGGAATGACCCTGCTCAGCCGGATTCATGCGAGCAACCCGCTGATGCCGGTCATCATGCTGAGCGGACAGGCCGGAATCCCGGAGGCGATGAAGGCGATGCATCTGGGCATTGCCGCCTTCCTGACCAAACCCCTCGAGAAGGAGACGCTGCTGTCCAACGTGAGTCGTGCGTTGCGGCTGTCCTCCGACATCGCAGAGGCGAGACCGAGGTTCGGCGCCGGAATCATCTACCGCAGCACGGCGATGGCCGAGTTGCTGGAGAAGGCCGAACTCGTCGCCGACAGCGATATCACCGTTTTCATCAGCGGACAGACGGGTACCGGCAAGGAGGTGCTTGCCAAGGCGATCCATGAGGCCAGCCCACGCCGTGACAAACCCTTTATAGGTGTCAATTGCGGGGCCATTCCGGAGCAACTCCTGGAGTCGGAGCTCTTTGGGCATGAACGCGGAGCGTTCACGGGTGCCATGAACCGGCACGAGGGGCTGTTGCAAGCGGCGAATGGCGGCACGCTTTTCCTCGACGAAATTGGCGATATGCCGCTGGGCCTGCAGGTAAAGCTGCTACGCGTCCTTCAGGACTTTGAGGTGAGACCGGTCGGCTCCACGCGCAGCGTGCCGGTCAACGTGCGGGTGATCTCGGCAACGCACCAGGATCTCGCCGAGACAGTAAAACGCGGTGAATTCCGGGAGGATTTGTACTACAGACTCAACGTGGTACCGCTTCACATGCCCAGCCTGGCGGAACGGCGCGAGGACATCCCGGCGCTGCTGGATTTTTTCCTCGATCGAATTGCGCAGAAGCGCAACGCGAAGAAGAAGCGGTTTGCGCCCGATGCCCTCGAATACCTGCTTGCTGCGCCGTGGCCGGGGAATGTGCGCCAACTGATGAACGTGGTGGAGTTATGCACGACGCTGACCAAGACCGACATCATCCCTCTCAGCATGGCCAAGAGCGCCCTGCGGGAGGAACCGGCCGGCATTCAGACGCTGAAGGTGGCAAAGGACGCCTTCGAGCGCAACTATCTCATCGGGGTGCTGCGCATCACTAATGGTCACGTCGCCAATGCGGCGCGCATAGCCGGGCGCAATCGCACCGAGTTCTACAAGCTGCTGGCGCAGCATCATTTGAATGCGGCGGATTTCCGCAAGGGCGCAGCCGTCGAGACGGATGAGCCAGAATCCATTGACATCGATGCCGCGGAGAATCCCGTGGACGAGCAGCGAGACGTTTAGACGTTCAGAGATCGGATTGCAGCCATGGTCCAGGTGACGGTAGACAAGGATCTCGAGGATCTGATCCCGGGGTTTCTCGCCAACCGCCAGCGCGATATCGAAAAGGTGGAGGCACTGCTCGCCAGAGACGATTTCGACGGCATTCGCATCATAGGTCACAGCATGAAGGGTTCGGGCGGCGGCTATGGGTTCCAGTTCATTACGGAAGTTGGCGCGGGGCTGGAAAGGGCGGCAATTGCCTGCAACACTGACTTCATTCGGAATGCTCTTTCAGAGCTGCGGCATTACCTCGCGCAGATCGAGATTGTCTATCGCTGAGCTGCTGACGGGAATGCGCAGAGCGGTGACACGATGACCGCCCGCGAACCGCGCACCGGTGCTGGCGTCTACGCGGTTGCCGGCGGCTTCGGCGTTGCGTTTTCCGTTTTTCTGCTCTTATACGCCTGGCAGAACGCGCTCGATACGGAACGTCGCGAGTTCGCGTTCGAATCCGTGTCTTTGGAGAGCGCCCTCAGTCGAAGTGTGACCGCGGCGGACGATGTCAGCGCTTACTTGACGTCCTTGCTGGAGAACGGGCGTATCGAGAGCAAGGCAGCATTCGATGAATTGGGCCAGGCGTCGTTGCGCAGGTATCCTTTTCTCCGCTTTGCGGGATTCCAGTCGGTCATTTCCGCCCGCGAAGGGGAGTCGGGCTCACCGCGCCTAGGTTCAGTGGCCTATTCCGCATCGCGCAGATCGGTGGAGGATCTGGACGAGGCGACGCAACTACGCAGCCTGGTATCGCAGCCAGGCGTTTTCCAGACTGTACTCAGCGCGGCCGGCGCGGTGCCTACCAGCGCCATCAAGGAAGGTCCGTTTGGTGGCGGCTACCTCCTGGTCCGCAAGGTGAGCGCATCGAGAGCAGGCGCCCAGGATGCGGCCGACGGTCAAGGGACGGGAATCGTGTACCTGGTGATCGACCCGTCACGTCTGCTCGGCTCGAGCTTCGCCTACAGCGGGCTCGGTATCACCCTTGCCAGCGAGTCGGAGGGAATCGTTGGTCGTCAGGTTCTTTTCACTCAATCCGGCAACGAATCTTCGAGCCGTCGCGGCTGGGAGATAACACGGCTTACGGAGGACGCATCGCTGCAGTTTCCCGCCTATTCCATCAAGCTCTTCGTCAGCCGGCCGGTGCATTGGCATGAGATAGAGCACGGGCTCATCTACACGGCGCTGCTGCTGGGTGCGGGCATAACCCTCTTGCTTATCGCGCTGGTAAGGGCGCGTGAAGCAAAGGCGCGGGAACTGCGTGCGCGCAATGCCGAGATTGAGCGTCAGGTCCTGTACCAAACGCGCGAGCTCGCGGTTGCCCGCGACCAGGCGCTCAGCGCCTCCAGGGTCAAGTCGGAATTCCTCGCCAGCATGAGTCATGAAATCCGTACGCCGCTGAACGCGATCATCGGAATGTCGGAGTTGCTCGGTGAAACGCGGCTGAACGAGGAGCAGGGTCGTTACGTGAGTGTCTTCCGGAAGGCGGGCGAAGCGCTGCTGAGTCTCGTGAACGACATTCTCGATCTCTCGAAGATCGAAGCCGGTCAACTCGTACTGGAGAGCATCGAGTTCGATCTGCATGAACTGGTCGAAAACGCAGTCGACTTGTACGCACTGAAGACAGAGGAGAAAGGACTATCGCTCATCGCATACATCAGTCGCGATGTGCCGCACAGGCACGTAGGGGATCCGACCCGGCTTCGCCAGATCATCCTCAATCTCATCGGCAACGCGACCAAGTTCACCGAGGCTGGAGGGATAGTCCTGCGCGTGAGCAGGGAGTCCGGGGAGAGCGGGTGCATGCGTTTGCGGTTTGCGGTGCAGGATACGGGCATAGGCATCCCGGCCGCCAAGAAGGATGCGATATTCGCAAGTTTTACGCAGGTGGACTCGTCTACGACGCGGAAGTATGGCGGAACCGGGCTCGGGTTGACCATTTCCAGACATCTCGTGGAGATGATGGACGGCCGGATCTGGGTGCTGAGTGAGGAGGGCCGGGGAAGCACATTCCTTTTCGAGGTCCCCTTCGCTTCAATCCCGGATGCCGCCGCGACCGCGAGTCCGACCCCGTCGCAGGGTCGGCGCGGTCACCTACTGCTGCTAACCGGCAATGGGCCGGAACGGTCGGTCATGCGCGAGTATCTCGAGGAGACGGGTTACCTCGTGGATACCGCAGCCGTGCAGGCGGAGGCCCTCAGTCTGGTCGATGTGGCGATGCGGAGCAGCAATCCCTGTTCGGCAGCTGTCTGTGATCGGATGCTGGAGGGTGAGGATGGGTTCGAGGCGGCCGCGGCTCTGCGCAGGTGTTACCCAGGATTGGGCATCGTGATGTTGCTCTCAGCGTCGGCTCTGACCGGGGACCTCGCCCGTGCACGTGCGATTGCCGGTGCCGTGCACGTGGTCAGACCAGTGAAACTGACGGAGCTTGGGAGACTGCTGGCCCGCGACGCAGCAGCGACTCCGTCGGATTCGGCTCTGGAGGCAGCGGCCGGCGGCGCCCGCCGGAGCAATCGTGACGCTCGCCGGCGGATCTTGCTGGTCGAGGATACAGCAGATAACGTCTTGTTAGTGCGGGCATTTTTGAAGAATGACCCCGTCGAAATCGACGAGGCCGAGAATGGCGAAGTTGCGGTGAGCCGCTTCAAGTCAACCCATTACGACCTGGTGCTGATGGACATGCAGATGCCGGTCATGGACGGCTACGCAGCCACGCGGGCGATCCGGGAATTCGAGGCTGAGACGGGGGCGACGCCGACCCCGATCATCGCGCTCACCGCGCACGCAATCCGGGAGGACGTGGCCCGCTGCCTAGCTGCTGGATGCAGCTCTCACCTGCCCAAACCCATCCGTAGGGCCGCGCTTATGTCGGCTATCAACGAGGCGACCAGCGGGTAAGTTTCGCTCGCGAATGCACCCCTGGGCGGCGGGTCATCCTCGGGGGATTGGTGCTGTGTCGTTGCCGTGCGACGAAAGTGCGTCCCAATCCAGGCTCACCGAGTGTCATGATCGAAACGGTGATCTCAACCATACCGCTTAGAAACATGTAACTGTATGTTTTTATTATAAATATAGTCTTCGATCGACGGGGCAAGGTGCCGTCACAGCGAGCATCTGGAGTGGCATGCCGGTTGCTGATAAGGGCCCAAGAAATAAGGGTCCCGCAGGGAAGTCAGCGGGCAGGGAAAAACGAGATCAGCGACCCAGGACGCAGCCATGTATCGAATCTTCCGGCATTACGTCCCCAGGACCCTGCTCATGCTGGGTCTGGCGGAGACCGTCATTCTTCTCGCCTCCGTGTACGTCGGGGTGGCGCTGATTGTCGTTGCGCAGGGGACCATGGATTCCTCGCGGGAGGAATTGCTTCTCAAGGCCTTCACGTTCGCGGCCGTAATGCTGTTGATGATGACGGCGATGGGGCTGTATCAGCGCGACCTGCGCGAAGGGCCGCGCGCGTTGCTGCTCCGCCTTGGGCTGAGCTTTCTCGGTGGCCTGCTCGTCATGTCAATAGTGTGGGTCGTCGATCCCGGTCTGGTGGTCGGCGCACGGGCATTCGTGATTGCCCTGCTGGCGTCGTTCCTCGGCATCGCATCCTGTCGATTCCTCTGTGTGCCTCGAACGGACTTCCGCTGGAGCCGTCGCGTTCTCGTGCTCGGCGTCGGTAATCGCGCGCTGCAAATAGCCAGCCTCAGGCGGCGTTCGGACCGCCACGGAGTGACCATAGTGGGTTTCGTGGACATCGGTGTCGATGAGCGGGTCGTGCAGGGCCGGGCCGTGTTTCCTCTGGGCCCGACGACGCTTCACGACCTCGCCTCGCGGCACGATGTAGATGAGATCGTGGTGGCCTTGGACGAGCGACGCAACCGCTTGCCTCTCGAACAGGTGCTCGAATGCAAGATGAAGGGTATGCGGGTGCTGGATGAGTCATCGTACCTGGAGCGGCAGCTCGGAAAGATTCGCCTCGACACGCTGCAGCCAAGCAGCGTCGTCTTCGCTGACGGCTTTACGCAGGCGGTGCTAAAGCCAACAAGCAAGCGGCTTTTCGATATTGCTGTCAGCCTGGCACTCCTGATCCTCGCGGCGCCGTTGATGCTGCTCACTGCGCTGGTGATACTCATCGAGTCCCGCGGACGGGGGCCCGTGTTTTATAGCCAGGAGCGGGTGGGGCGAGGGCGGATTTTCCGCGTGTTGAAGTTCCGCAGCATGCGGGTGG
>WBZR01000395.1_pt3 | contig 10015 bp, 9 predicted proteins | sample 5204231 | NCBI WGS metagenome assembly WBZR01 (sample SAMN12412403, study PRJNA552823) | activated sludge metagenome | isolation source: activated sludge from anammox sidestream of wastewater treatment plant... | place: USA: Virginia | collected 2017-08 | reverse complement strand
ATCTCCAGAGCATGGCCAGCCGCAGCGCCTTTGGGATTATCCCGTACGGGCTGTACCACGATGGCGACAATATCCATGGACGGTCGCTCGGAGACTTAAGCTATCGCTATTTCATGGAACGCAGCAGCAGCGGCGACGACGAATCCTGGTGGGTGGGAATTAACGCCCATCTGGCCAGCCACGGCGTTGGTTTGGCGCGGGCGGCCAAGACGCTGGCCAATCATCGTGCCAGCGATACGAGATCCACATTATCCGGCAACCTAACTTCTGTATCAGACGTAGCTTACGCTTTAGCCCAGCGCCAACTCGACTGGATTATTGGGGTCAACCCTTTCAACATCAGCACCATTTCGGGCGTGGGCCTGCATCAGCCATTGTTGTACGCGGCTGAGCACCTCAAACCGCCAACCCCCGTTATCAAGGGTGGTGTGATGAACGGAATTGGTGGTTCGGTTGACGACCAACCCGAACTGTTGGCCGGTAGCTGGCAAAATTGCGAATACTGGACCCCGGCCGTCGCCTACACGCTTTGGTTAATGGCAGAACTCATCGAGCAAAAAAATTAATAACCCACATCTCGTGCAATTTCCAACATTTTTGTAGCCAACTATTTATTTTTTTTAATTTTTGCTGTAATTTATAGGACGTTCGTTAACTTGGGTTTATTCTACGGATGATTCCAGATAGGCACACCTGTAACAGGCAATGATTGATCGGGGTATGGCAGATTGGCGCGAATTACTTTGTTTTGGAACGCCTGACGAAATATCTTGTGGTAGAATCGTATTAAGTTCATTGCAAGCTGGTGGCGGACCAAAATTTAATTGCTTCAGAATGTAAGCGATCAGGGTCAGCACCCTGATCTATTTCCACCAGACAGGTATTTGTTGTAAGCAAACAAATGCTGATCCAGACTCGTATTGACGCATCCCTGTGGAGGGGAGCGTCCGAGAGACTGCTGGTATTGGGTACTCGGATATGCACAAAATGATTGCGAATAATTCAGGCGTTACCGCCCTTGGCCATCTCGGCGTTCCCGTCGATGCCCTGAGCAGTAGCGCGCCGTTGATCGAGGTTCTATGGCGCAGGCGCTGGAGCCTGCTGGCGACGGCAGGCTTGTTCCTGCTGGCTGGTTTCATTTATCTGCTGCTGGCCAGCCCTGTTTACGAATCCTCCGCCCGAATCTATGTCGAAAAATATGCCCCAACTCCCCTAAAAGAAGCCGAAGGTTATCGCGGCGATACGGAAAGCTATATCCAGCGTCAAAGCAGTATTCTCCGCTCCAGTCCGGTCATTTCGCGGGCTTTGGCTTCGATCGATCCAACATCGATGAAGGGTCTGGCGATGGTCAAAGGTGATCTGGTTTCCTACTTGCAACAGGACAAATCACTGACAATCAGCACGGGCAAGAACAGCGATGTACTGACGATCAGCTATCAGTCACATTATCCTGATGAAGCCGCCCTGTTGGTCAACAGTCTGGTGGAGGCTTATATCGCCGAAGGCTCCAACCAAAGCCGCAACAGCAGCACACAGTTGATTACAACCTTGCGCGGTGAAAAGCAGCAGCTCCAGCAAGATCTCGACCAATCGTTGCGCGGTATGCTCAAGTTCAAGCGCGACAACAAGGTGCTGAGCTTCCGCGACGACAAAGGCAACATCGGCTTGGAACGGACGGCAACGCTGTCAGCATCACTAACCGAAGCCGAAATCGCCACCATCGGTTTGCAGGCCCAGAAAACGGGCATTGAGAAAGCGCTGGAAAATCCACGCGACATGCGCGACTGGGTGGAAGCGCAGCAATTCAAGGGCCGCGACTTCGGCGATCAGGAATATGACGATCTGCGCAAGCAGCTCAGCGAGGCCGTGCTGGCTCATGCTTCTGCCATCACCATCCAGGGCGAAAAGCATCGCAGCATTCAGATTCTGGAGGCGCGCATCGCTGCCATTCGCCAGCGTCTTGATGAAAAGGAGCAATCCATCGCCCGCGCCCACCTGGTGCAGCTCCAGTCGGAACTGACCGCTGCCCAGCAGAAGGAAGATCAATTGCGCCAAACGCTGGTACAGCAGCGTGATCGCACGCTGGATATGGGCGATGATTCCATCGCGTATGAAAATCTCGAAGCCGCTGCCGCGCAGACACGCCAGCAGATTCAAGTGATTGACGCGCGCATCGGTGAACTGAGTGCCAACCGTGCCAATCTTCAACCCTTGAATGTGTAGATTCTGCAAAGCGCCCGCGTTGAAACCAACCCGGTGCGCCCGCAAAAAGCACTGGTGCTGCTGATATCGCTGATGATGGGGTGTCTGGGCGGACTGGGGCTGGTCGTTGCCCGCGAATGGCAGGATGTGCGTCTGCGCCAACCGGAGGAAATTCCAGTCATGCTGGGCACGCCGGTTGTCTCGGTTGTCCCGCGTATCAACCCCCGGCTTTCGCCGATTGCACGCGGGCAGATCGCGCATATGGACGCCCGTTCACCCGTGGCTGAGGCGTATCGCTCGATTCGTACTTCGTTGCGGCTGGGTCCGGCAGCCCAAGCGCGAACGATCCTGGTCACCTCACCATCATCCGGTGACGGTAAAAGCACCAGCGCCAGCAATCTGGCCATCGCCTTCGCCCAAACCGACGAACGCACGTTATTGATCGACTGCGACCTGCGCGAACCGGTTCAGCACATGATTTTTGAAACCAGCTCTGAACAGGGCGTCAGCACACTGATGGCTGGCGAGTGTTCAATCGAGGAAGCGATATGCCCGACGCGCGTGCCGAACCTTTCGCTGCTGCCGTGCGGGCCTATTCCGCAAAGTCCTGCTGAGCTGCTGGCCAGCGATCGGTTCAATCAATTGATGGAGGCGCTATGTGCGCGGTATGACCGCATTATCATTGACTCACCGCCGCTAACGTGCGTTACCGATGGTCGAATTCTGGCTGCCAGTGCCGATGCCACATTACTGGTCTTACGATTGAATCTGTCCGTTCGCAAACGCGGAATCGAAGCGATGGATATGCTCGACAAAATCAGCGCCAACGTCGTTGGGGCAATCGCCAACGATGCCACGCCCAGCCGCGGATACCAGTATTATGGCCGGGCCTGGACGTACGCCAGCGCTGCCCGCCGCGTACTACCGGCTGCCAGTTTTGACGAAGAACCTTCAGCCAACCGTGCTGATGCAACCGAAACGGCTGGCGTGGTCAGTGAACAGCGCCACCGTGCGGCAACACTGCTGCCAACCGCTGATTCGTCCCGGGCTGAACCTCCGCCGGTCTGGAATAAACCCGGGGGTACTTCGCGGGCGCGCTCGTAGTGCGGCAGCTTTGGTTCGGTGTTCGCGTAAGCAGGATCGCCATCGCCAGTGAGGATGGGTCGAGAACGTAAAAGGTTTTGCCGGATTGGCGTGATGGAATTCACCCATCTGGGCAAATGTCAGTGGAAAGGGAGAATATGTCGTCGATTATCGAAGCAAACGTCGGCCTTGAGGCCGATGACTTCGAAAATTTGATCGCTCGCGAAGATGACCCGTCGTCAAGGCGGGTTGCTGCGGGACAGCCTGAGGAGGCGCACGCCCAGCCATTGCTGAAGATGACCGCTTCAGCCGGCCTGCTCGATGGGGATGCCTCGAGCATTCCTGTTTCCACCCGAATGAATATGTCGGTGCGGCGAACCCTGCGCACGCTGGCTCCGTTTGTGCTGGCGGACAGCGTGGCGCTGGCTGTGGCTGGTTGCGGCGCAACAGCGGCCTTGTGGCTGGCGCACCCGGTGGCCGGTGAGTCGATTGGTTATCTGGCCCCCTTGACGCTGTTGCCCCTGCTGGCGTTTTACTGGCTGAGCGGATTGTATTCTGAAATCTGGATTCATCCGGTTGTCGAGTTGCGTCATCTGACACATATCAACTCCGTCGCGCTGCTGGCAGCCGCCTGCGGCAGTCTGGTGGCTGGCCCGTTTCCGCTGTTTTTCCTCGCCGGATGGATCATCACCACGGTGATGGTGCCGACGCTGCGTGTCATTACGCGCCATCTCTGCGCCCGCTTTACCTGGTGGGGTTTCCCCGCATTGGTCATTGGCAGCGGCGCCGGCGCTGAGCATTTGATCCGCACGGTGCTCGATGCACCACATTCAGGCTTGCGGCCGGTCGTGGCGACCGATCCGGGCAGCCAGTGTCGCTCGGCCTTGCTGCCGGTGGTCAACGATCAACGCACCCTCGAATCATTGATCTGCTCCGAAGGAATTCGTCACGCGGTCATTTCCGTACCCAATATAACGGCGATTCATTTCATGCAGATGATCGACCGATACACCGAAATGGTTCCGCATATCCTGGTGCTTTCCGATACGCAGGCGCTACCCACCCTCTGGGGCGCATCGCGCAGCGGCGGGCGCATCAGCGGTATCGAAGTGCGCAACGGTCTGCTGATGATCACGCTTGGTTTTTTCAAGCGGTTCATCGATCTGCTCTTTGCCGTCTGCGTTTTCACGATCGGTCTGCCGATCTTCCTGGCGATCATGCTGGCGATCAAACTGACCAGCCCGGGGCCGATTTTCTTCGGCCACACACGCATCGGACGGCGCGGCAGGTTGTTCAAGGCATGGAAGTTCCGCACCATGCGACCCAACTCCGATCATCTTCTGCAGGAATATCTGGCCAAAAATCCTGAAGCACAAGCTGAATGGCAGCGTGATCAGAAACTGCGCCACGATCCGCGGGTGACCTCCATCGGGCGACTATTGCGTAAAACCAGCCTCGACGAACTGCCGCAGATGTGGAACGTGCTCAAAGGCGAGATGAGCTTGATCGGCTCGCGCCCGATCGTCGCTGATGAAATACACCGTTATGGGGAATTTTTCCGCCTGTATATGACAGTCAAACCGGGTGTCACCGGTTTGTGGCAGGTTTCAGGTCGCAATGACATCGGTTACGACGACCGGGTGCAGCTCGACGCATTTTATGTGCGTCACTGGTCCCCCTGGCTGGATGTTTACATCCTGGCTAAAACGGCCCTCGCCTTGATGGATCGCGGAGGTGCGTACTAACCGTCTGCTTGTCGCCTGCTGTCCATTGCGACATTGCTGGCTGTACTGGCTGATGTCTTCACGACCATGAGCAACGCCCGTTCTCATTTTCTTTCTCACGCGGGAATCTATCTGCTGGCGCGCGGACTGCCCGGGATTCTGGCTTTTGCGGCAATCCCGGTCTTCAGTCGCCTGCTTAGTCCGGAGGATTATGGCCGCTACGCCCTGGTCATCGCTGCCGTGGAATTGCTTAACGCCCTGCTGTTCCAATGGACCAGGCTCTCGCTGCTTCGGTACAACGCGGTCTATCGCGATCAGCCCGATGCGCTTCGCTCCACCCTGTTGAGCGTCACCATTTTGACCAACACGGTGTTGGTGCTTGTCGCTGGTGGTTTATGGCTGATACCGGCGCTGGCACCGTGGCACAGCCCGATTGCGGCCGGCGGCATCGTGTTGATTGTGCAGTCGTTTTACGATCTGGTTTGCGAACAGGCCCGGGCAACGCTGAAACCATGGCACTTCATGCTGATGCAAAGCATCCGCAGCGGCGGATTTGTCGGTCTGGGGCTGGTGGCAGTGTGGTTGCTGGGATGGAGTTGGTTCGGCCCATTGGGTGGCATGGCGACGGGTATGCTGCTGGCGGTCGGACTGTCCATGGGCAGGCACTGGCGCGGTACGCGGCTGAAGATCAATCGTCCGATTCTGGCCCGATTAGCGCAATATGGTTTACCGTTGTCGCTGACGGTGGCGCTGGCGGTTGTCATCGGAACATGTGATCGTTACCTACTGGCGTGGTATCTGGATGAAGCCTCAGCCGGTTCCTACGCTGTCGCTTATGACTTCACCACGCAAACACTCACGCTATTGATGCTGGCGATCAACATGGCCGCCATGCCGCTGGCGATTCGCGCCTACGAACTTGAAGGGCCGGCTGCGGCGCAGGAACAGATGCGCTTTAACGCGACCCTGCTGCTGGCGATTGGTGTCCCCGCCGTGCTGGCCCTGGCCATACTGGTTCAGCCGCTGGTTCATAACCTGCTGGGCGCTCAATTCCGCACCGCGGCAACCAGAATCATCCCACTGGTGGCACTGGGGGCGTTTCTGGCCAATTTCAAGGCGTTCCATTTTGATTCGGCTTTTCAGTTTGCCCATCGCACAATTTACCAGGTCTGGATCGTGCTGGCTGCTGCGGTGGTTAATGTCATCCTGAACGTCCTGTTCATCCCCCGCTGGGGCTTGGAAGGATCCGCCATCGCATCGGTGCTGGCGTATATCGTTTCGATCGCACTGACGATTTATTACGGGCGAAGGCAATTTGTCCTGCCTTTTCCGTGGAAGGCGTGCAGCACGGTTTGCCTGGCGGCACTGATCATGGGCGCGGTTCTCTGGCCCCTGCGCCACCACACCCAGCCGCTGATGCTGGGACTGCAGATCATCGTCGGTGTCGCCACCTACGCAGCCGTTTTATTATTGACCAATTTTTTGAATTCGCGCCGGTTTATAGGGAACTACCTGGGTTGTCGTCGCAGAGATGCAAAACGTCATGCCACCAATGAACCGATGACGTGTACAACAGCAGCGCTGCCGGTTTCAGAATAAAGGAAAGTTTTGCTGATTCAATGTACCGGCAGGAATTGAAGCATTCGGACGTGAACGGAATTTGGGAGTAACCGCGGATGGAACGAATTTGCATGTACACCCCCTCAGCCGATGGCGGCCATGCCCGCTATACCTGGGAGTTGCTCACAGCGCTGTCGCAACACCCCAGCGCCGCAGCCATGCGCTTTGAACTGGCGACCAGTGTCGATTTTGATTCGCGCTATGACCAGGGTTTATACCCAATACATCGCTTGTTCCCGGTTTTGCGTCATCGCCAGAAGTATGCCAGCGTTCTGGCCTGGGCGAGCAGCCGCGTGACTCACTACTGGCGGCAGCAACATATTTTCCTCAACTGGCTGAGGCAGCGACCCGATATTACTGCCGTGCATTTCCAGGAAATGACGCCATGGCTGGCTGTTTCAGCCTTCAAGAAAATACGCGCCATGGGTAAGCGCGTCTATTACACCGTTCACAACATCACCCCGCACCGTTATCCGCGTTATGTGCCCAAGGCGATGGTTGATCATTGGATCGGTTCCAGTTGCCGATTGGCCAGCGGTTTGTTTGTCCACACCGAGCGTCTGTCCAGCCAACTGAGTGATTTTCTGGGCACTGATCATCCTCCGATCCAGGTCATCCCTCATGGCGTGTGGCATGTGGATGATGCCTTGGCATCACCGCCGATGGGCCAGCGTCTTGCCCGAAAGCGTCTCTTATTTTTCGGGCAGATTCGTAGCAACAAAGGCTTGCATATTCTGCTGGATGCCGCACTGAAACTCGAGGGGTACAGCATCACCATCGCCGGCGATCGGTTTGAACCGGATTATTTCGAGCGGGAAATCACGCCGCGCATTGAACGTCTGCGCCAGATGGGGCGTGAAATTGATCTGCAGGATCAATTTCTCCCCGACAGTGCGCTACCCAGGCTGTTTGCTGAACACAGTGCCATCGTCATGCCCTATACACCACAGTTTCAGGCAATGAGCGGCGTGATCTATATGGCGCTGGCGTATGAAATTCCGGTTGTCGCCACCGCGGCAGGTGGCCTTCGTGACATGCTCGAACAATATCACGTGGGCGAAGTGTGCGCAGATCATTCGCCGGCAGCGCTGGAAGCAGCCATCCGCCGGTTATGCGAAAATGATCATGATCAACACATTGCCGAACAAATGAAATTGGCACGGGACAAGTATTCATGGTCAAGCGCCGCCAGCGCGACGCTTGTCGGATATGCCCGTGGTCGTCAGGCGCAGGTTCCAACGCATGATCGCAGCATTGCCACCAACCCGGCTCATTGACCAGCAAGGTCGATATCGCGCTGACGAGAACGGCGTGACCGTTCCTGCGCGCACATCGCGCTGGCTGAACTGGCTGGGCGGTCTGTTTGGTTTCCTATGCTTCATGCCCTATCTGGCGATCAATGCAGGTAACAATACCGCGATTCAAGCCGGCAATCTTCTGACCCTGCTTATGTGCCTGCCGCTGCCCTTTATCGCCTGGCGCAGGCGTTCGTTATGGATTGTGCCGGCGTTAATGGCGCCGCGATTTTTGTCAACACTGGCGCTGGGTATGAACGGTGGCGACATTGATCTGGCGACCAAGAATGTCATCACGATCGGTCTGTCGCTATTGGCCATGATGGCAACGCAGATATTCGCGCCGGCGGCCATACTGGCCATTCTGTCAGGCGTTGCCGTCGCGGCGCTGGTGCATGTATTGGTCGGATGCTGGCAGATCGTGGCGTTTCAGGCTGGCTATCTGCCGCTGGAATGGTTTTACACCAACCAGTCATTTCTGAGTGTGCAGGAAAATGCCGACATCATCATCCGCTACATTCAGCGTCCTTTCGGCTTGTTCCCCGAACCATCCGCTCTTGGCGCTTCACTGGCGCCGTTTGTCCTATTATGGTTTGCAATGGCAACAGGCTTGTTGCGCCTGCGCCAAGCGCCGTCGCGCCGCCAGACTATTTTATTTTCAAGCGCAGCGTTGGGTTCACTGGCTATTATGATTGCCTCGCGTTCGGGGCACGCAGCCATTACCCTGGCTGGCCTGCTCGTTCTCGCAGTCATCTGGTTCAAGCGCAGCCGGGCAACACCTGGTCATGTCTCAGCTATTTTTATGGTGCTGGCGGTCGCATTGCCCTTGCTGATCTATTTCGCCGTCAATTCCCTGCAGGATCGACTGGGCGGTTCGGAAATGGGCAACAGCTCATGGGCTGAGCGTTCATCCTCCCTGCTGATCGGATTGAAATTGCTGGCTCAGGGTAATTTTTCCACTCTTTTTTTCGGCTTGGGCACGGGAATGACCTCGCCGCTGATGCAACAACACTACGGAATGGAAGCAATCTGGAGCATCAGTCTGACGTATATCTACGAGACCGGCATTGTAGGTCTGCTGGTCTGTGTATTGCTCGTTGGCGATACGCTCAAAGTCTGGCGTAAAAGTCGTTTTGATCCGGTGTTCATGGTTGTTCTTCTGGTCTGGCTGGTTGGCGTGACGATCACGACCAGCTATACGCAACTCCTGCCCCTATGGGTGGCGCTGGCGATGCTGACCAACTGGATGGATATTTTCCAGCCTCACTGCCCGTATAATGCGCTTCAGATCAGACAGCAGCGTCTGGCGCAAGATTCTCGAAACATGAACGAACGTCTGGCCAACAGGAACACGGCGCGATCGGCGTCCCAATCTCAAGACGCATCAGCCACACCTCCTGATTCTAATGCGCCAACCATGTCCGGCTGGCGCAACCGAAGTGTAATCGACGCGCCTGACAACACTGGCAGCCCAAAGCGTCGATGGAGCAATCCCAAATGAGCAGCCTTTTATCGCCTCTACCACACGCCAATCCCAATACTGACTATAGCGGTACGTCTGCTGCTGTGATTGGGCGGCCACCGCCCGGATTGTCAGCATCATCTTCCACCGTATCCCGCCAGGGAAAGCTCAGGATTATTCACATCATCAACAGCCTCGATTTTGGTGGTGCCGAAACGATGCTGATCAACCTGTTGCTGCGGACGGATCGGCAACGTTTTGAACCGTCCGTCATTGCCTTGATCGATAACATGCGCGTGGCTGATCCCCTGATCAAAGCCGGCATACCGATCAAAGTCATTGGAATGACCAATCGCATTCTCAATCCGCGCAAGTTTCTGGCGCTGAGTCGCTATCTGCATCAGCAGCAGCCACATGTCGTCCAGACCTGGATGGATCATTCCAACCTGATAGGTTCCCTGGCGGTACGACTGGCTGGACTTAAGACCCGGATCGTCTGGGGTATCCATCATTCCAATCACATCCGTGGCGTGGCTAAAAATTCCACGCAGATGGTGGTTGACGCCTGCGCACGCCTATCGCGATTTTTACCTGAAAAAATAGTCTATTGCAGCGAAACCTCCGCCCGC
>WBZR01005276.1_pt1 | contig 10016 bp, 11 predicted proteins | sample 5204231 | NCBI WGS metagenome assembly WBZR01 (sample SAMN12412403, study PRJNA552823) | activated sludge metagenome | isolation source: activated sludge from anammox sidestream of wastewater treatment plant... | place: USA: Virginia | collected 2017-08 | reverse complement strand
GTTTTATTCACCGCGCCGCCTAACACCATTTCCACGACTTCCATGGTCGCTGCATCAGTAACGCGCATACCAGAAATAAATTCTGAATGGATGCCCAGCTTTTCCAACAGCGAGCCAATTTGTGGGCCGCCGCCATGCACCACCACCGGATTCATGCCAACCAATTTCATCAGCGCAATGTCTTGTGCAAATTCTTGCGTCAACGCATCATCTATCATGGCATTGCCGCCGTATTTCACGACAATCGTTTTGCCGACAAAGCGTTGAATATAGGGCAACGCTTCTGTCAATACATTAGCAATATCGAGCGCTTGTTCACGACTCAAAGTCATAAAAGTTTTCCATCGAAAGCTGAAAAATTAAAACGGCAGAGGCAGGCTGCTATCAACACTCTGTAACTGTTGCTTAAAGACATTCTGCACCGTCGCCAATGACTCTGCGTCATCTGCTTCGAAGCGCAGCGCCAACGCAGCTGCCGTATTGGATGCGCGCACCAAGCCCCATCCCTTTGCAAAATCCACACGCACACCATCCAGTGTGGAAATTTTTCCATTGCCCCACTCGCCACCATCAATCAAGCTTTTCACCAGAGAAAACTTTTTATCTTCTGGCACAGCAATACGAATCTCTGGTGTACTAAACGACTCTGGGAAAGTGGCAAAAATATCATCCAGACTTTGATCGCGTATCGACATGATTTCGATTAAACGCACTGCGCTGTAAACACCGTCATCAAAACCAAACCAGCGCTCTTTGAAGAAAATATGTCCGCTCAATTCACCACCGAGCATGGCACCCGTTTCCACCATCTTATTGCGAATATGTGAATGGCCACTCTTACACATAACAGGTCGGCCACCACAGCTGCTAATCAAAGTATTCAAGCGGCGCGTGGATTTCACATCAAACACAATATCGGTGCCCGGATTGCGAGAAATCACATCTTTTGCAAACAGCATCATTAAGCAATCGGGTAAAATAATTTCACCGGTGGCAGTGACTACCGCTAAGCGATCGCCATCACCATCAAATGCCACGCCGAGATCAGCGCCTTCATTTTTGACCATTTCGACCAAATCATTCAGATTCGACAGCTCGCTAGGATCCGGTTGGTGATTCGGGAAACTGCCATCGATATCGCAGTACAAAGGCACCACATCGCAGCCCAACTCTTCCAACAAACGCTGCGCAACAACACTCGCCACACCGTTGCCGCAATCAATCACAACTTTATAACTGCCTGCCAACACCACATCAGAAACAATGTGATCAATATACGCATCAATAATGTCCTGATCCGTGCACTCGCCTTCGCCTTCTGTGAAGTCACCGGATTGCACACGCGCGCGCAGTTGCTGAATTTCCTCACTCGCTAAAGTGTGGCCATCAATCACCATTTTGAAACCGTTGTCAGAAGCGGGATTGTGACTTGCTGTCACCATCATGCCGCAGCTCGTACCCGACAAAGTTTGTGTCGCAAAATTCATCAATGGTGTCGGTACCGTGCCGAGATCAATCACCGAACAACCCGACATCATCAAACCTTGGCGCACGGCTTCTTTCAAACGATAAGTGGATAAACGCCCATCGCCCGCTAACGCAACACTGTTGTGGCCTTTCTCCAAACATACCGTGGCAAATGCGCGACCAATACGCTGCGCCAATTCGTCAGAAATATCAGCATCAGCATTGCCGCGAATATCGTAATCACGAAAAATTGTTTCGGGCACAGAGAAATTATCCGTACCCACCAACTCTGTTTTAGCGGTCGTCGCACCTTTAGGTGCAACGGCGCGCACCTCGAGCATGTCATCATCTAAATCAAGATCGAACACATCGCCGGATTGAAATAAAGGATCAACCAAGCCCGCATCTTCGCTGTTGGCTTGTGCAGCATTGGCAGCAGCAAATTCACCTTTATCCACTTTGCGCGCGCCTTTAATTTGTATGGGAGCCACATGCTCTTTGTGGGCTTTCTGCACCAACTGTGCCGCGCGGCGATTCAATAACAATAGTGCGAGAGCGCCCAAGCACAGAGCAACACCTTGCACCAAATACTGCCAAAACATACCCCATGTGCTTTCTTGTATAAGCTCTTCACCAGGCACAACGACTATTTTCCAATGCGGAATTTTTGTTGCCGCTTCTTGGCTTATTTGCCCAGCTCTAATATTGACCTCTTTTGCTTGCGTGCTATAAACCACCTGCGTCACACCGCCGGTAAATTTTTGCTGTAGCACAGTAGAAGCTCTTTCTGGCTTTATTTTTTCTAATTCACCACTAAATATACTCTCATTGGCAATTGCCAGTAAAAAGCCATTAATTTTTCCTGCCTGATCCTTAACCGGCAAAAGAAAATCAAACATTTTTTTCCCATTTTCTCCGTAAAACTCAGGGTAAATTTCTTTGTTATTTTTGGCTGAAGTCAAACGATCTAACTGCGAAAACCGCAAGTGCATGGAAGAGTAATCCGTACTTATAGGAATCAAGCGCACGCGAATCATGCCAATTGCGGCATTGGCTTCCTGCAACTGCTTCTCCGCAGCTTCCAGAACAGCAGGGTCTGCTTGCTGCAATACTGTTGATACATCTTTTGCTTTAATTTGTTCTAAGAGTGTATTTTGAATTTTTTCGATATCCGCATTGAGTAACTCTGCTTGAGCAGTAGCGACAGCATTCGCTGCTTTGGTGAGACTTTTAGCATTGACCGTGTCAAGAAAACGCGGAAATAACACCACAACAGCCAATGTAAAAACAACGGCCAACACTGCCATCAATAAGATAGGTGTTTTTTCCTGACTACTTAAAGCGCCGATATGTTTCACGCGATTCCTCTCTCCATTTCTAGCTTTTATTTTTTATTTTGTGTCGCTATCACACGAACAATGTTGTCTGCCAATTGGTTTTTACTCATCGCCGAAAAAGCTTCACTACCCTCTTTCCAAAAAACGGTAGCGGCATTGTCGTCGCTGGAAAAACCTAAGCCGGGTTGACTGACATCGTTGGCGACAATCATGTCCAATTTTTTATTTTGCATTTTATCGCGCGCATAGGCTTCAACATTTTGTGTCTCGGCAGCAAAACCAACCACAAACGGCGCGTTCAGTAGCGCGGCAACGCTAGCAATAATATCGGGATTCTTCACCAGCTCTAGCGTCATGGCATCAGATGACTGCTTCTTGATTTTCTGCTCGGCAATATTTTTCGGTCGATAGTCGGCAACGGCCGCCGTGGCAATGATGATGTCGCACTGCTCTACTTCTGCCATCACCGCATCAAACATGTCTTGCGCACTCACGACATCCACGCGCCGCACGCGCGACGGTGTGGGCAGCGATACAGGGCCAGCGATTACCGTTGTTAAAGCGCCAGCACTCGCGCAGGCACGCGCCAGCGCAAAACCCATTTTGCCGGAGCTGTGATTGCTGATATAGCGCACGGGGTCGATAGCTTCACGCGTAGGGCCTGTGGTAATCAACACCCGTTTACCGGCAAGCAAGCCCGTTTCAAAACGCGCTGCCAGTTTTTGCAGTAGCTCGTCCACTTCCAGCATGCGACCCAAACCGACATCACCGCAGGCCTGCACGCCTTCTGCCGGCCCCCACAGCTCGATACCGCGAGCACGCAACTGCTCCGCATTCATCTGCGTGGCGGCATTGCGCCACATGCCCTGATTCATCGCAGGCGCCAAACACACGGGTGCAGCTGTCGCCAAGCACACGGTACTCAGCAAATCATCCGCCTGCCCTTGCGCCAAACGCGCCATGAAATCGGCACTCGCCGGTGCGACCAGTAGTACATCCGCCCAACGCGCCAGCTCGATATGCCCCATGCCCGCTTCGGCTTCGGGGTCGAGCAGGGTGGTGTGCACGGGATTGCCCGACAACGCCTGTAGCGTCAGCGGCGTGATGAACTCCATCGCGCCCGCCGTCATGATCACGCGCACGGTCGCGCCGCAATCCTGAATCCGCCGCACCAATTCCGCAGCTTTGTACGCAGCGATGCCGCCGGTAATACCGAGCAAAACTTGGCGATTGGCGAGCGATGCTGTCATAAATAATGCGAAGGGGACACCGTGAACTGAGCGCGGTAAGATAGCACGCACGCAAGGATATGCGTAGCCAGCTCATTAGCTAGTGCACACTGACTTTACGCTGCTGCACGAACAACGACATGGAGGTTTTATGCCGATTACCGATTGGCCCATCAATGAACGCCCGCGCGAAAAACTCTTGGCACAAGGTGCCACTGCACTCTCGGACGCCGAACTGCTCGCCATTTTTCTGCGCACCGGCACACGCGGCAAAACCGCCGTTGATCTCGCGCGCGAACTGCTCACCGATTTTGACGGCCTGCGCCATTTGCTCTCGGCGGATCGCCAAGCTTTCTGTTCGCGGCACGGTTTAGGCATCGCCAGCTTTGTGCAACTGCAAGCGGTGTTGGAAATGGCGAAGCGGCACTTGCTGGAAAACCTCCAACGCGACACCGTGTTCAACAACCCTGCTGATGTGCGCCACTACCTGAAAGCGCGCCTGCGCGATTACCGCCGTGAGGTGTTCCTCTGCCTGTTTTTGGATACACAGCACCGCGTGATCGGCTGCGAGGAATTGTTTCAAGGCACGCTGGATGCCAGCAGCGTCTACCCGCGCGATGTGGTGCAGCGCGCACTGGCACTCAACGCTGCCGCGCTGATCTTTGCCCACAACCATCCCTCCGGCATCGCTGAACCCAGTCAGGCGGATCAGCGCATCACCACACGGCTCTGTGAAGCCTTAGCCTTGGTGGATATTCGTGTGCTGGACCACATGATTGTCGGCGATGGCATGGTGCTGTCTATGGCAGAACGGGGGTTGCTGTGATGTCTGCTGCACTTTTACTTGCCTGACAGGGCGCACTCTGGTATAAAGCGCAGCTCTTTTTTGTGACCCCATTTTCCCGCGACAACTCCCCCCGAGCGCGTCGCTGTTTTGACCACAGGTGTTCCATGTCTAAAGTCTGTCAGGTAACCGGCAAGAAACCCGTCACCGGTAACAATGTTTCTCACGCGATGAACCGCACGCGTCGTCGTTTTGAGCCAAATTTGCACCACCACCGCTTCTGGGTGGCTACCGAGAACCGCTTCGTGCGCCTGCGCGTTTCTGCTAAAGGTATGCGCATCATCGACAAACTGGGCATCGACCAAGTGCTGGCGAACATCCGCGCCAGCGGCGTTAAGGTCTGATTCTCTTACTCCCCTCTACTGAATTTAGGAGTTATTTCTCATGCGCGACAAAATTCGCCTGGTATCATCCGCTGGCACTGGTCACTTCTACACCACTGATAAAAACAAGCGCACCATGCCTGAAAAAATGGAGATCAAAAAATTTGATCCCGTGATCCGCCAGCATGTGATCTACAAAGAAGCCAAAATCAAGTAAGCCACACTTATTGGATTAGGTATATAAAAAGCTCGATTCGTCGGGCTTTTTTTTCGCCATGCCAGAACTACCCGAAGTTGAAACCACACGGCGCGGTATAGTGCCCTATCTGATCGGGCGTACGGTGCGTCAGATCAAAATACACAACCGCCAACTGCGTTGGCCTATCCCCGCTAGTCTCAATAAAAAACTGGCAGGGCAGCCCATCACCAGCGTCACGCGACGCGGCAAATACCTGCTCGTCCACACTGCCGCTGGCACACTGCTGATTCACTTGGGGATGTCCGGCAGTTTGCGCGTACTGGAAAACGACGAACCGCGCCGCAAGCACGATCATGTCGAACTATTCTTGGATGATGGTCACTGCCTGCGCTATTGCGACCCACGGCGCTTCGGCGCATGGCTGTGGACTAGCGATGATCCGCTGCAACACGAACTGCTGGTCAAACTGGGACCTGAGCCGCTGGATCAAACCTTTTCTGCCAAGTATTTGCTGTCGCGCCTAGAAAAGCGCAAGCAGGCGATCAAAACCCTGATTATGGACAGCCATTTAGTCGTTGGCGTGGGTAATATCTATGCGAATGAAGCGCTATTTCTCAGCGGGATTCACCCACAGCGCAGTGGAGCCAGCATCACCGAGGCCGAAGCGCAGCAACTGATACGAAATATCAAGCAAGTATTGAAATCGGCCATTCAGCGCGGCGGCACCACGCTGCGCGATTTTATCGGTGGTGATGGCAAGCCCGGTTATTTTGCACAAGAGTTGCTGGTGTACGGACGGGCAGGAGAAGCCTGTCATCACTGCAAGACATGTTTGGAAGAAATACGGCTCGGCCAGCGCAGCACCGTTTTTTGTCCTCGCTGTCAGGTATAAAACTGCCTCAAAAAAACGCTTGCAAAATCTGCGGGGCAGGATTAAGTTACGGTCGTTGCATCTCTAAAAATCATAAACTTAGGGCGCACTTCTAGAAAACACGCCAACTTCAAAGGAGCACTGGTATGGCCATTTCCCTGAAAAAACTAGCAACACCTGTGCTTGCTGCCAGCCTGTTGTTACCTTCGCTCGGCGCATTTGCGGGCACTGTTGCTACAGACCCTTTTAATAACGGCAAGCCTTCTGCGCTGGCGATGATGACGGACTTGATCATTATCCGTCCGGTCGGTGCTGTACTGACTGCTGTTGGAGCGGCGGCCTATGTTGCCAGTCTGCCATTTACTCTGCCTACCGGCAGTGCAAATGAAGCGGGTTCCGTGCTGTTTATGGAGCCAGCAACCTACACCTTCGCGCGCTGCCTTGGCTGTACTCGCCCCGGCTACCACCCAAGCGTAGGGCAGGACAACGACTCAGCAGAAGCGGTAACGAAATAATCTCATCTCTGTTTATTGTGTAGTTTCACAACCCCAAGGAGAAATAAAATGAAAAAATTACTAACAGCTACAGCGATAGCAGCTACCGTTGCCATGACCGCCGGATGCGCAACAGCACGCGCCCCCGTCAGCAACGGCTGGCTTTTTACTGATGTCAAAGGCTCCGAATCTGTCGGTGATGCCACTTCAGGCGTTCGATACGGCAGAGCGTGTTCCGCTAATGTTCTCGGCTTGGTTGCTTACGGCGATTCATCTACCCGCACAGCAGCTAGCCGCGCAGGTATCAGCCGTATTCAAACCGTTGATTACTCGACGAACACCGTTCTGGGCGTGTGGGCTCAAACTTGCACACTGGTATACGGCGAATAAGTTAGCGTTTCGCTCAAAAAAAAACCGCATCCAACGATGCGGTTTTTTTATGTCTACCGTTTCAGCTTTATAGAGTAGTAATTACTTTCGCGCGGCAAATTTTTCCGCCAGTGCATCCGCCACAAGAGGCGGTACAAATTTGCTGATATCCCCACCGAGCGAACCAATTTCTTTCACCAAGCTGGATGAAATATAGGAAAGATGGTCAGATGGTGTGAGAAATAAACTCTCCACATCCGGCGCCAGCGCGCGATTCATATTGGCGAGCTGAAATTCGTATTCAAAATCGGATACCGCACGCAAGCCTCGCAATACACCACTGGCTTTTTGTTGATGCACAAAATCAATCAACAAAATATCAAAACCGACCACTTCAACATTATCGATATGCCCTAACACTTTTTTTGCCAGCGCAACGCGTTCTTCTAGCGTAAACAGCGGATTTTTGCGTGTGCTGGAAGCAATGGCGACCACCACGGTATCAAACAAGCGGCAGCCGCGCTCCACCAAATCAACATGACCGTTGGTGATGGGATCAAAAGTGCCAGGGTAAATAACGCGTCGCATAACAATAGCCAATCACAAAAAAGAAGGAAAACCTGAGAGTGCCGGCATAGTAGCGAAATTACCTACGCGCTCAAAGGATATTTTCTGCTCGACGCCAAAGCCCGTACTGCACTAAACCGGCACGCTGTTGCCGATAAGTCATAAAACCCTGCGGTGGTGATAACGGGATATTTGCAGGCTGCTCAACATAAATCCAAGGATCATCCGATAACAGCGCACGCTGCTGCAACTGCTCAACGAAAACGGCGGGCGATAATTGCGCATCGGCAAACGGCGGATCGATAAACACCACATCAAAACAACCCGTAGCTGCTTGCAACCACGACAGTGCATCAGCCGCCACAACCTGTGAAATAGCATCGGCACCCAATAATTGCCGTGTCGCCTGTAAACTCCGCGCTGCGTATGAATTGCGCTCCAGCATCACACAGTGCGCCGCACCGCGCGACAAAGCCTCAAACCCCAGCGCGCCGCTACCGGCAAACAAATCCAAGCAACGCGCTTCCGGCAAAACTGGCATCAACCAGTTGAACAGTGTTTCGCGGATACGATCACCAGTGGGGCGCAAGCCCTCGCCATCGGGAAAGGCGATTTTCCGCCCGCGCCATCGCCCGCCGATAATGCGCACACGATTTTCATTTTTTGACGATGAGGATTTAGCCAAGCACAGCGGACTCCACGACGGGGGGTGATAGGATAACACCCTGAAAAATACAGCTCCTCTCTTTCTGGTATTCAAACGGGTATTCAAAAAAACCTCATGGCAATTTTTGGCTTCGGCAAAGACAAAAAAAAGGACAAATCCTCACAGGTTCAACCAGCACCTGTGGCACAAACGACGATCGACCCACCTCTGACCAATTCGCCCGACACTGCAACAAGCAGCGAACCCAGCTCAGAAAGTTTGTTTAGCCGTATCAAACGCGGCTTCGCGCGCACCGGCAGCGTTATCGGCGAAGGCATCGGTACCGTGTTGCTGGGCAAACGCCAAATCGACGACGATTTGATCGAAGAATTAGAAACGCAATTGCTGTCAGCGGATGTCGGTATCGAAGCCACGACGATTATTCTTGACGATCTCACTGCACGCGTGGCGCGCAAAGAGCTCACGGACGGCAACGCGCTTTATGACGCGCTGCAAACGCATTTAAAACAAATGCTACAAAATGTTGAGGCACCACTCACAATCAATACCGCAAAAAAACCTTTTGTGCTGTTAGTGGTTGGCGTCAATGGCGTAGGCAAAACTACCACCATCGGTAAACTCGCCAAACGCTTTCAACAGCAAGGGCACAGCGTGATGTTGGCAGCGGGTGATACTTTTCGCGCCGCCGCTGTTGAGCAATTGCAAGTGTGGGGCGAGCGCAATCGTGTACCCGTTGTTGCACAGCACACTGGCGCAGACAGCGCTTCCGTTATTTTTGATGCGGTACAAGCAGCACAATCACGCAATATTGATATTGTGATTGCCGACACCGCTGGCCGTTTGCACAACAAAAGTAATTTGATGGAAGAACTGAAGAAAGTTAAACGCGTGATGGGCAAACTCGATACTGCTGCACCGCACGAAGTGTTACTGGTACTTGATGCAGGGACAGGGCAGAACGCGATCAATCAAGCGCAGCAATTTTATGAAGCCATTGGCGTGACAGGCATTGCTCTAACTAAATTGGATGGTACAGCAAAAGGCGGGGTTATTTTTGCATTGAGCCAAGCACTAAAATTGCCTATTCGATTCATTGGTGTTGGTGAAAAAGCAGAAGACTTACAAGTGTTTAGCGCTGCTGCTTTTATTCGCGCATTATTTGAAAAATCGTAAGCGATGATAGAGTTTCAGCATGTTGCCAAAAGTTATCCCAACGGCTTTGAGGCGCTGAAGCACATCAATTTTTCTCTCGCGGCTGGTCAAATGACTTTTCTCACCGGTCACTCCGGCGCGGGAAAAAGTACACTACTCAAATTGCTGCTGCTGATGGAGCGCCCTACACAAGGCAATATTATTGTTGCAGGGCAAGATCTCAACAAACTCAGTGCTGCACGCATACCTTATTATCGCCGTCATATCGGCGTGGTATTTCAAGATCACCAATTGCTCGCCGACCAAACCGTTTTTGATAATGTGGCATTGCCTCTACATATTGCGGGTCACCGCCACAAAGACATCGGTCGCCGTGTGCGTGCGGCATTAGACAAAGTGGGGCTGCTCGATCGCGAAAAATATTTTCCCATCGCACTTTCTGGCGGAGAGCAGCAACGCGTCGGTATTGCGCGCGCTGTCGTCAACCGCCCACCGAT
>WBZR01005275.1_pt1 | contig 10017 bp, 8 predicted proteins | sample 5204231 | NCBI WGS metagenome assembly WBZR01 (sample SAMN12412403, study PRJNA552823) | activated sludge metagenome | isolation source: activated sludge from anammox sidestream of wastewater treatment plant... | place: USA: Virginia | collected 2017-08 | reverse complement strand
GCTGAAGATGATCTCGGACATCACTCAAAGATAATCCACCGGCACGGTAACGTTCCAACTACTGCACGGCCTTGCCGGGGCATACGAAATCCGTCACCGGGAGGTCGGTCTTCTTGATCGCCGCGAAGCCCCCGGCCACGTCCACCACGTTGTGGAAGCCGCGCGCCTTCAGCACCGATGCCGCGACCATGCTGCGGTAGCCGCCCGCGCAGTGGATGTAGTTGGTCTCGTCCTTGTGGAATTCCGCCAAGTGATCGTTGAGGAATTGCAGGGGCGCGAAGCGGGCGTGCTCCAGATGTTCGGCGTTCCACTCTCCCGGTTTGCGTACGTCCACCACGTTCAAACGGCCGGTGCGCATGCGCCTGGCCAGTTCCTCGGCGGAGATGCTCTCCAAGGTGTCGGCCTCACGGCCCGCTGCGGCCCAAGCGGCCATGCCACCCTTGAGGAAGCCGCGCACGTTGTCGTAGCCCACGCGGGCCAGGCGCGTCACCGCTTCATCCTCGCTGCCTTCCTCGGCCACGAGCACGATCGGTTGCTTCACATCCGGGATCATGGTGCCCACCCACGGCGCGAAGTCGCCCCGCAGGCCAATGTTGATGCTGCGTGGCACGAAGCCGTCCTTGAACACCTGCGCGGGCCGCGTGTCCAGCACCAACGCGCCCTGGCTCTCCACCTCCAGCTCCACCTGCTCCGGCGTCAGCGCGCGCAGGCCGTGCTCCTTCACCTTTTCCAGGCTGGGGATGCTGCCGCGGTTCATGGCCACGTTCTGCGGGAAGTAGGCCGGCGGCGGCAGGATGCCCTCGGTGACCTCCTTGATGAACTGCTCCTTGGTGGCGGCCTTCAGCGCGTAGTTCACCTGCTTCTGGTGGCCCAGGCTGTCCGAGGTCTCCTTGCTCATGTTCTTGCCGCAGGCGCTGCCGGCGCCGTGCGCAGGGTACACGATCACGTCATCCGGCAGGGGCATCACCTTGTTGTGCAGCGAATCGTAGAGGTGCCCGGCGAGGTCTTCCATGGTGAGGGAACCGGCCTTCTGGGCCAAGTCGGGGCGGCCCACATCGCCGATGAAGAGCGTATCGCCGCTGAAGAGGCTGTGCGGCTTGCCGTTCTCGTCCAGTAGCAAATAGCAGGCGCTTTCCATGGTGTGGCCGGGCGTGTGCAGCACTTGGATGGAGACCTTGCCCAGCTTGAGCTTCTCGCCGTCCGTGGCCACTTGTGCCGCGAATTCCGTCTTTGCGGTGGGTCCGTACACGATGGTGGCGCCGGTGCACTTCGCCAGGTCCACGTGCCCGCTGACGAAGTCGGCGTGGAAGTGGGTCTCCAGCACGTATTTGATCGTGGCGCCATCCTTGGCCGCCCGGTCGATGTACGGTTGGGGCTCGCGCAATGGGTCGATCACGGCCGCTTCGCCGTCGGATTCAATGTAATAGGCGCCTTGGGCCAGGCATCCGGTATAGATCTGTTCAATTTTCATGGTCAAGTTCTTTCGATGCGCCCTACCCGGCGCTGGTGTAAAGTTCGTGGACGATGATAAATGCCCCCATGGCCAGGATGAACCAGCCAAAGGCCGGCCGCAGCCTTTCGTTGCGGGTACGGGTGGCCAGGCGGCTCCCAAGAATGATGCCCAGAATGGCCAAGGCCAGAATGGGCAGCAGGATCGTCGTGTGGTCTGCCAATTGGACCGACGTGTCCCCCATGAATCCAACGAATGAGTTCAAGGTGATGATCAACAGGGAGGTGCCCACGGCGTGTTTCATGTCCATGCCCGCCAGGAGAACCAAGGCGGGCACGATCAGGAAGCCGCCACCGGCGCCCAACACGCCGGTGAGCAGGCCCACCCCAAGGCCGATGGCCACCAAGGGAAGGGTGCCGTGCTTGACCGGGTGTGCGCCGGGTATCGGGGCTTTGCCGCGGATCATGCGGACCGCGGAAAAGAGCATGGCCAGGGCAAACAAGATGAGCAGGGTGGTGTCCTTGCTGAGGGTGAAGCCGTTTCCCTGCCACACCGGGTCGGGTAGGGCAGGCACCAGCCAATGGCGGGCGGCATATACGCTTGCCATGGAAGAAGCCCCGAACACGGCAGCAGTAGGCCAGTGGATGTTCCCCTGACGGTGATGGCTGAACAGTCCGGCCGCACTGGTGGTGCCCACGATGAACAGGGAAAGGCCTGTGGCCGTCACGGCATCCTGCCCGAACAGATAGGCGAGCATGGGCACGGTGAGTATGGACCCACCCCCGCCCATAAGCCCCAGGGAAAGGCCCATGACGATAGCCGCTGAATAACCAAGCAGCTCAAGGCTCATGAGGCCTGGGTGTGGCGAGGTGGGCCACCGGGAAAGGGGACGACATGGTGCAAACGTAAACCGGCCGGTTCGCCGGGGCTGTGAGGAAAGTACCGGACGTCAGATCGCGCCCAGTAGTTCAGGCCCGAATACTTCGGCCTGGTAGCGCCGCATGGGCGGTATGGCCAACAATTCCCCAATGGTTGCGGGCTTGGCCAGTGCAATGTCCATCAGCAGGTGGTTGGCCGCCACGATGCCCGGCCGCAGCTCATGGTCGATGGCCAGTTTGTCCCGCATGGCCTTCAACCGCTTCATCCGGTCCTCCAACTGGGGGTCGCGTGGGTGTCGCTTGGGGCGTTCCAAGCGGGGCCATTGGTCCTTCGGGGTGGCCAGGCCCCGATGCAGGGCGGCCAAAATGGCCTCACCATATTTCGAGATCGCCGATGCTCCGACACCTTTCATCGCGGCCAGTTCGGCGAGGTTGTTCACCGGGGCTTTCGCCAAGCTCAGCAGCACATCGTTGCCCAGCACCATGAAGGCGGCCCTGTCCAGCTTCACCGCTACTTGGTCACGCCATGCATGCAATTCCTTCAGGATAGCCAACTCCTTGGGCCGCAACGCCTTGGCTCCCTTGATGCGCAGGAATCCGGGCAACTCGTCCTCCTTGGCCTGGAAGGGCAGCTCGGTGAGCAGGTCGAATTCCTCCAAGGCCCAATCCCAGCGGCCCTTGGCCTTCAACCGGGCCGTCATTTCATCCCGCAAGGCGATCAGGTGGCGGGTGTCCATGGCGGCATAATCCAGCATGTCCTGCGTGAGCGGCCGCTTGCACCAGTCAGCCTTCTGGAAGCGCTTGTCCAGTTTGATGTCGAAATACTTGAGCATCAACGAGGCCAGGCCCAGCTCCGGCTCGTTGATCAGCTCGGCGGCGATCAAGGTGTCGAAAATGTGGCGCACGCGGAAGCCGTACATGTGCTTCAGCAGCCGCAGGTCGTAATCGGCATCGTGGATCACCGTTTCGCCGCTCTCTGAACCCAGCAGCGTGCCCAATTCCCCCACATCGGTAACCGCCAGGGGGTCGATCAGCCAGGTGTCCTTCCGGTTGGACAGTTGGATCAGCCCGATCCGTTCGTGGAAGCGGTGAAAGCTGCTGGCCTCGGTGTCCAGCGCAAGGCTTGTTTCACCGGCCAGGTGGGCCATGAGGTCCCGGAACCGGGCCTGGTCGGTGATCAAGGGAGCATGCTGCATGGGCGGGTGCAAAGGAAACCAATGCCGGGTGTGGACGGCCCCCGATTTTATCAGGGATGATGGTGCATACGCGTCCGGAGATCAGGACGAAGGTGTAACCTCCTGGGGGACAGTGACCGTTATGGTTTTCAAATCGGTTTGGAGGGGGGCGGGCGGTGCGGTCAGGGGCTTCCCACGTCGTTCAGCAGTACCGTTCCCCCAGGTCCTTGGTCAGGTCCTGCACGATGGTCTTGATCTTCTGCTCGTCGTGCTTGCGGCACACCAGCAGGGCATCGGGTGTGCTCACCACGATGTAGTCCTCCAGGCCTTGGAGCACCACCAGGCGCTGGTCCTGCACGTGCACCATGTTGTCCTTCCCATCGTACACGCGCACGATGGGGCCGGTACCGGTGTTGCCGTGGCCGTCCTTGGGCAACTGGGTGAACAGGCTGCCCCAGGTGCCCAGGTCGCTCCACCCGAAATCGCCGGCCACCACGAATACGTTCCTGGCCTTCTCCAGGATCCCGTAGTCGATGCTGATGTTCTGGCAATTGCCGTAGATGCCGGCGATGAACCCGGCCTCGCCAGCCGTGCCATAGGCCTCCTTCCCTTGGGCGAACAGGGCCTCCATCTCCGGCAGGTGCTCGCTGAAGGCCTTGCTGATGCTCCGGAGCGACCAGATGAAGATGCCGCTGTTCCACAGGTAGTCTCCGCTGTTCAGGAACCGCAAGGCCGTGTCGTGGTCGGGCTTCTCGGTGAAGGTCTTCACGCGCTTCACGTCCGGGCGGTCCGCCGGGCCCTGTTCACTGAACTGGATATAACCGTATCCGGTGTCGGGCCGGTCAGGGGTGATGCCCAGCGTGACGAGGCAATCCTCCGCGGCGGCCTGCTCCAGAGCAATGGAAAGCCGGGCCTGGAACCCGGCCTCGTCCTTCACCAGGTGGTCGCTGGGGGCGGTGATGATGACGGCATCCGGGTCGCGCTTGGCGATCACGTGGTTGGCGTAGGCGATGCAGGGGGCGGTGTTCCGGCGGTCCGGCTCCAGCAGCACTTGTCCGGGCTTCAGGGTCGGGAGCTGCTCGCGGACCAGGGCCGCGTACTGGGCATTGGTCACCACGTAGATGTTCTCCGGCGGGCAGCAGGCGGTGAAGCGGTCGAAGGTGGCTTGGATCAGGGTGCGCCCATGGCCCAGGAAATCCAGGAATTGCTTGGGGTGTGCGGTGCGGCTCATGGGCCAGAAGCGGCTTCCGATGCCACCGGCCATGATGACGCAATACGTATGCGATGGATTCATGCGGATAGGGAGGCCATCATCAGGAAGCCCGCCGGGAGGCCAGGGGCCTGTCCAGCTGCACCTCGGCCGTGGGGTCGATCAGGTAGATGCGGCGGTTGTTGAGGCAGCGGCAGCGGAAACGCTTGCGCAGCTGCTGCCCCTTCACGAACAGCTTCCCGTTGAAACGGAATACGGTGTTGTTGGGCAATTCCTCCAGGAAGGGCAGGGGGTCGCGGTCGTACCGGCGCAGCACCCGCATCAAATCGTGGTCCGTGCAGCTGCTGCTGGGTGCGTCGCTCAGGTGCACGGTGAGGGCCCGGAGCACGTCCGGCGGGAAGACCTCGCGGCTGAGGAAGGGCCGCATAAGGCGCTTGTATTCGGCCTTCCATTCGGCCCCGTGGGGTTCGTGGCGGCGGTATTTCTGGAAGGTGGCATAGTGTGCGAATTCGTGCACCAGCACCACCAGGAAGGCATAGCGGTTCAGGTCCTCATTCACCGAGATGCGGTGCCTGAGCGTGCGGGTGGCCACGCGGTAATCGCCCAATTTGGTGGCACGCGGCGGGCTGATGCGCACCAGTACCGGGTTGCGGCGCAGCCATTGGGCCACCACCGGCCACGCATGGCGGGGCAGGTGCGCCTGCAAGCGGAGGATGTCAGTGGTGCGTGCCATCGTGGTCAAGGGAGGGCCGACTGTCCGGAACGGACCGGTCGGCGTGGTATTCGATCGTGGCCCCTTGGGGCAATGCATTCCACTTTGGGCAATCGCAGCCCTTCCGTTTGTGGCGGATGTGTCCGTCGCGCAGGGATGCGCAGCCTGGTGCGAACAAGAGGGACCCAAGCATCACGATCAAGGGCAAAAGGGGGCGTGGACGAATAAAAGGCATGCCAAGCCGCATCGGCGCGGTGGCTTGCAAATGTAGCGGGTGCGCCCGGTGGGCAAAAGGACCGCCCGGAAAGATTTCGGGACCCGCCCCGGCCCTACATTCGCCGGTCCGTCCCACCATGGGCCTGCTCTTCCATATCGGCCGCTATTTCATGCTCCTGGGCGAGGTTTTCTCCAAGCCCGAGCGCCGCAGCGTGTATTGGCGGCGCACCGTGGAAGAGATGGACCTGCTGGGCGTCAAGAGCTTAGGTATCGTGGCCCTGCTTTCCCTCTTCATGGGGGCGGTGATCGCCATCCAGACCAAGACCAACATCGACTCGCCCCTGATCCCCTTCTATGTGGTGGGCTTCACCGTGCGCCAGAGCACCATCCTGGAGTTCAGCCCCACGATCATTTCCCTCATTTTGGCCGGCAAGGTGGGTTCCACCATCGCGGCCGAGATCGGCTCCATGCGGGTGAAGGAGCAGATCGATGCCCTGGACATCATGGGGGTGAACTCCGCCGGCTACCTGATCCTGCCCAAGATCATCGCCACGGCCATCATCAACCCGTTCCTGATCATGATCAGCATGTTCCTGAGCATTTTCGGGGGGTGGTTGGCCGGGGTGTTCACCGGCATCATCAGCTCCAGCAATTACATCGCCGGGGTCCAATGGGATTTCGACCCGTACATCGTCACCTACGCCCTGATCAAGACCGTCGTCTTCGCGGTCATCATCGCCACGGTTTCCGGCTACCATGGGTACTACACCCGGGGCGGCACGCGCGAGGTGGGCATCAGCAGCACCAAGGCCGTGGTCTATAGCGACGTGGTGATCCTGATCGCCAACTACCTGCTCACCCAACTGCTGCTTCTATGATCGAGGTAAGGCAATTGAGCAAAAGCTTCGGGGAGGTGGAAGTGCTGCACGACATCAATGCGCAGTTCCACAAGGGGAAGGTGAACCAGGTGATCGGCAAAAGCGGCAGCGGCAAGAGTGTGCTGGCCAAATGCATCGTGGGCCTGTTGGCACCCACGTCCGGCGAGGTGTTGTACAGCGGCGAATCCTTCCAGCAGATGGACAAGGAACGCAAGAAGCTGCTCCGCCAGGAGATCGGCATGCTTTTCCAGAGCAGCGCGCTCTTCGACTCGCTCACGGTACTGGAGAACGTGATGTTCCCCCTGCGGATGTTCGCCACCATGAGCCCTGCCGAGATGCGCGAACGGGCCGGATCCTGCCTCAAGCGGGTACGCATCGAGGGCCAGGACCAAAAATACCCGGCCGAGATCAGCGGCGGCATGCAGAAGCGCGTAGGCATCGCCCGGGCCATCGCCATGCAGCCCAAGTACCTCTTCGTGGACGAGCCCAACAGCGGACTCGATCCGCAGACGAGCATCGTCATCGACGAGCTCATCAAGGAGCTCACCGAGGAGTTCGATACCACCACCCTGGTGATCACGCACGACATGAACTCGGTGATGGGGATCGCGGACCACATCTTCTTCATCCATAGCAAGCGCTTGTGGTGGCAGGGCACCCGCGATGAGCTGCTGCGCAGCGACAACCAGGAGTTGCAGGAGTTCATCTTCGCCGGCAGCCTGATGCGCCAGGTGCGCCAGGCGATGGGAGGGCGTTGAGTCCCCGGGGAAAGCCCAGGAGGGAGGGGTATGGCCGGTCCGGTTGTTCACTTTCACGTGCACGGCCATTGTGTGATTGATCATCTTTGGGCGTTCCGTGATGCGTGGTATCCGTGCCTTGGCGTTTCTGTCCGTCCTCATGCCTGCCCCGGCCTTGCTGGCGCAGGATGCCTCGCTGGTGCCGGGCCTGCTGAAGGAGTATGCTGCCGCCCGGGAGGATTCGGTGCGCGGCAACACCTTGGCCCTCATCAGCTACCACCTGGTCCGCTCCCGGCCGGACAGCGCCCGCCTGACCGGACGCCAAGCCATGGAGCTGGCCCGACGCACCGGGAGTACCAAGGTTCTCAGGGCGGCCCATGCCAGCTTGGGGTGGTTGGCCTCAGAACAAGGCGAACTGGACAGCGCCGAGTTCCATTTGAACAAGGCCCGGGAGCTCGCCGATCGCGATGGGGATGCCAAGGACCTGGCCAGCACCCTGCTCAACCTGGGCTGGGTGGCCGAAAAACGCGGCGACCAGGCCGGGGCGTTGAAGCTCTTCCTGCAGGCGCTCGATAAGGCCGAGGAAGCCCGGGACAGTGTGCGCGTGGCCACCATCAACTATGCCATCGGCATCAGCTACCGCAAGGTGCCGGACTTCCCCGCCGCCTTGCGGTACCTGCAGCGGGCGTTGAAAGTGGAACAGGCCTTGGGGCGGCGCAACAAGGTGGGCCATTGCCAATTGGCCATCGCAAACATCAAGCGAGATCAGGGGGATACCGCCCAGGCCATGCAGCAGTACAGCCTGGCCCGGATGGCGTACGCGGCCGTGGCGGACCATGTCGGCCTGGGCTTGGTGGAGGAGAACATCGGCGACATGCTCTTGGGGCAGTCCCCGGAAAAGGCATTGGAACACTATGCCACGGCCTTGGGCAACTATGCCCGGGCCAATGCCCAGCTGGACCGCGCGTATGTGCTGCGCAACGTGGGAGAGGCCAACCTGCGCCTGGGCCATTTGGAGGCCGCGCGCACTGCCTTGAAGGAAGGACGGGCGATCGCCGTGCAGGTGAAGGCGCAGGAACTCGTGATGGACTACGAGCATAGCATGGCCGACCTGTCGCTGGCCCGCAACGATGCACGCGGCGTTGCGGCACACATGGAGCGCTTCGTGGCGCTGAAGGACAGCCTGCAGGGCGAGGCCCGGCAGCACGAGATCGCCCGGCTGCACACCGAGTTCGAGACCGAGCGCAAGGAGAAGGACAACGCCCTGCTGCGCGAACAGAACCGCACCCAGGAGCAGCGCCTGCACGTTCGCAGCCTGCAGCTGTACGGCAGCTTGGCCTTGGCCTTGCTGGCCATCATGGCCATCGTGCTCATCGGACGCACCTACCGCCAGAAGAAGCGGTATGCCTTCATCCTGGAACGGTTAAACACGGACCTGGAGCAGAGCCACGTCGAAATCTCCGAGGTGAACAGCCTGCTGCAGATGAAGTTGCTGCGCAGCCAGATGAACCCCCACTTCATTTACAATTGCCTGAACAGCGCTGCCCAGATGACCCAGGAAGGGCGGCAGGCCGAGGCCCTGGCCTACCTGCAGGGCTTTGCCCGGCTGCTGCGCATGGTGCTGGAGTACAGCGTGCGCGACCGCGTGCCGTTGGAAGAGGAAGTGGAGTTCCTGGAGTTGTACCTCCAACTGGAGGCCAAGCGCCTACCCGGATTGCGGTACAGCGTAAAGGTGCAGGAGGCGCTGCTGGATGACGAGGCCGAGATCCCGGCCCTGCTGGTGCAGCCGTTCGTGGAGAATGCCCTTTGGCACGGCCTGGCCACCAAGGTGGGCGAGCGGGTGCTGCAAGTGTCCTTCCATAAGGCAGGCAATGAACTGGCTTGCGACATCATGGACAACGGCATCGGGCGGCAGGCATCGGGCACCAAGCCCACGGACCACCGCTCCATGGGCATCCAGCTCACCCGCGAGCGCCTGCGCCTGCTGGCCTATCGCATGGGCGAGGAGGGGCGCATCAGTACCTTTGACCTGAAGGACCAGGCCGGGAATCCGCAGGGGACCAAGGTCACCTTGCAGTTGTAGAATTGGGTGTTGAAGGGCATGTTGAGCGCGATCGTGGTGGATGATGAGCCCGGCAACCGGGAATACCTGAAGGTGCTGCTGCGCGAACATGCGGGCGATGTGGAAGTGGTGGGGGAGGCCGGCAACATCGCGGAAGCCAAGGCTTTCTTGGAACACCGCCCCGTGGACCTGCTCTTCCTGGACGTGGAGATGCCCGGTGGCAGCGGCTTCGACCTGCTGCGCGGCATGGGCAGCTGGCCCTTCGAGGTGATCTTCACCACGGCCTTCTCGCGCTACGCCATCCAGGCCATCCGCTTCAGCGCACTGGATTATTTGCTCAAGCCGGTGCAGCCGGAGGAACTGCGTTCGGCCTTGGACCGCTGCATCGCGCAACGCGCGCAGGCACTGCCGCGTGAAGAGCTGCAGAAGCAGTTCATGGCCAACATCGCCAAGGACGAGGAGAAGGACCTCAAGCTCAGCCTCACCAGCGGCGACCGCAACTACTTCGTTTCCCCCAAGGCCGTGAGCCTCTGCCAGGCCGACGGCAACTACACCGAGCTCCACTTGGACGACGGCCGCCGCTTCATCAGCGCCCGCAGCCAGGCCTCGGCGATCAGCGGCTCGGGCATGTGCTCGTTCATCTCGCCGTTCCATTCGGCGAGCAGCGCGAGCGCGCGCTGGCGCAGCCGCTCGGGCGTG
>WBZR01005273.1_pt1 | contig 10018 bp, 8 predicted proteins | sample 5204231 | NCBI WGS metagenome assembly WBZR01 (sample SAMN12412403, study PRJNA552823) | activated sludge metagenome | isolation source: activated sludge from anammox sidestream of wastewater treatment plant... | place: USA: Virginia | collected 2017-08 | reverse complement strand
TGTTGAAGTAATGTGGCGGGGAATACGAAGGTTTGCTGATATTTTGATTGGTGTTTCTCTGACAATGAGTATCCCTAAATCCGACTATGGATGATTTGTCCGGCAAAATAATTGTCCAACAGTAAGACTCCGCATGGGCGAAGGGTCGAGGGCCGTTCGGTTCTTCTTCCGCAGCTTCTCCGGCAATTGCTCCGTCAATCACGACAACAGCGCCGACGGGCGTGTTTCCCGCCTTCACTGCCTGGCGAGCGAGATTTTCACAATATTGCATCCAATTCGCATCGTTTTCTTGTAGTTTCATGGAGAGTATCACCAGTAGCCGAGTACTGCCCAACGACAGCGATCAGTGGTAAAGCGTTAGTGAAGTCCGCTGGATGGCATTGTTGGGCTCGTACCAGAGCCGAGCAGAGATTTGGTTTGAGTTATTTGTTTTTTCAGCTGTTCTGTGCCTGGACTGGGTGATAAACTCGATACGAGATTTTCAGCACTTGCGACATGCTGGTTAGCTATATTGATAGATCCAATATTTGCCTCTGACATCGCCCAAGAAAGCTCTGTCCATATGTGTGTACTTTTTTGGGTGTAATCGTTATATCCTTTATATCGAGAAAAAACATCAAGCGCCTTTTGATACTCAACCCTTCCCGCTTCCGGTTGCCCTATAAGGAAAAGAAGACTGGCATATGACCTTAATGCGGCTATCTCACTATTCAAATCATCCGATTTCTGTATGGCCTGCTGCAGAAAATCAATTGCGCTTATATTATTATAAGATTCTGAAAAGCCAGAGCTATAGCGTAGTACTCTGTCGCGGATACGCGGTCGATGGGTAGATTTTTGGCAATCTCAGCAGCCTGTTGTGCCAACAAGGCGTTTTCTTGATTTATGTACCCGGACAAAAATGCAACAGTGGCAGGATCGTTCGTATATTTCTTCGTTAGCTCAAAGTTTTCTTTTGGCAATAATGCCAGTCTTTGCAGCATGGTTCTTAATTCGGACTTTAAGGTTTGTATGTCCTGTGCTTTGGTATGGCTGTACGAAAAGTACGTTGTTCCAAAGGAAAATAATAGGGCTAGTAGAGATATAATTGTGGGAACAGTCTTATACCAAGGAGTATGCTTCTTCATCACAGCAATTTGAAGCGCATCAACCTCCTCTTTTATCAGGGCAATTCGCCGGGCTAAATTCTTGACTGAATCTTGTTCTTCTTTCACCATGTTATCCTCAATAAGCCTGACTATGTTATTAACGAGTTCCCTTCGACTTAACAAACAGTACAGCAGAACGCAAGAAACATTTGACACAAATATTGGCGTATAAATTTTCCCGACGATATTCTAAATTGCCAATATTACAAATTGATACCAAGTATGTTATACATGAGATTTTCTACTATTTCTTGCGATAGATGTTCAGGCCGATCTTCTCTTCGCGGTTGGGAACGGTGACGTTTCCTTCCGTTGATGCTACAATGATGTTTTTGCCGGATGAAGAGGGGCCAAATTCTTTTGACAGGTCTATTTTTATGATAAGCATGTTTCCTTCTACAGAAAATTCTACGTTCTTCATAAACACAACCTCACTTTCTAAAAGGACGAATAGTTTTGTTAATTAAGTTGGGTTTGAAAAGGCAAAATGAACGATTTTTTTACCCACCCCTAAATCCCCTCCCAAGAGGGGACTTTTGTGCTTCCCTACGAGAGTGGTCCTTTTTGGTCTCCTTTTGAGACTCCGTCGTGAGCACTCAGTCGAACGTGGGGTTAAGGGGTGTGTTTTTTATAGTCTAACAAAAAAAGAATTGAAATTCCTTAAGATTTTTCGCCGGACATGTTCATCTGAGAAAGGTCGGCTATCTTTTCTGAGTATAATTCGTTAATTGTCTTGATCAGCAACAACCTGTTGTTCCGCACGGCTTCGTCTTCAACGTTTACAAATACCTTGTCAAAGAAGGTGTGAACGGGTTTTGCAAAGACTTCATGGTATGTACAGGACGCATCTTCGTATCTTTTTTCATCCACTTGTTTTTTGATGTCTGCCGCATTCGTTTTATAAATATCCCACAATGTGCGTTCTTCAGTTTCAGTAAGGAGTCGTTCGTCTATTGAGCCGCTGCTATCCGCTTTTTTACCAATGTTAAATGTCCTCTCTACGACAGTAACCAGATCAGGCCACCATTCCTCTTTTGACACTTTAGACAGGGCCTTCAACCTCTGAAAAAAATTGCAGATATCGTCGAATCCCGCATCCGCATTCAAGACTGCATTCACCAGGTCGTAGCGAAGCCCTCTTTCTATGCTTGTCTGAAATAACCTCTCTCTGAAAAACTCTTTTATGGCAGGAATTAATTTATTATCCATTTCGGGATACTGATGCGCTTTCTGCGAAAACATAGGAAGTAAGTTTAATGACGCATGAAGCACTTCCCTGATTCCCAAAGTAAACCCGTGCTCTTCTATGACACGGATGATACCATAGGCATGTCGCCGCAAAGAGTAAGGGTCTTGTGAGCCGGTCGGGATTAGTCCCATGGCAAAACAACTTGATATGGTATCAAACTTATCAGCCAATCCCACAACAGCGCCAATCTTTGACACAGGGATATTATCAGTGGCAAAGCGCGGCATATAATGTTCGGCAATCGCTAAGGCAACCGGCTGTTCTTCTCCGTCCCATTCAGCATACTCCCTTCCCATAATTCCCTGTAACGACGGAAATTCACCTACCATCTGGGTGAGGAGGTCCGCCTTACACAGGCGCGCTGCACGTTTCACGAACGCATCATCTTCTATGGTTAACTGATTAAAGGCAATCAACCGGTGCGATAAATACTCGGAGAGTTTCACAATTCTCTCGGTCCTGTCCCGGTAATTCCCCAACTTTTCAAGGAAGGAAAGGTTCTTTAAATCTTCCACCCGGTTTTCCAGGGGGACTTTTCTGTCTTCTTTCCAGAAAAATCTTGCATCAGAGAGTCGCGCCCTTAATACCCGCTCATTCCCTTGAATGGCCGTATCTGCATTATTTTCGTCGCGGTTAATCGCTGCTATAAATTTATTGAGAAGTTTTCCGTCTCTCTTTTTTATGGGGAAATATCGCTGGTGCTCCTTCATGGCCGTTTCTATGACGTGGGCAGGGATATCCAGGAATTCCTCATCAAATCGGCACTCAATGGCATTTGGGTACTCCACCAGATTTGTTACTTCATCCAGCAATTCCTCGTCGTCAATGGTTGCACCATAAGGTGTCATAAGCTGCGCTATCTTTGCCCTGAGCGTCTCACGGCGGACAGTCATGTCGACAACAACCCATTCCTGTATGAGTAATTGCTTGTACAAGTCCCAGTCTGCCTGGGAAACTTCAATCCTCTTGCCAGACAAGAAAGGATGTCCGGAGGCAAACTTGTCAGCCTTAACCCCGTTGATTTCCACGGGAACAACCGTATCGCCAAAGAGTGCGAGGATCGAGCGTATGGGGCGTGCGAAGAACACATTATTCCCTTTCCATTTCATTGATTTAGGGAATGAGATGTTCTTTATAATCTCTGGTAAAATTTCCTTTAAAATATGCAGGGTCTCTTGCCCCTCTACCTTTTTGACTACAAAACAATATTCCCCTTTGGGCGTCTTTTTTATCCGGAGGTTATTTATATCGACACCCTGAGACTTTGAAAAACCCAAGCCTGCCTTTGTAGGATTTCCGGCCTTATCAAAGGCGATTGATGCAGCAGGGCCCTGGACTTCTTCCGTGATACTTTCCTGTCTTTGCGGCAAACCCTCTACAAATAAGATCAATCTTCTGGGTGTGCCCGTGCAACAAAGGGACTTTGACTCTAAGCGGTGTTTTTTTACGCGTTCTGTAAACAATGCCTTCATCTGATTGAGCGCAGGGGTAATGTAGCTGGCGGGAATCTCTTCGGCGCCAATTTCAAAAAGCAGGTCAGTCATGTTAGAGTCGCACGATATGTTTCTTGTTCATGCCTTTTAAGGCATTGCGGGTGTCGACAATCAGTTTGGAGTGTGACACGATCACGTTGTAATCAAAGTTGCTGTGGTCTGTCACAATCACAGAGCAATCAACCTTGGATAAGACCTCTTTGGAAAGAGGTCTTGATTTGATACTGAGTTTCTGGTAATTAATCTCGGGAATATGCGGGTCGGTATACGTTATTTTAGCGCCCTTTAATCGTAAGATATTCATAATTTCAAGGGCGGGCGATTCCCGAAGATCATCCACGTCCTTTTTGTATGCAACGCCGAGGATGTGGATATTGGAGCCTTTTACGCTTTTTTCTGCATCATTCAACGCATCGGTAATCTTTTCTACAACGAATTCGGGCATGGAACTGTTTATTTGATCAGCCAAGGCAATAAATCGCAATTCAAAACCATTCTTTTTTGCAACCCATGAAAGATACAAAGGGTCGATGGGGATGCAATGTCCTCCCAACCCTGGCCCCGGGTAAAACGACATAAAGCCGAAGGGTTTTGTCTTCGCCGCATCGATAACTTCCCAGACATCAATACCCAATCTCTCCGACATGATGGCAATTTCGTTGACCAATGCAATGTTGACGTTCCGGAAGGTGTTTTCGAGGAGTTTTACCATTTCAGCCACCCTGGGAGAAGAAACCGGTATAATGTTCTCGATAATATGGCCGTATAAACACCCTGCCAATTCAGTGCATTGCTGGGTTACGCCCCCGATTACCTTGGGAATGTTTTTCACGGTATACTTTTTATTCCCGGGATCGATACGCTCAGGGGAAAAGGCAAGGTAGAAGTCTTTGCCGACCTTAAGCCCCCCTTCTTCTAATATAGGCAATACCAGTTCTTCCGTTGTGCCCGGATAGGTGGTGCTTTCTAAAACGAAGAGTTGGTCCTTGTGCATGTAGTTCTTCACTTCTTGTCCCACGTTGATAATATAGGACATATCAGGATCTTTCGTCTTTGTCAACGGCGTTGGCACACAGATACTAACGGCATCGAGAGTTGCCAGGACACCGACATCATCAGTTACACACAAAATGCCTTTTTCGATAAATTGTGCGATATCCTCGCTTTTTACATCAATTACGTATGAGGCGCCCTTATTAAGGGACTTGACACGTTCTTTGTTTTTATCGATACCCGTTACGCAGTATCCGCTCCGCACAAATTCAAGAGCCAAGGGCAGTCCTACATAACCAAGTCCAACGATCCCTACTTTTGCCTTTTTAGTTTCAATCTTTTCCAGTAATTCACTCATTTTTATCAATCGCACCGACTGCCAACGTTTTTAAAGTGATAGTAGTACGAATCAAATATTAATCAGTTGAACATCTGATTGCAATAAAAAAATACAGGATAAACACTTATACTCCTTGACATTGACTCATTACTTGGTAAAATCCGTACATCTGTCTCATCTCTCCTTTACGGCAAACTTTTTTTGAACTTTTTATAATGGCTCAATCTTAACGAAACTTATACCGTCACACCCCGACAATGTCCAGAAAATATATATCCAGTCTAAAAACCGGCGAAGTTATTGAGGAAGTATTTCTTGTCCTGAAGAAGGAAGTCAAGGAAACGCGTGAAAAAAAGCCGTACCTCAACCTGCAACTGGCCGATAAATCCGGTTCTATTGAAGCACGGAAATGGGATGCGGCACCACAACTTTGCAACAGCTTCAATAAGGATGCGTTCATAAAAATAAAAGGCGTAGTCGAGACCTTCAATAATACCCTGCAAATCCGCATTACGGAAATTTGCCTCATCCCTGAAGCGCAAGTGCAGTTGGGAGAATTCATACCGAGCACGGAAAAAGATGTTTCCGTGATGATGAATGAACTCAGACAGATTATTGACACGATTCAAGACCCCTATCTTTCAAAACTCTTAAACGCATTTTTTTCTGACGAATCTTTTTGTAAAATATTCTCCACTGCGCCTGCCGCCACACAATATCATCATGCCTATTTAGGAGGATTATTGGAGCATATCCTTTCCGTTGCCAAACTGGCAATTAGTTTTTCAAATCAATACCCAGCAATAAAAAGAGATCTGTTACTCACGGGTGTCATCTTTCACGATATTGGAAAAACACGGGAACTATCCTATGAGCGTAGTTTCCAATATACCGATGAAGGGCAACTTACCGGGCATCTTATCTCGGGTGTCCTTATGGTCTATGAAAAGGCTCAAAAAATAAATGGATTTCCGCCCGATTTACTCAATGTCCTCTTCCACCTCATATTAAGCCATCACGGGGAATATGAATGGGGTTCTCCGGTAAAGCCCGGCACACCAGAGGCTATTGCCCTGCACCACCTGGACAATCTGGATGCAAAGGTGCATGCGGCAACAAAGGCAATAACCGAGCACAAAGACACAACAAACTCGTGGACAGAATACGTTAAGATGTTTGAGCGGAGGTTGTATAAAAAATAGCAGAATATTTCAGATTTACGATCTGTGAATTACGATTTATGATCGTTAATTAAAAGATCATAGACAAAGGTCCATTACAAAACAGAACAAAAAACTTCGCGATCAGGGTTTTTAAAATGGTTGAAATACTACCGGAGTCAAGAGGAATTGAAGTAATTGCAAATCAACTTATAAAAGCATTGCCTTCATTGTTGCTAATTATTGAGCAGTATGCAGAGCAAAATCAAAAGCAGATTTTATTCATAAACTAAAAATTGTGGAAGAAGTGTCTGACGAAACTCTTTTTTGGCTTGAATTTATTGAAAATTAGAACTTATGGAAAAAAATATTAGAGGATTTAACAAAAGAAGCAAACGAATTCGTAGCTATCTTTACTGCGGCAGTAAAGACTTCAAAAATAAATTATAAATCGCAAATCGTAAATCACCATGATCCATACCATCAATATCCTCAGATTCATTCGCAGTAAAAAATACAGTCCCATGACAGCCTCCGAACTGGCAGTACATTGTGAGATCATTGATGCTGAATACCGGCAATTCTGCAATCTTCTGCAGGAACTGGAATTTTCCGGTGAAATTGTAAAAATCAAGCAGAAACAGTATGCCGACCCGGAAAAGGTGCATTTAATGGTGGGAACCCTGGAATGCAATGCACGGGGATTCGGTTTTGTTATCCCGGTTAAAGAAGGCGATGGTAAAGACGTTTATGTCAGCGAAGAAGACATGGGTGCTGCCATGCATGGAGACCTCGTAGTGGTGCGGCTCCCTGCTACGGCCCAGATTCCCAAAAAAAGGAGGGAAAAAGGACGCCGTCCAACAGGGCAAATTGTTAACGTATTAAGACGTGTGAATGAATTCGTCGTGGGCACCTTCGGAAAAACAAAAAGGATGTGGTTTGTAGCGCCTGACGACGTCAGATTATTCAAAGACATCTATGTTGCAGAGGAGGACACAAAAGGTGCACATCCGGGCGACAAGGTAGTTGTCCGGATTACGGAGTGGCCTTCCAGACACCTCAACCCCGAAGGAGAAATCACAGAAGTCTTAGGAAAAGATGGAGACCCAAAAGTCGATCTCCGCTCTATTATTTATCAATTCAAACTTCCCCACACCTTCGGCCAAAGAGTAATGCAAGAAGTAACGCGTGTGCCCCATGCCGTTTCAGAAAAAGAAATCCAGGGCAGGCTCGACCTGCGCAACAAACTCATCATTACCATCGATCCGGAAGATGCCAAAGATTTTGATGACGCAGTGTCACTCGAAAAGGATAAAAACGGAGATTGGCGTCTGGGCGTACATATAGCAGACGTTTCAAACTATGTAAAACCTGATACCGCTATCGACAAAGAGTCCCGTTATCGGGGTACCAGTGTCTATTTGCCCGGCGAGGTCATTCCTATGCTGCCGGAAATGTTATCAAACAACATCTGCAGCCTGAAGGAAGGAGAATACCGGCTCACTAAGAGTGTCTTTATGACACTTGACCGCAAAGGGTATCTTGTCAAAGCGGAGGTCAAATATTCTGTTATTAACGTTACCAAACGTTTGACATACACGCAGGCCACCGCCATCCTCAATAACGAAAAGGACATAGATATATCTGGCGAAGCGGTAGACATGCTGCGCAATATGGCGCATCTTGCCGGATTGCTCTTTAAAAACCGGCTGGAGCGGGGCGCCCTGGAACTGGATCTCCCCGAAATTTCTCTAAAACTAGATGAACACGGTTATATCCGGGATGTAGAAAAGGTTGAAAGGGATGTCTCACATAAATTAATAGAAGAATTTATGCTCCTGGCGAATGAAGCGGTGGCAATGTTTATGTTTGAAAAAAAGATGCCGCTGTTGTGCCGCATCCACCCTGAACCAGAGGAAGATGACATGTGGGAATTTGCAGAGTTTATCCGTGGACTGGAACATACCAGGATAGACCCTTTCAAAAGCAAGCATCTGCAGGCATTGCTCGACAAGGTGTGTGGAAAGCCGGAGGCCTACACGGTAAATCTCGTGCTCCTGAAATCGCTGAAACAGGCGGTCTATTCGGCTGGCGAAGGACGGCACTTTGCGCTTGCATCGGACCACTATACACACTTCACATCTCCCATCCGCCGCTATCCCGACCTGCTTGTCCACAGGATTTTAGACCAGTATTTTTCAGGTGAACTGTCGAAGCCTTCTGCGCGGGATGCATGGATGAATTGTTTACCCGATTGGGCTGGGCACTGCTCCATGACTGAACGCAGGGCAGATGACGTGGAACGGGAAATTACCAAACTCAAATTACTCCGGTTCCTTGAACATGAGGTTGGAAAAATCTTTGATGGCGTCATTACCGGTGTCCAGGAATTCGGTTTCTTTGTCCAGTTAAACAAGTACCTGCTGGACGGGCTTGTTCACATCCGCACCCTGGCAGATGACATCTATCAGGTAGACAAAAAAACCATGGCCCTTGTTGGTACCCGCCTTAAAAAAATGTACAAGATTGGAGAAGTTGTAAGGGTAAAGATTTATAAGATCGACTTTCTAAAACGGGAAATTGATTTTATCCATTGTGGCGATCGGGAGGAAAAAGGCAAAAAGAAAAATGCGAAGAAAGTTGCAGGAAATGATAGGGAATGAATCATTAGGTGGATTTAAGTTTGTAGCGTGAGACTACAATCTATTAAGGGTCTCATAATAGAATATACGTTGAGTTATCTGCTTTAGTGCTTAAACACTAGAAAAGAAGAGCGGGTCATAAATCAATACTATTATGAGACCCTTAATAATTCATGCGTCAGTTTGTATTTTTTTTGCGTTATTAGCTGGCAAGCTATGGGGTATAACCATTTGTTAGGCCCAAGCACAGAAAACTCACAGCACGATGGCAATCACCAGAATATTTCGAGTTCGTATCGTCCCCGAGTTGAGACAGGAGTTTGAGGAAAAGTTTTCTTCTGTCTCCGTTCATGTCGTAAACGAGGCACGTGGTTTCCTTAACGTTTCCATTCATAAGCCAACGAAATGGGCGCCGGATGAATACGCGATGATTTCCCAATGGGAAAATGAGGCCGCGTTAAAAGCATTCGCTGGTGAACAGTGGAGCCAAGCAGTTATTCCCACCGGAATGGAAAAGTTTGTTATCGAATGTTGGGTATATCACTATGAGTCGTGGTCAAAGGCCTAACAATTCGGTCAAGCGGGACTGGCCAACAGCCGGCCAACCCCTTACCTTCTACGTTATTAAAAAACCATGCCCCGTTTCGTTATACAAAAACACAAAGCAACCCACCTTCATTTTGATTTCCGATTAGAGATGGAAGGTACTCTCAAGAGTTGGGCCGTCCCCAAGGGGTTGCCAGAGACGCCGGGCATTAAACGACTTGCCGTGGCCGTTGAAGATCACCCCCTTGATTACATTAATTTTGAGGGAATAATACCAGAGGGATACTACGGGGCAGGTGTAGTCGAGTTATGGGATAAGGGTAAATAGTGTCTGAACGAAAACGCCCTTTTTTTGAAAAGAATGAGGGTGATTTTGCGCTTGCTAAAATCGTTTCTTAAAATTTGATGCTGGATTCTGGCAGAAATAAGTATTTCTTGCTCATTTCT
>WBZR01005271.1_pt1 | contig 10020 bp, 7 predicted proteins | sample 5204231 | NCBI WGS metagenome assembly WBZR01 (sample SAMN12412403, study PRJNA552823) | activated sludge metagenome | isolation source: activated sludge from anammox sidestream of wastewater treatment plant... | place: USA: Virginia | collected 2017-08 | reverse complement strand
CTGTGGGCGGAGCCGGCCGCTGGACGGCCCGACCCGGTGATCCTGGGGCAGGCGCTCGATGACGCGCTCGGCGGGCAGGGCGTGGGCGACGTGCTCGACGTGGGTGTCGGCGCCGGCATGCTGCTCGGCCTGCTGGCGCCACGCGCGCGCAGCGCCGTGGGGCTCGACATCGCTCGCGGCATGCGCGTGCTGGCGCGCTCGCGCCTGCAGCAGGCTGGCCATGCCCACTGCACCATTCGCGCCGGCGACATGCACGCGCTGCCGTTCCCGGACCTGGCCTTCGACCTGGTGGTGCTCGACGAGGTGCTGTCGCTCAGTGCGCAGCCGGCCCAGGCCCTTGCGGAGGCGGCGCGGGTGCTGCGCCCATCGGGGCGACTGCTGCTCTTCGACCGCATCCTGCCGGCGGCGCTGCGCCTGCCGGGCAGCCATGGCGCATCCCGCGGCCTGTTCGAGAACCAGCTGGCGGTGCTGTTGCGCGGGGCGGGCCTGCGGCCCGGCAACCCGGCCTGGCTGCCCGCGGGCAGCCCCAGCTTTGCATTGGTCACGGCGGTTGCGGCCGCTGCGCCGAGGGGGACGGGTACCCATGCCTGAAGTCGAAGCCGCCAGCGCTGCGCCAGCTCCGGTGCAGGTTTCGTTCGAGTTCTTCCCGCCGAAGAGCGCCGCGATGGAGGCCAGCCTGTGGCAGGCCGTGGAGCGGCTGGCTCCGCTGCAGCCGCGATTTGTCTCGGTGACCTATGGCGCCGATGGCTCGACGCGCGACCGCACCCACAACATCGTGCGCCGCATCCTGCGCGAGACCGGCCTGACCTGCGCGCCGCACCTCACCTGCGTGGGAGCCAGCCGCGAGGAAGTGCTCGAGGTGGTGCGCGGCTATCACGACGACGGCATCCGCCACATCGTCGCGCTGCGGGGTGACCCGCCCAGCGGCGAGTCGCGCTACCGGCCCCATCCCGGCGGCTATGCCTATGCGGCAGACCTGGTCGCGGGGCTGCGGCAGTTCGCCGACTTCGACATCTCCGTGGCCGCCTACCCGGACGTGCACCCGGAAGCGCTGAGCGCGGCGTTCGATCTCGACAACCTGAAGCGCAAGTTCGATGCCGGCGCCAGCCGCGCCATCACGCAGTTCTTCTTCGACGTCGATCGTTTCCTGCGCTTCCGCGATGACTGTGACCGGGCCGGCATCCGCGGCCCGCTGGTGCCCGGCCTGTTGCCGATCGCGAAGTTCTCGCAGCTGCTGGGCTTCGCCGCCCGCTGCGGCACGCCGGTGCCGGGCTGGCTGCACCAGCGCTTCGAGGGCCTCGACGAGGATCCGGAGACGCGGCAGATGATCGCCGCCAGCGTCGCCATCGAGCTGGTCGGCCGCCTGCGCCGCCACGGTGTCGATGAATTCCATTTCTACACACTGAACCGCGCGGAGCTGACCTATGCCATCTGCTACGCGCTGGGCTTGCGGCCCCGGGCCGCGGAGGCAGGCGCATGACCGGCGATGACACGGGACGTCAGCAGCGGTTCGCCCGGCTGCAGGCACTGCTCGCGCAGCGCATCGTGGTGCTCGATGGCGCCATGGGCACGGTGCTCCAGGGGCGCGGCCTGACCGAGGCCGATTACCGCGGCACGCGCTTCGGCGACTGGTCGCAGGACCTGAAGGGCAACCACGACCTGCTGTCGATCACGCGACCCGAGGTCATCGGTGCCATCCACCGCGAGTTCTTCGAGGCGGGCGCGGACGTCATCGAGACCAACAGCTTCAACTCCACCGCGCCGTCGCAGGGCGACTACGGCCTGCAGGAGCTGGTGGCCGAACTGAACCTGGCGGCCGCGCGGGTGGCGCGCGAGGCAGCCGACGAGGTGGCCGCGCGCACTGGCAGGCCGCGATTCGTCGCCGGCGTGCTCGGCCCCACCAACCGCACGGCCTCGCTGTCGCCGGATGTCAACGACCCCGGCTTCCGCAACATCAGCTTCGACGAGCTGGTGGCGACATACAGCATCGCAGCGCGCAAGCTGCTCGAGGGCGGCGCCGACTTCATCCTCGTGGAAACGGTGTTCGATACCCTCAACGCCCGTGCCGCGCTCTACGCCGTGGCGAAGCTCGCCGATGATCTCGCCGAACCGGTTCCGGTCATGGTGTCGGGGACCATCACCGATGCTTCCGGGCGCACGCTCTCCGGCCAGACCACCGAGGCGTTCTGGAACTCGGTGCGCCATGTGCGCCCGTTCATGATGGGCCTGAACTGCGCGCTCGGCGCCGAGGACCTGCGCCCCTACATCAGCGAGCTCTCGCGGGTGGCCGATACCGGGGTCAGCGTGCATCCCAACGCCGGCCTTCCCAACGAGTTCGGCCAGTACGACGACACGCCGGAGCACATGGCGCGCATCCTCGGGGATTTCGCCCGGGCCGGTTTCCTCAACATGGTGGGTGGCTGCTGCGGCACCACGCCGGCGCACATCCGCGCCATCTGCGAGGCGGTGGCCGGCTGCCCGCCGCGTGCCGTGCCGAAACTCGAGCCGAAGCTGCGGCTGGCGGGCCTCGAGCCGCTGAACATCGGCCCCGGCTCGCTGTTCGTCAACGTCGGCGAACGCACCAACGTCACCGGTTCGGCGCAGTTCCGCCGGCTCATCGCCGCGGACGACTACGCGGGCGCGCTGGCCGTGGCCCTGCAGCAGGTGGAGAACGGCGCCCAGGTCATCGACGTCAACATGGACGAGGGCATGCTGGACTCGGTGGCCGCCATGGACCGCTTCCTCAAGCTGGTGGCGGGCGAGCCGGACATCGCCCGCGTCCCGCTGATGATCGATTCCTCGCGCTGGGAGGTGATCGAGGCCGGGCTCAAGTGCGTGCAGGGCAAGGCCATCGTCAATTCCATCAGCCTCAAGGAGGGCGAGGAGGCGTTCCTGCGCCAGGCGCGCGAGATCCGCCGCCACGGCGCGGCGGCGGTGGTCATGGCCTTCGACGAGAACGGGCAGGCGGACACCGTGGAGCGCCGGGTGGCGATCTGCGAGCGCTCCTACGCGGTGCTGCGCGAGCAGGCCGGCTTCGCGCCGGAGGACATCATCTTCGACCCGAACATCTTCGCGGTGGCGACCGGCATCGAGGAGCACGCCCGCTACGGCCTGGACTTCATCGAGGCGACGCGGCTCATCAAGCAGCGCCTGCCGGGCGTGCGCGTCAGCGGTGGCGTGTCCAACGTCTCCTTCTCCTTCCGCGGCAACAACCGTGTCCGCGAGGCCATGCATTCGGTGTTCCTCTACCACGCCATCCAGGCGGGCATGGACATGGGGATCGTCAACGCGGGCCAGCTCGCCATCTACGAGGACATCCCGGCGGAGCTGCGCGAGGCGGTGGAGGACGTGATCCTCAACCGGCGCGCCGACGCTACCGAGAGGCTGCTCGACATGGCCGGGCGCTATCGTGACGGCGATGCCGCCCGTGCCGCGGCCACGGACAACGCCTGGCGCGAATGGCCGGTATCGAAGCGCCTGTCCCACGCGCTGGTGAAGGGCATCGACGAGTTCATCATCGCCGACACCGAGGAGGCGCGCCTGCAGGCCGCGAAGCCCCTCGACGTGATCGAGGGGCCGCTGATGGACGGCATGAACATCGTCGGCGACCTGTTCGGCGCCGGCAAGATGTTCCTGCCGCAGGTGGTGAAGTCCGCCCGCGTGATGAAGCGCGCGGTCGCCCACCTCGTGCCGTTCATCGAGCAGGGGCAGTCCGGCGGCGTGCGCAAGCTCGGCCGCATCGTCGTCGCCACCGTCAAGGGCGACGTGCACGACATCGGCAAGAACATCGTCGGCGTCGTGCTCCAGTGCAACAACTTCGAGGTCATCGACCTCGGCGTCATGGTGCCCGGCGAGAAGATCCTGCAGGTGGCGCGCGAGCAGCAGGCCGACATCATCGGGCTCTCCGGCCTGATCACGCCCTCGCTGGACGAGATGGTGCACGTGGCCCGGGAGATGAAGCGCCAGAAGTTCACCACACCGCTGCTGATCGGCGGCGCCACCACGTCGCCGGCCCATACCTCGGTGAAGATCGACCCGGAATACGACGGCGCGGTGATCTACGTGAAGGACGCCTCGCGCGCCGTGGGCGTGGCGCAGAAGCTCATCACGCCCGGCGAGCGCGAGCGCTTTACCACGGAAACCAAGGACGACAGCCGCCTGCGGCGCCAGCGCCACGCCCACAAGGACCGGCAGGCTCCGCAGATCGGCCTGGCCGATGCGCGGCGCAACAAGGCGCGGGTGGATTTCGGCACGCCGCCGGTGCCGGCGCGCCTCGGGGTGCAGCTGCTCGACCTCGACCTGCAGGTGCTGTCCCGGTACATCGACTGGATGCCGTTCTTCAATGCCTGGGAGTTCCACGGCAAGTTCCCGCAGATCCTCACCGATCCGGTGGTGGGCGAGGCGGCGAGCGGCCTGTGGCGGGATGTGCGCGAGATGCTCGACCGCGTGCTGGCGGAGGGCTGGCTCACTTCGCGTGCGGTGATCGGCCTGTTTCCCGCCAACGCCGTCGGCGATGACGACATCGCGGTCTACGCCGACGAATCACGGGCGCAGCCGCTGGCGATGCTGCACCAGCTGCGCCAGCAGCGCGCCAAGCCGGACGGCCAGGCGCACCTTTGCCTGGCCGACTACGTCGCCCCGCGGGAGTCCGGCATCCGCGATTACATCGGCGCCTTCGCCGTCACCGCGGGGCTCGGCGCCGAGCGGCGTGTCGCCGCCTTCCAGCGCACCAACGACGACTACAGCGCCATCCTGCTCAAGGCGCTGGCGGACCGCTTCGCCGAGGCCGGTGCCGAGTACCTGCACGAGCAGGTGCGCAAGCAGCACTGGGGTTTCGCGCCGGAGGAGTCGCTGGACTGCGCCGGGCTGATCGCCGAGTCCTACCGCGGCATCCGGCCGGCCCCCGGCTATCCGGCATGCCCGGACCACACGGAGAAGGCCACGCTCTGGCGCCTGCTGGATGCGGAGCGCAACGCCGGCATCGTGCTCACCGAGGGCTACGCCATGATGCCGCCGGCATCGGTGAGCGGCTGGTACCTGGCGCACCCGGAGGCGAAGTATTTCGGCGTGGGCCGCATCGGTCGCGACCAGGCAGTCGATTACGCACGTCGCAAGGGCGTCAGCCTGGCCACCGTGGAGCGCTGGCTGGCCGCGGCACTGGGCTACGACGCGGAGGCGGCCTGAAGAAAATGCGCCGGTGGCCGGCGGCAGGCCGCGCTACAGGGAAGCGGCCGCCGCCGGGCACCGGCGAACAGCTAACACCCTTTGCCTGAAGGACCCGCGATTCCCGCCGCCGGATGCCAGCCCTGGGGGGAACGCCGTATTGGCTGGCCTCCTGGGTGGCGGCGATACATCGCCGGCGATTCAGCGTGAGAGAGCCTGCCACCGGTGTGCGGATTGCGCATTCCCCGCATGGGGGAATTTGGAGCGAAAGCCCGCGACTTTTCGCCTCACTCATTTGGGTGAGGTGCGAGGCGTCGCCGCATGCATTCCCTGAGGCATAATTTCAGGCAGCGTAAGGATCACCGTTCGCAGGGGAACCGTGATGCTAGAGCAACGCCAGCCGGCCGGTGAGGCGGGGCACACGCCCGCGATGCCGGCCGTACCCGCAGAACTGTACCGGCACCTCTACGCTGCCACCCTGCAGCCGGATTTCTGGGTGCGGATCCTGTCGCTGCTTGCGCCGCTGTTCGGCTGCGAGAAGGCGATGGCGGCAGGCTTCGACCGCAATCACCCGTGCAGCGCCATGACCGAGATCATCGGCTTCTCGCCGGCCTCCGCCGCCTTGCTGCGCAACCGGGACCAGCGCGAGGATCGCATCTGGCAGGCGACGCTCCGCCTGCCGGCCGGCAGGGTGTCGCGGACATTCGACCTCGTGCCAGCGGATCCGCAGCGCAGGGGGCAGCTGTATACCCGGATCGCCGTGCCCGAGGGCCTCGGGCACTTCATCCATGTCGTTCTGGAATCGGGTCCGGATGTCTTCACCGGCATCGGCTTCCTCCGGGGTGGCGACGGCGGTGGATTCACCGACGCCGAAGTCGCCCTGCTCGAGGCCCTGACGCCACACCTGCAGGCCGCGGCAGCCCTGGCCAAGCGGGTGATGCTGGGCGATGCGGCCCGGCGCGAAGCGCTGCAGAGCTTCGACGTGGCAGGCCAGGCCATTGCCGTACTCGACCGCAGTGGTTACGCGCTCCACGTCAATGCCGCGGCGACCCGGATCCTGGGACAGGGCGCGGGGGTCACCCTCAGGCAAGGGCGCTTCCTGTTCGACAGCCTTGCGGCGCAGACGGACTTCGAGCGCGCGCTGCACCGGATCGTGGCGGCGACGGCGGACACCGAGGCCCGCCTCGTGCCCAGCCAGCTGCGTGTGTCGCGGCAGGATGCAGGGCGACAGCTGGTGCTGAGCATGGTGCCCCTGGCACGCGCCGCCGACCACGCCGTTTTCCCGATCGGCGCGGGCTGCCTGGTCCTGCTGTTCGATGTCGGGGCCGAGCAGGAGTTGCCACAGTCCCATCTGCAGCGCATCTACGGGCTGACCCCCGCCGAGATGCGGGTCTGCCTTGCCATCCATCGCAGCACGAGTGTCGAGGAGGCGGCTGCCTCGCTGTGTCTCTCCACGCATACGGTGCGCAGCCACCTCAAGCGCATCTTTTCCAAGTTCGGGGTCCAGAACCAGTCGCAGCTGCTGCATCGCCTGGCGGATTCGCTCCACATGGTGACCCCTGGCGATGGCGCCCGACACACCAGCTGACCCGGGCCCCGCAGCCGGGCTGGCGGCGGGCAGTACCGCATCGGCGCGCATGCCGCCCGTTGCCCCGCAGCCGCTGCTCGTGCCGGACGAAGTGCTGGCCGAGCTCTTCCGGGAAATAATGGGAGCCGACGGCTGGCAGCGGGTCCTCGCGCGGCTGGTGCCCCTGCTCGGCGGGCAGGCGGGGCTCTGCATCCGGCTCGACCGGGTGCACCCCCGTGATTCCATCTTCCTGACCCACGGCATCGCGCTGGAATACCTGCCGGAGCTGGCACGACGCGACCTGGCCGAGGACCTGATCTGGCGGGAATTGCTGCGACGGCCAGCCGGCGCAGTGTTCCGCTCCACGGATGTGATTCCGGCCAGCGAGCTGCGCCTGAACTCGCTCTACCGGCGCATCGGCGAGCCCACGGGCATGAAGTTCGCCCTGCTGGCCGTGCTGCAGAACCAGCCGCAGCGCTTTGCCAACGTCTGCGTCACGCGCCCGGACCGGGATTTCGGCGACGGCGAACTGGCGTTGATGCGCGATCTCCTGCCGTTCCTGCAGGTCATGCTGGAGCTGGAGGAACGGATTGCGCTGGGCGATGCGGGCCGTCGCCAGGCGCTGGCGTCTTTCGACCGGTCCGGGCAGTCGGTGGTGATACTCGATCGCAGCGGCTACGCCCTGCATTGCAATCCGCTGGCGCGGGCCAGCCTCGATCGCGAGGGGGAGGTCATGCTCAAGGGCGGGCGGCTGCTGTTCGAGTCGGTCACCGTGCAGACCGAGTTCGAGTGTGCGCTGCGCCTGGCGCTGACCGCTGCTGCCGGCGAAGCCGATCCGCTGCCGCAGGAGGTCCGGGTGCCGCGCCGGGGTGGCAGGGCGCCGCTGGTGCTGTCGGTGATCTCCTGCAGCAGCGCCGCCGACCGCGCGATCCTGCCGGAGGGCGCCGGTGCCATGGTGGTGGTCTATGACGTCGATGTGCCGAGGGTCCTGCCCATCGAACGTCTCGCCTGGCTCTACCAGCTGACACCGGCGGAAACGCGGGTCTGCGAGGTGCTGTATGGCGCCGGATCGGTGGAGACGGCGGCGGAACGCCTGGCCCTCACGCGGCATACCATCCGCAGCCACCTGAAGAGCATCTATGCCAAGTTCGGCGTCAGCACCCAGGGGCAGCTGATGCAGAAGCTGTCGAATTCGCTGTGGATGTCGGCGGGACGCGGGGCGCCTGCATCGCCGCCCACACCGGAGACCTGACGCTGCTGCCGGCAGGCAGCCTCAACCGCCCGCAGCCTGCTGCCGGCGCAGGCACTGCGCCTCCCGGGCCTTGTACTCGGCGGCCTTGAGCGGATCGCGGGCCAGCCCGAGTTCGCCGCCCGCATAGGCGCTGGCCAGGCGTGCCACCGCCAGGCGATGGTTGGCGTTGGCGGCGCGCTGGTACCAGGACAGCGCCAGCGCCTGGTCATGCTCCAGCAGCGGGCCCGCTTCGTATTGCCAGGCGAGCCAGTACTGCGCTTCCGGCACACCGGCCGTGGCGGCATCGCGGATCAGCGGGATCGCCTCCTGCGGCTGCCATTCACCGTTCAGGCCGAGGTGGAACAGTGCCAGCTCGTAGAGGGCAACGGGGTCGCCGTCGTCGGCCTCGGCCTGGCAGCTGGCGCGCACGGCCTGCAAGGCCCCTGGATCCGGCGTGGTGCTCAGCAGCAGCGGCCGCAGCGCATTGCGGCATTCGCCGGCGAAGGCTGCCGGGGTAGCCAGGAGAATGAGGAGCGGCAGGGCAATCGGGCGCATGGCGAATCGCCTGTGGGCAGGGAGCGGGCGGCTACTTTAGCAGCGATCGCCGCCAGTGACGGAGTGGCTGCACGATGCCTGCTCAGGCGCGCCGCTGCCCCTCGGTCACCCGTGGGTGGCCGGCGAGGTCGGTCGCGGTAGCCAGCCGGTGGAATCCGGCGCCTTCCATCAGCGAACGCACTGCCGGGCCCTGCGTCGCGCCATGCTCGAGGAGCAGCCAGCCGCCGTCGTCGAGGTGCTCCGGCGCCCGGGCGATGATGATCCGCAAGGCATCGAGGCCATCCGCACCGGCTGCCAGCGCACAGCGCGGCTCGAAGGCGAGCCCGGCGTCGACCGTGGCCCACTCGGCGTCGGCGATGTAGGGCGGATTGGAGACGACGACATCGAAGCGTCCGCCACTCGCTGCGGCGAACCAGTCGCCCTCGGCCAGCCGCAGGTTGCCGGCGCCGATGCGCTGCGCATTGGCACGCGCCACCGCGAGCGCTGCCGCGCTGAGATCCGTGGCGAGGACCTGCGCCCGAGGCCGTTCGACGGCGATCGCCAGGGCGACGGCGCCGCTGCCGGTGCCGAGGTCGAGCACGCGTGCCGGCTGGCCGGCGGGCAGCCGGGCCAGCGCGCGCTCGACCAGCAGCTCGGTCTCCGGTCGCGGCACGAGCACATCGGCGGTCACGGCGAGGTCGAGGGTCCAGAAGCCGCGCTGGCCGCTGATGTGCGCCAGCGGACGGCCCGACTGGCGCGCGCCGATGTCGCGGAGGAAGCGCGCGGCGATGGCCGGCGGCACCAGCTGGTCGCGGTGCATGAACAGGCGGCTGCGGTCCCAGCCCAGGGCCTGGGCCAGCAGCACCTCGGTATCGAGGCGCGGTGACGCGCTGGAGCCTTCGAGCAGGCGCACGCCGGCCCGGAGCAGGGCCTCGACGGTGGATGCAACGGGCGGATTCATTTTCGGGGTGCCGATGGTATGGTGCGCCGGGAGACAGCTGCGGCATTGTCACATGGCCAGGCATTCCGACAAGACTTCCGCTGGCGCGGCCCGCAAGCCCGGACCCGGCACGCTGTGCATCCACGCGGGTGCCACGCGGGATCCGGCCACCGGCGCCGTCATGCCGCCGATCCACACCAGCGTGACCTTCGCGCAGGCCGCCGTGGGCGAGCACCAGGGCTGGGCCTACACGCGCAGCGGCAACCCGACGCGCGATGCGCTGGAACGCTGCCTCGCGGAACTCGAGGGCGGCGCGCGCGCGCTGGCCTTCGCCTCCGGCATGAGAAGAGTCTGGAAGCGGCGCCGATCGATATGGACAAGGGCAACAGCCGCTTCGATCTCTCCGGCGTCATCCCGGACATGAAGGATCAGGCCGGAACGGTCGAGATGACGCTTCTATGCCGGGACAAGCCAAATTCGGACGTCGAGGAATTCGGCCCCTATGACCTCGATCCGGACACCGAGCGGGTCGATATCCGGGCCGATGGCCGACAGGCCGGAATGCGGCTCGTGTCGAACGAGATG
>WBZR01005270.1_pt1 | contig 10021 bp, 7 predicted proteins | sample 5204231 | NCBI WGS metagenome assembly WBZR01 (sample SAMN12412403, study PRJNA552823) | activated sludge metagenome | isolation source: activated sludge from anammox sidestream of wastewater treatment plant... | place: USA: Virginia | collected 2017-08 | reverse complement strand
TACAGTCTGTCACGAAAAAGCCTCCCTGCCTATGGACCGGAATGTTCTTACGAAACCCCAGTCTACAAGGCTTCGAGGCTTTTTCTATTCCTATTCAACGCCGACCTGATGAAATATTCGGGTTAGGAACTGGCTTCCTCGTGGCTTCGAGCCTCATCGTCTGCGAAGACCACGCACGTTTACCAGGTGCAGGTCGTCCCAACAGCACGCTTGGTCAATATGTGCGTGTTACGACTGTCAGCTGAGTAAGCTTGGCGTTGCCATTCTCGGAGTCGAATTCGGCCACCCGGTTGGCTGGAAGGTTGGTTCACTTGACATGACATGACCTTACCGCAGTGTCTATTTGAGGACAGCTCCCAAATGGTTGGCGATTGTCGGGTTTTAAGAAAAATGGACTCGGACTTGCACGTAGTGTTTCCATCTGGTTATTATATTATGTGTCGATCAAGAAATCGATAATCGGACTTCGAATCGGCGTCATACCGTTATGCCTCGACACGTGCTTATCATGCGAGCCGTCTTGGCTATTCCGCGACTCTCCCGGCATTGGTCCCGTCGCCTCTACGCTTCGGCGGTGCTGATGGATGTCAGCCTTTCGCTGTCCTGCTCGTTCTCACCTGTACCGCTTGTCACCTTGAGCCAGTTTGGGCACTTCGCCGTTCGACCTGCGATCATTTGCCAAGGCGAACCCGTAAACGTCGATTGGTCCACCATCGCTACCAAGACCATCTGGAGCGAACCTACGTGGTACGGATTCGGCCTCCTTCCCTCTGACCCGCCCCTCCCTTGTGGGCCCGGAGAGAACCGAGGTCACGGCGGGCACGCTCAGCTTGGACGGTCCATGCCGAGCGTCCGAACGGAGGGATCGCAATTGCGGCTTGTCGCCTGCAAAGGAGGTTCTCATGCAAGCACGTAGCACGGGCGTTCGCTGGCATCATGCGGCGGTGGCCGCAATCGTGGTCCTGTTGGCGGCAGCTTCTAGGGCACCGGCGCAGTTGCAGCCGATCGGCAGCTTCCTAGATATGCCGGACAGTGTGTTTTACAACATATGGAATTCGTCTGCATGCGGGGCGCACTACTGGACCCCCTTCACAATCGACGTGGGGGGCAACCAGGTCACCGTCACAACGCTGGGGTCCTCCCCTCCTCCGGGTTATGAAGATGGGCCTTACTACATCGGATGCTTCGATTGGAGTTCGCCGGGATTCGACTTCTTCCGACTTCCGCGGGACCCCGCGGTCGATCCGGGCGATTACATCGGAAACTACAATTCCCCATTGGACACGGCCCATGGCGATCTCATCCTCAACTTCAGCGAACCGTTGACCTCGTTCGGCTTCAGTTCCTGGGTCGGCCGGCCATGCTCCAGTAGATACAATCCCGGGGACACAGCGTTGCTTTACGACGGGCTTGGTGCAACCGGCAACCTTCTGGGTTCAGTTTCGACCAGTACCACGGCAACGAGTTGCTACTTTACCATCGATTTTGTGGGGCTGGTGGGTGAAACGCCGCAAATCCGTTCCGTCCGCATTCCCCTGGACTCACCGGGCGGTATCTTCATCGACGGAATTGCCGTCAGCCTTGGGCCGCAGGGGCTGCTGGGCGACCTGAACTGCGACGGCGCCGTCAACACGTTCGACATCGACCCGTTCGCGCTGGCGCTGATTGACCCAGCCGGCTACGCGGCGGCCTATCCGAACTGCGACCGCCTGCTTGCCGATTGCGGGCAGGACGGAAACATCAACGGCCTAGACACCGACTCGTTCGTGATCTGCATCACCAACGGCGGCTGTCCGTAGAAGCGTCCGAACGAAGGAATCGCGATTGTAATCTGGGGCCTGTGATGGAGAGATTGATGTTCAAATGCCAATTACGAGAAAGAAGTCGCATCCATTATTCGCTCGCCGCCATGTTGGTGGTCTCAATCTTTGAGACCGGCCAAGCGAGCGCCCAGTTCATCATCACCAAGATCATCGACGCGACCGGCGGCGGCACGGGTAATACTCTCGATGAAGCTCGCGGTATCGCCGTGGACGCTGCGGGCAACGTATTCGTGGCGGGTCGCGGCAGCGATAACGCCTTCAAGATCACGCCCGATGGAGCCATCACCGAGATCATCGACGCGGCCGGCGACGGAGGAGGTAATGGTCTTAATTTTCCTCTTGGCATCGCCGTGGACTCCGCGGGCAACGCCTACGTGACGGGAGGTCTCAGCAATAATGCGTTCAAGATCACGCCCGCCGGGGTCATTACCGAAATCATCGACGTGACCGGCGACGGCACAGGCCATGCGCTTAGTTTTCCGATCGGTATCGCGGCGGACGCCGTTGGCAATGCCTACGTGGCGGGAAACGGCAGCAACAACGCCTTCAAGATCACGCCCGCTGGGGCCATCACCCAGATCATCGACGCGACTGGCGACGGCGCGGGCCATGTCCTCAATAATCCTGAAGGCATTGCCGTGGACGGCGCGGGCAACGCCTATGTGACGGGAAACGTCAGCGACAACGCCTTCAAGATCACGTCCGCTGGGGCCATCACCCAGATCATCGACGCGACTGGCGATGGCGCGGGGCATGTCCTTAACGATCCGCGGAGCATCGCCGTGGACGCCGCAGGCAACATCTACTTGGTGGGAGAGGCCAGCAACAACGCGTTCAAGGTTACGCCCGGCGGGGTCATTACCCAGATCCTGGACGCGACAGGCGACGGGGGCAACGGCCTTATTTTTCCTTCTGGCATTGCCGTGGACGGCGCGGGCAACGCCTACGTGACGGGAAGCCTCAGCGACAACACCTTCAAAGTCGCCCCCGCCGGAGTTGTCACGACGATTATCGACGCGATCGGAGATCATCTGGGCCACGTCCTGTCCGGGCCCGGCGGCATCGCCGTGGACGCCGCGGGCAACGCCTACGTGACGGGAAGCCTCAGCGACAACGCCTTCAAGATTGCGCCGGATATGGACGGCGACGGCAAGACCGACGATGACGACAACTGTCCGGCAGTATTCAACGCGGATCAGGCGGACTCAGACGGCGATGGTGTAGGGAATGCCTGTACCTCGGCGGCTGGGTGCTGCGCCCCCGGTGTATTCCCCACGGTCGGATTGTTCACGCCCGTGGTCCTCGCCGGCTGGCGGCTGGGGCAGCGGCGCGTCCGAATCCGATTCGCAGCGCGGATTGGTGAATCACAATAAGGACAATCTATTCTCAAATGCCAATCACAAAAAAGACGTTTCATCCCTTTAACGCTCGCCGCCATTCTGGTCGTCTCGATCTTTGAGACCGGCCAGGCGAGCGCCGCGCCGCCGAGCGCCGGCTAGCCCGCATATTTCATCAGTGATCTTCGAATGGTGATGGACGGAGTTTTTCGGCTTTGTGCGGGAGTCGGCCGATGAGACGCTGGCCTTTGAGACCAAGGACGACATTCTTCATATTCGCGGGGCGGACAGCCATTTTCAGGTGATTGGTCAGAGTGCCCGCGAATTTCCGCCTGTTCCGGACATGGAAGGCGACGCCGATTTCAGCGTGAAGGTCGGCGTGCTGCGCGAGGCGGTCGGCCAGACGCTCTTCGCCGCGGCGCGGGAGAACACGCGCTATGCGATCAACGGCGTTCTTTGGCAAAAGAAGGGCAAGAACCTGCAATTGATCGCCACGGACGGGCGGCGGCTGGCGATGTCGAGTGTTTCGCTGGAGAAGTCGGTCGGCGAAGAGGTCAGCGCGATCGTGCCGGCCAAGGCGCTGAATCTCCTCTCGAAGCTGCATTTTGCGGCTGACGAGGTGATTCAGGTCAAGCTTTCGACGAATCAGATCATTCTGCGCAGCGATCGGGCGACGATCAGCAGCGTGCTGGTGGAGGGCCACTTCCCGAAATACGAGGACGTGGTTCCCCGCGATAACGACAAGAAAATCTCGCTTAAGACCGATGAATTCATGAGTGCGGTGAAGCGGGCCTCCCTGCTGTCGGGCGTTGAGTCCAAGGGGATCCGCATCAACGTGAGCAGCGAGGGGCTGGTGCTTTCCGGCCGTGCCCAGGAACAGGGCGAGGCAGTGGTGAAGCTCTCAGGGATCGAATACGGCGGCCCGGCGCTGGATATCGGGTTTAACCCCGAGTTCCTTGTAGATGCGTTGAAAGTCTGTGGAGAAACACTGAGTTTTGAGCTGAAGGAGCCTTCTCGGCCCGGTGTGATCCGCAGCGGTCCGGTGTTTTTGTATGTGGTGATGCCAGTCAATCTATCGTAGTCAACATCAGGGTACGGTGAGTTGGCCTTGGGCTTTGCCGTGGCATCCAGCGGCTTTCTTAGAAACACTTATTATTGCGATAGCACCCGCGAAATGCAGTAGGGCATAGATGGGATAATGCGCCAAGCTCCACCGCAGGCCTTTCTGATGGAGGTAAATAGCGAGGGCAACCTGCAAGGGAACCAGCACTGCGAAAAGTGAGCCATACAATGCCGTGAAGAATGCGTAACGGGCAGTCGAAAGTCCGGTGAATCCGAACGCCAGGAACATGCAAGCCCAGAGGGGGACTGGGGTGCACCAGAAGACGATACTATACCTGTTGTTTCCGATTTGGATGAGCGGGGGGGTCATTTCAGTGATGTGGGATGTTCCTGAGGCAGAGAGCCAAGCGCCGGCAAAGTCAGCGGTCCATCTTGGCGGGGCCGGAGAAAGGAGCAGAATGACCGACAATATGATCGAAACAATCGGCAGGAGCCAATGTCCATTTGGGATCGACGCGGGGCTTGTTTCAGTCAGGTCTATCATGATTATGGCTAATCGGTCTCAGGTCCAGAGGGAAAAATTACACGTTTCTCCAATCCAGCGGCCCGTCTTCAAAAAGAAATAAAAGCGTGTATATCTTGCCGCGAAGTCGATCGATCCAACCAATACAGTTAGCGCGAGAAGCGTAGATGCCATCAGGATCACGCGACGGCGGCAAGTCCACTCAGGATGGAAGGCACGCATTGCAGACCAGAGCGGTCTGAGCGATACCAGTATGGGACCGGCTACGGCCAAAACAAGTAGTGGACTATAAGCATGACTCCGTAATTGGCGTGATGCATCCGGAGCGACAAAGAACGCAGCAGCCAACAGAAGCGCGCCAATCCAAGAGTAGCGGATGGGAATCAAGCATGCGATTCTCAAACACTGTATTCCGTCCTTTGCCCTTGAAGTGCGTCTAACTAACAGCCGCATGGCGACCATGATTGCCAGCCAGGCTGTCAATGGGACCAGGACCAATCGAATCGACGGAATAATCTCCTTGAACAAGCAACAGAACACCCATTGCCAACTTGGCGGGCTCCCGTCCTGCAGCGACAATTGAATTCCCAACAGATTTGTAAACCACGGTTCCCTTAACATACGCCCAATCCATGAGTCACCCCAAAGGTGTTCCTGGTCAATCATCGTGTTGACGTAGTAATCTAGTTCCTCGGATTCCAACGGATCGATCCAACCAACACCGACTTCATCGCCCCATAGGTCTTCGATGCGCTCCTGCATCCACGGCGCATCGTACGAAGCGACAGTATTCGGAATGTATTCGAGGCGGGGTTCTTCTTTGATGTTCCATAGACTTGTCAGCGGTAGAGCTAGAATTTCTCGTTCTAGCCCAGGATTAGCAACCATCGAATAACTAAGCTGCCAAGTCGGCGCGACCACGACGATAAAGAAAGCGCCGACGAATCCCAGCCAGCAGAATTCCAGCGCCTTCCGCTTCCCGTTGATCCGTAGTTGGTCCGGATCGAGCCAGAACGCCGACGGAAAAGACCTCCAAATGGCAAGCGACGCGACGATTAGCCGCCACGCGGAACGATCAATGTGCTCGAGGGCCGACGCGTCAGCGGGGTCGCAATCCACACCCTTACCGGATACGGATTGCGCCCAGCCGCCGAGCCCGCCTCTCGAATTATGATTAAGGTGTTGTGTTCCGTCCGCTTGCATCTGAGCAACTTCCAAGGCACTAATGAGGCGCGTGTAAGCGATCGGCGAGCCGTCTTCTCGCCCGCCATGCAGCGGCGGCCGCAAACATCGCAAGAATAGCTACGATGGGATGGCCTGCTGCGCCAATCCAGTTGCAGTCTCGATGTACACTGTTGGGTTGAACACGGCAGGATTTTGAAGAGCAACTCGCATTGTCTGTAGCGGTAGGGCAGTCGTTGGTCTGGACTGTCTCATTCTGCTGCTTGGCACACACACAGCTTCCGCCGCAGTATTGGAAGCCCGGTTGAGCGGCGGTTGTCGATCCGCCGGAACTACCAGTTGTGATCGAGTGGAGAAGGAAGGGAACCGTTGCTTCAAACGAAGTGTTCGTTACAACAGAATTGAAAGAGAGTGCTGCGGACAGGTTTTCAAGCACAGCGGAACTGAGGCGACCCTCAATCTCGACGGGTAGAGAATTTTCGGCGGTGACATGCTGCGAGACACCGGAATAGGAAGCCTCGTAGTCGGTGGTCAAGCGGACGATGAACGTGCTGCTCCAAACCTCCTCGATGAGTGGAAGCCCGGCGATTGACTGAGAATAAACAACAATGACGTCTGTCTCCAAACCGAGCTTAATCCTGCGCCAATCGACAGTAATTGAGAGAATTCCTTCACCGTACGGCAACGTGTAGTTCGCGGTGCCGGTTTGTGGGGTCGGGGGCGAAGTTGTCCCCCCCCCCCGATCCACCGCCACCGGGGGCGGGAACCGTTATGCTTTCGAGTTTAACGAGGGAGGGAAGCCCGAGCGCTGCGAGAATGTCGTTGAGAGGAAGAATCCCGACGGGAATCGTTATTGAAGTCGTTCCGGGATCGCCCGCAGGGGCGGGCTCAAATTGTTCAAACGTCGGACAAGTTTGCGCCGGCAACATCAGTAATAGTGACACGATTGACGAAGCGATCATTGTCTAGCCTCCTCTAGCAAGACTTGAATCATCTCCGGTTGGCCCAAGAGAAATGGACGCCCAATCCGTCTTTGGCCCAATCAGGAGGATTCTGCGTAAAGAATAACAAGCCAATCCCGCATTACAAGGCCTCACATCCACGCGGATTAGGCTTATGGGTGTCCATGGGGCGGCGCTGGCGACCTAGGCCGCGATCGATTAAAGTATGTGCGGGTTTTACATAGGGTTTCTTGCATGGGAAGGCACCCCTCCAGAGAACGGATTCTGCGGCAAGGCGGGGTAGCTGATGCCCCAAGGGACGTCCAGGAAGAGTTCTGGCGGCGCTATAATTTCGTTCCGTGGCGGCGGCGATTGCCGGCTGCACTGGGGGACCTATTGGCGAAGGCGTGGCCGGAGTCGGCAGGCAAGAAGAGCGGACTTTTGGATCGGGTTGAGGCGGCGTGGCTCAGGGCGCTACCCGCCGAATACGCGGAGTTGACGAAAGTTGAGGGGCTGACGGGCGGGCGGCTTCGGATAATGGTGGACAGCGCGGCGACGCGGTTTGTCCTGGAGCGGCAGCTTGGCGGGTCCCTGGTTGCGGCGGTGAACGAGGCGATGGGCGCTTCTGACGTCGGCCGGATCGAGTATCAAGTAGGTCGGATGTCCGGTCGGCGCAAGTCGATCGACAGCAACAAAAAGAAGATCAGCAAGGAACGCCAGTAAATGAGCGCGCCGCCGACGGATAGTCAATCAGGGTCGACCGTGGAAGAGATTTCCAACGACAAGCCTGCGCCGAAGCCTGTGAAGGAATACGGCGCGGAGAGCATTCGCGTCCTCGAGGGGATGGAGGCCGTCCGTAAGCGGCCGTCGATGTACATCGGCGACACGCAGCTTCACGGTCTTCACCACCTGGTGTGGGAGGTCGTCGATAACGCGGTCGATGAGGCGCTGGGCGGGTTCTGCAAGAATATCCTGGTCAAGATCAACGCCGACGGGAGCTGTACGGTTACGGATGACGGCCGCGGCATCCCGGTTGAGGTCAAGCGACTGCCGGGCAACCCCCAGCTCGACGGCAAGAGCTCGCTCGAGATTGTTTTGACGGTCCTGCACGCGGGCGGCAAGTTCGATCGCGATTCATACGCGATGAGCGGTGGTCTGCACGGCGTCGGCGTGAGCGTGGTGAATGCGCTGTCCGAGTGGCTGGTCGTCGAAGTTCAGCGCGAGGGGAAGATCTATACGATGCGCTTTGAGCGCGGCAAGGCGGTCAAGGAACTTGAGATGATCGGCGAGACGACGCGGACGGGGACGCGCGTCGAGTTTCAGCCGGACCCGGAGATCTTTGAAGACACCAAGTTTCGCACTGAGACGCTGATTACGCGGCTGCGCGAACTGGCCTATCTGAATGAGGGGCTGCGGATCAAGTTTGTCGACGAGCGGGTGGGCAAGGAAGAGGAGTTTGCCTACGCCGACGGGCTCAAGGCCTTCGTCGATCACATGAACGAGGGCAAGGAGGGGCTGCACAAGGTGCAAATCCTCGCGGCGAAGGACGAGGAGCAGGGGCTCGGCTGCAAGATCGCCTTTCAATTCAACAATAGCTACAACGAGAACATTCTCGCCTTTGCCAACAACATCAAGAACCGCGACGGCGGAACCCACCTATCCGGCTTCCAGACGGCTTTGACGCGCACGCTCAATGCTTATGCTCGCAAGAGCAATATTCTCAAGGGCGATTTGCAGATCAAGGGCGAGGACTGGCGCGAGGGGCTTACGGCTGTTGTGTCGGCGCAGGTGCGAGAGCCCGACTTCCAGGGACAGACGAAGGATCGTCTGATGAACTCGGAAGTCGAGTCGTACGTGCAGACGGTGGTGAACGAGCAGCTCGGGAACTGGCTCGAGGAAAATCCCGGCGACGCGAAGAAGGTGGTGAACAAGGGAATCGCCGCGGCGGCAGCGCGAGAGGCGGCGCGGAAGGCCCGCGAGGCGACACGCAAGAGCGCGCTATCCAGCGGAAATCTGCCCGGCAAATTGTGGGATTGTCGGAGCAAGGATCCGGCGGAGTCGGAATTGTTCCTGGTAGAGGGCGATTCGGCAGGCGGTTCTGCGAAACAGGGCCGCGACTCGATGGCGCAGGCGATTTTGCCGCTGAAGGGAAAGATTCTGAACGTCGAGAAGTCGCGGATGGACAAGATCCTTTCGCACGAGGAAATCAAGACGATCATCGGGGCGCTGGGTTGCGGCGTGCCGGGCTCGGAGGACTTCGACGTTACGAAGTGCCGCTACGGCAAGATCATCATCATGACCGACGCGGACGTGGACGGCAGCCACATTCGCACGCTGCTGTTGACGTTCTTCTTCCGGCATATGCGACAATTGATTGAGAGCGGCAACATGTTCGTCGCTCAGCCGCCGCTTTATTTGCTGAAGCGCGGGAAGAAGTCTGAATTCGTGCTGAACGACACCATCCTCGACGGAAACCTGACTGACTGGGGCCTTGAGGGGACGAAGCTGGTAATTCGCCAGGGCGGCGGCAACGGCTCCGTGACGGGCAAGGAGAAATCGCTTTCCGGCGAGGAACTGCGATCGCTTGTGAAGGTGCTCGACGATATCGCTTATATTCGGCGCGTCTTTCATCGGCGCAGCATCGACTTCCGCAGTTTTCTGGCAGAGCATCACGGCAAGGGGAAGGGCGCCCTGCCGCGCATTCGTGCGGTGCTGGGCGGCGAGGAGCACTACTTTACGGACGAGGACGGATTCAACCGGTTTCGGCGCGAGATGCAGGAAAAGCTCGGGGCGGTGGAGGTTGTGGAGGGCGGCGTGAGCCTTCCGGCGGCGACGGACGAGGATGGCGCGCCGGCGCAGTTGGTTCGATATGAGCTTACGGAGTGCCGCCGGCTGGAGAAGGCGATCGGCTGGCTCGACGAGCAGGGGATCGACCTCGACGACTACTTCATGGTGCGCGAGGAGCTGGTGACGGGCGAACTGACGCCGGCCAAGTATGTACTCGTGCCGGACGACCGTGAGACGGTAGAGCTGGAAGGCCTGGGCGGCGTTGCGGACGGGGTGCGAAAGATCGGCCAGCAGGGCGCGACGATCAAGCGTTTCAAGGGTCTGGGCGAAATGAACCCCGACGAGCTTTGGGAGACGACGCTCGAC
>WBZR01005269.1_pt1 | contig 10022 bp, 6 predicted proteins | sample 5204231 | NCBI WGS metagenome assembly WBZR01 (sample SAMN12412403, study PRJNA552823) | activated sludge metagenome | isolation source: activated sludge from anammox sidestream of wastewater treatment plant... | place: USA: Virginia | collected 2017-08 | reverse complement strand
CGCCTACACGCTCCAGGAGATGCTGACGATCAAGTCCGACGACACCGTCGGGCGCGTGAAGGCCTACGAGGCGATCGTCAAGGGCGAGAACATCGCCGAGCCGTCGATCCCCGAGTCGTTCAAGGTGCTCATGAAGGAGATGCAGTCGCTCGCGCTGGACGTGCAGGTGCTCTCGGAGGAGGGGGCCGAGGTCGTCGTACGCGAGGAGGAGGACGAGCTGCTTCGCGCCGCAGAGGAGCTCGGGATCGATCTCTCGCCGGGCTCGCTCCGCGCGGCCGCTCGCCCGCCGACCGCCGAGGAGGTCGAGGAGGGCCAGGAGCGCGTCGACGAAGCCGGGGAGCTGGCGCTGCCAGCCGACGAGGATCTCGGCGACCTCGACGATCTGGACGCCGAGCCGGCGCTGGACGAGGAGGATGCGCTCGAGGCGGCCCCAGACCTCGCCGACGTGGAGCTCGAGGAATGAGCGTCGCGGAGGCTCGCCGACCGATGGTCAACGCCCCGGGAAAGGAACGGCCCTTGCCGCCCAGACTCACCACCGCCGTTCGCCCCGACAGGAGGGCGAGATGATCGACATCAACTACTTCGACGCGATCCGCATCGGCCTCGCGTCCTCGAAGCTGATCCGAGACTGGTCGTCGGGCGAGGTGACGAAGCCCGAGACGATCAACTACCGGACGCTGAAGCCGGAGAAGGACGGTCTCTTCTGCGAGCGCATCTTCGGTCCGACGAAGGACTGGGAGTGCTACTGCGGCAAGTACAAGCGCGTCCGCTACAAGGGCATCATCTGCGAGCGCTGCGGCGTCGAGGTGACGCGCCAGAAGGTACGGCGCGAGCGGATGGGCCACATCGACCTGGCCGCGCCCGTGTCGCACATCTGGTTCTTCAAGGGCGTGCCGAGCAGGATTGGCTACCTGCTCGACATCGCGCCGAAGGAGCTCGAGAAGGTCCTCTACTTCGCCGCGTCGATCGTCACCAAGGTCGACCGCGAGAAGCGCGCCGCCGATCTCGCCGACCTGCAGGACAAGGTCGGGGCCGAGAGCGAGCGGATCCTGGTCGACCGCGACGAGCAGCTCGCAGCGCTCGAGCAGCGGCTCGCCCGGCGGCGGGAGTACTTCGCGAAGGGCAAGGAGAAGGACTTCGACGAGGACGACGAGTTCTGGGCGCGGGGCCTCTCCTCGTGGGCCGAGGAGCAGCTGTTGCCGGCGCTCGACGACGCCCGCAAGCTGGTGGGCGGGATCTTCGTCACCGTCACCCCCCAGGTGACGACGGAGGACACGAAGAAGCTCCGCGAGCTCGTCCGTCGCGCCGCGATCCGCGACGATCGCGCCGATCTGACGTCGCGTGAGCTCGACGTGATCGCGGCGGTCGCGGGGCAGGTGCGCCACGCGCTCGCGCCGCTCGCCGCCGAGGCCGAGAGCGCGGCCGGGGCCAAGAAGGGCGCGATCACGAAGCACGTGAACCGGGTCCAGGAGGCGTTGCTCTCCGGGGTGGCGCTCGAGGGGGAGGACGCCGAGCTCGTCGGGGGCGTCGACGCGAAGGCGCTCGAGAAGGCTCGCGGGATCGGCAACGGGTTGCTCGCGGAGCTGCTCGCGACCGCGCCCGCCGCCGCTTCGCCCGACGAGCTGCGCGATCTCGCGAACGACCTCTGCCTGAAGGCCGAGGGCCGGATGCAGAAGGAGGAGATGGACGGGATCGTCCAGTGGCTGCACAAGGTGCGGGAGATGTACCTGGACATCGAGTCGCGCCGCCGCGACGCGCACGAGGCGGCGGTCGAGGCGGAGCGCCGCCTGGTCGAGACGTGGACGCGCTTCCGCGAGCTCGAGCCGAAGGAGATCGTCAACGACGAGCTGATCTTCCGGGAGCTGAAGGAGCGCTTCGGCTCCCCCTACGGCTTCGGCGTCTACTTCGAGGGCGGCATGGGGGCCGAGGCGATCCGCGATCTCCTGCGCGATCTCGATCTCGACGCCGAGGCGGAGTCGCTGCGTGAGACGATCCGGACCTCGAAGAGCCAGAAGCAGCAGCGCGCGATCAAGCGCCTGAAGGTCGTGAACGCGTTCATCAAGTCGGAGAACCGGCCGGAGTGGATGATCCTCGAGGCGGTTCCGGTGATCCCGCCCGAGCTGCGACCGATGGTGCAGCTCGACGGCGGTCGCTTCGCGACGAGCGACCTGAACGATCTCTACCGCCGGGTGATCAACCGCAACAACCGCCTCAAGCGTTTGCTCGACCTGGGGGCGCCGGAGATCATCGTCAACAACGAGAAGCGGATGCTCCAGGAGGCCGTCGACGCTCTCTTCGACAACGGGCGCCGCGGGCGCGCCGTCACGGGCCCCGGCAACCGCCCGCTCAAGTCGCTGTCCGACATGCTCAAGGGTAAGCAGGGCCGCTTCCGCCAGAACCTGCTCGGCAAGCGGGTCGACTACTCGGGCCGCTCCGTGATCGTGGCCGGGCCGCAGCTCAGGCTGCACCAGTGCGGGCTGCCCAAGCTGATGGCGCTCGAGCTGTTCAAGCCGTTCATCATGAGCAGGCTCGTCGAGCGCAAGGCGGTTCAGAACATCAAGGCCGCGAAGAAGATGGTCGAGTCGATGGTGCCCGAGGTATGGGACGTGCTCGAGGAGGTGATCGCCGAGCATCCGGTGCTCCTGAATCGCGCGCCGACGCTGCACCGGCTCGGGATCCAGGCGTTCGAGCCCGTGCTCGTAGAGGGCAAGGCGATCCAGATTCACCCGCTCGTCTGCCACGCGTTCAACGCGGACTTCGACGGCGACCAGATGGCCGTGCACCTGCCGCTGTCGGCGGAGGCGCAGGCGGAGGCACGGGTGCTGATGCTCTCCGCCAACAACGTGCTCTCGCCGGCCCACGGCAAGGCGCTCGCGACGCCGACCCAGGACATGGTGATCGGCTGCTACTACCTGACGTACTGCGCGCACGATCTGAGCGCGCCGCCCACCGAGGGCGACCGGCGCAAGCGGCTTGCCTCCGAGGACGAGGTGATCCTCGCGCTCGAGGCGGGCCAGGAGGGTGTCGGCCTGCAGGACCCGATCGAGTACCGCTGGAACGGCGAGCTCTTGCGGACGACCCCGGGGCGCGTGATCTTCAACGAGGAGGTCTGCCGCGCGCTCGAGTCCACGATGGGGGAGGCGTTCTCGCGCGAGCGCGTGACGTTCCACAACCAGACGCTCGGCAAGCGGGAGATGAGCGACTTCATCTCGGAGCTCGTGGACGAGTTCGGCTCCCACCGGCTCGCCCCGGTGCTCGACACGATCAAGCAGCTCGGCTTCGACTACGCGACCAAGGCGGGGATCACGGTCTCGAAGAACGACATCGTCATCCCCCCGACCAAGGAGGAGATCCTCCAGGGCTACGAGAGCCAGGTGCAGGCGATCGAGCGCAACTACGAGCGCGGGCTGATCACCGAGCAGGAGCGCCACGAGGCGATCGTCCAGGTCTGGACCGAGGCGACCGACGAGGTCGCCGACGCGATGGAGAAGACGCTCTGGGAGCTGAACCCGATCTTCATGATGGCCAACTCGGGCGCCCGCGGCTCGTTCAAGCAGATCCGCCAGCTCGCGGGCATGCGCGGGCTGATGGCGAATCCGAAGGGCGAGATCATCGAGCGGCCGATCAAGGCGAACTTCATGGAGGGCCTGTCGGTGCTCGAGTACTTCATCTCGACGCACGGTGCTCGCAAGGGTCTCGCGGACACGGCGCTGCGCACCGCGGACTCCGGCTACCTGACGCGGCGGCTCGTCGACGTGTCGCAGGACGTGATCGTCCGCGAGGAGGACTGCGGCACCGCGGAGCACATCGAGCTGCCGCTGCTCGCGCCCGAGGGCGTGATCGATCGCTCCGTCGCCGGCCGGGTGGTCGCCCTGGACGTGCACAAGCCTCTCGCCAGCGGCAAGCCGGGCAAGACCGTGCTGCTCGCGCAGGGCGACGTGACGACGATGAAACTGCTCAGGGGGGTCCGGGAGGAGCTCGGCGAGGCGGCCGAGGGCTTCAAGGTGCCGGTCCGCTCGGTGCTCAAGTGCCGCAGCGAGTTCGGGGTCTGCCGGAAGTGCTACGGGGTCTTCCTCGCGACCGACGAGCTGTGCGAGATCGGCGACGCGGTCGGGATCATCGCCGCCCAGTCGATCGGCGAGCCCGGCACCCAGCTCACGATGCGCACGTTCCACACGGGCGGGGTCGCGGGCGCCGACATCACCCACGGCCTCCCGCGGGTGGTCGAGATCTTCGAGGCGCGCAACCCGAAGGGGGCGGCGACGCTGGCCGGCATCGCGGGCCGCGTCGAGCTCGAGGACACGGACCGCGGGCCCAAGGTGCGGCTCGTCCCCGGCGGCGTCGACGCGAGCGGCGAGCCGCTGCAGCCACGTGAGTACCAGCTGCCGCGGCGGACGCGGCTGCTCGTTGCGCACGGGCAGCTCGTCGAGGCGGGCGACCCACTCCACGACGGGTCGCGGGCGCCGGCCGAGCTGTTGCAGCTCAAGGGGGCGACGCCGACCGAGCTCTACCTCGTCGACGAGGTGCAGCGGGTGTACAAGTCGCAGGGTGTCGACATCCACGACAAGCACATCGAGCTGATCGTCCGGCAGATGATGAAGAAGGTGAGGGTGGAGGCGTCCGGCGACACCGACCTCTTGCCGGGCGAGCTGACCGATCGGGTCCGGCTCGAGCGGGAGAACGCCCGCGTGCGGGCGGAGGGCGGCGAGGAGGCGACCCACGAGCCCGTGATCCTCGGCATCACGAAGGCGTCGCTGGCGACGGAGTCGTTCCTGTCCGCGGCCTCGTTCCAGGAGACGACGAAGGTGCTCACCGACGCCGCGATCGAGGGGAAGAAGGACAACCTGCTGGGCCTGAAGGAGAACGTGATCATCGGCAAGCTGATCCCGGCCGCGACCGGCCTCAAGAAGTACCGGTCGCTCGAGATCGCTCCGACCGAGAAGATCCCGCTCGCGGCTTACGCCCGCCCTGAGACGGAGGAGCAGCTGCTCGCCGCGCTCGAGGAGATCGGCGCGGACGGCGGCGCGCTCGCCGGCTTCGACCTCGACCTCGAGGGCCCGTCCGGCAACGGCGCCGAGCTCTCCTCGCTCGAGGCGGAGGAGATCCCCGAGGTCGACAGCCCGCTCGACGAGGAATGACGGAGGCCGGGGGCGTCGCGATGCGGCGCCCCCAGCCACACCCGTGGGGCCCGGACTTGTCCGGCCCGTTCCTGGCCGGGCCCTGCCGTTACAGCTCGGCCGTCGCGGCGATCGCCTGGCCCTTGCCGCCCGCCTTGGCGCGGTAGAGGGCCTCGTCGGCGCGCTTGAACAGCGAGACCGCGTCGTCCTCGGGCTCGAGCTCGGCGATGCCGGCCGAGAGCCGGAGGTGGTCGGCGTTCGGGCGCCAGTTCGCCATCGCCGCCTGGAGCCGGCGGTAGAGGCTCTCCGCGTCGGCGGTCGTCGCCTCCGGCAGGATCACGGCGAACTCGTCGCCGCCGACGCGACAGGCGATATCGGCGCCGCGGACGACGCTGCGCACCCGGTGGGCCGCCTCCGCCAGCACGGAGTCGCCGGCGAGATGGCCGATCCGGTCGTTGACGGCCTTGAAGTCGTCAATGTCGAAGACGACGAGCGCGAGGTGGCGGCTGTAGCGGTGCGCGCGCGCGACCTCGCGGGCGAGCGTCTCGTGGAAGTAGCGGTAGTTGTGCAGGCCGGTGAGGGCGTCGAGGTCGGCGAGCTGGCGTGCCTCCTGGAAGCGGCGCGCGTTGCCGATCGCGGGCCCCGCCCGCACCGCGAGCTCCTCGAGCAGCTCGACCTGCTCCGCCCCCGGGGTGCGGTCGATCGTCCGCCAGAACACCGACAGCGTTCCCACGATCTCATCCCCGTCGGAGCGGATCGGCACGTGCGCCGAGCCCCTGATCGGCTCCCCGAGGTCGGCCTCGCCGGGGTAGAGGTAGGAGACGACGGCGGCTCGCCGCCGGCCCCAGTCGCGTGCGGCGACCTGCGCGGACGTCTCCTGGTCGGAAAGCCCGACGGTCGCGACGAGCGGCACGGCCTCGTCTCCGTTCTCGAGCGTGATCATCGCGCCGTCGACGCCGAGCAGCGCCCCGGCCGCCTCGAGCGTCCGCGCCAGCACCTCGTCGAGGTCGATCGTCGTGCCGATCTCGGCGAGCTGCTGCGAGCGCGCGTTCTGCTCGTTCGCCTGGTCGAGCTGCGTCGAGAGATCGGAGATCATCGCCTCGACGCGGGTCGACGACTCCCGCAGCATGGTCTCGAGCTCCATGGACGGCCGTCGCCGTCGCGCGATCGCGAGCAGGAGGACGAGCACGGCTAGGCCGGCGCCGCCAACGGCGATGCCGAAGGTGGTCCAGCTGAGGCTGTCGGCTAGGTAGAGCATCCGGGGATGACGTTCGAGGCCGCTCACTGACAATAGCGCTTTGACATGGGGGTGCAAGCTGCTACGATGCCGGTCGGGCCCTGGCTGGGCTTGTGCCCAGCCGGCCTTTTGTTGCGTCCGTACAGAGAACAACCAGAACGAGGTCATCCCGTGCCGACCGTCAGCCAGCTCGTCCGCAAAGGACGCCGGCCGAAGCCGGAGAAGACGAAGACCCCGGCCCTCCGGGGAGCGCCGCAGAAGCGCGGCGTCTGCACGCGCGTGTACACGACCACGCCCAAGAAGCCGAACTCCGCGCTGCGCAAGGTGGCCAGGATCCGGCTGACGAATCTGATGGAGGTCACGTCTTACATCCCCGGCGAGGGGCACAACCTCCAGGAGCACTCCGTCGTTCTGATCCGCGGCGGCCGCGTCAAGGACCTCCCTGGCATCCGCTACAAGGTGATCCGGGCGGCGCTCGACACGGCCGGCGTCTCCGACCGCCGGCAGGCGCGCTCCAAGTACGGGGCGAAGAAGGGCTAGGTAGGCGACGGTGCCCCGCCGCGCAGAGATCCAGGCCCGCGAGCTCGAGGCGGATCCCGTCTACAACTCGAAGCTGGTCACCCAGGTCGTGAACAAGGTCATGCTCGCCGGCAAGAAGTCGACCGCCGAGCAGATCGTGTACACGGCGCTCGAGCGGGTCGGCGAGAAGTCCGGCCGCCCGCCGGCGGAGGCGCTCGAGCAGGCCGTCAAGACGGTCACCCCGGTGCTCGAGGTTCGCTCGCGCCGCGTCGGCGGCGCCAACTACCAGGTGCCCGTCGAGGTGCCGCAGCGGCGCGCGCGGACGCTCGCCGTCCGCTGGCTCGTCAACTACGCCCGCGAGCGGCGCGAGAAGTCGATGGCAGACCGGCTCGCCGGCGAGATCCTCGACGCGCTCAACCAGCAGGGCGGCGCGTTCAAGCGCAAGGACGACCTCTATCGCATGGCGCAGGCCAACAAGGCCTTTGCCCACTACAGGTGGTAAGTGAGCAAGGTGGCTGAAAAGACGCGGGGAAAGAGCGCCCCGCCGGCCAGGGCCGGGCTCGCCGACGTGCGCAACATCGGGATCATGGCGCACATCGATGCGGGCAAGACCACGACGACCGAGCGGATCCTCTACTACACCGGCCGCACCCACAAGATGGGCGAGGTTCACGAGGGCGCGGCCGTGATGGACTGGATGGCCCAGGAGCAGGAGCGCGGGATCACGATCACGTCCGCCGCCACGACGGCGATCTGGCGCGACTTCCGCATCAACATTATCGATACGCCCGGGCACGTGGACTTTACGGTGGAGGTCGAGCGCAGCCTGCGCGTGCTCGACGGGGCCGTCGCCGTCTTCGACGCGGTCGCCGGTGTCGAGCCCCAGTCCGAGACCGTCTGGCGCCAGGCCGACAAGTACCGCGTCCCGAGGATCGCGTTCATCAACAAGATGGACCGGATCGGCGCGGACTTCTTTGCCTCCGTCCAGTCGATGGTCGACCGGCTGGGCGCGAGCCCCGTTCCCGCCCAGCTGCCGCTCGGGCGCGAGGACCAGTTCCGGGGCGTCGTCGATCTCGTCGAGATGCGCGCGATCGTGTGGCACGACGAGCTCGGCACCAGCTTCGACGTCATCGAGATCCCCGCCGAGCTGCGCGAGCAGGCGGACGAGTACCACCACCAGCTGATCGACCGGATCGCCGAGCACGACGAGGAGCTGCTTGAGACGTACCTGCTCGACGAGGAGGCTGTGACGCCCGACCTGATCCGCCGCGCGCTCAGAGCCGCCACGATCAGTGCCTCCGTCACCCCCGTCTTCTGCGGCAGCGCCTTCAAGAACAAAGGCGTGCAGCCGCTGCTCGACGCCGTTACCGATTACCTGCCGAGCCCGCTCGACGTCCCGCCGGTGCACGGCCTCGACCCCCGGACCGGCAAGGAGCTCTCCCGCCGCCCGGCCGAGGACGAGCCGTTCGCCGCGCTCGCGTTCAAGGTCATGAGCGATCCGTACGTCGGCAAGCTGACCTATTTCCGCGTCTACTCCGGCACGGTCAGGGCGGGCGACCGCGTCGTCAACACGTCGAACGGCAAGACCGAGCGGATCGGGCGACTGCTCCAGATGCACGCGAACCACCGCGAGGAGCGCTCGGAGATCGGCGCGGGCGAGATCGTCGCCGCGGTCGGGCTGAAGCACACGACGACCGGCGATACGCTCGCGGCGGACTCGGCTCCGATCCAGCTCGAGTCGATGACGTTCCCCGACCCGGTGATCGCGGTCGCGATCGAGCCGAAGACGAAGGCCGACCAGGACAAGCTCTCGACCGCGCTCCAGCGGCTGGCCGAGGAGGACCCGACGTTCCGGGTGCGCACGGACGAGGAGACCGGCCAGACCCTGATCGCGGGCATGGGCGAGCTCCACCTCGAGATCATCGTCGACCGGCTCGTTCGCGAATTCTCGGTCGACGCGAACGTCGGTCGCCCCCAGGTCGCCTACCGGGAGACGATTGGCAAGCGCGTCGAGAAGGTCGAGGGGAAGTTCGTCCGCCAGACCGGCGGCCGCGGCCAGTATGGCCACGCGGTCATCAACCTGGAGCCGGCCGCGCCGGGCGACGGGTACGAGTTCCTGGACAAGATCGTGGGCGGCAAGATCCCACGCGAGTACATCCCCGCCGTCGATCTCGGCATCCAGGAAGCGATGGAGTCCGGCACGCTGGCCGGCTTCCCGGTCGTCGATGTCCGCGTCGAGCTCGTCGAGGGCTCCTACCACGATGTCGACTCAAGCGAGATCGCGTTCAAGGTGGCCGGCTCGATGGCGTTCAAGACCGCCATGCAGCGCGCCACGCCGAAGCTGCTCGAGCCCGTGATGGCGGTCGAGGTGGTCACGCCGGAGGACTACCTCGGCGACGTGATGGGCGATCTCAACTCGCGCCGCGGCCGGGTTGAGGGGCTGGAGCCGCGCGGGAACGCGCAGGTGGTCCGGGCCCGCGTGCCGCTCGCGACCATGTTCGGCTACGCGACTGACCTGCGCTCGATGACGCAGGGGCGCGCCACGTTCACGATGCAGTTCGACCGCTACGAGGAAGTACCGGCGACGATCTCGACCGAGATCGTGGCCAGCAGGGCATGACCGGCAGCCTGGTGAGGCGTTCCTAACCACCGGAGGATCAGAGGATGGCGAAGCAGAAGTTCGAGCGGACGAAGCCCCACATCAACGTCGGGACGATCGGCCACATCGACCACGGCAAGACGACGTTGACCGCCGCGATCACGAAGGTGCTCGCGGAATCCGGCACCGGCACCGCCTTCACCGCGTTCGACCAGATCGACAAGGCGCCCGAGGAGAAGGCGCGCGGGATCACGATCGCGGCCGCGCACGTCGAGTACGAGACGCCGAACCGCCACTACGCGCACGTCGACTGCCCGGGGCACGCCGACTACATCAAGAACATGATCACCGGCGCCGCCCAGATGGACGGGGCGATCCTCGTCGTCTCCGCGGCCGACGGCCCGATGCCGCAGACCCGCGAGCACGTGCTGCTCGCCCGCCAGGTCAACGTGCCCTACATCGTCGTCGCTCTCAACAAGGCCGACATGGTCGACGATCCCGAGCTGCTCGAGCTGGTCGAGCTCGAGGTGCGCGAGCTGCTCTCGAAGTA
>WBZR01005268.1_pt1 | contig 10022 bp, 6 predicted proteins | sample 5204231 | NCBI WGS metagenome assembly WBZR01 (sample SAMN12412403, study PRJNA552823) | activated sludge metagenome | isolation source: activated sludge from anammox sidestream of wastewater treatment plant... | place: USA: Virginia | collected 2017-08 | reverse complement strand
ATTCGACGGCGGCAGCCGGTTCGGTCTGGCGGTTGTGTCGAATTTGTCGAATACGCGGGGATTTTCGGGTTATTGGGGAGAGCCGGAGGGCGCCGAGGAGGGCAAGGAGGAAGGCGAGGAAGCGAGAGAACCAGTGGACGGGGGAGGCGGGGCCGGGATCGGGCTCAGGGACAGGCGCGGCGGATTCGGGATCCGGCGCGCGCAGGGGGAGGACAGGGGCGATTTCGGGGGCGTGGCGGAGACGGCGGAGTTTGAGGAGCTGGTCCATGGAGGAGCGATAGAGGCGGTGGTAGCGGGTTTCGTAGCGCTGGAGCGTTTCGAGCGCCATGGGGCTTTCGGCGAGGACGACGGTGATGGCGTCCATGGCGCGCATGGCTGGGTGGTGGTGGGACCAGGCAGCATCGAAGTCGACTTTCTGGGTGAACATTTCCGAATCGATGAGGGCGGTTTCGATGGCCCAGACGCGGCGGAGGCGCCAGCAGGAGTTGACCATTTCCGTGAGGAGATCGCTTTCCGTGCCGGAGGCGGGCTGCCATTCGCGCTGGTATCTGGCGGCAAGCTCGGCGTAGGCTTCCTGTGATTCGTTAGAGAGGACGACACATTTGGAGGCGAGGCCGTGGGTGATTCCGTTGAGGGAGGAGCGCTGTTTGCCTTCGGGGGTGACGGGGCCTTTGGATTTAGCGCCGTTTTCCCGGGCGATTTGCTTTTGTTTCTCAGGGTCGATCATTGTTTGTGTGCCTCGTTTCGCGGGGGGTTCTGCTGATGGAGCAGCAGTTGACTTCAGGGTACAGGAGGGGGAGTGGCGGGGACGGGATAATGGCGGGGTGAGGGGTGGGGTTGCGGCGGAATAAGTGGTTAGTGAGCTTATGGTTAGAGAAAATTGCAACTATTTTGATTTGGGCTGTGACTGACATCCGCGGCGGCGCTATTTCCGGGAGGAGGTAGTGGCGTCGTCACTGCCGCAGTATGAAGGAAGCTGATCGCATCCGTTTGCAGCACATGCTGGATGAGGCAAATGACCATGCTTATTTCTACCTGAAGTACCTCGAGTGGCGGCCCTGTTGAAATCGCTCACTCCTCGCCCGTTCTGGTATCCCGACCGTGACCCGAGACAGGGTGAGTGAAACGCGAACGAGACAGAGTCAGTGGGAGAGGCTCGGAAGGCAGGGTCGGGGCCGCATGGAATCAGCTTGCTGACAGCCCAAATGGGGATGAAGCGGGACAGTGCGCATCCGGCGAGTTGATTTCTTGAGATTTTTGTGCCGAAACCGCCACTATTATAGACTGGCCGTAAATTACCTCTAAGGAGAAAAAGCTTTGATGACCTCAGCGGAAGTACAGACGAAGTTGTTGAAGGCCTGCGCAGGGGGGATGGCCGCCATGCGAATGATTGTGACGCTGCAACCGGTGGGTGGCGCGGGTGACAAAGTGGCTCCGCCGACACATGACAAGGGGAAGTATGCGTATGAGAAGCGAGTGATGGACGGGCGGCAGGATGTCGCGACGGTGTTGCTCGACTCGGTGCAATCGCAAGCCAACCGGCTCGAGGAAGCGTTGCTAAGCGGGGTGCGGGCAGGGGATGTACAACTCCCGCTGCTCGAGGTGGAGATTCCGAACCACGGAACGTTGACTTCGCTCAGTGTTCCGCACCGGGTTCACGATGCCATCTTCCGGGATTGCAGATATGAGGGGAAGCGGTTTCGGGAATCGGAGTTGGGAAAGGAGATTATCGCGGCGAGGGCGTGGAACGCGACGGCGATGTACCGTATTTGCCCGACGGCGCTGTTGTTTGGGACATGGGATTCACAGGGCGAGTCCGGGGTGAACAGCGCCAAGTTTGCGAGGGCACTCGTGTCGGAGGTGATCGGTGTCGACGTGGTTCCAGGAGTGCGTACTTCGTCGCGGATTGACCCACTCGGCATCAAGGCGTTGAAGGGGACAATCTATAAGAGCGCCACGGAGCAGTGGACGTTCGGGTCGGGGAAGGGCGATAAAACGAAGGCGCTGTACGGAAAGAAAGGAACGCCTGCCGACATCAATCATGGAAACATTGTGCCTACTGTGAAGGACGAACCGGGTGGCGTAACGCTCCGGGAAGCACGGCAAACCGCGGTTTTGTCGTTCGCGCAGCTTCGCAAGCTGCGATTTCCGCTGGAGGAGAAGGCCTCGGCAGAGATAGACGTGGCGGGGCGGGCAGTGGTGGCAGCTCTGGGTCTGTATGCCCTGACGCTGCAAATCGAAGAAGGGTATCAATTGCGGTCGCGCTGCCATCTGCAACCCGTGACCGCGCCAGAATTCGAATGGCTTGGCGCCACAGCGGGAGAAAGGGAAACGGCCACGATTCCGACGGCGGCGGCGCGGGGGGCGCTGCTGGGATTGGTTAGCCACGCGGAGGGTCTGGGGCTCGGTTGGGAGAAGGAGCCAGTTGCGTTGGAGCCTGAGACGAAACTGCTGAAGCTAGTGGAAATGAGCGACAGCACGGAGGAGGAAGCCGATGCTGATCATTGAAGTGGAGTATCTACTTGGGCGCGCCTTCGCAGCCGGGTTTGGGGACAGTTCCGAGCCGGAGTGGCCGCCACACCCGGCGAGGTTGTATTCGGCTCTTGTGGCGGCGCATCACGATGGAAGCGGAACGGAGGAGGAGCGGCAAGCGCTGCTGTGGCTGGAACGGCAGCAGCCGCCAGGAATCGCGGCAAGGGCAGCGGGGCAGACGGAGGCCGTTGTTACGTTTGTCCCGACGAACTATCCAACGAAATCGGGCAGCACGATTCCGGAGCAACGGGTGAAGCAGCCACGGTGGTTTCCGGCGCAGGGGCCGGAATCACCGGTTGTACGGTTCATCTGGCCGGATGCGGAAGCTCCCGGCAGCCACGAAGAAGCACTGAGGGGATTAATCTCGCGGGTCGCATCACTGGGGCGGGCTTGCTCGCTGGTGCGCATGAATGTTGTGGGATCGATGGAAGAGGAGAATTCGCAGGGAAGCTACGTGCCGGATGAAGACGGGCAGGAGGTGCTGCGGGTGACCGCGGGCGGGCGCCTGGAGGAGTTGGAGAGGAGCTTCGAGCACGGACGGCGCCCCACACAAGGAGCGCTGACGCGGTACCGGCGCGTGGAGGGGAGAGGTGAGGTGAAAGAGGCGGGGCAGGGGCATTTCGGAGAGATGCTCGTGCTGCGGAAAGTAAGCGGAACGGGCTTTCCAATGGAGTGCGCAAAACTGCTGACGCGGCGGCTGCGCGAGGCCTTTCTGAGCCGTGCCGGCGAGGGCAAGCCGTTGAGCGCGGTGTTGAGTGGACATGAGGGAGACAAGCCCAGCACGCGTCCCCATGTGGCTTTCGCAGCCTTACCTAATGTTGGACACGAATACAGCGACGGCCGATTGATGGGGCTGGCGGTTATTTTGCCCGCGGCCATCGGGCGGGCAGACAGGAGAACGGCGCTGCGCGCGTGCGCGTCGATTGAATCGATCCATATCGGAGAAAAGGCGGGTGACTGGGAGGTGGAGGTGGCCGGCTTCGATGTGAAGCAGGCGACGTTGAAGCCGGAAACGTGGACAAGATCCGCGCGCCGGTGGCAGACGGTAACACCGATCCTATTGGACCGGTACCCGAAGAAGCACCTTGGGGAGGAGGAACTGCTGGTGACTGCCTGCGCCCGCGCGGGTCTACCGGTTCCAACGAAGTGCGAGTACGGACCGCACTCGAGTCTGTCTGGGGTAGCTCCGGTGGCGGCATTCGCGCCGGAGCGATGGGCCGTTCACGCGACGCTGGAGTTTCCGGTTCCCGTGAAAGGACCGGTGCTTGTGGGGGCAGGGCGGTTCTTCGGGATGGGGTTGATGAAGCCGGTAAAGGAGGACGAGAAGTGACGCCCGCGGACTTTGGAGGTTTTTACAAGGCAATTCACGGCTACGATCCATTTCCCTGGCAACAACGTTTGCTGGAGCAAGTGGCGGGGCAAGGCTGGCCGACTGCGATTACTCTCCCGACGAGTTCGGGGAAAACTTCGGCAATCGACGTGGCGGTATTTCATCTGGCGCTGGAGGCGGGAAAGAGCGCGCTGGAGAGGAAGGCAGCGCTGAGGATATTTTTCGTGATCGACCGGCGCGTGGTGGTGGATGAAGCGGGGGAGCATGCGGCGAAGCTGGCACAGCGGCTGCTCGAAAGCAGCGACGGGGTGGTGAAACGGGTTGCGGAGGAACTCTGCCGGTTCGGAGGGAGATATCCACTGGATGTCGCAATACTGCGGGGCGGCACGTTCCTCGACAACACATGGGCGGACGAGCCAAACCAACCGCTAGTATGCGTATCGACAGTGGATCAGGTAGGGTCGCGCCTGTTATTCCGAGGGTACCAGGTAAGCCCCGAGGCGAGGCCGGTTCATGCGGGACTGGCAGGGAACGATTCGCTGCTGATTGTGGACGAGGCGCACCTGTCGCGAGCGTTTGTGGACACGCTGAAAGAGGTGAGGAAGAGGCAGAGCAGCGGTTTGAAGCCGGCAAGGGGGATCGAGGTAGTACCGATGTCGGCAACCATCGAGGCGGACGGGCCAAGAACCGGGTTGGAGGAAGCGGATTATGGCCATCCAGAGCTGCGAAAGCGGCTGGAAGCCTCAAAACCGGCGGAGCTGCGAACTCCAAAAGCGTTCGAGAGCGAGGTTGCGCGGACGGCAAAGGAACTGGCAGCGATTCCGGAAGTCTTTGTGGTGGGCGTGGTGTTGAACACAGTGGCGTCGGCGCGGGCCACGTTTGAAGAACTGAGAAAGACGAAGGGAGGGGAGGCAATTCTGCTGACTGGGCGGAACCGGCCGTACTGCGCGAAGAAGCTTTGGGAGAAGTACAAAGAGCGAATAGCGGCCAAGCCGGGCAGAGAGAGTAAGGAACGGATTTTCGTAGTTGCGACGCAAACTGTGGAGGTAGGGGCGAACCTCGATTTCGATGCGCTGGTGACGGAAGCCGCTCCGCTCGATTGCCTGCGGCAGCGGTTCGGGAGGTTGAACCGGCTGGGGAACCGGAAGGAAGCGCGAGCAGTGATTGTGCTTCGGCCGAAGGAAGACATTGTGTATGGGGAGGCAACGGCGAGGACTTGGGAATTGCTGAACGGGATGGGCTCGATCGATTTCGGCGTCAAGGCGATGCAAGAACGGATGGAGGGGAAGGATCTCGAAGGAGTGAACAGCGGGGGTTCCAGAGGGCCGCTGGTGTTCGACAAGTTTTTCGAGATGTGGGCGCAGACCAACCCGCCGCCGTGGCCGGACCCGGACGTGACTCCCTTTCTGCATGGCGCGGAAGGGTTGGACACAACGGACGTACAGGTGGTTTGGAGAAACGATATCGGGGAGGAGGAGACTGCGGAGAAGTGGCTGGAGGCCGTGGAGCAGGCTCCGCCTGTCTCGATGGAGGCGATTCCGGTTCCGTTGGGAGCAGTGCGGCGATGGCTGAGGGGAGATCCGAAGGCGGTGGTGGTTGACGTGGAAGGGGTGAAGGGCGAGGAAGAGGAGCGGCGGAAGACACCGCGCCGCGTGTTGATTTGGCCGAAGACCGACAGGACGGCTGAAGATATCCGGCCAGGAGATGTGGTGATCGTGCCATCGAGCTACGGAGGGTGCGACGAGTTCGGGTGGCATCCGGAATCGGAGAAGGAAGTGGAGGATGTCGGCGACGCGGCGAACAACGAGATGGCTGCGAAAGGGATGCGGAGATATCGAATCCGACTCGACTTGCATGGAAAACGCCTGGAAGGGGAGAAGGGCGAAGAGTTCCGGAAAATCCTGAACGGGCTGAGAAAGACTCAGGACCCGGATGCGGAAGCGGATGCGGAAGAGGTGGAAAGGTTGACGCGCCTACTGCCCGTCTTTCCGGGAAAATTGCGAATCGACTCGAACTGGCGAGTGGCGACGTGGCCCAAGGGAAAGCGGGAACCGAGGGTAGTAGAAACGAGTACGAGGGTGGAAGAGAATGAGGACCTATCCATTGGGTTAGAGAGGAAAATCACGCTGAGCGCGCATACAGCCGGGGTAGTGGAACACACGCGCCGGTACGCGACGGGATGCGGGTTGAGCGAGGAGTTGGTGGAAGACCTTGCGCTGGCGGCCGCGTTGCATGACATGGGGAAGTGGGATGACCGGTTTCAAGCCTGGTTATGCGGAGGGTCCGCTACGAGGGCGATGAAGGAGAAGGAGCCGCTGGCGAAATCAGACGGCAGACAGACCATGGCGGAGAGGCGGGAAGCGCGGGAACTTGCCGGATATCCCAAGGGCGCGCGCCATGAAGCGGCGTCGGTGATGCTGGCATGCGCGTCCGGGGCACTGGGGAAGGCGCGAGACAGGGATCTTGTGGCGCACCTGATCGGGACGCATCATGGCCATGGACGGCCTCTGCTGCCCTGCTGGGAGGAGGACGAGAATACGACAGTGCTGGCGGAGTTCGAAGGGAAAGAAGTGGAGACGGGCACAGGGAGGGAGTTGGGGAGGTTCGATTCCGAGTGGGCCGAGCGCTTTGCGCGGCTGAACCGGAAGCACGGCTACTGGGGACTGGCGTATCTGGAAACGATTCTGCGGCGCGCCGATTGCATGCAGTCGAGAAAGGAGCAAGAAGGTGAATGAGATTCCGTTGAAGGGCTTGCAGGCGGGAACACCCATCGGGTTCCTGGCGGCCATGGGCGCCTTCCGTCATGTGGTGGAGATGCGGGAACAGCTTGGTGAGGTTCGATTGCTGTGGGAGCGGGAGACGACTGACTGGCACGCCGTTTTCGTAACCGAGAAAGGCACAAGCGGAGAAGCGCTGCTGGAACTACTGACGGGGCGGGTGTGCGGACTGAAGACGAGACCGGAATTCGCATGGGCGGATCAGATCAAGAAGAACAGCCCGGAGCGGTTTCGGGAAGCGGCGGAGCAGTGTCGCGATGAGCAGGATTGGTTTGCCGCCTTCGGATCGGAACTGGCATTGACGAAGGGAACGCTGCAATCGACCGATTTCGATATGACTGGAGGGCAGCAGAAGTTCTTGCAGAAGCTGCGCGAGTCGTGGATTGCCTTATCGGGAGAGCGGAAGGAAGCAGCGGAACTATTGCGTGAAGCGTTATTCGGACCGTGGATGTACCGGCCAAGCAAGGGACCGGAAGCGGAGAACAGCCACTCGATGGGGCTGGATCCTTCGACAATCCTGCAGGGCGCGTTTACGGCGGCGGAACCCGCGAGCATCAAAGACAAGCGCGGAGTGCGCGGGGCGATCTTTCTGGCCTTCGAAGCGCTGCCGTTCTATCCCTGCGTGTACGACGGCAGGCTGCGGACCGGCGGATTCGGCGAGGAGCGAGGGACGGACGGCAAGTGGAGGCGGTATTTCGAGTGGTGCGTCTGGAGGGAGGCACTGGGCGCGAACACAGTGAGGACGCTTCTGCTGCGGGAGCCGGAAGAGTGGACGCGACAGCGCGGGATTGCCGCGCGCTACCGCAGTGAGCGGGTGAGTTTGAACAAGGACTACTGCGCGCTGGCGGCAGCGGAACTCGTGAGGAACTAGGGAAAGCTTCCATGCGCAACTCCTACCTGGTTTGCTACGACATCTGCGATGACAAGCGGCTGCGGAAGGTGTTCAAGACGATGCGCGGCTATGGGGACCATCTTCAGTTTTCGGTCTTCGAGTGCCAGCTTACGAGCATGGACATGGTGCGGCTGCGCGCCGAGTTATCGGCGATTATTCACCACACCGAAGATCAGGTGCTGTTTGTGGACCTTGGACCGGCCGAGGGGCGGGGGGACAGGGTGATCACGGCGTTGGGGAAAGCGTACACGGCGGTGGATACGCCGTGCATCATTGTGTGAAACAAGGAACGAACAATGGCGTCAGTTGGAAATATTCCGAAGCCCGAACCGGATGCGGGGATCAAGCCGCAGCCGGACTACCTGCCGGCGCGCATGGTGAACGAGTTTGCGTATTGCCCGCGATTGTTCTTTTACGAATGGGTGGAAGGCGTGTTTCAGGAAAGCGCGGACACGGTGGAAGGCGGGGTGCAGCACAAGCGAGTGGACCGCGACGGTCCCGGTCTGCCGGCGCCGGAGGATCTGGAGGAGGATCTGCGGACGCGATCGGTGACACTGTCGAGCGAAGAGCACCGTCTGATTGCGCGCATGGATCTGGTGGACGTGGCGCAGGGGGTGGTGACGCCGGTGGATTACAAGCATGGGAGGCCACGGGAGGGGAACGGCGTGCTGGAAGCGTGGCCGAGCGACCGGGTGCAACTGGCAGTGCAAGGCATCATCCTGCGGGAGAACGGATACGAGTGCAGGGAAGGCGTGGTGCATTACGCAGCGACGAAGCAGCGGGTACGGGTGGAGTTGGATGAGGCGCTGGTGGAGGAAACGCTGGGATTGGTGGAACAGGCATGGAGCACGGCGCGGGAGGGGGTGATTCCGCCGCCGCTCGAGGATTCGCCGAAGTGTCCCGGATGCTCGCTGGTCCCGATCTGTCTTCCGAATGAGACGAACACGCTGCGGTCATCCGCGTGGGAAAGCGGAGACCAGCTTTCGCTATTTCCGAGGAACGGCAGCAAGCCGATGGTGAAGGAGACCCGGCGGCTGGTGACGCCACGGGGGGAACTACGGCCGGCGTATGTGGACACTCAGGGGCTGCGGGTGGGGAAGTCGGGGGAGGTGCTTCAGGTAAAGGACAAAGAGAGTTTGAAGCAGGAGATCCGGATGGGCGAAATCAGCCAGTTGAACCTGATGGGGAACATTCAGATCACGACGCAGGCGGTGCAGAGCCTGTGCGAGCAGAGCGTCCCGGTTTGCTACTTTTCGCAAGGGGGCTGGTTCTACGGGATCACGGCGGGGATGAACACGAAGAACGTGTTCCTGAGGAAGACGCAGTACCGGCTGGCGGAGGAGGAGTGGTTCTGCCTGCGGCTGGCACGGAAGCTGGTGGCAGGGAAGATCCGCAACCAGCGGACGATGCTGTTGCGCAACCACGAGGAGCCGGACCCGCGCACGCTGGCAGAGATGAAGGGGATGGTGGAGCGGGCGGAGGCGGCGAAGAGCCCGGAGGAGTTGCTGGGAGTGGAAGGGAACGGGGCGCGCGCGTACTTTCAGTCGTTCGGCGGAATGCTGAAGACGGAGGAAGGAGAAGCGACACCGGAGGTGTTCCGGCTGGACTTCCGGGCGCGGAACCGGCGGCCACCGCGAGACGCGGTGAACGCTCTTCTTTCGCTGGGGTACAGTATGCTGGCTAAGGACTTGACGGTGACGTGCTACGCCGTGGGTTTTGACCCGCTGATGGGGTTTTACCATCAGCCAAGATACGGGAGGCCCGCGCTGGCGTTGGACTTGATGGAGCCGTTCCGGCCGCTGATTGTGGATTCGGCGGTGTTGAATGCAATCAACACACGGATGGTGACGCCGTCGGATTTCCTGAGGGTGGGGAAGAGCGTGGCGTTGAAGCCGGCAGGGAGGAAAGCATTTTACCGAGCCTACGAGTTGCGGATGGACACGCTGGTGACGCATCCGCAGTTTGAGTATCGCGTGAGTTACCGGAGATTGCTGGAGATTCAGGCGCGGCTGCTGGCGCGGTGGATGGAAGGGGAGGTGGAGGACTACTTTGTTTTTGTCACGCGGTGAGGCGCGAGCGGCGGGGCGGCGCGAGAAGGGCGGGGACCGCTCGCGGAGGGGAATGTTCTTGAAAAGACGGGGGTTGTGGTATGCTGAGGGGCGGCATGGCGAGGGGAGGAGGATGGAATTGGTGGACCGTTCGCGGGATACCGCAGAGGTATTTGAAAATAGAAGAGATGATAGGAGGGCCATTTCCACGACCGCGCGGTCGTGGCCTCATTGAAGCCACGGCCTGGGGTATATCATCTCCCTGGACGATGGAATTTCCACGACCGCGCGGTCGTGGCCTCATTGAAGCTGCGCGGCATGGATCGCAGATTCATGGGTCTCCTCGGATTTCCACGACCGCGCGGTCGTGGCCTCATTGAAGCAACGCAACCCGATCCGCAGTTGGCAATTTTCCCGATTATTTCCACGACCGCGCGGTCGTG
>WBZR01005266.1_pt1 | contig 10022 bp, 10 predicted proteins | sample 5204231 | NCBI WGS metagenome assembly WBZR01 (sample SAMN12412403, study PRJNA552823) | activated sludge metagenome | isolation source: activated sludge from anammox sidestream of wastewater treatment plant... | place: USA: Virginia | collected 2017-08 | reverse complement strand
TCCACAAAAACCAGATATTATTTATGCCCAGGGGTTTATTAGCAAAAATGGCGGTAATTCATGGCAAAAACTTTCAAATAAAGTTTTTGCCGTGTTCAGAGGTAATGGTGATATTGTTTATACAATAGATAAATTGAAAGAAAATGAAACTATTGTAAGGCGTTCAAATGACTGTGGGAGGACATGGATAACGCCATATCCAAAACTATTTGTGAATTTAAAAGTAATAAATGAAATAGATGTTGATTCTAAAAACCCCGATCGCATTTACATTGCTTCAAATGATGGTTTTTATATCTATGATGGGAAAAAGTGGATAGAGAAGGGAGAGAAAAGCGGACTGGTTAAGGACTATTTTGGTCGGCTTATTTTTAAATGCGTTGTAGTGGATCCCAGTTATCCTATGGTTGTGTATACCGGTAGGTGTGACCTCAGCAAAGGCCACTCTAATGGGATTTTCCGATCAATCGATTTTGGCAATACATGGGAAAATGTAACCTATAATTTAGGGCAACCATTCACAGTCTGGTCGATTTCAGTAAGTCCATTCGATGGGACAGTATATCTTGGGTCAAACCATGGGACGTGGAAATTGCCACCGCCTTATTGGCAATAATTATCTTAATTGCTTATTGAGTTGCTTCCGAAAGCCCGTATAATTTATTAAAGGGTAATAGAATATTCATAATTATATGGGAGAGGGCATTATGCAGAAGAACTATAAAGAGATAACCCTTATAGAATTTCAGGAGAAATTTCAAGCAGAAACAGATTGTCGGAAGAGCTTCGTTGAGCTTCGTTGAGCTTCGTTGGCCCGATGGCTTTACCTGTCCCCGTTGTAAAGGAAGAGAGCATTATGACTTGCCAAAACGGAATCTTTACCAGTGTAAGGGATGCGGGTATCAGGCAAGTATAACAGCGGGAACGGTGATGCATGGGACAAGAACTTCTCTTTTGAAATGGTTTTGGGCAATTTTTCTTATGAGTACCGACAAAAGAGGGATTTCTGCCCTTGGCCTGTTCAAGAAGATCGAAGTAAGTTACTGGGTAGCATGGACGATGCTTCAAAGGATACGAAGGGGGATGAGAAGTCGGGATGAGAAATACAAACTCACAGGAGTAATAGAAATAGATGATGCCTTTTTTGGTGGCACAAGAGAAGGTGGAGATAAACGGGGACGTGGCAGTTCCAAAACGCCAGTTATTGTAGAGACATCCACGGGAAAAGGAGGTGTCGGTTACGCCAGGATGAAGGTAGTGGGCAGGATAGATGGCGACACCATCAAGGAGGTTGTCAAGGCAGACGTAAAACATGTCCTGAGTTTATCGAAGGAGAAGGCCAAACGATTAAGTCGGATGGTCTTACGAGCTACAATGCCGTGAAGAAAGAGGGATACGAACATCACAAAAAGATTGTAAAAGGGCGGAAGCACATACTGTTTTGAAGTGGGCGCATATCTTGATCTCTAATGCGAAGACTTTTATACGAGGTACTTTTCATGGTGTAGATAAGAAGCACTTACAAGCGTATCTTGATGAGTTTTGTTATCGATTCAACCGTCGCTGGTCTGAAAACCTGCTCTTTGGCAGGTTGGTAACTGCTTGCGTTTCATCTCCCGGTATTGTGTTTTCGGAGCTAACTAAATAAGCAATTTATCTTATTCCTTCTGTATAATTACTATTTTCGATCTCATGCAAAATTTTCCAGTAGAGTATGTCTATAAACAAAGATTTTCACTATTCTTGTCGCTAATATGTGCTTTTTTATTTGGTATTATAGGAGCCATTATTGTCGTATCCTTTGTTCCCATATTTTACAAATTGGGAATCGTTGTTTTCTTAATGATGACGTGTATCTTTTTTACCCATCCTTTATTTGCAATGATGATGTTTTTCTTTGTTCGGCCACTTATTGAAGGTTTGGGCGATAAACAAATTGTTTCGGGTATCCCCTTCTCTGGTATTTTCCCATTGTTGATCATCAGTATTTTAATATTTAAGTTTCTTAGTGATAAGTCTTATACAATTGCAATCCCCAATATTGGTTTATTATTATTTTTACTCCCTATTTCTGTATTTTCTATGTTTCATTCAGTAGCCGTGGTTGTATCAATTGTCCATCTATTAAAATTTCTGGGATGGCTGTCCGTTTATATTTTTGTTTTTAATATAGTGAAAACAAAAGAAGATGCAAGAAAGATAATGCTTGCGCTGGTTTTCTCCTCTGTAATTCCTTTGCTTGTTGGGTATTATCAAATTTTTACTCATACAGGATATATTGATAAACTGAGAGAAATTACTCGGGTAACAAGTGTATTTGGTGGACAACCGGATCCGTGCGCCACCTACTTTTCATCGGTTTTTTTAATTATGTTATTTCTTTATATTCATTCTAAAAATTTATTGACTAAAAGATTGTTATTTGTTGCAATGCCACTTACCTTTATTGTAGTTATCTTTACTTATCACAGGGTTTCTTGGATAGGATTGACAGTGGGAATTGGAATTATACTGTTATTCAATAAAAAAATGATAAAATATGCCATCCCATTATTACTGCTGGGAATCATCATATTCCATGCCGAGATAGTAATAAGAATCAGAGAGTTTTTTGAACCGCCACCCACACGTTATGCCATGAATTCGCTTACAGCTAGGACAAATATATGGAAAATATGTATTTCTGAGCTAATTCCACGACACCCGTTTTTAGGTTCGGGTATCGGTTTGACAGGTATCCTCACCAAAAAATATTTTGGTGAAGAATATGTTCCACATAATGATTTTCTTCGATTGTCCGTGGAGTTGGGAATCTTTGGTACAATTTTATATTTTTCATTTATGATAAAAGAAATACGATATTATCTGGCAAAAATTTTTACAAAATCGAATAGAGAATTGAATGTGATTGTTTTGGCGATACTTATATTCTTCGTTATTTCATCAGTTGCTCAAAATGTTTTTTACAATGTAATGAATATGACCGTAATTTTCGCGATGCTGGCTATTTCAAAAAAAATGAATTTTATTGAAGATGTTAATTCACATCACTCTTGTCCAAATTAAGTTTTTAAAATTGAGCCCTGATTTGGTATAAGAGAGTTGGTATGGAAAAACTCTTTCATCAAAGGAGGGCTCAAGGATGAATAAATTTTGTAGTATATTTAGTCAGCTGTTGCAATTATTTCCTCGTTCAGAGTTTTATCGAGCGGTAAAAGAGACCAATGCTGAATATCATGCCAGAGGGTTTTCGTGCTGGGAGCAGTTTGTTTCCATGCTTTTTTGCCAATTGGGTCGAGCACATTCTTTAAGAGAAATTACGGGAGGTCTCAGGAGTTGTGAGGGTAAGTTGACACATTTGGGGATTACCACACCGAGTCGTTCTACGCTTGCGTATGCCAACGAACATCGCCCGTGGGAACTTTACCAAAAGGTCTTCTTGAATCTGTTGGATCAATGCCGTGATAAATTTTCCGGGAAGAAAAAATTCAGATTTAAGAATAAGTTGGTCAGTCTGGATTCTTCCACAATTGACTTGTCCCTATCGCTTTTTGACTGGGCAAAATTCCGCCGTACGAAAGGGGCAGTTAAATTACATCTTATTCTGGATCATGACGGTTATCTTCCTTCCTTTGCTGTTATCACAGAGGGCAATGTTACAGATGTGAAGGTGGCACATCAGTTACCCTTTGACCCCGGTACCATTGTGGTAGATGATACGTGTCATGAGTCTATCGAATGAGTGGCTATACTGATTACAGCCCCTTTGGCAAGTGGACGGCCCAAGGCGTCTCTGTTGTCACCCGGATGAAGAGTAATGCCCTGTACGAGGTTGTCAAAGAACGGGAAATTCCCAAGAACGGTCATATTCTCAAAGATGAGATTATTCATCTTGGTGGAATTCAAGCAGATGAAAAGTGCCCTCATCCTCTCCGGCGGATAGAGGTTTATAACCCTGAGAAAGACGATATCCTTGTATTTCTTACCAATAACATGAAATTGAGCGCTACAACTATTGCTGTCATATATAAGGCATGCCCTGAGTTTGTCGAAGGGGATCGCTGGCACATTGAACTGTTTTTTAAGGCGCTCAAACAGAACCTCAAGATAAAGACCTTTGTGGGAACCAGCGCAAACGCGGTGAAAATTCAAATTTGGACAGCGCTCATCGCCATGGTGATCCTGAAGTATCTCCAACTGAGCTCAAAATTCGCATGGTCTCTTTCCAATTTGGTGGCTCTCTTGCGTATGAACCTCTTTACCCATCGAGCTATTTGGGCATGGCTCGATAAACCGTTTGAAACACCGCCTGCCCCTTACGAACCGAAACAATTGAGTTTTAATTTCTCGTAATTCGGACAGCATTTATGGTAGCCTGGTTTAAAAACAGCAAATACTTGTCCAAAATACCAATAAATTCAAGGTGTATACTTGGACTTCTCAGCTAATTTGGACAGCAATGAATTTACATGCAACAACAGTGATTTAATATCCTCAAAGTTGATAATTTTCATTATTGCATGATGGCATTGAAACTATTTACAAGAATAAAATTGTAATAAAAGGAGAATACATCTGTGAAAGAGAGCGCTATCATTTTTCGTCTTCGGAACAAACTTCGAAATAATCGATTAATGCAATTTTTTGAGTTTATGAATCCTGGGGATAATGATAAAATTCTTGAAGTTGGTATAGAAAATAAAGAACATGCGGCGGTTGCCAATTATTTGATAAAGAAATATCCCTATCCAAATAATATTACAGCACTTGGTATAGGTGATCTTTCTGAATTTCAAAGAAATTACCCCGATGTAAAAACGATTGTTTATGATGGTAAAACATTCCCTTTTAAAGATAAGTCTTTTGACATTGTACATTCAAATGCCGTAATTGAACATGTTGGCAAATTTGAGGCTCAAAAGTTGTTTTTGAAAGAAATGATAAGAGTGTCCAAACGTGGGATGATTAATACTCCCAACAGATATTTCCCAATAGAATCACATACCAGAATTCTTTTTCTCCATTGGGCACCTCAAAATATTTATGATAGATGCCTTAATCTTATAGGTAAAACATTTGCGGATAGCAATTACATAAACTTATTGGACGAAAAACAAATTAGACAACTTATGAAGCAAATGGACGTTAAAAACTTTAAAATTATAAAAAATCGTTTTATGGGAGTGACTATGACTTTTTCTGTTCTATGGAATTGTGATATTTGCTAAAAATATAAAATGCATATTCTCCTTATTAATAATTTCCATCATTTACGCGGTGGCAGCGAAGCGGCCTACTTCAATACTGCAGACATTTTGGAAAGGCATGGTAACAAGATAACTTTTTTCTCTATGTCTCACCCTCAGAATCAAGAGTGTGAGGCCAAAGATTATTTCGTACCTTTCGTCGATTTGAGTTCCAATGGTAACAGTTTAGTAAACAAGGTTAAAACTGCTTGTCGCGTTCTTTATTCCTTTGAAGCAAAAAGACGTCTTTTGAAATTATTAGATGATTATCATGTAGATATCGCTCATCTACACAATATTTACTATGAGCTATCGTCTTCGGTAATTGATGCACTGAAAGAGAGAAATATTCCTACTGTCATGACACTTCACGATTACAAGCCTGTGTGCGCTTCTTACTCTATGTTGGTTGGAGAAAAACCGTGTGAGGCGTGTTCTGAAGGAAGATATTATAATGCGATAAAGAAAAAATGCGTTAAAGATTCCTTTGCAAAAAGCATGATAGCCACCTTGGAGATGTATCTGCACAACAAGATTCGCAATGTGTACTCGAAGATAGATGTACTGATCTCACCCAGTATATTTTTAAAAAACAAGTTAAAAGAAATGGGATTTAAAAAGGGGATTGACTATCTACCCAATTTCATTGATACTGAAAAATTTAATAAATATTTTGAAGACAAAAGTATTCCTCAGGAAAAATCCATAGTCTATTTTGGGAGGCTTTCTCCCAGAAAAGGTATATGGTCGCTCTTAAAAGCGACGAGGGAATTACTCTCAGAAGACAAAGATTTGATACTAAAGATTGTCGGTGAAGGCGAAATTAAAAAAGAGCTAGAGAAGAAGGTCAAGGCAGAGGGAATTGATAATGTGCGATTCCTTGGATATATGAAAGGTGATGCTTTATTCAGGGAGGTAAAAAAAAGTCTTGCCGTAATTTTGCCGTCCGAATGGTACGAGAATAATCCCATATCTGTCCTTGAAGCATTCGCATTAGAAAAGCCTGTGATTGGCTCAAGGATAGGAGGGATTCCTGAACTGGTTATTGACGGTATTACCGGTTATACCTTTGAACCAGGCAATGCCGAAGATTTAAAAGACAAGATAGAATTACTCCTGAGCGATAGGGAGAAGATCTCTGTTTTGGGAAGAAATGCCAGGGATTTGGTGAAGACAAAGTATAATAGTAGGGTTTATTATAACGGACTGATGTCAATATATGAAAAGGCATTGATGAGACATGGTAACCAACCTGCTTACCGTTGATGTAGAGGACAACTTCACCTATGAAGAACTTAAGAATAAAAATGATTGGACTAAATATGAGAAAGAGGTTGTTTGCAATACATTAAAAATCCTGGATATCTTCGAAAGGCACAAGGCGCAAGCTACGTTTTTTGTTGTTGGAAAGGTGGCAGAAAGACATCCAGATCTCATCAGGGAAATTGATAAAAAAGGTCATGCCATAGCCTCGCATAGTTACGCTCATTGTCCGATTGATAAGCTGGTTGAATACGCATTCAGAAAGGATTTGAAGAAATCGATCAATATCTTATCAAAATTAGTTAATAAAAAGATTCTTGGGTTCAGGGCTATGGGCTATTCGTTGGCAAATAGTAACGTCGAATGGGCATTTAAACATCTTTATGAATGTGGCGTTAAATATGATTCCAGCATCAACCCGCTCAAAATGACAGGTATTACTTGTGAAACAGGCTATTTGGAAAGGTTTAAGTTATATGAGTTTCCTCTTACTGTGTACAAAAAGGGTATGGTTCAATTGCCCTTTGCAGGTGGAGCCTACCTGAGGCTTTTGCCTTACGGGTTAATTAAGTTTTTTATAAAGAAACTCAACGAACAAGGGCAGGTGGTTACGCTATATATTCATCCATGGGAATTTAATAAAGACCAACCGAGGCGTAATGTGCCTTTGAAACAAAAGATTCTCCAGCACCCTGTTACATTTAATACTGAAAAGAAGCTTATCCGTCTCTTAAAGGATTTCAAATTTTGTTCGATAGAGGATTACTTGAACACGAAACGGGGTTTGTAAAAACAACATAGAGACGCAATATTGTTCGACTGATCGCATGCCGAAGACTCACGACAAAGTTTTGTGTCTCTGCAATTATACGAATGAAAACTAATTACTTGATTTAATTTGTAAACCATGAAGATTGCCTATATCGCCTTAAAAAATATATCCACCGCCGGGGGAGTTGAGAAATACACGTTGGAACTCGGGTCAAGACTGGCTCAACGAGGACATGAGATATTAGCTTATGTCTCACAAGGCAATGGTGAAACTTTGCCTGATAGTATCAAGGGAGTAAAAATTAAAACGCTCCCTTCGTTAAAAACGAAGAGTCTGGAAAAGTTGTCTGTAACCTTACTTGCCTCTCTGGACCAGTTATTTACAGATAATTTTGATATAATCCACTATCATGCCTTCGGGCCCGCAATGCTTTCTTTTATACCAAAGATAAGAAGAAAAAAAATTGTTATGCAGGGACATGGCATAGAATGGATGCGGGCAAAATGGGGCTGGATGGGAAAGGCTTTCTTTAAAATGTCAGAATGGCCCTCTGTTGCTTTTGCAGATGCGATTACTGTCGTATCAACAACACAAAAAGAATACCTTAAACGCTGTTACAATATCGATAGTGTATACATACCACCGGGTATAACCCCTCCAATGCAGACGACTCCTTCAAGAATTAAAGAGTACGGGCTGAATGGTAACGATTATATACTTTTTGCATCGAGACTAGTGCCGGAAAAGGGTGCCCATTATTTGATAGAGGCATATGATAAAATTAAAACGGATAAAAAACTTGTATTGGTTGGAGATGCAAAGTATGAGGATACATATAAAAGACATTTGCTAGAATTAGCGAAAAAAAATAACAATGTGATTTTTACCGGATACGTATCGAATGAAACATTAGAAGAATTTTATTCGAATGCCTACTTATACGTCCTTCCTTCAGAAATAGAAGGACTACCTGTTGCACTTCTTGAGGCAATGAGTTATGGCAATTGCTGTCTGGTTAGCGACATTCCTGAAAACCTTGAGGCAATAAATGGCATTGGATTTTCATTTAAAAACAAAAATACAGATAGTTTGACGCATATGCTCAAACATTTATTAGAAAACCAGGAAGAGGTAGTAAAAGTAAAAGAAGCGTCAAAAGACTATGCCATAAGCACATACTCCTGGGATAATATAACGGATAAAATTGAAAATTTGTATAAGAAGTTATTATAGATTTATTGCTGATTTAACACAAATTCAAGGGGGAATATTTTATAAATCATGATTTACAAACAGAAAGAACTCTTAAAGAAATTAAATTTCGCATCAATTGGAGTAACCTGGCAATGTAATGCCAGATGCAAAGCATGTACGGTATGGGAAATTGAAAAAGAAGACTATATGCTTCCTAAGCATTATGCAAAACTACCTCAACTAAAAGATATAAATATTACGGGTGGGGAACCATTTTTAAGAAAGGATCTTGTAGAAGTTATTGACGTAATACACAAGCACAATAAAAATGCAAGACTTGTGTTTTCGAGTAATGGAATGTTGTCTAATCTCATAGTCGATAAGGTAAAAGAAATTAAAAAAAAGCTTGGAGCTAGGATGGGCATTCGAATTTCTATAGATGGTATTGAGAAAATTCATGAACGTTCAAGAGGTATTACTGGTGCTTTTGATAAAGCAATGACCACAATAGAAAAATTAAAACAACTTGAGGTAAATGACTTGGGTTTGGCTTTTACATTGGCAGATGATAATATAGACCAACTCGAAAAAGTATATGATTTATCGAAAAATTTGAAAATACAATTTACGTTTTGTGGTATTACCCATAATTCTGAAGTTTTATTTGGCGAAAATGTTAATAAACCTCTTTGGGATTTTGAAAAATTACAGCAACAATTAACGTTATTTACTAAAAAATGTTTATGCTCATATAATATCAAGAGTTGGTATAGAGCATTTTATCATGCTGGAATTTATTATCATGCAAAGACAGGCAAAAGAAATATCCCATGTGAAGCTGGAAAGGCTTTTTTTTATATGCATCCAAATGGTGATATTTTTCCCGATATGGTTTTAAATAAGAAATTTGGAAATTTAGAAAAACAAACATTTGAAGATATATGGTTCGGTAACAATGCTCAGGAATTCCGGAAATGGATATCAAATATAAATAATTGCCAAAAACACTGTTGGATGGTGTGTACCGTTTCTCCGTGGATGATAAATAATAAATTTAAATTGCTTCCATGGATAATTAAAAATAAGTTTAAAGCGCATTTAAATAATTTTAAAATCGAAGATGCACAATTTAATTAAGGTCTTTTAGCCAAATTCCGTAATAAATTCTCATACTTGCCTTAAATGCTGATAAATAAGATAAAAGCCCGTTTCAAATAAAAGTTTTAAACAAATAATCCTGATGAACGGCTTTCCACAATAAATATGAAGTTGGGTAACATTCGTGGTAAAGAATTCCAGGATATTTGGAACGCTTCAGCATTGTCCGGTTAGGAAATTGCGTAATACAGGCGTCAAGAAAACCGAGAAAAAATACTGTTTTGAGGAGATATTTTACTTGACAAATCAGCAAAAAGCGCATGCACAATTTTTCGTAAAAACCCTTAATTATAGGAGTTACGAAAAATGCCGTACGCCTTTCATCCTCACGACAAAAAACAAAATATACCCTCATTCCGCGAATTATGGCAACCTGTCGAAAACATTCT
>WBZR01003376.1_pt2 | contig 10023 bp, 10 predicted proteins | sample 5204231 | NCBI WGS metagenome assembly WBZR01 (sample SAMN12412403, study PRJNA552823) | activated sludge metagenome | isolation source: activated sludge from anammox sidestream of wastewater treatment plant... | place: USA: Virginia | collected 2017-08 | reverse complement strand
CATCTTCGCTCCGGTAGGCTCGCTTGAAAGCTTCCACCCGGCGGGCGCGGCCTCGGTCGTGCGCGCCGCCGAACAGTTCGGCGTCGGGCACATGCTCTCCTCGGTCTGCGATCCGGGACTCGAGGAGTTGGCCGCCATCGCGCCCGATGCGCTGCGGCTTTACCAGCTCTATGTGCGCGGCGACGCCGCCTGGGTCGACGATCATGCCGAGCGCGCCATCAAGCACGGCTATTCGGCCTTCGCGCTCACGGTCGACACCGCCCACTACAGCCGGCGCGAGCGCGACATTGCCAAGCGCTTCGTCACCGCCGGGCGGCGGCGGGTGCAGAATCGCGCGTACCAGGCCGGTCTCGACTGGTCGACGGTCAAGCGCCTCAAGTCGAAGTTCAACATCCCGCTCGCCATCAAGGGCATCGCCACCGCCGAGGATGCGCGCATGGCGGTCGAGCACGGCGTCGAGTGGGTTTACGTGTCGAACCATGGCGGGCGGCAGCTCGACCATGGCCGCGGCTCGCTGGACGTGTTGCCCGAAGTGGCCGATGCGGTCTCCGGCCGCGCCAAGGTCATCGTCGACGGCTCGATCTGCCGCGGCTCGGACGTCGTCAAGGCGATCGCGGCCGGCGCCGATCTCGTCGCCATGGGCCGCATGCAGTGCTTCGCGCTCGGCGCCGCCGGCGAGGCAGGCGTGCTGCGGTTGCTCGAACTCCTGGAGGACGAGGTGCAGCGCTCCATGGGGCTCCTCGGCGTGACCAAGCTCTCCGAACTCAACCGCTCCTACCTGCATCCCGCGCCGCCGACCCAGTTGCCGCATGTGCTCAGCGCCTTCAACCTGCTGAAGATCGACGAGTACCGGTACTGAGAGCGTGCGAGCGGAGCCGGGCGCCGAGCCGCCCTCGAAAGACGACTACTGCCAGTAGGGCGGATAGCCTGAATTCCGGCCCTCCGCCCCCAACAGCCGCAGTATCGAGATCGTCGGCGCATGGGTGAGGCCAAGGGAGGCACGTCATGCAGATCAGCGAAATCCTGCGCAACAATGTCAAAGAGAAGCTCGCGCGGGACGAGGTGGTGGCATCGATGACGGTACGCCTTGTGCGCCACGTCGAAATCGCGCGCATTGCCAAGACTACAGGCTTCGATACGCTCTACATCGATCTCGAACATTCGAGCTTCACGCTCGAAAGCTGCAGCCAGGTCTGTATCGCGGCGCTCGAAGCCGGCATCGCGCCGTTCGTGCGGGTGCCGGCGAACACGCCCGATTATGTGGCGCGCGTGCTGGAAGGCGGCGCGCTCGGCGTGATCGCGCCGCACGTCCGCTCGGCGGCCGAGGCGCGCGCCGTGGTCCGCGCCGCGAAATTCCATCCGCTGGGCGAGCGCTCGAACGCGTCCGGCCTGCCGCACCTGCATTTTCGCAGCTTTCCGACCGAAGAGGCTTATGCCGCGCTCAACGACGCCACCATGATCATCGTGCAGTGCGAAAGTGCGGCCGCGCTTGCGCGCACCGAGGAGATCGTCGCGGTCGAGGGCATCGACATGGTGCTGGTCGGCCTCAACGATCTGCTGGCCGACTGGGGCCTGCCCGGGCAGTACGACCACCCTCGCGTCCGCGAAATCTATGCCGAGGTCATTTCCGCCTGCCGCCGCCATGGCAAGCACTGCGGGGTGGGGGGACTTGCGAGCCGGCCCGACCTCGTCGCCGAGTTCGTCCGCATGGGCGCGCGTTACGTCTCGACCGGCACCGACGTGGGCTTCCTGATCGCGGCCTGCACGGCCAAGGCCAAGGAGGTGCGGGACATTACATTGTAGCGCTAGGCTGACTGATCGTCATGGTGCTGCCGGCGGCGTGCCGGCGCCGCGGTGCGATTTCGGATCAGGACGCGCCTTCCGCCCGAACGGTTTGCCCGGCAATTCGCGGTCGTAGCCCAAGATAAAAAAACCGGATAACATTCTGCGCCTGGGCGACAGCAGGAGGAGTACCCCGTATGCGACACCGGATCACCTCGACGCTCTTCGCGATCACCGCACTTTTCGCCGCAAGCCTTCTCTCGAGGCCGGCCACGGCGATGCCGACGGTCAATCTCGCTGCCGCCGCAAGCGACGTATCTGTCACCGAGAATGTGGCATGGGTATGCGGCCCGTTTCGGTGCTGGTGGGCTCCGCGCCGGGTCGTGGTGGTGCGGCCAGCCCCCGTGGTGGTGGTACGGCGCCCGGTGGTGGTAGTCCCGCGTCCCTTCTATGGTTACGGGCCGGTCTATGGCTGGGGCTATGGGCCGTCCTATAGCTATCGCGTGGCCGGTCCCGGTTGGTGGGGCTACCGCCGTGCCTGGTATGGCCGCCGTCATTGGCGGCGTTGGTGAGCCGGCCGATCACTCCGGCTTCACGCCCGACTGCCGGATGATAGCGAGATATTTGTTGCCCTGCGCGCCCGGAAGATCGTTGAGCGCCGGGCCCGCGCCATTGTAGGGCACGTGGGTCATATTGGCTCGCGAGGGATTGGATCATAGCCGGTTCCGGCCTCGCAGTGCGCGGTCGATCAGCGCAATCAGCCGGCGCGGTCGCGCGCGAGCGCCGTGCAGTTGAACAGCGCCAGCGCGAGCGCCAGCACGCCCATAACGGCGATGATCACCGCCAACGGCAGCGCGCTGCGGCTAAGCGAATGCCCGACCAGGATCCCAAGCAAGGATCCGAGCACCTGCTGGACGAATCCGAGCGCCGAGGAGGCCGCCCCGGCGCGATCCGGAAAAGGCGTCAGCGCACCGGCGAGCGATTGCGGCAGAGCGAGCCCCAGGCCGGCGAGATAAATCACGATCGGCAAAGCGAGCGCGAACGGCGAGCGAAGCTCGAGCGCGGTGGTTATCACCATCGCCAGGCCGCCCGCCGCCAATGCGACGCCGCCCCACACGATGGTGCGCTCGATTCCGAGTCGGGTGACCCACCGGGCGGCGAACAGCGTCCCGGCGAGATAGCCAAGCGTGGTCGCGGCGAAGATCAGCCCGAAGGCGAGCGGCGAGAGGCCGTAGAGGTCTTGCAGTGCGAAGGACGAGCCTGAAATCCACGCGAACAGCCCGCCATAAGACGTCGCGACAATTCCCATGTAGATCAGGAAGCGGCGGTGGCGCATGAACGTGCCGTAAGCGCGGATCAGAGAGGGTATCGGCGCGTCGGGTCGCTTCGGAGGCTTTGTGGTTTCTGGCAGCAGTATCGTTATCATCGCGAGCGCGCCGGCGCCGATCGTCGCCATCAGGTAGAAATTCGCCTGCCAGCCGATGGTAGTCTGCATGACGGCGCCGAGACCCGGCGCGATCGCCGGCGCCAGCGCCATGATCGCTCCCATGCGCGAGAGCTCGCGGCCGGCGCGAGCGCCCGAATAGAGGTCGCGGACGATAGCGCGCGCCAGCACCGGAGCGCCGGCGACGCCGAGCGCCTGCACGCCGCGCAGCACGATCAGCGTCTCGATCGAGGTCGCAAGCGCGCAGCCCAGGCAGGTGGCGACATAGACCGCCAGCGTCGCGATCAATACCGGCCTGCGTCCGACATGATCCGAGAGCGGCCCGTAGAAGATCTGCCCGACCGCGAAGCAGATGAGGAAACCCGACAGCGTGAGCTGCACCTGCGGCACCGATGCGTCGAGCGCCTGTCCGATCGCTGGCAGCGACGGCAGATAGAGGTCGACCGAGATCGGCCCGGCTGCGGTCAGCAGCGCCAGCAGGGCGGTCAGCGCCAAGGTATTGGGACGTAGCATGGCATCGTGTTAGGCCATGCAGGCGGGAAAGCCTACTGTTGCAATGACGGATCAGCGCGCCGTTGCGTCAACCATGGCTGCCGGAATCATCCTGCACGCCGTAGCGGTGCAAATCGGCGCCATGCACGTCAAGCCAGGTTTTGGCTCGCTCGAAATCCGGATAGATGCGCTCGACCAGCCGCCAGAAGCGCGCCGAATGGTTGAGTTCGACGAGGTGCGTAACCTCGTGCGCGGCGAGATAGTCGAGCACATGGGGCGGCGCCAGGATGAGCCGCCAGGAGAACGATAGCACCCCGGTATTCGAGCACGATCCCCAGCGGCTGGATTGGTCGCGCACCGAGATGCGCTTGATTGTGACGCCGAGTTCCTTGGCATAGCGCCGGGCGGCCACATGCAGCTGGTGCTGCGCCTCGCGCCGCAGGAAATCGCCGATGCGGCGGTTGATATGCGGCGCCTCGCCGGCCACGTACAGGAGCCTGTTGCCGAGTTCGTCGGCTGCAGTCCACACTGTACCGCGCATGCCGCGCCGGTGAACGATGCGGTGCGCTTCGCCGCGCAGAGGCACCTCGCTGCCGTGCTCGAACGGCGCTGCCGTCGGCAGCCGCTTCAGCCGCGCGGCGATCCAGGCGCCGTGCTTTTGCGCGAAGTCGCGCGCCTCCTTGAGGTTGCCGCGCGGCGGCATGGTGAGCACGACCGCGCGCGAGGGAGCGTCGATGCGCAGCGTGTAACGGCGAGCCTGCCGGTGCCGGCGAATGCGCACGAGATAGATCGACCGCTCGAACAGGACCTGTATCGACGACGGCTCGCTCGGACGGCGATAAAGCAACGCGCGCAGCGCCATGAGACCAAATCCACCAGGTTGCCCGGCGGGATTCTGCCATAACGCAACGGGACCGCAGCAGGGGGGTCTAAAAATATAGCGCTTCCCCAAGATGTTGCGCATCAAGGCGCGTCGGAGATACCAGGTATCGTAGGCTGAAAAGTGTGAATTAAGATTCGAAATTTTAGAGGCGATCGGTGGATAAACCATATCTTATCCACCGGATAAGTCTGTGGACAGGTCGACTGAAAGTCAAATTTTATCAATAAGATGCGAACATCCGGCAATCCCGCTTGCCGCCGAATCACCGAAAAAGGCCGCCGCCATGCGGCTCTGCGCCATTTGGACGAAGATTGAGCCTACGGCCTACATCCGGCTGCCCGCCGGGCCGGGCGGCGTTTTCGGCGCCTCGCCGAGTGAAGCACCCCCCGGCGCCGCGGCGGCAGCGGTCGAATGCGATAAGCCGTTGATCTTCGCAGCTCCCGCAGGGGCGGCCGCGCGCTTGCTGGTGCGGGCAGCCTGATGGATGTTGGTCGACAGCACGAAATCGGCAATGCGCGGGACAATTTCGGAACGGAAGCGCGAGCCGTTGAACACCCCGTAATGGCCGACGCCGGGCTGCAGCCAGTGCACCTTGCGCGTGGACGCAATGTTGGCACAGAGCCCGTGCGCGGCTTCGGTCTGCCCAACGCCGGAAATGTCGTCGTGCTCGCCCTCGACGGTCATCAACGCGACGCGGCGAATTTTCGCCGGATCGACTTTGTGGTCGCGATGCATCATCCGGCCTCTCGGCAAGTCATGGCGGATGAACACGGTGTCGACGGTCTGCAGATAGAACTCGGCGGCAAGGTCCATCACTGCCAGATACTCATCATAGAACTCGCGGTGCTTTTGGGCCGAATCGCCGTCACCGCTGACGAGATGCTGGAAAAGATTGCGGTGCGCCTCGATGTGGCGGTCGAGGTTCATGCTCATGAACCCGTGCAGTTGCAGGAAGCCCGGGTAGACGTCGCGCAGGCAGCCCGGATTCGGGAACGGCACCTTGGTGATGACGTTGCGGCGGAACCAGTCGATGCCGCGCCGCTCGGCCACCTTGTTCACCACGGTTTGGTTGACCCGCGTGTCGATCGGGCCGCCCATCAGCACCATCGAACGAGGAACGTAAGGGTCGTCCTCCGCCTCCATGCGGGCTACCGCGGCGAGCACCGGTACCGACGGCTGGCATACCGCCAGTATGTGCACGTCGCCGCCCAGCGTGTGCAGCATCGAGATGACATAGTCGATGTAGTCATCAAGATCGAAGCGCCCCTGTGCCAGCGGCACCATGCGGGCGTCGATCCATTCGGTGATGTAGACATCGTGATTGGGCAGGAAGCCCTCGACGGTCCCGCGCAACAAGGTCGGATAGTGGCCCGACATCGGCGCGACGATGAGAAGGCGCGGCTGCGGACGGCGCGGCTGGTGCTCGAAGACGCGCTCGAAATGCAGGAGCCGGCACAACGGGCGTTCCCACACCGTCGAGATTTGGACCGGGACATGCTCGCCGTTGACCGCTGTCGAATTGATGTTCCATTCCGGTTTGCCGTAGCGGCGGGTCGAGCGTTCGAACATCTCGAGGCTCGCCGCCATGGTCTTGCCGAAAGACGTAAAGGACAGCGGATTGATCGGGTCCTTGAAGAACAGGCGGGCGGCTTCAGCGAAGGCCCGCGACGGATTGAGCGCCGCGTGGCTCATCTCGTAAAGCCAATAGGCCGGCGCCGCATACATCGGCCCGTGATCGCCGGCCACAGCAGGCGTGCCGCCAAACTCACCGATCGCCATGACCAAGCCTTCCAAGTTATTGCTGCATTGCAGCATAGTGTCGTCATTCCGTTACGGTTAGTCAACCTTAAGCCGCCTGATTTTCCGTGAATTTATGCGGTTCACGGGGACTTAATCGAACGCTGTTGCTCCCGAACATCCATGGTCGCGGCCGGGATTCACGGGGCCGGAGGCCTATCGCCGCCCTACTCGCCGGTTTGCAGCAGGGAACCGATGCGCCGCGCGCTCTTCAGGAGTTGCAAGAAGGCAATGACCGCCGCCGCGAAATAGAGCGCGTTGAGCGCGAAAGCGGTCACCATCAGGTCGGGGCGGAAGACATGGTCCATGACCAGCGCGCGCATGCCCTCGAACACGTAGGTCGGCGGCAGCGCCCAGGCGATCACCTGCAGCCAATCCGGCAGCACCTTCACCGGGTAATAGACGCAAGTCAGCGGCATCAGCACGAACATCAGCGTCCAGGCGAGGCTCTCGGCGCCCATGCCGTTGCGCAGGATCACGCCCGAGACTACGACGCCAACCGCCCAGCTGGTGAGGATGAGGTTCATGAAGAAGGCCGCAAGCGCAAATCCCAGGCTGTAGATATTGAAGTCGAAGAACGCGATGGCGAGGATGGTGACCGGAATCATGCCGACCGCAAGCCGGATCACGCTCATGATCATCAGCGCGCAGACTAATTCGATCGGCCGCAACGGGCTGATCATCAGGTTCGAGAGATTGCGCGACCACATTTCTTCGAGGAACGACACCGAGAAACCGAGCTGGCCGCGGAACAGGATGTCCCACAGCAAGACGGCGCTGATGAACATGCCCCCGGCGCGCGCGAAGAAACCGGCATTCTGCGTGATGTAGAGTTGCAGGAAGCCCCAGACGAAGAGTTGCACGGCCGGCCAGTAGATCAGCTCGGCCAGCCGCGTCCACGACGAGCGCAAGAGATAGAGATAGCGCAGCACCATCGCGCCGATGCGGCCGGGATCCAGCGCAAATGCCGAGGCCGTGCGGCTGCTCATTGTGCGGCCTCGCGCGCGGCTTCGCCGCGACCGCGCGCAACGTCGAGGAAGACCTCCTCAAGGGTTTCGCGACCGTAGCGTCTGAGTAGCCGTTCGGGCGTATCGTCGTCCTCGATACGTCCGCGCTTCATGATAATGACGCGCTCGCACAGCCGCTCGACCTCGGCCATGTTGTGCGAGGCGAGCAGGATCGTTGCGTTGCGCCGCTTGCGGAAATCCTCGATCCGGCTGCGCACCCAATCGGCCGTATCGGGGTCGAGCGAGGCAGTGGGTTCGTCGAGCAGCAGAACGTCGGGCGCATTGATCAGCGCCTTGGCAAGCGCGACCCGCGTCTTCTGCCCCGAAGAGAGCTTGCCGACGGGCCGGTCGATGAATTCCGTAAGGTCGAGCGCGAAGGCAATGTCGGCGATGCGGTCGGAGAGGTCCTCCACGTGATAGAGTCGGCCGAACACGGTCAGGTTCTGCCGCACGGTGAGCCGATGCGGCATGTCGACATACGGGCTCTCGAAATTCATCCGATGCAGCACTTGGTAGCGCTGGTGCGGCATCTCGGCGCCAAGCACCCGCACGCTGCCTGAGGTCGGCGTCACAAGCCCCAGGATCATCGCGATGGTCGTGGTCTTGCCGGCACCGTTGCCGCCCAGCAGCCCGGTGACCGAGCCGGTCGGCAGCGCAAACGAAATGCCGTCGACCGCCCGGGTGGATCGGTAGACTTTGACCAGTTCATCGACAGCGACGGCGGGATCGAACGGCACGATAGGAGGGCTCGATGGTCGGATTCCAGCGCTCATGTGACGCGCGGCGCGGCGGCGCGCAAGCCCTTGTAGCGGTTGAGCCCGCGCGCCGAAGCGCTACATTCGCCCCATGACCGATCAGGCCGCTGCCGATACCCGCCGGACCGAGCGCAGAGTGCGGCTCGATACGCTCGTGCGGCTGCGGTGGCTGGCAGTCGTCGGGCAAACGACCGCCGTGCTCGTGGTCTATATCGGGCTCGACTACGAGATGCCGTTCTGGGCGTGTCTGGCGGTCATTGCGCTCGCAGCCTGGCTCAATATTGCGCTGCGGGTGCGATTTCCGATGACGCAGCGGCTCGAACCCGATCGTGCCGCCTGGCTGCTTGCCTTCGACATCGCCGAGTTGGCCGTCCTGTTGTTTTTCACCGGCGGCTTGCAGAACCCGTTCTCGCTGCTGCTGACCGGGCCGGTGCTGTTGTCGGCCACCGGCCTGCCGCCGCGCATGACATTGATGCTCGGCGGCTTCGCCATGGCCTGCGCGACGGCGCTGATCTTCGTTTACTACCCGCTGCCGTGGGAGAACGAGCCGCTCGAGCTGCCGACCAACTACGTGATGGGAATTTGGCTGTCGCTGCTGCTTGCCATCAGCTTCATCGGGCTGCACGCTTGGCAGATCACCGAGGAAGCGCGCCAGCTCGCCGATGCACTGGCGGCGACTGAGCTCGTGCTCGAACGCGAACAGCACCTCTCGCAGATCGACGGCCTTGCGGCGGCCGCCGCCCATGAACTGGGTACGCCGCTCTCCACCATTACGGTCATCGCCAAGGAGCTCGAGCGCGCGATCAAGCCCGGCTCCGAGCATGTCGACGACGTGCGGCTGCTCAACGAGCAGGCACAGCGCTGCCGCGGCATCCTGAGCAAGCTCACCGAACTGTCCGCATCCGGCGCGCCGTTCGACCGCATGAAGCTGTCGCTGTTGATCGAGGAGGTGGTCGCCCCGCACCGCAATTTCGGCGTGGCGATCAATGTCGCGCTCTCGCCCGGCGACGCCGTCGAGCCGGTCGGCGGCCGCAATCCGGCCGTGCTCTACGGTCTCGGCAACCTATTGGAAAATGCCGTCGACTTCGCGCGCGCGCAAGTCGACGTGGCGGCCTCCTGGAGCGGGGAGGACATCTCGGTGACGATCTCCGATGACGGGCCGGGATTCGCACCGGAAATCATGGATCGAATCGGCGAACCTTACGTCACCAGCCGCCGCACCGGCCAGGTCCTCAACGGGGCAACGGCAGCCAGCCGCGAGCGCGACGGACTGGGTCTCGGATTCTTCATCGCCAAGACATTGCTGGAACGGTCGGGCGCGACCGTCGATTTCAAAAACCGGGCCTTTCCCGAACGCGGTGCCATGGTCCGCGTGCACTGGGCGCGCGCGGAATTCGAGCAGAACATTGAATTTGCCACATGAAGAAATCGTAACCTGTCGCGATTGTAATGGCTGGTCTTAACGTCCACGGCGGTTTTCGCTTGTGGTCGGCAACCGCGGTTTCTAGAATGCGCGGCGAAGAACAATGGAGCGATACCGTTGTTCTCGCCCGTGTCGATCCAATTCAGACCAACTCATCTATGTGGCGGCGGGCGGCGTTGGAGGCGTGAATGGCCATGGCCGAATGCGTGACGGCGGCGATTGCAGGCGATCGTTCGCTGCTCATCGTCGAGGATGACAAGTCGTTCCTGCAGCGGCTTGCCCGCGCGATGGAAGCCCGCGGCTTTTCCGTAACCACCGCCGAGTCGGTGGCGGACGGACTGACCCGTCTGGAGGCGAACGTGCCGGCCTTCGCGGTGGTCGATATGCGGCTCGAAGACGGCAACGGACTCGACGTAATATCGGCGATCAAGAAGCGCCGC
>WBZR01005265.1_pt1 | contig 10025 bp, 8 predicted proteins | sample 5204231 | NCBI WGS metagenome assembly WBZR01 (sample SAMN12412403, study PRJNA552823) | activated sludge metagenome | isolation source: activated sludge from anammox sidestream of wastewater treatment plant... | place: USA: Virginia | collected 2017-08 | reverse complement strand
CCCGGCAAGGTAGTTGTCGATCAGGCAGGTGATCTGAAAGTTCAGTGCGCCTGGGTCGTCAGCGAAGATGTCTGAGTCGGGACGTAGTGCAGCACGATCGGCTTTCTCGATATACGGCATGTTCCTACCTTTCAGGTCCGAGCAAGGCGTCGATTACGCCCTGCTTCTCTACGAGCATCCGCGCCACCGTCTCATCAACGGTGTCGCGAGCGAAGATGTGGTACGCGACCACCTGATCTGCCTGCTGCCCCGAGCGCCTAATACGTGCAATGGCCTGCTCGTTGCGTGCTGGGGTCCAGTCCCGATCCACGAGCACCACATGACGCGCCACCTGGAGTCCGTCCACGCCCTCGCCCACTGTGGCGAGCGTGCCGACGAGTACGGTCTCCTCGCCAGCGCGGAACCTGCGGAGCATCGACTCGCGCTCCTCTGCACTCGTGTCGCCTGTGTATGCGGGTGCGCCTACCAGCTCGGCGATGCGTCGAGCAGTCTCCTTGTACGCCGTGAGCACAACTACCTGCTCTGGGGCGAGGTCGTCCACCAGCTCAACCGCTGCCTTCACCTTCGTGCCGGGGGTGTTTTCTTCCCACAGGCCGCCCCAATCAGAGGCGAGCTGCCGAAGTCTGGTGAGCTTGCTCACCTCGTTCGGAGCGATGACTACGCTTCCCTCCTGCTGAGTCCAGTAGTGCGCCTCCAATTGGCGATAGAGCTTGCGCTCCGCAGCACTCAGGTACACCGGGAGCATGACGTGCTCGACATCAGGCATGTCGGGCAGAAGCTGCTCGATCGGTCGCTGGATCAGTACGTCAGCAAGCTGCGCACGCAGTGCATCAGCAGCACCCGGCTTCATGCCGTTGACCAGCGTAACCGGGGGACGCCCGTAGAACGACGCTACCTCGATGTCACAGAACTCCTCGGCCCAGCGCCAGAAGCTGGGATACTTCTTGGGCTGGAGCAGGTGTAGCAACGACCACAGTTCCTCGGCGGAGTTGAGGATCGGGGTACCAGTCACGAGTAACACTTCGTCAGTGCGGCGTGCGACTTTAGCTGCCGCCTTGAACGTCTGCGACTTGCGGTTCTTCAGCCGGTGTGCTTCGTCAGCAACGAAGGCATCGAACCGCAGCGGCGTAAGCCGCCCTACATCTGCCCGCAACGTCTCGTAGTTGAGGATCAGTACCTTGCGCTCGTCGTAGTCTCGAAAAGCTGCACGCGTCTCTGCCCGGTAGCCGGGGGTGCCGTTGCCCACGAATACCCGGTACTCGGGCGCCCATCGCTCCAGCTCGTCGCTCCAGTGCTCCAGCACGGGGAGCGGCGCCACGATCAGCACAGAGGTAGCGCAGTCGTTCTCAGCTAGCCACCGACAAGTTGTCGGCGTCTTGCCGGTACCGGGGGCATCAGCGTAGATGGCCCGACCGCCAGTGTGGTCTATGAAGAAGTCAATCGCTTCGCTCTGGTAGGGGCGCAGCTTCACCGGGGCCTCCGGACGAGTGGGGACCACGCAATAGTGACGGAGTATGCCTAGCTTGTCAAGCCTCTGTTTCAGTGCGCGTGGTGGGCGTCACCCGTGCCCGCACGACCAGGGCCATCAGCGTGCCGGTGACAGCGAGAATGGCGGCGGTCTGCTCGGCGGTGAGATGCACGCCGAAAGCGACGATGAGGCCAAGGATTGCCTGCACGAGTGCGGCTACGAGAACTGGGTTGTCACGGATGCGGGCGATCATGCGTCCAGCATGGCACTGCTCACAGCGCTCGGCGCTGGCCCTCTAGGCGGGTGATACGGTCAGCGTGGTCGGCGACGGTGACGTGTAGTGCTGCCACCGTGTCGTGGAGGTCGTTGACGTTTGCTGAGATCAGCTCAAGGTACTCGCCGGGGCGGAGCCCGTGATTCGTGGCGATGTCAGCGCGCATAGCTCGGGCCTCGTTGCGGGCAGCACGCGCGTCCCGCCAGACAAGCGTGGCCGGGACGATCCCGATAACGGCGGCAATGATCGTGCCAGTGAGGATTAGCAAGCCGTCTGTCATAACTAGTTCTAGTCTAGGCGATTGAACTAGTCTGCTTGCGATGTGCGATCTTCTGCGCCAGGGAAAGCTTGCCAAGCCGCGGCTTGAACGACGCACGCTGCGTCGGCAGCGCATTGGACCGCGGCTTCGGCGCACGCGCCTTCTTCGCCTTCGTGCCACGCGCCTTGTTTGACACCTGCTTGCGTGCCTTGCCGAGCCGCTCCTGCGCCTTGGACAGTTGCTCCGGCGACACATACCCAGCGCCCAGGAAGTTGATGCCTCCCTGTGCAGCGCCCTGTCCAGGCGCTCCAGTGATCGGAACCCCGGCGTTCTGCGCCAGACGAGCGATCGGCAGGTTGCCCAACGTCTCGGCGATGGTGGCGCCCATCGGAACGTCGGCCACCGCTCGGCCGAAGTCGTCCACGGTGTAGCCCTTCGGGTAGCCGGACGCCGGGGCGTGGAACCCCTGACGGAGAGCTGCCTGCACGAACGGGTTGATGGACGACACCGCTCCCTCCGGCGACAGCAATGAGCCGGAGTCTGCGAACGGGTTGAGCCCGCGGGTGTTGATGTTGATTCCCCCAGGCAGCGTGATAACTCCCTCGTAGGCGCGGGGCAGTCCGCCTGGGAACCGCTCGCGCTGTGCTGCCTTGTCCGCCTCGGCAAGCATGTTGAGGATGGCGACCACCTTGGGGTTGTCCACGAACTCCTTGGCAACGACCTTGAGGATTCCCTTCTGCCAGGCGTAGAACGGAATGAACGAGCGCACCACCCCTTGCTCCAGCGGCGACAAGTCCGTGAAGTCCACGAGCGCCTGCTGGGCGTGGAGCAGCGCCTGCTCCTTGGTCGCACCCTTGCGCAACTCCTTGAAGTAGACGCCTGCGCGTGCCATCTCGTCCACTACCTCGTTCATGCGCCCGATGCGGTGGATGGCGTAGTTCTTGGCGGCCTTCAGGCCGCCCTCCTTGGCCGACTGCTTGAGCCCAGCGATGCCGGGGGCATTGGGTACCAGCGTGCCCTCTCTGGTCACGTCGGCCATCGTGGAGTGCCCAGCAATCGCAGCAACGTCCGCGCCCTCACCCGTGAACCGCATCGGCTTGCCGAGCGCGTCCAGCACCGCCGGGTTCTTCTTGAACGCCCGCGCCGCCTTGAGGAAGTCTTGTGGGCGGGCGCCCTCCTTCAGCGTAGCGATCATCATGTTGCCAGCGAAGTTGTTGACCAGCCACTTGGGGCTCAGCATGAGCGCGAACAGGCGCCACGGCGACGTGACCTTGTTCAGCGTCCTGAGCCAGTCGCTGTCGATGCGGTTCATGTTCGCCTTGAGGTACCGCACTACCGAGTTGGGCACCATCATCTCGGCGCCCGCGTAGGTCGTCGCCTCATTGGAGGCATGCGTCGGGAAGAAGCTGCGGCGTACGTCGGCCCAGGGCTGGTATCCATCCGGCACCACCGCCTTACCGTCTGCGTCGCGCAACACGGGGCGAGCGTGCGCCTGCTCCAAGTAGTCCACCAGGCTGTTCTCGATGGCCTCCTTGCGGACGCGCACCATGTGCGCGGTAATGAGGTCGATACCACGCGCCTCGGCATTGAGGTTGGCGAGCTTGCCTGTACGTGCAGCACGCGCCCCGCTCGTCACCTCGTGCCCCATGTCGGAGAAGTCGAGCGTGCGATACAGCAGCTTGTCCACTTGGCCCCGTGTCATGGATGGGATGTAGCTCGGATCGACGCCTTGCTCCTTCATGTAGCGAATGAACTCGACGGCATTGGTGGTCCAGTCGGCGCCGCCAAGCGCTTCCACCATGTCGGGATCGGATGCGATCTTCTCCATGTCGCGCCACAGCGGCTGCCACCTGGGGGGAATGTTGACATGCGCCGGGTTCGCCATCATCTCGCCGAGCTGCTGCTCCTTGCTGCTGATCTTCCCCTCAAGTGCATTGACGGTACGCTGAACATCCCCGCCCTCATCAAAGGCGGCGCGCAAGTCAGCGACTGCCTGCTCCGACTGCTTCTTCACCCGGATGGCGTCGATGAGGTTCCTGTTCGCCTGGCCCGCCGCCTCCCTTGCGCGGCCCCCCTTGACGCCGCGCCGGTAAACCTCGCCCTTGCCCATGATCTCCTGACTTGCCAGGTTGCGCTGTGTGCGCTGTCCAGGGGTCAGCCCCTCTTCGAGCTGCCTGCCCTGCAGCTCGCGTTGCACGTCCTCTACGCTGACGGCAGGGATAGTTCCGGTTGCCTGGTCGCCGAGCTGACGCGACTGATCGAAGCTGGCGAGCGCAGACTCCCTAGCCGCACGAGCAGCATCAACCGATGTAGCAGCCGCCTTCAGGCGGCGCTCTGCGACAGCAATGTCGCGCTCCATCTTGGTGCGCTCCTTCGGGAGTGCAGTCTCCTTCAGCTTGTCGCGCTGTGCGCGCAGTTTCTTCAGGTCACGCGCTGCACTCTGCGCCGCCTTGGATAGCTGTACCTCGTCGCTCCCGATGTTCTCCAGTCCCTTGTTCCCAAGACGCGACGACAGTTGAATCTCCTCGCCACGCTTGATCGTCTCCTTTGCAGACGCAACCGCGTTATCGAGTGCTTGTCGTAGCGCCGGGTCGCTTTGCAACATCTCTTCTGGAATCGTCGGGCCGATGTCGAGCTTCTGTGTCAAGCCCGTCTGTCCACTGACGACTGACTCCAGCGAGTTATCGCCGATGCGTCCTTCAGCACGCGCCAAGATGGTGTTGCCTGCCATCTCGTCTGCCGCTGCGCGATCGAGCTTTCCGCCGCTTTTCTCTTCCAAGTAGTTGGCGATGTTCTGCCGTAGTTGCGTATCAGCCGAGCGCATTTCCTCGTGCTGCGCAGCGTTCATCTCCAGCTTCTTGTCCTGCCCAAGACGTTGCGTCTGGCGCCTCTGAATGAATCCCTCCATGCCGGACAGTACGTCCTGCACCGACTGCGGCAGGCGCTCAACGGTCGTTGTCGCCCACTGCGGAATCGGCGCCTGGTTCTGAGTAGCCATCCTCATTCCGCGCTCAGTAAGCGTACCGGCGTCGGGCACTGTACCGGCAGCGGTACCGACGCCGGGCACGCTCTCGCCCGCTACCGAAGTGAGCGCAGCCTCGTTGCTGGCCCTGGTGAGCGGCCGAAGGCCCTCTTGGAACAAAGCATTGTACGGATGCTCGACACGGTGCAGGGTGTTGAGGAGGCGCATACGTGCCTGTAGCTGCTCAGCAGGTATCGCCGCCTTCATCTCCTCAAGCGGCCTCGGTAGTTTCGCTTCGAGCTTCGTTGCACGAGCAGCACTCTCAAGTCCTGCGCCTGCGCGTTCAGCAGCAGCGGCTGCATCTGCCACCTGCCCCAGCTCGCCTACCTTCGCTAGCTTTGCAGCGGCGCCACCAGCAAGTGCTACGTTGCCGATGTCCTCGATCAAGGACGGCACAAGCCCTGGCTGCCCGTGCCCGTACGAGCGTTCCCATATGTCCTTGGGTCGGTGCTCCTTGCCGAAGATGTCGGCTATCGCAGCCTTGTACGGCGTCGAGAGGTTGATCTCGGTGCCGGGGACACCAAGGGCGCGAAGTGGGGTAGCGGCGGTGTTAGCGAACGACTGAAGTATCCCGCTCCCAGCGGCGCCCCAAGTGTCGCCGTAGTGCGTGAAGTCGCCTCCGCCCGTAGCAAGGTTGTAGATACCTCCGGGGATATGGATGAGCGACTCAAGCGCCTTGTCGAGCCCGATGTTGGGTACGAAGTGCGCAAGATCAGAGAGGAATCCGCCGTCTTGCTGCTTCTTCTTCGGCGCCTGAGCGCGCACAATAGGAAGTGCAGACGCGTAGGTAGGCGGTGTGAACGCCATTGGTTACCCTCCAGCGGAGGGCTGTGCCGCCTGTGCTGCTGCCATCTGGTACAGGATGTACGAGCGAGCAACAGGATCGTTGGCGTACTGCTGAAGCAGGTAATTCCAGTCCTTCTTGTGCCCGCTGGTGTAGCTAGGCTTGAGGTTCTTGCCCTGAGCTGTGTCGATGTAGGCGTTGACGTAGTTGAGCGGGTTCCAGTCGCTGCCGTTCTTGGCGTTGGCGTCCAGGTTGGCGAGGTACGTGTTCCACGTCGAGCTGCCTACGTCTGGCTCAGAAGTGCCGTTGTAGTAGCGGTTCTGAATGTCGTTGAACGTGTTGCCGTACTGCTGAAGCGCACGCTGCCCGAGCGTGTTGCCCGGCTGGACTGCCCAGGCATACCAATTCGGATCGCCCTTCGCCGGTTCCGACGTAGCGAACTGCTGTTGCTGCTGGTCGGCAGCTTGCTTCGCTGCCGCCTGCTGCTGATACTCGTTCTGAGCGAACCCAAGCAGCGCCTGTCGGTCCTGTGCATCGAGCGCGGCGAGCTGGTTAGAAGCATTCTGTTGTGCTTCAGCGCGCTTAGCTGCGATGTACGCCGGTACGACTAGCGCAAGGTCACTTGCACCAGCCTGGCGCGATGCAGCCGCCTGGTCGAGCCCAGCCTGAATCGGGGCCATGTCGGCGCCAGGGTTGGCGAACTGTGCGAGCCCGCTGTTGCGTTGCGCCTGTGCAACGGTGTCGGCACCCTGCTGCAAGTTCGCACGCGCACCACTGTAGATGTCGTTGTACCGACCGGGGAGAGCGCCGACCATGCTGGACAACGTGCCCCCGTTACGAGCAATGTCGGCAAGTGCAACACCGAGCTGGTCCTGAATCGTCTTGCGCGAAGCGGCGAGGCTCGCCCGGTACTGGTCCATGTATGACGGAGGCGCTGGGGCAGTTACTTCGGGTGCTGGCGCTGCCTGTTGCTGTGCAGTAGCAAACTTCTGAAGATCAGGGGCAGCGAAATCCGTGCGGCCGTCGTTCTGTTGCTCGGAGTATATTTTGCGCGCTTGCTCGTCTCCGTACATCTTCTGAAGATCGGCAAACGGCACAGCATCCTGCCTACCTACATTAGCGGCAGTAGGTTGCATAAGCGTGGCGAGGCCGCTGCTTGTGCCCTTTCCAATACGCGCCATTAGAACAACACCCCGAATCCGGCGAGCGACCGCTTGCGTGCGAGGTCTGCAAGCATCTGTGAACTCTGGTACCCAATGTCTCCGTACGCCTCATTAGCGGCAGTGCCGAGCCTGGCACTACGCCGGTTGGCGCCGCCCGAGTAGTACGTGCCCTTCGTAGCCTCGCTGTCCACGAGGTCGGGCAGATCGTATTGCAAGTAGTTGCGGAGCAGTCGTTGCTGCAGAAGGCCGCGGTTGTAGAGGACATCGCTCTCCTGCGAGCCGATGTCGTTCGAGAGGTAATTGAGGAGGCCCTGGTCGGCGGTGCTAGCCATCAGAACCACCTGTCGTCTACGCCGTGGAAGCGGTCGGCACGCGGCCCGAGGTAAGCAGCCTTCATGTCAGCAAGGATACGCTCGTAACGGGCTTCGTAGACCTGCGCTTGTGTGGGGTTGGCGTCGTCCTGGTAGGCCAGCATGAGGGCGCCGTCGATCAGCGCCTCCTGAAACTGCGGCGGAATCGCTGGCTCGTCGCTAGAGGACGAGAGGTCCGTCGGGTTCTTGATGTAGTCCACCTTGAGCGTGGTCGCCGCCTCTGGCAGTGGGTACACCTCGATCGTGTCCCCGCTCAGGTGGTAGTGGATCGGCACGCCGGTCTCATCGTCGCCTGGGTAGTAGTCGCGGTACTGTGAGCGCCCGGCGATCGGCGTCATCAAGAGCTGGTTCGTGGAGTTGTAGACCGCCGTGAGGGCGTAGATGTCGGTCGGGAGCGTGCCCGTGCGGCTGCCAGCGGTGACCGAGACTGTGACACTGCGCTGCTCCAGCCAGGGCCAGATAGGGCTGGCCGCTGACACCAGGCGAATGGCGCTGTTGAGGTACATGGTCCAGTTGGATGCCGAGACGATGTTGTTGTTCGGATCGCGGAACCGGGTGCCGCAGATGCTCTGGAGAGTAGCAAGGTCCACGCTCCATTCTCCCATTCGGGCCTAGCTACTCAGGTGGCCCCGCCCTACCCCGATACGTACGCACTCGACCACGGGCGCCTCATAGCTGTCTGAGCCGGAATTCGGCACCACCTTGACGTCGAGTACCTCAGCCAGCTCGCGGAACAGGAAGCTCACCATCTGACTGGTGGCGCTGAGGCTGCTCACAGTGACGGTTGTGCCGTTCACGGTAACGGCACAAGAGGCGCCGGAGTGCTGCGGGCGCAGGTACACCTGCACCTCGCGAATCTCGATCTGTCGTCCATCGGGGGATCGCAACGGCGCTGACTTCCAGGTGTAGGTGCGCACCCGAGAGGAGTCATCGAACGGTACGATGTCGCGCATACCGAAGCTCACAGCGTCGGCAGTGCAGCCCATGACGGTGCGAGCATACGGATCAACTGCCTTGTACGACCCGGCCATGTCGGTCTGCTTGAACCATGACTTGGTGGTGAAGTCGTACACGTATCCGCTGGGGCAGAACAAGAAGTCGTTGAGGAACACCATGTCCCCAGGGCTGACCACCGAACCAACGAAGCCGGAGAACGTAGTGGCGTCGATCTGGTTACCGGAGAGTGGCGTGAAGCTTCTCCCGTCAGTAAGGAACACGCCTGACTGCGGGTCGATGAATGCAACTCCGTACGGTGTCTGGCACGGGTCTTGGATCGTGTAGGTAGGGCTGCGACCAGCGCCCATCTGCCGCACAGTGGGGTTGTTGATGCCGCCCTGTATCAGCGCCCACGGAGCGCCGCCGCGTCCGACGAGCAAGTCGGAAGGCGGGGACGGAGAGAGCAGCGTAAGGTCAGTACCGTACTGGCTGGGGAGCACGTCAAGGTAGTTCGCTGCCGAGAACGTGAAGCTACCAACGTCGGTCCACCAGAGGCGCTCGCCGTTGGTGCTCCCGCTCTGCCCCACGAGCACCCGCTCCTGAAACACGCACATGGGGCCGACGCGTGCCGTGGCGTCCATCGCTGTCGCTACCTGCGTCGAGCTGAGGTCCGCGTACGGCATGTAGTAGATGTTGGCGTCACTGCCGACGTATCGCAGAACCATGACCATATGATCGAAGATGCCAGCTCGGAACGGGGCGAAGCTCGCCTTGGCCGGTGAGTTGTTGTCGCTGGTGGCATAGGCGAACTCAGACCCACCACTCTTGTTGATGCGGGTCCACGTCGTTTCGGAGTTGGTACCGTCCATACGGTACAGGCGAGGACGCGCCTTCGAGCTAGACGCCGCAGCGGAGTCGTACAGGTACGTCGCGAGGTATCGGTCTTCCAGGTTGGTCGGAGCGCCGGAGCGTGCAGCAATGCCACCACGTAGCGCCATACCGATCGGGCGCTCTTTACTCGCAGACGAGATGCCGGCCGTGGACAACGACGTCGCCTTGAACCAGGCGCGGAGCCCGCCCCCCGGCTGCGGATAACAGTTGTCCATCTGCTGCGCTGCTGACACAGGGAGCAGCCAGTCGCCCTTGGTCCAGAGCCCTGGGGCGAAGTCACGAATCTCGGTGAACTTCAGGTGACTGTTACTCGGCATCTCGGAACCCCTGCACCTGACCAAACGTCACGCCTGGGCCGTCCTCGTTGCGCTTCGCTTCTGCCAGGTGCTGCATCGCTTCGCCGAGATTGTCCTGCAACTTGGTCGTCTGGGCGTCGTCCAGCTTGGCGTTGTGCTTGTCGATCTCGTCCAGTGTGTCGGTACGATTGGGGGCGTCGATACGCATGGGAGCAATGTCCATGAGGATGCGATCAAACTCTTCTAGTCGCCAGGTTCCGATTCGCTGCTCGGTTCCGTCCTCACAGTGGCGGTACACCTCATAGCGGCGCGCCATGATCTCGCCCTTTTGGCACCAGCGCCGAAGCATCGGCGAGTAGTGGTAGCGAGGCGATTGGAGCACGCCCATGCGCAGCTCAAGGTTCGGGTCGCCAGCCCACAGCACACCATCGCCAAACTTGAGCTGATGATCCAGCTTTGTAGCGTCTGCGTGCATGTACCCCGCTTCGGGGTGCGTCTCGTACAGTCCCACAGCAAACATCCTCCCATGCAGAAGGGCGGGGCCAGCGTGCCCCGCCCTAC
>WBZR01002837.1_pt2 | contig 10026 bp, 8 predicted proteins | sample 5204231 | NCBI WGS metagenome assembly WBZR01 (sample SAMN12412403, study PRJNA552823) | activated sludge metagenome | isolation source: activated sludge from anammox sidestream of wastewater treatment plant... | place: USA: Virginia | collected 2017-08 | reverse complement strand
CTCTTCGTCGACATCGAGACCGTGCCGGCCGTTCCCTCCTTCGGCGAGCTGGACCCGCACATGGCCAAGCTCTTCGGCGACAAGACCCGCTTTGAGCAGGAGCGCAGCGGCAAGGGCGTGGAGGAGGTCTACGATGAGCGCGGCGGCATCTTCGCCGAGTTCGGCAAGATCGTCTGCATCGGCGTGGGCGCATTGAAGAAGGAGGGCAACGGCCACGCGCTGCGCGTCACCTCCTTCCACGGCGATGACGAACGCGACATCCTGGTCCGCTTCACCGAGCTGCTCAACAAGAGCTACAGCACCGACGACCACTGGCTGTGCGGCCACAACGGCAAGGAGTTCGATTTCCCATGGATCGCGCGGCGCTGCGTGGTGCACGGCATCAAGCTGCCGAAGCTGCTCGATGTGGGCGGCCTGAAGCCCTGGCAGGTGGGCTTCCTGGACACCATGCAAATGTGGAGCTTCGGCGACCGCAAGAACTTCACCTCGCTCGCGCTGCTCACGCACCTGCTCGGCATCCCCACGCCCAAGGACGACATCAGCGGCGCCGATGTGGCACGGGTGTACTACGAGGAAAAGGACGTGGAGCGCATCGCCGCCTATTGCCGGAAGGACGTGGTGGCCACGGCCCAGCTCTACCTGCGGCTGACGGGAAGGGAAATGGTGCGGCCAGGGAACGTGGTCCCGGTATAAGAACAGTTGTGGCCACGGGAAATATGCCTGCTGCTTCTCCCATGGAAGTACCTATGACCTGGAATCCGGGCCGCCATTTCGTTGAATGGATGCTCTTCCTGTTGGTGTTCGTGATATCGTTCCACGACGCCTGGGTCATCGGCGGCGGCAATACCTACGACTTTTTCTGGTGCTCCTGGGACGGGCTGGGCTACTACCAATGGCTGCCGGCCGCCTGCATCGATCGGAACCTCGACTGGATGATATGGACCTATCCGGTGGCGGAGGGCAGGGCCATCAGCTTGTTCACCTTGGGGGTGGCCTGCTTGCAACTTCCGTTTTTCCTGGCAGCCCATGGTCTTGCCCTGTTTTTCGGCTATCCGGCCATGGGGTTCGACCCCCCTTACGCGGTTGCCATGATGGCTGCAACAGCAACCTATGCGGGCATGGGCGTGGTGCTTGCCTACCGACTGGCGGCGCGTTTTGCCGACCGGACCAGTGCACTATTGGCCGTGCTGGCCATTTATGGGGGCAGCAATTTGTTCTTCTATGCGGTGCACCAACCATTGATGTCGCACGTGTACTCCTTTTTCCTGGTCACCTTGTTCTGTTGGACGGCCCTGCGGGTGATCGATGGACCGAAAGGGGCGGATGTCGTGTTGTTCCTGGTGTCCGGGGCGCTGCTGGTGCTGGTCCGGCAGGTCAATGTCTTCGTGTTTGCCTTCCCGTTCTGGATGGCGTGGACCTCTCCGGGAGGGCTTTGTGGTGCCTGTGGGAACCTGGTCCGCAGGCGTGGCCCATTGATCCTGGGCATCCTGCTCGCCTCACTGCCCTGGATACTCCAGTCCATGTATTGGCACCATATCACCGGCCATTGGTACGCCAATGGCTACGCTTACAAGCAAGAGTTCTTCGAGTTTGGCAAGATGGTACCTGGCATGGTGCTGTTCAGCCCGCGGAACGGCTGGTTCGTGTACAGCCCGATCTTCCTGCCGATGATGGCCATCCTGTTGGTGCATGCATGGCGGAACACGGCAACGGCCAGGCCGGTCTTGTTGATTTTCCTGCTGACGGTGCTGCTGTACAGCGCGTGGTGGTGCTGGTGGCTTGGGGGAGCGTATGGCTACCGGGGGTTGGTGGACCTGTATGGCTTGTTTGCGATTCCCATGGCTTGGCTCTTCCGTTCCGTGGTCCGCCGCACTTGGGCCGTCCGTGTGGTTGCCGCGCTCTGTCTGTGGGCGCTTGTCAGCCTGAACTTCGGGATGATGCGGCACTACGAATTCTATTTGTACAGTGAGTACGGCCATTGGCCGGAGATCTTGGCGATCGTTGGTAAGATCGCAGCGGGCAATTGATCTGGATTGAATGGGGCTGAACAGGATGACCGAACGCATTTCGTGGTGGCGGTCCGGGTTGGGCCTGTTGGTGGCGATCCTGCTCTTCGCCGCTGGTATTTGGTCGGTACCGTTGGCCATCTTCGGTCCCGACCGTGCCCTGATCCCTGGCGACCTGGGCGATGCGCGGTTCAACAATTACATCCTGGAGCACGGCTACCGGTGGATGACCGGCCAGGAGAGGTCCTTCTGGGATGCGCCCTTCATGTTTCCGTGGCAGAACACGGTGGTCTTGTCGGACAGCCACTTGGGCACCATGCCCTTCTATTCGACCTTGCGCGGCATGGGCTTTTCCCGCGAAGGGGCGTTCCAGGGTTGGCTCCTGCTGATGTTCGCGCTCAACTATTGGATGTGCCTGCTGGCCATGCGTAAATGGGCGGGCCATTGGGCATTGGCGGCTTGTGCGGCGTTCATCTTCGCCTTCGGCATCTTCAACATCGGGCAGATCAACAACCTGCAGATGATGCCGCGGTTCATGGCCCCGCTGGCCTTCCTGTTCCTCTGGAGGCACCTCTCCACCGGTGCGTTGAAATACGTGTTGCTCACCACGCTTGCCGTGGTCTACCAATTCTACTGCGGTGTTTACCTGGGCCTTATGTTGGTGTATGGCTTGTTCTTCCTGGCCGTGGCGCATGCTGTGGCCTTTCGCGGGCCGTCCTTCCTCCACCGGTTCAGGCAATGGCGGTACAGCGTTGCATGGCTGGTCGCCCTGGCGGGCGGCCTGTTGCTTTTGGCCCCAATGATGCTGCATTACCTGGAGCTGCCCAAGGATGTGGGGGATCGCACGTTCGCCTCCATCCTGCCTTCCCTTCCGCGGCCTTCATCCTATTTCTTCACGCATCCGGCGGCCATGTCGTGGCGGTCCCTTTCGTATCACGGGGTGGATGCCATCCCGGAATGGTGGCGCCACTTTCACTTCATAGGCATCCTGCCTTGGCTGGCCGTGCTGGCTGCGCCGTTCGTGTTGTTGTCCAAACGGGTCGCGGCCCGGCACCGGCGCATGGTCGCGGCCGCTGGGGCCGGATTGGTCCTCAGCATCCTGTTCACCTTGCATGCCGGGGATTTCACGCTGTACCGCCTCTTCTTCGCCCTTCCTGGCTTTTCAGCGGTCCGGGCGGTGGACGGGTTCATCAATGTGGAAGTGCTTTTCTTCCTGGTCCTGTTCGTATTGGTGCTGCGCCCCTTGTTCCGTGGGAAATGGACGGCCGTGGTCCTCAGCCTGGTGTTGCCGGTGGCCGTGGTCCAGGACAATCGCTGGGATGTGGGATGGCTGAAAAGCTTCGACAAGCATGACTCCAGTGCGCGGGTGCAGGACGTGGGGCGGCGGATCCTGCGGGAGTATGGTGGACCGGAAAGGTGGGATGCCATCGCCTATGAACCACCGATCGGATGGAAGACCAGCGGGGAAGAGTCCCACTTCCGCTTGATCACCCTCCACATCGATGCCATGCTCGCCGCCCAGGAACTGGGCATCCCGGTGGTGAATGCTTACACCAGCGGCTACCCGGGCAACTACCTGTCATTCTTCGACCACATGGACCACAGGGCGCTTGCCGAATGGTGCGCATACAATGGCGTGGCCACGGACCGCATCCAGGAGATCCATGGCCTGGCCGTTCCCGTGGCTAGGATGGACACGGTGGCCATCCGGGCTTCCAATGGGAAATACCTGTGCGTGGAACCGGACGAAGACACGGTCAAGGCCGACCGGAACAAGCCATTGGAATGGGAGACCTTCATCCGGTTACGGATGGAGGACGGCAGGGTGGCTTTCCTGGCCCATACCGACCGGTTCCTGTTCGCCGACCTGGAAGGCGAGGGATACCTGCGGGCAAACGGGTTGGACCTGGGTGATTTCGGATTGTTCATGCCCGGACCCCGGCCGGACGGGGCGATGGTCCTGAGAACTTTTGATGGACGCTATTTGGCGCTGGACCCGGCCACTACACGGCTTCAGGCCGTCGCAGACACGGCGGGGCGATCGGCGGCATTCACGGTAGGACCGGCATACTGACCGGTTGACGGCATCAGTTCCCGTCCTCGTCCAGATGTAGCCGCTCCAGGACGATCTCGCCCAAGTAATAGCTGGCCGTACCATCGGAACCGGTCACATAGGCACCCGGCTGGCAATCCCCGCGCACCATGGAATATCGGGTGGCACTGGCCATCCAATGATGATACCGGAAGTTGCCGTGCAATTCGAAAGTCCCATCCTCCTTGGCGATGGTGTACCACGGTACCGACCAATCCTCGTTCCAGCCGTAAACGGCTCCTCCCGGTACCGGCTTCCGGTCCCGGTCAACAAGGCGTCCATAGATCTTCGCCGTGTGGAACGAGGAGTAATTGTAGTAGTTCGGCAAGGCTTCACAATGGCCTTTACGGGCCGTCAGGTCAAATTCCTGGAAGGCCTTCGCCACCGGTTTCACGGTTCCTTCCAATGGCGGCAGCGCCGGATCCACTTCCGTCCAACCCTTCCGGTCCATCACTCCCATGTAGCTGGGATGGAACCGCTGCCAGGCCACATCCTTGAACTGCCACCAGGAATAGCCGATCCCCCCGCAGGCTAGCGTTTGTGCCACGGTTTTCCGGGCAAAAGCCAATTGGGTGCTGTAAGGCACGGAGTCATTGTCCGCGGGAATGGCCGTTTCACCGATCATCCACGGTTTCTTCACGTATTCCCCGTACCAATGGATTTCGTTGCGCACCTGTTCGGGTTCATACTCGTAGGGGTGGAATGAGATGAAGTCCACGTCCAGGATGTTGGGGTCCCACGAAAAAACTTCGGGCAAACCTGCCAGACCGATGGTGGTTAGCTGATCGGGCGCATGCTTTCGCATCAGGCCTCGCCAGTGCTTGACGATGCGGTGGACCTCATCCTTGGGACGATGATGGGGCCTGTCGAAGTAAAGCGGTTCATTGAACAGGTCGTAGGCCATGATCACCGGCCGATCCCTGAACCGGTCGGCCAGGAGCAGGCATTGCTCCACGAACCTGGGCTGGTCCACCCGCAGCCGCACCAACAAGATCACCTTCAGCCCCGTGCGTTCCGCCACTTGCAACAACTCGTCCATGGCTTGGAGGTACCGGTCTTCATGTTCCCTTGACAAGGCGAACAAGGAATCCACGCCACTGCCATACCGGGCTTGGAGATATACGGGTTCATCGGGGCCCAGCTCAACGAGGTCCGATGCGATGCCCACGATCCGGACGGTATTGAATCCCAATTGCCTGATCAAGCGGAATTCGGCTTCTATCAGCTTCAGGGTGGAGTCACGTGTGCTGAACCGGAAAAGATCCGCCCTCTCATAGTTGCGGCATGGTGCGGCCCAACAGGCGGTGTCGTTCCACTGCAGGTCGGCGATGTAGTTGAGTGCTATCGGAAAGAATGGTTTGCCGTCCAGTTCCATGTGGCCATCGGCCATCCGGATGAAGGATGAAGGGCCCGGCTGGCCACAACCCGGGAGGTACAACCAGGCACAAAGCGCGGTGGACAACAAGATCCAGTACTTGCCGGCCGCCATTACGCCATGCCGTACTTAAGGATGCACCAGATCGCCCGGAAGCCGTCCCGCCAGCCGATCTTCTTGCCTTCCGAATAAGTGCGCCCGTAATAGCTGATGCCCACCTCATAGATGCGGACGCCCTTTACCCGGGCCAGTTTGGCCGTCACCTCCGGTTCGAAGCCGAAGCGCTGCTCCTTCAGCTCAAGGCCCTGCGCGATGTCCGTGCGGATCAATTTGTAGCAGGTCTCCATGTCGGTCAGGTTCAAATTGTTGAACGCATTGGAGAGCTGCGTGAGGAACTTGTTGCCGATGCTGTGCCAGAAGAAGAGGATGCGGTGTGGATGGTGGCCCATGAAGCGCGAGCCGAAGACCACGTCGGCGAAGCCTTCCACCACGGGACGGAGCAGGTCGTTGAATTCGCGCGGGTCGTATTCCAGGTCGGCATCCTGCACGATCAGGTATTCGCCCGTGGCCTCCTTGATCCCGCGGTGGATGGCCGCACCCTTGCCCATGTTGCGCGGCTGCTGCACGAAGCAGATGCCCATGCCGGGATTTGCCGCCATGTAGTTTTCCACAGCCTGTACCGTGCCATCGGTGCTGCCGTCGTTCACAATGATCACCTCCTTGGCGATGCCGTTCACCAGCTCCACCTGCCGCACCTTGTCCAAGATCAAATGGATGGTACGCTCCTCGTTGTAAGCGGGGATAATGATGGAGAGGCGGCGTATCGCCATGGTCGTCCTTCCGGCGCCCCATCATGGTTGCGCCTGCTTATGGTCCTGCAAGGTTACTTCTGATCTGCTTACCCGGAGCGTTCGACCCTGATCATTCCTCCCTTCGCTGGAAGAGATGGATGGAATACGGGCCACCGCCAAGCGTGGTGGTGGGCGTGTCGGGCCTGATGTCGGCCACGCTGTGGAATCGGGGGTTGTCCGCCAGTGCGTCCAATCCCATGCGTCCTTCGTTTGCCGCGAAATGCGCGTCCCAGACGATCCAGTCGCCGGGCCGCATCAAAGGCCCGTCCAAGGCGGCCTGATCCAAAGGATGCACAGCCTCGTCGGGGTTCCATGGATCGGTCCTCGTCAGGAGGAAGATCAACGGGTCCCAGGCCACCAATCGTTCACCCGTCCTCCACTGTTGCAGGATGGTCTCCGCCGCACGGCGTTGCACGGGTTCCACGTCCCCCACAGGTACGGGAAGCGGTTCGCGCCTCACCAATTCATGATAGCCGGTATTGGCCGTAAAAAGGCAGAAAACACCGAGCAGTAGGCTGCTCCATTGCTTCACCGGGATCCATAGGCGCCACAGGGCGGCAAAGGCGTGGATGGCGAACAACACCAGCAAGGGCACGGTGGTGGCGACTACGCGCAGCAGGCCCATGGAGCCCATCCCCCCGCGGTACCACGCAAAACTGTGCAACGCGAAGATCGCCACGGCGGGAACCAAGGTGAGCAGGGCCATTCGCAAATGCTCCTCCCGCCGCTCCTTGTCGCGCCAGATCAACACGGCCATGGCCGCCGTGGCGGCCATCAGGATCCGCACCATCACCACGCCGAAACGGCTGTCCAGGTTGTCCACGAACAGCCAGGGATCCCCCCTGCCGTATAGCGTCTTCCCCAGGTACGTCCGGTCCGTGGCCAGCGCCCATGGCTCGCCCAGCAACAAGCCGCTGGCCATGGAGTACAGCACAGGCCCGGCCAACAGCCAGGGCAAGGCGCTGAAATCGCGGCGCAGTATCACCACGAGCATGACGCACGGCGCAAAGGCTGCGTATTCGGGGCGGACGAAAGGGAGCAACGAGGTTGCCGCCATGGCCGCGGCATGCCGATGGCGGAGCAGCAGGAGGATGATCCAGGTGCAGCACAGACCGAAGAGCACTTCCGTCATTCCGGCCACCAGCACGTGCACGTAAACCGGGACCATGAACAGGAAAATCGGGACCGGCCAGGCCCAAGCACGCTGCCCGGGCTTGTTGATGATGGCCATGATGACGGCACACGTGGCGGTGGCACAGATCGCGTTGAACAGGGTGGTGCCCCAAGGGCCCATCAGGGCGAAGGGGGAGGCCAATAAGGAGAACAGGGGCTTGCCCCATAACGAGAGCGCCACTTCGGCATGCTGCCAGAAATAGCGGGCATGCAGGTAGTGCGCCGCTCCGTCGCCGGGTTCGGGGATCCCGGGGGACATCATGCGCGCCACCAGGAGCAGGGCTGCCAAACCTGCGGCCAACACCAAAGGCCCATAAAAGGACCTTGCGTTTGGGCGCTGTGTTATCGGGCCATCCATGTCCGGGATGGTCAATGTGGTCCTTGCGGCCGCGCAACATCTGCGTTGCCGGCAGTGCCCAAGGCGTTTGTGGAAAGCCTCCTCCCGTGGATGCCGGTCACGCGTTCCGCTTGCCGGGCTTGGAACGGGACCGGGTTGGCGGAGCATACCGGGGAATGGATGGAAGGGTTGGAGGGGAATGTGCCCATGCCGCCAAAGCCGTGATCTTCTGCAATGTGTGGACAGGTGCCGAACACGAGCCTGTCCGGATCAAATGGGTGGCTGCTTGAATCCATTTCCTTCCGTGCGGAAATAAAGTACGCCATCCGGCATGGCTGCCTCCAATTCCCCCGGTGGGTCCACGATGATGACCTTGCGGCCCAGCCGGATGAGCTTTTCCGCCCTATCGGGTTCGGGCAGCAAGGTCAGGACTTGGTGGCCATGCAGGTACATCATGTCCATGGTGGCCGGGAAGGGAACGTTGTACACGACCACCCCGGTACCGTGGTCGGGGCCGACGAACGCCTCCAATCGATCGATCACCTCCAGGTTGTGGAGATTGTCGCCGCGCAACCACCAGATGAACCCGTCCCGCCGGGCCTGTTCCGTATGCCATTTTTGGATGCGCTCCAGATCCAGCAATGCTGCTGAGGTGGCTATGGTGAGCACGATCATGGCCCCCGCGCGGGTCCGCGCGGAGGGGAGGAGCTTCGCCAGTGCCTGGATCACGACGGCCATTCCCACGAAGAAGAATGGAATGATCAACATCGGGAATGCACTCATCTTGGTGGCGGCCACGGTGTAAAATCCGTAGGTAAGCACCACGCTGACCAGGGCCATCAACCGGACATCCCGGCGGATGCTGGCCGCGATGCCCAGGAGCAGTGCGCCAAACATCATCCAGCCCGGGAATCCATGGAATTGTTCCTGGATGGATCGGAAGTAGAAATCCCAACCTCCGCCATGGTCCTCGACGGCGGTCCATAGATGGAGGGAATTGAGCTCCATCTCATAGGCCATCACGTCGGGGAAGCGGACCCATGCGCTGATCTGCCATGGGATCAACACCGCGATCCCCGTCAAGAAAGCTATCGTCATCCACCGGAATTCTTCCTTGCGCTCTGCCTTGCTGGTCGCGGCCATTACCGCCCATCCGCCCATCAGCAGAAAGCCCGGAAGCCATTTGGTAAGTGCGGCGCAGCCCATGAACAGCCCGATCACCACGGCCTTCCACCAGGTCATGGAACCGCGCCAGTGCATCCACCCCCAAAAGGAACCGCCCACCAGTGTAATGAAGATGGCATCATTGTGGTCCAGCATGGCCGACCCCAGCACCAGCATCAGGATCCAGTAGGACCAGGCCATGAGCACTGCGGCGATGAAGGCGACCCGGCGGCCGTGCATGGCCCGGCCGATCCCGTACGTGAAAAACACCAGCGCGGTCGTGAACAGGGCACTCGCCATGCGCGCAGCCCAAACCGAGTTGCCGAACGCTTTAATGCCGAGTGCCATCATCCACAGGAAGAAGGGTTGCTTATGCAGCCAGATGTGGGTGCGGTCCCAAGGCACGATGTCCAACCCCAGGGCCGGGTCGGTGTACAGCATCGGCGTGAACGGGTGTTCAATCATGTTCTTGGCCACCACGGCATGGATGCTTTCATCCCAATTGTTCAAAAAGGGGTCCAGCTGGGCCACCATGGCCCGCATGCAAAAGGCGGACAGGAGCACCAGGCCCAGGGCCCAATGATCACGGTTCTTCAAATGGGCAAGACAAGCCAACAACGTGGCTGCGGCCGAACCGGCGATCACGCCCTGTTCAACCGGACTGAAGTAGGAACCAAGCATTTACTGCGCTGGTGTGTCCCTGATGGTCGATCCTAAAGCACCATCTCCTTCACGCCTTCGGCCACCACCAGCTTCCCTTCGGTCTTCGCCCGCACGTCGTCCACGCTCACCCCGGGGGCCAGTTCCTTCAACACGAACGCACCGTCGGTGATATCGAAGAAGCCGAGGTCGGTGAGCACACGTTTCACGCAGCCCACGCCGGTGAGCGGCAGGCTGCAGGGTTTGAGCAGCTTGCTCTCGCCGTGCTTGTTGGTATGCATCATGCACACGATGATGTTCTGGGCGCTGGCCACCAGGTCCATGGCGCCGCCCATGCCCTTCACCATCTTGCCGGGGATCTTCCAACC
>WBZR01005264.1_pt1 | contig 10027 bp, 11 predicted proteins | sample 5204231 | NCBI WGS metagenome assembly WBZR01 (sample SAMN12412403, study PRJNA552823) | activated sludge metagenome | isolation source: activated sludge from anammox sidestream of wastewater treatment plant... | place: USA: Virginia | collected 2017-08 | reverse complement strand
CGCGCTCCAACCTCCACCTTCATCCCTCCGCTCACGCACAAAGCCGAAAAACTCCGTCCATCACCATTCGAAGATCACTGATGAAATATGCGGGTTAGCGAGATGCATAAATGCGCGGGGCCGGACGATGCGCGCGGAGATTCATGGGAGGGGGAGCATTTCGGGATCAATCCTGCGAGGGGCGATACTGGGGCCGATTACATGGCCGCCGGCATGCCGAAAATGTCGCCGAGGCCGCCGCCGAGGCCGCCGCTGAAGAGCTGGATGATGAGATTGATGACAAACATAATGGCGTAGATCGGAAGAAGTCCGCCTGCGCCGCCTAAACCACCGATTCCTGGAAGCATAATGACCGTCTCCTTGCTGTAAGTTCGTCGAGTGCGAGCGTTCTCGTTACGGCATGAGTATCCGAGTGGCGGGGATCGGCGTCAAGCGAGGGCGGGGGCGGGGCGGCGTTTTGCGATGAGGCCCCCCACCGTTGGATCAGACGGGGGTGGGGCGGCGGGAACTCGGGCGGGAATCAGGAGTTAGGGAGAGAGTTCCCGGCCGGGCCATTTTGCTGTTGCCACAATAGGCGTTGTAACATATATTTTGGGCATGAAGCCAGCTAAGATACGACCGGCAAATCTGGCGGTGGAGATCGGCAAGCGGAGGCCGTTCGACCTGCCGGAGCAGGAGGCGTTCCTGAATGTTGCGAGGACGTACGACCATGTGCTGGCGGCGTTCGAGCGGCTTTTGAAGGGACGGGATTTGTCGGCGCCGCAGTACAACGTGCTGCGGATCGTGCGGGGGCACGGGCGGGCGCCGACGCGGAAGATCGCGGAGCAGATGATCAGCCGACAGCCGGACATCACGCGGCTGATCGACCGACTGGAGACGACGGGGCTGGTGAAGCGCGAGCGATGCCGTGATGACCGGCGGGTGGTGTGGGTTCAACTGACGCCGCAGGGTCAGCAGGTGCTGAGGGAACTGGACAAGCCGGTACTTGAGATGCACAAGGCCACGATGGGACACATGGGGGCGCGGAAGCTGGCGATGCTGAACAAGCTGCTGTTCGAGGCGCGGCACGGGCCGGCTTCGGACGCGCGGGATTGAACGGACGGCCGGGCTGATTTTTTTGAGACAAACCAGAAAGAGAGGACACGAACATGGACTCGTCGCAAACCACAAAGAATGCAACGACGGCACAGGACATCGGGCTGCTGCTGATTCGGGCGATCATCGCGGTGGTGTTTGTGTATCACGGATCGCAGAAGTTGTTCGGGCTCTTCGGCGGGCACGGGATCAGCGGGACGGCGGGATTCATGGAGCAGATGGGCTTACCGTTGCCGACGGCGAGCGCGGTGGCGGCGGGTTCGGCGGAGTTTTTCGGCGGGCTGGCGATTCTGACGGGCTTTGCGATGCGGCTACTGGCTGTGCCGCTGGCGTTCACCATGTTCGTGGCGGTCTTCGCCGTACATGGCGACGCGTTCAGTCTTCAGAATCACGGCATGGAGTATGCGCTGACGCTTGCCGTGGTGGTGACGGGGCTGGCGTTCACGGGGCCGGGCGCGCTGACGGTGACGAAGCTGATTGGGAAGTCGAGCATCGAGGGCATACCGGTCCGGGATTGAGGTTTTTGATTGTGCCGGACAATCGGACGCATGGAATGGTTGTTGGACAATCGGAGGCATTGCGATGAGCACGCGAGAGAACGTACAGGCGGTGATTGACGGCATCCTGGCGGGGAAGATCCTGGAGACGTTTGACCGGTACTACGGCGATGACGTGGTGATGAGCGAGAACGGGACGAACGAGCGGGCCGGAAAGGCCGTCAACCGGACGTATGAGGAACAGTTCGTGAACAACGTGACATTCCACGCGGCGAGCGTCGGCAACATCCTGGTGGACGGGGACAAGGCGGCGATTGAGTGGGTCCTCGATTTTACGCCGAAGGGCGACAGCCGGATGGTGCAGCGGCAGGTCTCGCTTCAGACGTGGCGCGACGGCAAGGTGGTGCGCGAGGTGTTCTATCATCCGTAAGCGGCGGGGCTGAGGCGCGAGCGCGGGAGGCGAGGTGATGGGCACGAAACTGAAATGGATCGATCGGACGTGGACCTTCGACGGGCCAGTGGAGGTGTTTCCCGACGTGCTGGAGCGACTGCGCGGGACACCGGCGCGGATTGAAGAGCTGGTTCGCGGGGTGGGCGTCGGGGTATTGCGGCGGCGGGAGCGCGAGGGGACGTGGTCGATTCAGGAGAACGTCGGGCACCTGCTCGATCTCGACGCGCTGCACAGCGGGCGGATCGACGACTATCTCGCGGGTGCGTCGACCTTGCGGGCGGCGGACATGAGCAACCGGGCGACGAACCAGGCGGGGCACAACGAGCGGGCGATCGACGAGGTGCTCGGCGATTTTCGGCGGGAGCGCGGGACGTTTGTGGCGCGGCTGGAGCGGCTGGCGGACGGGGACTTTGCGCGGACGAGCGAGCATCCGCGACTGAAGGTGCGCATGCGGCTGGTGGATATGTGCCGGTTTACGGCGGACCACGACGATTATCATCTGGCGAGGATGCGAGAGCTGTTGCGGATGTTTGGGGGTTAGCGGGGAAACCGGGGGCACTTGGTCATTCGGTACGCACGGGCCGGAGGCCCATGCTACCCTGTGCGGGGGAAGATGAGGTTTTTTTTGAGGTGAGTTCGTTTCGCACGGGCCGGAGGCCCATGCTACCCTGTGCGGGGGAAGATGAGGTTTTTTTTGAGGTCAGTTCGTTTCGCACGGGCCGGAGGCCCATGCTACCCTGCGCGTGAAGATGCCATTGGTGGGTGAGGTTGCCACGATTCGTGTGAGGATGCCGCGAGTGAGAAAGTTGGCAACGTTGGGGGGAAAGTGGTTCGTGGGGAGAAACAAGGATTATGGCAGATTGCGCGTCGATGCAGTGTTGCATGTCAGGAGATGTTCCTTGCGATTCACGTCCGGCAGAGGCGCCGGACGCTACGCGGATGCACAAGGTGCTTAGTAGGTGCGGCGGCCTTCGATGGCGTCTTGCAAGACCGCGCGGGTGGCGTATTCGATTTGCGAGCCGCTGGGGAGGCCGCGGGCCAGGCGGGTGACGGGGACGCCGCAGTCGGCGAGGACGCTTTTGATGTGAAGGGCCGTGCCTTCGCCTTCCATCGTCGGGTTCGTCGCAAGGATGACTTCCTTGATGCCGCCCTTTTTCACGCGGGCGAGGAGGGCGTCGATGGTGAGATCGCCGGGCTCGATGCCGTCGAGGGGGGCGATGTGGCCGAGGAGGACGTGGTAGACGCCGCGGATGAGGCCGGTGGACTCCAGCAATACGACATCGTTGGGCTGTTCGACGATGAAGATCTGCGACTGGTCGCGGCGGGGGTCGGCGCAGATGGGACAGGGGTCGGCCTCGGTGAGGTTGTAACACGAACGGCAGTGGCGAACGTTTTCCTTGACCTCGCGGATGGCGCCGGCGAGGGCGAGGGCGGCGTCCTTGTCGCTTTTGAGGATGTGGAATGCCAGGCGCTCGGCACTGCGCGGGCCGATGCCGGGGAGTTTTTCGAACTCCTGCATGAGCCGCGACAGGGATGGCGGGATTGAGGCGGGCATGTTTTCGATTCCGGGCAATGCTCAGCGAGCATCGGGTTACTGGCCCATCAAGCCTTCGAGGCCGGGGAGATTCAGGCCGCCGGTCATTTTCTGCATCTCTTCGCGCATGCCGTCGGCGGCCTTGCGCTGGGCGGCGCAGACGGCGGACTTGACGAGGTCTTCGAGCATTTCGACGTCGCCGGACTTGACTGTCTCGGGGCTGATGGTGAGGGCGACGAGTTCCATCTTGCCGCTGACGGTTGCCTTTACGGCGCCGGCGCCGCTTTCGGCTTCGAAGCGGGCATTGGCGACGGCTTCCTGCATTTCCTTCATCTTCGATTGCATCTCTTTGGCCTGCTTCATCAGGCCCGCGATATTGCCTAGTTGCCCGAACATGGTTGCACCTCAGTTTGATTCATTGATGGGGCCGCTGCTTTCGGCGTCGGCTCTTTGTACGTGAACGATCTGGCCGCCGAAGATGTCCATGGCCGCGCGAACCATGGGTTCGGCGGTGGCGGCTTTCAAGTCTGCCTGGGTCATGCGTCGGCCGATGGGGGCGGAGGCCTGGGCGGCATCGGTCATGGGGGTGCGCCGCGCCTTGGGGGCGGGCCGGGGGATCGGCGCGGGCTGGGCCGGGGTGGATGACTGGGATTGTTGTCGCGCGGGGGGCGGCGGCGCGGAGGCGGCCGTGGGCCGGGGTTTGGGCGAGTCAACGGGAGCGCCGGAGGTCTGGGCGAGGAGCGACTCGATGGAGGAGAAGTTGGCGGCCTCGGCGAGACGGACGACGGCGGCTTCGAGGAGGGCTCGGCCGCTGCCGGAAGATTTGACGCTTCGGCGGAGCTCTTCCAATACGGTGATCATGTATACGTATGCGCCGCCGTCGAACTGCTGGGCCTGCTGAGCGAGGCGGGCGCGGAGGCCGACGGGGACGTCGACCAGGTCGGTGTCTTCGCCGCAGACGCGGAGGATCATGAGGTCGCGGATCTGACTGATGAGGAGGTTGCACCAGATGTCGAGGGTGCGACCCTGGGAGAGGCTTTGATCGGCGACGGCCAGCGCGCCGGCGGCGTCCTGGGCGGCGAGCTTGTCGATGAGGTCGGCGAAGAGCTCGTCGTGTGCGACGGGGAGGAGCTCATTGACGACGTCGATGGAGACCTTCATGCCGCCCATGGAGACGACCTGATCCAGCAGGGAGAGGGCGTCGCGCATGCTGCCGTTGGCGAGTCGGGCGAGTCGCTTGAGTGCGTCGGGCTCGGCTTCGACGCTCTCCTCTTTGCAGATGAAGGCGAGCTGGGCGGCGATCTCGGTTGGGGAGATGCTCTTGAAGTCGAAGCGCTGGACGCGGCTGAGGATGGTGGCGGGGACTTTTTGCGACTCGGTGGTGGCGAGGATGAACTTTACATGGGACGGGGGCTCTTCGAGGGTCTTCAGCAAGGCGTTGAAGGCGCCGGTGCTGAGCATGTGGACTTCGTCGATGATGTAAATCTTGAAGCGGCTGCGCGTGGGGCGGAAGATGGCGTTGTTGCGCAGCTCGCGGATGTTGTCGACGCCGGTGTTGCTGGCGGCGTCGATCTCGACCACGTCGACATCTTCGCCGCGGGCGATCATTTCGCAGGAGTCGCAGGTGCCGCAGGGGGTCATCGTCGGCTTGTCGGCGGTGAGGCAGTTGAGGGCCTTGGCGAGGATGCGGGCCATCGACGTTTTGCCGACGCCGCGGGTGCCGCAGAAGAGGTAGCCGTGATGGACGCGGTCCTGAGAGATGGCGTTCTTCAGGGTGGTGGTGATGGCGCCCTGGCCAACGACCTCGTCGAAGGTGCGGCTGCGAAACTTCCTTGCCAGTACGGTGTAGGTCATGGGTTCCCGCTGAAGGTCGGCGACGGCCGAGTCAATGATCGTCCGCGTCATGGAATGCTGCGGCCCAGCACCTCACGGCACATGGTCACCACAGATGGGCTGCTCTGTTTCCAGCCTGACCCGTTGTCTCCGGCAGCTCATTGCATGAGACCAGGCCACAGCATTTCAGGACGCGAAGCGATCCGCGTTTGGCGCGACAAATGTCCCGGTCGGGATTATATCGCCGGTTGACGGCGTCGCCAGCCGGGAGCGCGCCGGCGGGCCCGTGGGGGCGGGCGCGCCTGTGTTTTTTGACGGAATACCGGCCACATCGGACAATAAGGATTGTTGAGAGGAACCACGCATGAGCAAGAATATTTCGCTTCCCGTTTGCGATCATCAGCCGCGTCCGTATGCCGGTCCTTCGAAGGCGGAGGTGTTGGCGCTGCGGCAGCAGTATCTGACGCCGGCGCTGATTACTTATTACAAAGAGCCCTTCATGGCGGTTGAGGGGCACATGCAGTACCTGTGGGATGAGAAGGGTACGCGGTATCTCGATGCGTTCGCGGGGATCGTGACGGTTTCGGTGGGCCACTGTCATCCGACGGTGGTGGAGCGCGTGCGGGAGCAGGTGGGGGTTCTTCAGCATACGACGACAATCTACATTCATCCGACGGTCGGGCAGTATGCGAAGCGGCTGGCGGAGAAGATGCCGGGCGACCTGAAGGTGACGTATTTTACGAACAGCGGCAGCGAGACGAACGACCTGGCGATTCTGACGGCGCGGATGTACACGGGGATGTTTGACGTGATTGCGCTTCGCAACGCGTATCACGGCGGGTCGCAATCGACGATGGGGCTCACCGCGCACAGCACGTGGAAATACACGACGCCGCACAGCTTCGGCGTGCATCACGGGATGCCGGGGTACTGCTATCGGTGCCCGTTGGGGCTGACGTATCCGAGCTGCGATGTGAAGTGCGCGAAGGATGTCGGGGAGCTGATCAAGTTTACGACGCCGGGGAAGGTGGCGGCGTTTATCGCCGAGCCGATCATGGGGGTGGGCGGCGCAGTGACACCGCCGAAGGAGTACTTCCCGATTGTGTACGAGGAGGTTCGCAAGGCGGGCGGGGTTTGCATTGCCGACGAGGTGCAGACGGGCTTCGGGCGGACGGGGCATCATTACTGGGGATTTCAGAATTGGGGCGTGCAGCCGGACATGGTGTGCATGGCCAAGGGGATCGGTAACGGGACAGCGCTGGGGGCGGTGACGACGACGCCGGAGATCGCCAAGGCGATGATGGGCAAGCTGCACTTCAACACGTTCGGCGGGAATCCGGTGCAGGCGACGTATGGATTGGCGACGCTGGACGTGATTGAGGAGGACGGCATTCAAGCGAACTCGCTGAAGGTGGGGACGCGGCTGAAGGACGGGCTTACAGCGCTGATGGACAAGCACAAGCTGATCGGCGAGGTGCGCGGGCTGGGGCTGATGCTGGGCGTGGAAATGGTGAAGGATCGCCAGACGAAGGAGCCGGCGAGCGCGGAGGCGGCGCAGATACTTGAAGAGGCGAGGACGCGCGGGCTGCTCTTGGGCAAGGGCGGGCTGTATGGGAACACGCTGCGGATCAAGCCGCCGATGTGCATCAGCGAGGCGGATGCGGATTTTATGGTGGCGGTGATTGATGAGGCGCTGGGGGCAATTCGGACTTGATCATGAGTAGCGCGGGGGCGGCTTGCTGCGCGTTCGGGGATGGCTAAACTTCTGACGCCATGAACCACGAGGCGGGAACCATGAACGGTCCGGACGGCCCTCGTAGTCTTATGGCAGGACTCCGACATTGACGGCCTGACGCACCGGTGGCACGCCGCTGTCAGGCGGGAGACCACCGGCCATGATTACTGTCGACCGCGCTTCCCTCGACGTTGATACGCTGCGCGCCCTTTGGCCTTCGCTGCTTGACGATGAGCGGGCGGACGCCTTCGCCCTTCTATCCGGCGACGACGCGCAGATCTTTTTCTCATCGCTGAGCGCCGCGGACCATGCCGGGCTTGTGCGGCTTATGGCCGGGGGCGAGGCGGTGGTGTGGATGCGCTTTCTCGCGCCGGACGACGCCGCGGATCTGCTCCAATCACTTCACGAAGATGAGCGAAGCCGATTTCGCGACATGCTCGACGAGTCGACGCGGCGGGAGGTCGATGCGCTCCTGGCCTATGCGGAAGACGAAGCGGGCGGCCTGATGAGCCCGCGCTATGTGCGCGTGCGCCCCGATGCGACCGTGGATGTGGCCATTCGATATCTACGGCAGCAGACGCGGAACAATCCAGAGACGCTTTACTACATCTATGTGCTCAACAGCGGGCAGCAGCTACTCGGGGTGCTTTCGCTGCGGGAACTGTTCGCCGCGCCGGGGGAGGCCAGAATCGACGATCTGATGCATGTCAACCCGGTCGTCGTCAACGAGACGACCGACCAAGAGGAGGTCGCAAGACTCATCGAGCAATACGACCTGCTCGCGGTGCCGGTGGTCGACGATCAGGGCCGGATGAAGGGCATCGTCACGGTGGACGACATCGTCGACGTCATTCGCGAGGAGGCGACGGAGGACATTCACAAGCTCGGCGGCACCGAGGCGCTGGGCGAGCCCTACCTCGACGTGGGCTTCCTGCGCATGTTCAAGAAGCGCGGGGGCTGGCTGTCGGTGTTGTTTCTGGGGGAGATGCTGACCGCGACGGCGATGAGTTACTTCGAGGGGGAGGTCGCCAAAGCCGTGGTGCTGGCGATGTTCGTGCCGCTGATCATCAGCAGCGGCGGCAACTCCGGCTCGCAGGCGGCGACGCTGATCGTCCGGTCGCTGGCGCTGTCGGAACTTCGGCTGCGCGATTGGAGCCGGGTGCTGCTGCGCGAATTAAAATCCGGACTGACACTGGGGACCTGGCTGGGCTTTATCGGGTTCGTGCGGGTTGAGCTGTGGCAGTATCTGGGTTTTTTCGATTATGGCGAGCATGCGACGCTGGTTGCCGTGACGGTCTGGTTGAGCCTGATCGGCGTGGTGAGCTTCGGCTCGATTGCTGGGAGCATGCTTCCCTTCTTATTGCGGTGGCTGGGATTCGACCCGGCGACGAGCTCGGCTCCGCTGGTGGCGACGTTGGTCGATGTGACCGGTTTGGTGATCTATTTCACCGTGGCGGCGCTTATCCTGAGCGGAACACTGCTTTAGCTGGTGGGATCGCGATTGCGATTGCGACGCGGCGGTTGGATCGCGAGTGACTCTGTTACGGCGCTCGTTTGCCCTCGCTCCTTTACAACTTGCGAACAAGCTACGCCGGGCTTTGTGACGCCGCCGGCACTTGGAATATGTGGCGAATCCCTTCGGATGCGAGGTAGAATGCAGGTACGAGGCAATGGCGTAAATGGAAAGCAACGGGCCGGGCACATCGTACCTTGGTGAAGACGGCATTCCGGATTGGGATGCCATCACATTCGACGTCTGCTGTTCGCGGTGCGGGTACAACCTGCGGACGCTGTCGCGCGGGTTGTGTCCGGAGTGCGGGCTGGCGTTTGAGTGGCGCGAGGTGCTGGACCGGTCGGCCTCGACCAACGATTTTCTGTTTGAGCATCACTGGCGGACGCGACCTATGCGATCCTGGCTGAAAACAGTCTGGCGATCGTTTCGGCCGCGAAGTTTCTGGGCTGCCGCGTCGATACATGACCGAACTGAGTCTCCGGCTCTGTGGCTCATGATTGTTGCAGCCGTATTGTTGGTCCCGGTCACACTGCACGGCGGAGCATTCTGCTTAAGCGTGGCATTCGCAGGGTTGGGAGAATTGTTTCACGCATCGGCCACAACTTTTGGCTTACAATTCTCCATGGCGGCGGCACATCACTTTGATTCTCTCTCTTCGGTACTCCTTTTCGTGAGCGCACTGCCCTTTGACAAGACCTTGCGATATGCGGCATCCGTTCCGGGAGGGGCTTCTGTTTTTTTCCTCGCCAGTCTTGGCCTCATCAGCAGCCTGCAACAAACGCTTGGGCGCTGCCGGGTTCGGCCGGTTCAAGTGCTCAGGGTGGTGGCTTACGCTGCTTCCCCGGTTTGTGTCCTGCTGCCGATCATTTACCTCTTCCTCTCATGTGGCGTGAACCTCGCAGGGGACAACGACTATGTTGCGTTGCCACTTGCTCTTGTCGGTAACGCAAGCATTATCTTCATCCCGGGCTATTACCTGTCCGCCGGCTTGAAGTATTACCTGCACCTGCCACGGCCACGCTCTCTCGGATACGTTGCGGCACTCGTGTCAGCGCTGACTCTGTTCATCTACGGCACGATCTTGACTGTGATGTTCGGCGGTCCGTAGCGTGCCGAGTCTCCAAGTTTCAACTACGAATTCGCCTGCGTCGTCGTGACCTGATTCGCGATTTCCTGAATCGCCTCTCCGATGCGCACGGGCCGGAGGCCCATACTACCCGGGCGTTTGAATGCGACGGAGCGCTAGCCCGCATATTTCATCAGTGATCTTCGAATGGTGATGGACGGAGTTTTTCGGCTTTGTGCGTGAGCGGAGGGATGAAGGTGGAGGTTGGAGCGCGCAGGGCCCCCTTACCCCCAAGCGGTGATC
>WBZR01005263.1_pt1 | contig 10028 bp, 9 predicted proteins | sample 5204231 | NCBI WGS metagenome assembly WBZR01 (sample SAMN12412403, study PRJNA552823) | activated sludge metagenome | isolation source: activated sludge from anammox sidestream of wastewater treatment plant... | place: USA: Virginia | collected 2017-08 | reverse complement strand
GTCCCTCGGACCGGCAGCCGGATCTCCCCGCGGACCGGGTCGTTCGTCCCGAGGACCAGCGTCCCCTCGAAGGGTCCCTTCCGCATCTTCGGGTCGACCGTCAGGACGACCCGGACCCGCGTCTTGTCCAGGGGGAGGACCTCGGCCGTGATCCCCGCGACGGTGACTTCTGCCTTCGTCACCGCGAACTCCGGGTTTCGCGGGTTGTGGCTCGTCAGGAGGACCTCCCGCCGGACGGGGTCCGCCGTCTGCGAAGCCGGCTCGAAGTTCTGGAAGTTGATCGTCCCCCCGCTCAGGGAGACCGTGGGCCGGATGAACCCGCTGACGGGGACGTCCACCTCGGGCTGGCGCCCGGAGCCGGTCGTCACCTTCACGTAGCCGCCGAGGAGCCCTTCGGCCGTCTCGGGCGTCGTGGCCAGGGTCAGCCGGTACTGCCGTTCGGGCTTTCCGGGGAGGCGCTCCTTCTCCGGCACCTCGGCCAGGCGGGCGACGAGTCCCGGCAGGGTCGGCTGCGCCGCCGTCGGGGCGAAGTCGGACTCGGCCGACGCCAGGACGGCGGTCGCCGTGGCCGTCTCGCCGACGACCCCCTGGAGGCGCAGGTACCCGGTCGGGAGGATCTCCACGTAGGGCTTCACGACCGCCGCCACGAGCAACGTCGTCTGAGGGCTGGCCGGGTCGTTCGAGAGGACGAGGGCGCTCTTGGTGACCGGCCCGGTGAAGCCGCGGGTCTCGACCTTCAGCAGGACCCGGCCCTTCGCCCCGGGCCTGACGACCTTGTCGAACTCGGCCACGGTGCAGCCGCATCCGGGGCGGACGTCGGAGAGGACGAGGTCGGCGGCTCCCGTGTTGGCGATCTCGAAGGCCGCCGTCACGACCTGCCCCTGGGCGACAGTACCGGCGTCGTGCCGGGCGTTCGTGACGGCGAGCCGAGGCGCCGGCGCGGACGGCTCCGCCGCCGCGGCGCCCGCCATCAGGGGCACGAGGAGCACGACCGCCAGGCCGGCGCGCCGCCGGCAAGGGACAGGTCTCCGCGTCATCGGCTCACTTCTTGTCGGCGGGGTACCGGGCCCCGAGGAGGCCGGGGTAGATCGCCTTCATGAAGTCGAAGATCTCCGTCGGCTTCTTGCTCTCGCCCCGGTCCCACGAGACGTCCCGGAAGAGGTACTCCCCGTCCTCGGTCTTGACCCCCCACTCGAAGCACTCCTCGGTCCCCTTCAGGCAGGTGAGGAACTGCTCCTTGAGCCCCCGGCCGGGGATGATCAGGTTCTTCCCCTCCTCGTCGGCGTCCATCCACATCAGCTTCTCGTCGCGGAACGTCAGCGTGCCGACGTCCCAGCGGCTCTTGAACAGGACGATCCCGGCGTTGCGCCGGACCATCCCCTCCCAGGTCCGGTCGGCCTGGGCGGCCAGACCCGCCGGGGCGGGGGGAGCCGCGGCGGCCGGCGCCGCGGCAGCCGGGGCGGCCTTGGCAGGGGCGGCCGGGGCCTCGGCCCGCTTCCTCGTCGCCATCATCGCCTCGATGAGCCCCTCGGGGAGGCGGGCGTTCTTGCAGGCCACGATGTCGTCCACCGAGAGGTCGTAGACGGTCCCCTCAGCCTCGATCTTCCGCTTGATGAACTCCTCGGACAGGCCGGCCTGGAAGAGCTTGATGACCTCCTGGTGGGGCTTCAAGGCGACCGGGGCCGCCGGCGCGGTCGTCGTCGGCGGTGGCGTCGTCTCCTGCGCCGCCGCGACACCGGCCACGGCGAGCGCGAGGAGGAGTGCCGCGATGAGCCGGGGCGTGGACTTCATGGTCAGGCCTCCCTTCGGTTCTCGTCCTTGGGACCCCCTCAAAATACCACCGAGCCCGACGGGCCGAGACCGACCCGGGTTCTCGAGAACGCAGCAGGCCCGCGAAAGCGGGCCCGCCTTACCGCCGCGGAGAGGGAGCCGCGTCAGCGGCGCGGGAGAGCCCGGGCGGACCCGGGTTCTCCCGATCCATTACAGCACCACGCCCTTCAGCCCGACCTTCAGCTCGCTCTTCGTCCCGTCGTTCGTCTTGATCGTCAGGGCTCCGTCGAACGGCCCCTTCTTGGCGAGGCCCGGGTCGACCGAGAGGACCACCTTGACCCGCGTCTTGTCGATCGGCTTGACCTCGGCCTTGACGGCCGGGACCGTGCTCTCCACCCCGGTGACCTTGAACTCCGGGTTCTTCGCGTTCCGGTTGATGACGTCGATCTCCTTCGTCATCGTCCCTTCCTTCGGGTCGAAGGTGCCGAAGGTGACCTGGCTCGGGATGACGCCCACCGCGTCGACGATGCTGCCGCTGATGGCGATCTGGAGCTCGGGCTGCTTCGGCAGGGTCGTCAGGACCCGCACGACGCCCTGCGGGATCCCCATCGGCGTCGACTTGGACGCCGTCAGGGTGACCTTGTACTGGCGGGCCCCCTTCCCGGCGATCCGGTCCTTCTCGGCCACCTCGGCGAAGGACGCCGACAGGTACTCGTGCGGCGCCTCGACCTTCGTCACCTTGAAGTCGGGCTCGTCGGAGGCGAGCGTGATCTCCGAGGAGACCTCCTCGCCGACGAGGCCCTGGAGGCGGAAGAAGCCGTACGGGAGCATCTCGACGTAAGGCTTCACGTAGGCCGACAGGAAGACGGTGACCTGCGGCGTCGACGGGTCGTCCGTGACGATCAGGGCCGACTTGGAGATCGGGCCCTGGAACGCCTTCGTGTCGAGCGTCAGGTGGACCTTGCCGGTCTCGCCCGGCTTGATCACCTTGTCGTACTTCGAGACCGTGCAGCCGCAGGCCGGCTTGACGTCCGTGATGTGGAGGTCGGCCTTGCCGTCGTTTCGGACGAGGAAGTCCTGCTCGATGACCTCCCCCTTGGCGACGGTCCCGACGTTCTTCGTCTCCTCGACGAGGACGAGCTTCGGGGCGGCGCTCGCCGGGGCCTGGGCCTTGGCGGGCTCCTGGGCGAGGAGCGGGGCCGCGAGGCCGAGAGCGGCCACGGTCGCCGCCGCCACGACCCACGGGGTCCGGGGGAAGGGTCTGCCGATCGGGGAAAGGTTCACGGGGTTCCTCCTGTGCGGCCGGGGGATCGGACCGGCCAACCCATCATTATAAGGCGGTCCAGGCCGCCGCCACCCTGGCGTCGTTGACCATCCAGGACGGCTCACGCAAACTCCGCGCCCGTGTCGGCGAACCGCCGGACCTTCTACCTGATCGCCATCGGCGGGACGGCGATGGCGCCGCTCGCCGCCCTCCTCGTCGAGCGGGGGGACCGGGTCCTCGGCTCCGACCTGCCGCTCTACCCCCCGATGTCGGACCGGATCGCCGCCCTCGGGATCCAGGTCCGACCGGGCTTCGACGCCGCCAACCTCCCCCCCGACGTGGACGCCGTCGTCGTCGGGAACCTGGCCGGGAAGGACAACCCGGAGCTGGTGGCCGCCCTGGAACGGGGGCTCCCGGTCGCCTCGATGCCGGAGACGCTCCGGCGGGAGTTCCTCGGGGGGCGCCACCCGGTCGTCGTGGCCGGGACGCACGGGAAGACGACGACGACCGCGCTGACGGCCTGGGTCCTGGCTTCCGCCGGGCGAGCGCCGGGCTACCTGATCGGCGGCGAGCCGGTGGACCTGCCCGCGCCCAGCGCCATCGGGGGCGGCCCCGCGTTCGTCATCGAGGGAGACGAGTACTCGACCTCCTGGGCCGACAAGGGGCCCAAGTTCCTTCACTACGCCCCGCGGACGTTCGTCCTGACGTCGGTCGAGTTCGACCACGCCGACCTCTACGCCGACCTCCCGGCGGTCAAGGACGCCTTCTCGCGCGGGCTGGGGATCGTCCCTCCGGACGGGGGGATCGTGGCCTTCGCCGACGACCCGAACGTCCGGGAGGTCCTCGGCTCGGCCTCCGCCCCGGTCACGACGTACGGCCTTTCCGGCCGGAACGGCACGGACCTCCTGGCACGGAGGGTCACGCTGGACGGGGAGGGGGCCCGTTTCGAGGTCCTCGAGAGGGGTCGGCTCCTCCTCGAGGCCCGGACGCGTCTGGCCGGCCGGCACAACGTCGCCAACGCCCTTGCGGCGACCGCCGTCGGGAGGGCCTTCGGCCTGACGGCCGGGGAGATCGCCCGGGGACTCTCGACCTTCCGGGGCGTGGCCCGCCGGCTCGAGCTGAAGGGGACGGTGGGCGGCGTGACGGTGGTCGACGACTTCGCCCACCACCCGACGGCGGTCGCCACCACCGTGGACGGCGCTCGGCGGCGGTTCGAGGGGCGCCGCCTCTGGGCGGTCTTCGAGCCGCGCTCCATCACGGCGGGAAGGGCCGACTTCGCCGCGGACTACGAGGAGGCGTTGAGCGGGGCCGACGCCGTCGCCGTGGCCCGCCCCTTCCACGCCGCGCGCCTCGCCCGGGCCGGTGGCCCGGGAGCGCTCGACGCCGGGGCGCTCTCGGAGGCCCTGGCCCGGAGGGGGAAGGAGACCCTCAGCGCGCCCGACGCCGAGGGGCTCGTCGCGGCGCTCTTGCCGCGGCTCTCGCCCGGGGACGTCGTCCTGGCGATGTCCTCCGGGAGCTTCGGCGGCTTCTGCGGCAGGCTCCTCTCGGCCCTCTCGGCGCGCGAGGAAGCGGCTTCCCGGACCGCCTAGCCTAGGACTCCCGGGCGACCGAGACCGCGAGGCGCCCCACCTTCTCGATCCTCACCTCGACGGTCTGACCCGGGGCGAGCGGCCCCACGCCCTCCGGCGTCCCCGTCAGGATCAGGTCGCCGGGCTCGAGCGTGACGGCCCGCGAGACCCACGACACGAGCGTCCCGACGTCGAAGACCATGAGCGAGGTCCGCCCCGACTGGACGACCGCACCGCAGAGGAGCGTCTCGAGGAGGAGGTCCGCGGGGTCGGCCGCCGTCTCGATCGCCGGGCCGACGGGGCAGAAGGTGTCGAAGCCCTTCGCCCTCCACCACTGGCCGTCCTTCTTCTGGAGGTCCCGGGCCGTGACGTCGAGGGCGGGCACGAGGCCGAGGATCGCCTCCCGCCCTTCCTCGGGCGTGGCCCGGCGGACCCGCCGGCCCAGGACGACCCCGAGCTCCCCCTCGTAGTCGACCCGCCCCGACTCGCGGGGGACGAGGACCGTGCCGCGGTGGGGCAGGAGGGACGTCGAGGGCTTCCAGAAGACGAGCGGCTCGGCGGGGACCTCGTTCCCCAGCTCCGCGGCGTGGGCGCGGTAGTTCCGCCCGATCCCCGCGACCTTCCCGGTGACGGGCGGTAGGAGCGAGAGCGAGCGCCGCGGGAGCGGCGCGGCCCCGGCCGCGGGGTCCGTCCCTTCCCACGGGGCCCCGGAGAGCGGCCGGACCTGGTCCCCGTCCACCCGTCCCCAGGCCGGGCCCTTCGGCGACACGAACCGGACGAACCTCACAGCGCCTCCTCCGTCAGCGTCCCCTCGAAGACGAACCGGGCGTCGCCGGTGAGGGAGACGTCCCGCGCCAGGCTCCCCTCCACGCGGAAGTCGACGACGAGCGCGCTCCCCGACCGGGTCGCCACGGAGACGGGAGGCGTCCGCCCGCGCGACAGTCCCGAGACGACGGCCGCGGCGACGACGCCCGACCCGCACGAGAGGGTCTCGGCCTCGACGCCCCTCTCGAAGCTCCGGACCGAGAGCCGCGAGGCGCCCCGGAGGGAGACGAAGCTGACGTTGGCGCCGTTGGGCAGGTCGGGATGCCGCCTCAGCGGCGGGCCGAGGCTGGCGACGTCCAGCGTCTCGACCTCCACCCCTTCCGCGGCGAAGACGACCAGGTGCGGGACGCCGACGGTCAGGAAGGCGGCGGAGGGCTCGAGGACCCGGCCGGCCGGGTCGAACGTGGGGACCTCGCGGTCGAGGGCGATCGGCTCGGGGAGGGAGAGCGTGACGTTGCCGTCCTCCCGGACCTGGGCCGGGATCTCGCCCCAGCCGGTCCTCACCGTCAGCGGCCCCTCCGCACCCGCGGCCCTCGCCGCGAACCTCGCCGCGCACCGCGTTCCGTTGGCGCAGAACCGGGCCGGGCCGCCGTCGGCGTTGAAGTAGTCGAGGTCGACCACGAGCCTTGCGCCCCGCTCCCTCCGCGACACGAAGAGGACCCCGTCGGCCCCGATGCCGGTCTCGCGCCGGCAGAGCCTCCGGATCGTCTCGGCCTCGCGCGGGCCCACGGGGAGCTTCCTCCCGAAGACGAGGAAGTCGTTCCCCGCCCCGCTCATCTTCGTGAACGTCCGCGGCAGGCCGCCGACCCGCCAGGAGGCCCTCCCGGCTCCGGTCATCTCCGCTCCTCCTGCGCCGCCTCCGCGCGGGGGCTCTCGTTCCCCTCGCGGTCGAGCGCGCTGACGCCCCAGGCCGTCCCCGGGGCGGCCCCGCCGTCGAACCACGTCGTCTCCTGGACCTTCGGCGCAGCCACCGACCACCCGCCCCCCGGGGGGCGCCTGTAGACGCGGTACCCGCCCAGGTCGGCCGAGAGGACCGGGTTCCAGACCAGCCTCACGCCCTCGGGCTCGGCGAGGAGCGTCAGCCCCTCGGGGGCCTTCGGCGGGAAGACGTCCCGAGTGTCGGCCAGGGCCTCCTCGGCAGGCGGTCCCAGGACGAGCGGGGTCGTCTTCGCCGGCGCGGCCCGGACGGTGTAGACGTACTTCCGGCCCGGGGCGACGGAGTCGTCGACGAAGAAGGGGCCGTGCGTGGCCATCCCGAGCGGCTCCTCGAAGACCCCGTCGGGCCCCTCGGCCGCGTCGCGCCGGTAGACGGCGTAGGCCGGCGCGGAGACGGGGGTCGACCCGTCGAGCATCTCGACCGGCTCCTTCCAGTCGAGGCAGACGCGGCCCTCCTCGACGGTCGTCGTCAGCTCGCGGGGGGCGCCGGGCGGGACGAGAGGCCGGATCGAGACGATCGGGGAGGGGTCGGAGGTCCCCTTCCGGTCCCTCGTGGCGGTCACGGCGTACCGGACGAAGACCCGGCCGAGGCGCCGCTCGACGAAGAGCCCGTAGAGCGAGTCGCGGACGACGACGTCCGAGCCGACGGTCGCCTCGTCGAGGTCGGCGCGCCCGAGCCGCTGGACCCTCTCGGCCCGCTGGAGGAAGAGCCGCTCCTCCCGCTCGCGTCCCGGCCCCTCCGGGGGGGCCGGCGGGGCGCCGGTGGGGGGCGCCGGCACCAGCTCGCGGAGGACGGTGACCCGCGTCAGCCCGTCGAGCGGGGCCCCGGTGACGGTCTTCCTCGGGAACGGGAACCGGAGGACGACGTCCGTGGCCTGCTGCGTGACCGTGAGCGGCTCCGGTCGCGCCGGGATCGCCTCGAGCGGCGGGAGAGGCGGGAGCTTCTTGCCGCACGCCGCGGCGAGGAGGGCGAGGGCGAGCGGGAGGAGACGCCTCACAGGACGAACCGCGAGAGGTCGCGGTCGCGGACGAGGCCGGAGAGGGCCCGCTCGACGTAGGCGCGGTCGACGACGATCCGCGCCCCGGCGGCGTCGGGCCCGGCGAAGGAGACCTCCTCGAGGACCCGCTCGAGGATCGTGTGGAGCCGCCGCGCCCCGATGTTCTCCAGGTTCCGGTTCAGCTCGGCCGCCGCGCGCGCCACCTCGGCGATGCCGTCCTCGGCGAAGGTCAGGTCGATGCCGTCGGCCGAGAGGAGCGAGGCGGCCTGCCGGGGCAGGGCGTGCTCGGGCTCGGAGAGGATCCTCACGAAGTCGGCCTCCGTCAGCGCGTCGAGCTCGACCCGGATCGGGAAGCGCCCCTGCAGCTCCGGGATCATGTCCGAGGGCCTGGCGACGTGGAACGCGCCCGCGGCCACGAAGAGGACGTGGTCGGTCCTCACGTTCCCGTGCTTCGTCTTGACGACCGTCCCCTCGACGAGCGGGAGGAGGTCGCGCTGGACCCCCTCGCGCGAGACGTCGGGCCCGCCCTGCGCCCCCTGCCGCCCCGCCACCTTGTCGATCTCGTCGAGGAAGACGATCCCGGCCTCCTCGGCGCGCCGGATCGCCTCCTGCGGGACCGAGGCCTCGTCCGAGAGGGCGTCGGCCTCGCGGTCGAGGAGGATCGGGCGGGCGTCGGAGACGGGGAGGCGGACCTTCTTCTTCTTCCCGCCGAAGAGGTTCCCGAACGGGCCGGGGAGGTCGATCCCCATCTCCTCGACCCCCTGCGGCGTCATGACGGAGATCTGCGGCGTCCGCTCGTCGGTCACCTCGACCTCCACCTCGCGGGTCTCCAGCCGCCCCTCGCGCAGGTCGCGCCGGAGCCGCTCGCGCCCCTCCTGGGCGGCCCCCGAGAGCCCCTCGGAGGAGACGAGGAGGTCCAGGAGCCGCTCCTCGGCGGCGGAGGCGGCGCGGTCCATCACGCGCGAGCGGCGCTCCTCCTTGACGAGGCGGACCGCGGCCTCGACGAGGTCGCGGGCGATGGAGTCGACGTCCCGCCCGACGTACCCCACCTCGGTGAACTTCGAGGCCTCCACCTTGACGAACGGCGCGTCGGCCAGGCGGGCCAGCCGCCGGGCGATCTCGGTCTTGCCGACGCCGGTCGGTCCGATCATCAGGATGTTCTTCGGGACGATCTCCTCGGCCACCTCGGCGGGCAGGCGCTGGCGCCGCCAGCGGTCCCGGAGCGCGATGGCCACGGCCCTCTTGGCCCTTGCCTGCCCGACGACGTGCCGGTCCAGCTCGGCCACGATCCTCCGCGGGGAGAGGTCGCGCAGCCTCAGGTCGCGGGGGGACGGAGGGCTCTTGGGGCGCTCGCTCACGGGAGCGTCTCCACGCGGATCCGCTCGTTCGTGTAGACGTCGATCGAGGCGGCGATGAGGAGCGCCTCCTCGACGATCTTCTCGGCCGGCAGCGACGAGTGGAGGAGGAGCGCCCGCGCGGCGGCGGCCGCGTAGGGCCCTCCCGAGCCGACGGCGAGGACCCCGTCGTCGGGGGCGATGACGTCTCCGCTCCCCGAGAGGAGGAGCGAGACGTCCTTGTCGGCCACGACGAGGAGCGCCTCGAGGGCGCGGAGCGTCTTCTCCGTCCGCCAGTCGGTGGCGAGCTCGACGGCCGCCCGCTCGAGCTGGCCGTGGAACTCCTCGAGCTTCCGCTCGAACCGGGTGAAGAGGGCGACGGCGTCGGCAGTCGACCCGGCGAACCCGGCCAGGACCTTCCCGTCGTGCAGGCGCCGGATCTTGGAAGCGCCGTGCTTGACGACGGTCGTGCCCATCGTGACCTGCCCGTCGCTCCCGAGGGCGACGCGCCCGTCGCGCCTCACCGAGAGGACCGTGGTGTGCGAGAAAGCGGGTTTCCGTGACACGCCGGGGAGTCTACCCGCCGGCCGGTGCTCAGCCCTCCCCGCCCTCCTCCGAGCCCCCGCCGCGGGCCTTGGGGTGGGCCTTGCGGTAGACCTCCATCAGCCGGTCGACGTCGAGGTGCGTGTACCGCTGCGTGGTGGCGAGAGAGGCGTGGCCGAGGAGCTCCTGGATGACCCTGAGGTCCGCCCCGGCCGAGAGGAGGTGCGTCGCGAAGGAGTGCCTCAGGCTGTGCGGGGAGGCGCCGCGCTCCACCTCCGCGGCGAAGAGGGCCCGGTCGAGCACGCGCCTGACGCTCCGGTCCGTCAGCCGGGTGCCGCGGGCGTTCGTGAAGAGCGGGTCGCGGTCCGAGCGGAGGACCGCCGCCCGGAGCGAGGCGCGGACCCCCAGCCAGGCCAGGAGCGCCTCGGCCGCGGGCTCGCCGAACGGGACGATCCGCTCCTTCTTTCCCTTTCCCAGCGTCCGGACCTGCCGGGCCGGGAGGTCCACGTCGGGGAGGTTCAGGCCGACCAGCTCCGAGACGCGCAGGCCGGTGGCGTAGAGGAGCTCGAGGAGCGCCCGGTCCCGCGTGCCGAGCGCCGTCGAGGCGTCGGGCGCCTCCACGACGGCCGAGGCCTCTGGGACCGAGAGCGTCCGCGGGAGCGTCACGGGGGCCCGGGGCCCGCGGACCGGGGCACTTGCACCGGCCGCATTTCCCGGGCTATAGGGTGCCGATTCCGCACATAGCCCCGATTGGAGCCCCGCCCATGGCGCGCGTCACCGTTGAAGACTG
>WBZR01005255.1_pt1 | contig 10045 bp, 5 predicted proteins | sample 5204231 | NCBI WGS metagenome assembly WBZR01 (sample SAMN12412403, study PRJNA552823) | activated sludge metagenome | isolation source: activated sludge from anammox sidestream of wastewater treatment plant... | place: USA: Virginia | collected 2017-08 | reverse complement strand
GGACTCGGATGAACTGGCCGCCACCGGCCCCAACTCCATCACCGTTTCCCATGCTGGGGTGACCCACCGCATGGAAAACGTCCGGCCCTTCGGCGACGGGATCAACCGCCTGGTGCTGGATGTGCCCTGCGGCCCCAGCAGCCAGGTGGACGTGGCCTTTGCGGTGGATGCCACCGGCTCCATGCAGGACGAAATCGATTTCCTGCAGGCCGAGCTCAACGAGATCATCTTCCGCTCCAAGAAGATCGGCGACCAGCTCAACTTCCGTTTCGCCAACGTGTTTTACCGCGACGAGGGTCCCGGCGAGGAGTACCTCACGCGGACCATGCCGTTCACCCGGGTCCTGTCCAAGGCGGTGAACTTCATTTCAGCGCAGTGGGCCGGCGGCGGCGGCGATACGCCCGAGGCCGTGGAGGTGGCCCTGGATTCGGCGATCAACCACCTGGAGTGGAGCGCGGAGGCACGCGCCCGGATCCTCTTCCTGGTGCTGGACGCGGGTCCGCACAACACGCCCGCCGTGCGCAAACGGATGCAGGAACTGGTGCGCCAGGCCACCGCCAAGGGCATCCGCATCGTGCCGGTGGCGGCCAGCGGCATCGACAAGGCCACGGAGTACCTGCTCCGGTCGGTGGCCTTGGGCACCAACGGTACCTACACCTTCCTCACAAACCACAGCGGCGTGGGCCTCCCCCACCTGGAGCCCACCACGGACCACTATGATGTGGAATCGCTCAGCGGTTTGCTGGCCCGCATCCTGAAAAGCTACACGTACATGCCCGACTGCCGGCAGCTGATCCCCGACCTGGGACTGGGCCTGCCGGATTCGCTGGTCACCACGGCCAACGGCACCGACAGCACGGCCACCGCCGTGACGGGCCCCGCCGACAGCACCGCGATCACCTGGCGCTACTACCCGAACCCGACCACGGGCCCCATCCACATCACCGCCGATCGCGACATTCCCGAGCTGTACATCACGGACCTCGGCGGCAAGGTGCTGCAGATCATCCGGGGCCTGCATGCCGACCGGACGGAAGTGGCCGACCTCAGCGCCTATGCCACGGGCATCTACCTGATCCGCTATCCCGTCAAGGACGGGTGGGTCAGCGGGAAGGTGGTGTTGCAGCGTGGATGAGGGTTGGTAAGGTTGGGAAGGTTGGGAAAGGGAGGGTGGAGGCCCGCCAGGCGTGGTGCCGCGTCCGTGGTCGATGATCAGGCCGGGCTGCACTTTTTGTGCAGCGCGGCACCGATGGCACAGGAGAGGCATTTCCGTTCCGCACAGTAGGTCTTCTTCAGTTCGATCAGGGCCTGGCTTTGGCCGGCGTTGGCGGCCTTCAGGCCCAATTGGTCCCACATGCGCGTGATGCCGTTTTGTTCCGCGGGCAGGCGTTCCATCAGCGCCATGGCCCGGTCCATCCACGGCTGGAAACCCCGGATGCGGCCCATGGCGAAGAGGTAGGGCACGATGGCATTGATGATCAGGCTGTCCGCCATGGCCCGCCCGAGCCGCTTGGGCCGCGGTGCCGATGCCGCCCCGAAGCGGTAGTGGGTGTGCCAGTAGCCATCGGCCTCCACGTCCAGCAAGGCGCGCAGCGCTTCCGGGGCATCATGCGCCACCAGCTCCGCCGGCATGTCCGCCCGCGTGGTGATCAGGGCCGCCCATTGGGCCAGGCGCAGGGTGGGGAAATTGGACGGACGCAAGCGGCCGAATTTCCAGGCCGCCGCCGGCACCGGCCTTAAGCCGTGTACGTGGGCCAGCCATCGGTATTCCTGCTGCAGCCTGCGCGGATGGTCCTCTTGGGGGCCATCGTCCAGGAATCCGGCCTGGCCGAACAGCAGGGCCTCCACGCGGGCCGGGTCATCGCGGTATTTCAGCAACAGGCGCACCGGCAGGGCAAGGGCGAGCATGCTGAAGGCCTCCGCATTCACCGGCCCGCCCAGCCACCGCAGCAGCATGTGGTGCAAGGTCTCGTTCGGGTCGTTGCCGTTGCGCCGGTACAAGGCTTCCACCTCCCCCACCTTGCGCTCCAGGCGTTGCACGAGCAAGCGTTCGAGCCAAAGGCGGACCCGGGCCGGGTCCACTTCCCGCAGGTACGGGGTGCAGGGCACCTCGCGCCGGCTTTCCATCAGGGCCTGGTGCAAGCGCAGGTGGCGCCCGTCGATGCGCCCGCGCAGCTCCACCGTGGGCAGCCTCCGGCCATCCGCCGTGTGCACCTCGGCATCATGCAGGTACACCGAGTGCAGCACCACATTGTTGTAGGCGGGGTCGCCTTGGTGGCCATGGGTGTTCCATTCGCTGGACCGCAGATGCACCTCCACCGTGCCCGCCCAGGTTTGGCCCGCCACGCGCACCACCGCATCATTGAGGTCGGGCCCGCTGTTGTGCTGGATGCGCCCCGCCTTCAGCACCTCCAATGCCTCGCCATCGGTGGTGCACAGGTCGTGCGCATCATAGAGCCCGGCCTCCCAAATGAACTGCAACAGATCTTCCCCATACGGAAAGGCGGGGTCCAGCAACACGTCCGTATCCCGGAACGGCACAACCTCGGCGTAGGCCATCTGCATGTCCATGACGGAAAATTTGCCAACCCGTGCTGAACAAGATAGGGCCTCTTGGGGGTTAATTGTTGGTTGTTGGTTGTTGGTTGTTGGTTGTTAGTTCTCAGTTGGTAGCTGACTGGCGTAGTCGGCAGCAACTGGCAACAACCAACTGAGAACTGAGAACTGAGAACCGACAACTGAAAACCAGACAACCGCGAACTACACCACACCGCGTTCCTGCATGGCCTTCTCCATCATGCGCTGCAGGGCTTCGGCGGCTTCGCGGGCCTTGGGCACGGCTTCTTCTTCCTGCCCCGCGTACAGGATCCCGCGCGAACTGTTGACCAGCAGGCCGCCGTCGCGGGCAAGGCCCGCCCGCAGCACGGCCTCCAGGTCGCCGCCTTGGGCCCCCACGCCGGGCACCAGGAAAAAATGGTCGGGGGCCACGGCGCGGGCCTGCGCCAGGATGTCCGGGCGTGTGGCACCCGCCACGAACATCAGCTCGTCCGGCCCGCCCAGCGCGGCCATGTGCCGCATCACCAGCTCAAAGAGGCGTTGGTGCCCGTCGCCGACGGCCTGGAACTGGAAGTCCATGGCCCCTTCGTTGCTGGTGACGGCCAGCACGATGGCCCACTTCCCCGGCCTGCCCAGGAAGGGCGTGATGCTGTCGCCGCCCATGTAGGGGGACAGGGTCACGGCATCGAAGTCGAGCTGGTCGAAAAAGGCTTCCGCATACTTGCGGGCGGTGTTGCCGATGTCGCCGCGCTTGGCATCGGCGATGATCAGGCAATCGCCCAGGCTGCGGATGTAGGCGACCGTGCTTTCCAGGTCGCGCCAGCCGGCCGCGCCGTTGGCCTCGTAAAAGGCCAGGTTGAGCTTGTAGGCCACGGCCACGTGGTGGGTGGCCTGCACAATGGCGTGGTTGAAGGCCCGCACCGGGTCATGCTGGCCCCGGAAACGCAGCGGCAGCCGAAGCGGCTCGGTGTCCAGGCCCACGCAGAGCAGGCTCCGCTTCCGTTTGATGATGTCCACCAGTTCCGCGCGCGTCATGGCCGTCCGTCCTTCATCGGGCCGCAAAGGACGGGAATAGCCGCCAACCGGCAAGGCCCCGGCATCCCCGTCTACATTTGGCCTCCATGGCGGACCTGTTGCCCACCTGCGGTTACTTCCTGCTGCTGCTGTACCTGATCCAGAGGTCGGGGTTTTTCCGGGCACCGGGCCTGGGGAAGCGCACCATCGGCGCCCTGTTCCTGCTGAAGGTGGCCGCCGGCACGTTCCTGTGGGGAGTGTACACCTTCCACTATACCGACCGGTTGAACGCCGACATCTACAAGTTTTACGACGACGGGAACATCATGTACGGCGCACTGTACGGCCATCCCCTTGATTTCCTCCGGATGATCACCGGCATCGGCAGCGAGGCCCCGCACATCAGCACGCAGTATTACGGGGTGATGAACAATTGGTACCGCCAGCATGACACCGGTTACTACAACGATGCCCACACGATGATCCGCTTCAATGCCCTGCTGCGCGTCTTCTCCTTCGGCATCTTCCACGTGCATACGGTCTTCTTCGCCTTCCTGGCCCTCACCGGCCAGGTGGCCATGTACAAGGCCTTCCTCCAATGGGTGCCGGAGCTGCCCAAGGCCTGGATGGCCGGCCTTTTCCTCTGGCCCAGCGTGCTCCTGTGGTCCAGCGGGCCGATCAAGGAGGCGCTTCTGTTCTTCGGCTGGGGCATTTTCCTGTTGCAGGTCCTCCGCCGCATGCAGGGGCCGTTGCCGTGGACCGGTTGGGCCTGGATGACACTGGGACTGCTGGTGCAGTTCACGCTGAAGTCATACGTATTGGCCTGCATGCTGCCCGGGCTGTTGGCCTTGTGGTGGTGCCGCCGCACGGACGGCCGCCGCGCCGGGCCGAAGTTCATCGCGCTTTACGCGGCGGCCATTGCGGCAGCCCTGGTGCTGCCGCTGCTTTCCCCCGGCCTGGACGTGGTGGCCATCATCCAGCAGAAGCAGCGGGACATGCTGGGCGTGGTGGAAGCCGTGTCGCCGGGCAGCTACGTTCCCACCGACCGCATGGCACTGGGGGCGATGGGCCTGCTGAAGACCATGCCCCATGCGTTGTACCTCACCTTCCTCTCGCCCCTGGTCTCCTGGGACATCGGTGCCCTGGGCCTGTTGGGCGCGCTGGAGAATGCGGTGCTGCTGGCCTTGGTGCCGGTGGCCTGGCTGTGGCGCAGGCCATGGGGGCGGGTGGACCGGCCGATGTTCTTCTTCTGTGCCTCGTTCTGCCTGGCCCTGGCCCTGCTCATCGGGTGGACCACACCGGTGGTGGGGGCGCTGATACGCTACCGCATCCCGATCCTGCCCTTTTATACCTTGGCGCTCCTGCTGGTGGCCGATCCGGACAAGGTGCGGCGGCACCTGCCCTTCCTCCGCCAATGAAGCCCCAGGCCCTTTTCCTGCCCGCGCTTGCAGCCGCCATGCTGCTGGCCTCCTGCCGTTTCGAGTACCGCAACCGCGAGGCGGACCTGATCGTGCGCAACGCGCGGATCTTCAGCCTGGACGGCGCCAACACGGAATACACTGCGATGGCCATCAAGGACGGCCGGATCCTGGAGCTCGGCGCGGAGTTCCAGATCCTGAACCGCTACCGGGCCAAAACGACCTACGATGCGGGGCTGAAGCCCATTTACCCGGGCTTCATCGACGGGCACTGCCATTTCCTGGGCTACGGGTTGAACAAGCAGAAGGTGAACCTCGCCGGGGCACGCGACTGGAGCGAGGTGCTGCAGCGCGTGCGGGCCTTCGCGGCTTCCCGCCCGGGCAAAGGCTGGATCCTGGGGCGCGGCTGGGACCAGAACCTGTGGCCGGGCCAACGGATCCCGTCCAACGACAGCCTGAACCTGCTCTTCCCCGACTGTCCGGTGCTGCTGCAGCGGGTGGACGGCCACGCGGCCATCGCGAACCAGGCGGCCTTGGACAGCGCGGGCTTCACCGCGGCAAGCACCGTGGCCGGCGGCCTGCTGGGCACCAAGGATGGCAAGCTCACCGGCCTGCTTGTGGACAACGCCGTGGGCATGTTCCAGAAGATCTTCGACGACGCGGACGAGGCCACCAAGCGCAAGGCCCTGCTGGAGGCCCAGCGCGATTGCCTGGAAGCGGGCCTGACCATGGTGTGCGATGCGGGGCTGGATGCGGGCACCATCGACCTGATCCAGCGCATGCAGGCGGCGGGCGAACTGCAGATCCGCGTGTATGCCATGCTCGCCGACGACAGCCTGAACTTCGCCCGGTTCCCGCAACCCATCGACGAGGAACGCCTGGTGGTGCGGGCCGTGAAGTGTTACGCCGACGGCGCGCTGGGCTCACGCGGGGCCTTGCTGCTGCGGCCCTACAGCGACGACCCCTCCGCCGGCCACGGCCTGCAGCTTGCGCCCCGGGAGCACTTCCTGGAGGTGGCCGCCTGGTGCAGGTCCCACGGGTTCCAGATGGCCACGCACTGCATCGGCGACAGCGCCAACCGCCTGCTGCTGGGCGTGTATGCCGATGCCCTTGGCGGCACCAACGACCTGCGCTGGCGGATCGAGCACGCGCAGTGCGTGGACCCTGCGGACTTCGGCAAGTTCGGGGCGTACAACATCATCCCGAGCATGCAGCCCACGCACGCCACCAGCGACATGTTGTGGGCCGTGGACCGCCTGGGGCCGGAACGGCTGGCCAACGCCTACGCGCTGAAGCGCCTGATGCGGGAAAACGGCATGATCGCGCTGGGGACGGATTTCCCGGTGGAGGGCATCGCCCCCTTGCAAACATTCTACGCGGCCGTGGTGCGCAAGGACCGCGAGGGCCGCCCCCCGGAAGGATTCCAGATGCAGGATGCCCTCACCCGGGAGCAGGCCCTGCGCGGCATGACCATTTGGAATGCCTTGGCCACCTTCACGGAAAAGGACCTGGGCAGCCTGGAGCCAGGGAAGAAGGCCGACTTCGTGGTGCTTGACCGCGAGCTGCTCACCACGGCGGAGGACCAGCTGCTGCAAGCCCGGGTACAGGCCACCTTCATCAACGGGGAACAGTTGTGGCCCCTGCGCTGACCGGCTTCAACCGGGACGGTGGATCACCAAGCGGCGCGCCCATTCGTAACCGATCTCCTCGATCACCGCAGCCTTGCCGAGCTCGAACATGTTGTAGCGGGCCAGGCCGGGCGGCTCGATGAACAGGAAGCAACCCCGGGCGGAGCGCATCACCATCTCGCGGAAGTTCAGGTGCCAGATGCGGTCCATGTTGCGCAGCACGCCACGTTTCGAAGGGTCAAAGGGCGGCAACGGGTTCACATGCACGGCCACCACGCTGTCCAGCCGGTCGCGGAAGGGCTCCACGGGCAGGTTGTTGCTGAGCCCGCCATCGACGTGGAAGACACCGCCCACCTGCACCGGGGGGAAGACCAGGGGGATGGCGCAAGAGGCCATGAGCGCCGGGATCAGCTCCCCGTCGTGGATCACATGTTGGCCTCCTCGTTCCAGGTTGGTGGCCGAAACGTACAGAGGGATCTCCAGCTCCGCGAAGGTGCGGTGGCGGAGCACCTCCTCCAGGAAGGCCCTGATGCGCCGGGAAGCCAGTCCGCGCCGGCGGACCAGGACGGAACGGCGAAGCTCCGGAAGCACCAGGTCCAACACCTCCCGGGGGGTGTAACCGTCGGCGATCAGCGCACCGGCCAACGCCCCGGCGCTGGTGCCCGAGATCGCCCCCGGCACGATGCCCCTCTCCGCCAAGGCACGCAGCACGCCCAGGTGGGCCATGCCGCGGACACCTCCCCCCGAAAGCACGAACGGATGCCGTTCCATGGGACGAAAGTAACCGGCCGTCCCCCCCGCGATGCCGTCCGGTGGCCAACCCTTGCAGCCTAGACCGGGCCGCACCGGCGCGGGGACGCCTCACCATGGAAGGGAGGCCCGCACCGGGCGCATCCCTTGGCCATCGGCCCTACTGCTTGACGAAGCGGAGGAGGTGGCTCTCCCGCGGACCCATCAGCCGCAGCACATACACGCCGGAAGGCAGCAGGGCCGTCCGCACAACGGGGTCCTGCACCGCCAATTCCCCGGCCATCAGGCGGCGGCCTTCGGCATCGATGATCTCGAACGGCACGGCTCCGGCCTCGGGGAGTCCCTCCACCCACATCCGGTCCGTGGCCGGCACCGGGTGGAGCCCCAGGCCCGCGGCCCGGGATCGCCCCACGCCCACCGTGAAGATGAACACCGTATCGGAAAAGGCCCCACAGCCGATGCTATCCACGACGTGCACCCGGTAGTGGCCGTTCTCGGCCACCTCATACTCCTGGTCCACGGCATCCGCGATGGGTTCATCATCCAGGTACCATTGGTATTCCGCTGCGGGGCTGCTGGTCAGCGTGAGGCCGTCCACCGTGATGGTGGGCGTCGGCAAGGGATGGGCCTCCACCACCAGCGTGTCGCTCCATCCGCGGCACCCGCTGGTGGACTCCACCATCAGGCTCAGCATGTCGCCGCCGGAGCTCCACACGTCGCGTTCGGTACCGCCATGGTTCCACCAGTAGCGGTACATGAAATCCGGCCCGGAGATCATCACGCTGTCCCCTTCGCAGAGCGGGCCTGACATCGCCAGGGGCACGTCAAAATTGGTGCCGGCCAGGGCATTGAAGGCGTGGACCTTCCCGTGGCCGAAACTGACGTTGGGCACCTCCCCGGTAAAATCGTCGCTGAAGGCGGTGGCGGTCAACGCATCCCGGATGAAGGTATTGGAGGCCCTGGGGCATTTCTCCAGCAGCAGGCCCGCTATGCCGGCCACCACGGGGGATGCGATGGAGGTGCCGCCGTTGCGCATGTGCAGCGTGTCGATCAGTTTGTCCGGGCCGTTCGCCAGCAGGGCTTGCAACACATCCAAGGGCCCGGCGCCGAAGGTGACGTCCGCCGGGGCGGCCACGTCGGGTTTGGCCACACCGGTCCGGGCCGGCCCCCTGCTGCTGTTGGCACTGATGGCCCCGGGGGGATTGCCCAGGTTGCGCTCCACGCCGTTCACATCGAGGTACACCTGCTGGTTGTAGTAGTTCCCCACGGTGATCACCTGTGGCGAGCAGGCCCATGAGTCCACGATGCTTTGCTGGTTGTCCGGCATCGCATAGTGGACGATGTCCGGGAACGAGGCGCTGTCGGGGATGTTGGTGATCATCTTCGACGTGCCGAAGATGTCCAGGCTCCACACGTCGAAGAGGCCCAGCCCGGTGGTCATGAACCGGTAGCGCAAGTGGCTGGTCGAATCGGGTTGGGGGATGTACACTTCCATGTGGTACTGGCCGCCCCTTAGCTGGGCCTGGGTGAAGACGCGGCCGAGCTTGTTCCCGTCGATGGACCAAAGGGTATCCACCACCACCTGGCCCAGGGTACCCTGGATGTTCCGGAAGGGGATGCGGCCCCGGAAGGCGAAGCCATCCTCATACTTGTCCGCACCCACGCTGTATTGCACCTGGCTGAAATCGGCGGTGTCCGCCCACAGGTCGAAATACACGGCGCCCAGCCCGAACATGCTGCCCGGATTGTAGGCGAACCAGGTGAAGGTGGTATCGGCCCCCACTTGGTGGCGCAGGTGGTAGGGCGGCATGTTGCCGCTGTTGCCGGCGGCGCAGACCAGCACGCGGCCGGGCTGCGCGGTGATGAGCTGGTCGATCATCAACGCCGCGGGGTCCAGGCCGTCATGGCTTCCGTAGTAATCGCCCAGGCTGAGGTTGATGGCCACCGGGCGGTTCAATTGGGCCGCCTGGTCGAGGATCCAGCGCACGGCATCCACCACAGTGGAGGTCCAGTTGGGCCCGCCCAAGGTGTTGGCCACAATGAGCAGGTCGGCCTTGGGCGCCACGCCGGCGCAATGGCCGTTGCCGTTGTTGTTGGCCGCCGCCGTGGCCGCCACCGTGCTGCCGTGGCCGAATTGGTTGAAGGGGTCCACCGCCGGGCAGTCGCCGGCATTGATCGCAGCGCTGTCCCACGCTTGCCCGTAACCGTAGCCCAAGGGGGTCAGCCACGGATCGTAGGCGAAGTTCTGGTCCCAATAGCGCAACACCCGGGTGCGGCCCAGGCTGTCCTGGAAATCGGGATGCGCCAGCTCGATGCCCGTATCGATGATGCCCAACAACACCCCTTCGCCCTGGTAGGCCCGCGGCAAGGGGAACAAGCCCTGCTGCACCTCGTTGACGTGGGCCTTCACGCGCATGCTGTCATTCAGCACCCGGCCCTTGGACAGGCTGAACACCACGCTTTCCACGGCGGCCTCGCGGTCCAGCTCCGCTACTTGGGCCACGGGCATGGAGGCTTGCACCCATCCATCAATGGCCATCTTCACCCGCCCGCCATGGGCCGCCACGGCACGGGACACCTCCGCCGCATCACCCCCCAGGAACAGGTCCACCCTGCCGGCCGGGTCGGCGGTGGCCAACCACGCTTGCAACTGGAAGCCCAGCTTGGAAGGGCCCTGGG
>WBZR01005254.1_pt1 | contig 10046 bp, 9 predicted proteins | sample 5204231 | NCBI WGS metagenome assembly WBZR01 (sample SAMN12412403, study PRJNA552823) | activated sludge metagenome | isolation source: activated sludge from anammox sidestream of wastewater treatment plant... | place: USA: Virginia | collected 2017-08 | reverse complement strand
TATCTCGCGTCTTGCCATTATATGCGTAACCAACTCCTGCGCGATTCCGATGCATTCAGTATGACGCACTCACTTGAATTAAGAGTTCCGTTTGTTGATCATTTACTTTATGCAAATGTACTTCCCTATCTTGATAATGGATTCGATAAATCATTTCCAAAAAAAATGTTAGTTGATGCAGTCAGTGATCTTCCAGCCGAAATAGTTCACAGACCAAAACAGGGCTTTACATTTCCATTTGCTGATTGGATCAAGAAAGGAAAAATGAAGGATTCGATTAATGATTCTTTAAACAGCAGTAAAATGAAAAATTATTTTAATCCTCAATCCTTATTAAATTTGAATAATGAATTTCAGAAAAATAAAATACATTGGTCGAGAGTGTGGGCTATGTATGTACTATCCCGTTTTTAAACAATGTAATTAATTTACTCGGAAACAAGAAGTACAGATGTTCAGAAAAATAGTTAATAATTTATTAGTAAAGAGTGGTTACGAAATAATTAATAAGCAAAAACTCCCAACTACCAAAATTTTAGGTCTAAAAAGTTTAAATATCAACACGATAATAGATGTAGGAGCTAATCGTGGTCAATTTTTAGGCGATTATGTAAAACGTTTTCCGGTGGCACAATTCTTCTGCTTTGAACCATTAACTAAAGAAATTAATGAATTAAAAAAAAATTCAAAAAAATTTAAGAACAAAATTGTAATAGTGAATAGTGCATTAGGAAATATGGAGGGAAAGACAAACTTTTATCAGCATAAACACACCGCATCATCAAGTGTATTAAGTACCACGGAAGATTGCGTTGTATTATATCCAGAAACAAGTGATCAGACAAACATAGAAGTTAAAATAACAACGATAGATAAATACTTCGGAAATATTTTAAATGAAAAACATAAAAACATATTACTTAAACTAGATGTTCAAGGTTTTGAACTAGAAGTATTAAAGGGTGCACAAAAAACATTGAATATGATAAGTGCATGTCTGCTTGAAATAAATTTTACCAAGCTGTACAATAATCAGGCAAGTTTCAATGGAATATATGAACTGTTAAACAAAGCTGGTTTCAAGTATGCTGGTGCGATGGAACAAAATTTCAATGATGAGGGTAGACTAGTTTTTAGTGATATTTTATTCATTCGGGAAAATCTATAAAATGATTATGGATAACAATCAAAAAGCAAATCTCATAAAAAAAATAATACTTACATCCAACAGAAATAATACAAATAGATTAAAAGGTTGGATTTATAATTTTCATAAAATTGTATATTATAAATCTTTGGAGTTCCTCAAAAAAACTTCTGAATTCAAAGTAAAAACATTTTGGAACCGTGATATAAATATAATTCTACCCGAGAGTGTTTCAGTAAGTATATGGCGAAACGGCTTTGTGGAGAGTGATGTAACGATTTATCTACTAAACTATTTAAATAAAGGAGACACATTTATTGATATCGGTGCACATTTTGGGTTTTATACATTACTTGCTGCAGATATTGTTGGACCAAAAGGACAAGTATTGGCATTTGAACCAACAATTTCAACATTCAATCAATTATCAAAGAACGTCTCTAATTCCAAGAATGATAATATTAGAATTTATAATTTGGCTGCCTCTAATTCAAATACAGAAATGGAATTCAATGATTTTGGGATAATAAATTCAGCGTTTAATTCATTTTTTGAGAATAGAGGAGATAAATATTTTGAGGGTAAAAAGATAATAGTAAATGCAGTTATAGTTGATGATTTCATCAAGGAAAATTTTAGTAAAAGTAAAATTAGTGCTATTAAAATTGATGCTGAATCTGCTGAGTTTCAAGTATTGAGTGGATTAATAAATGTAATCAATAAAGATCACCCGATAATAATTCTTGAAGTCGGTGACTATTCGATAAGCGGAACTAAAAAATCCAAAGAATTGATAGAACTGGTAGAAAGCTTCGATTATCAGAGCTTTGAACTTGACAAAAAGTCTTTTAATATAATGCCCTATATCAAGAAAAATATTGAAAGGTATAGCAACATATTATTCATTCCGAATTAGTAATTAGTTTATTATTGTTGCCAATCAATCTAAATTGTAAGAGCCTTATTGAAGTCTAAAATTCATATCAACGCAATTTCTTCTTTAATTCAAGCAATCATAACATCAATAATAATTTTTGTCTCCTATAAATATTTAATTGCAAGGCTCGGTATGGAGAAGCTGGGTGTTTGGTCACTTATTGTTGCTTCAGCGTCAATACTTAACATAGGGAATCTTGGTTTATCATCAACTATAGTTAAATACATTGCAAAGTATTTAGTTTATGATGACCATGATAAAATATCTTCTATTATCCAAACTGCTCTGATCACAATCTTAATTGTATCATTATTTTTATTAGGATTAGTCTATATTCTTGCAAATATTTTATTGAAAGCTATTGTTCCGGAAAACCTGATGCCTCTTGCAACGAAACTCTTACCTTATAGTTTAATTAATATTGGAATTATTTTACAAGCTAGTATTGCATTATCAGCATTGGACGGAATACAAAAAATTTATATTAGGAATATATTATTAATCAGTTCATCAATTTTATTTTTATCATTAATTATAATCTTCGTACCTATGTTCGATCTGTTAGGCGTTGTTTATGCCCAGATTGCCCAATCAATATTTACATTGGCATTAAGCTGGTATTTATTAAAAAGAGTTTTTTCTTTTTTACCAATAATACCCTACAGATGGAGCAAAAATACTTTTTTTGAAATAATCGGTTACAGTGCAAATCTACAATTAGTTACGATACTTCAATTGCTTTTTGAACCAGTTACAAAAACCTTATTAACAAAATTCGGAGGCCTGACTGCGGTCGGTTATTATGAAATAGCAAATCGTTTTGTATTGAAGGTAAGAGAATTGATTGTTTCTGTTTTTCAGGTACTTATCCCAGTTTATGCAACTCACGTTGAGAAGAATATTGAAAATATTAAGATGATTTATTCCAAATCATTAAACTATATACTATTCATTGCAATGCCTGTATTTTCAATATTATTAATTATTCTCCCTATAATTTCACTTTTTCTTATAGGTAGATTTGAGCGTTTATTTTATACATTCGGTTTTATTCTGATTATAGCCTGGTTTATTAATATTTTAACAGTCCCAGCTTATCATGCTTACCTTGGGAAAGGTACTCTGCGGTGGAATGTATTAGGGCACTTTATTATCTTGATTTTAAATTTGGCATTTAGTTACACTTTTGGTTTAATGTTTGGCAGTTTAGGTACTATTATAGGATGGGCATTGGCACTTAGTATAGGCAGCTTATTAATTTTTTTCAATTTCAATCTTGAACACAAATTGAGTTTTAATGAAATAATTATTAAAGAAAATAAAAAATTATTTCTTGTAAACAGTTTTGCATTCATATCTATTATTTTAGTAAATATTTTATTCACCCATTTGATTCATGATATATTTGCAAATGCAGTATTTCCTTTAACATTCATTGTGATATCTTTTTATTTTATTTGGAATCATTCGATAAGACGGGAATTATCTCATTCAGTTAAACGGCTGCTTTCCAATGAAGGAATTATTAATTTTTGAGTGTGATTTTTTTATTGTGAGATAAATATTTTTTTATTAATATATAGAGCATTTAATAAATTGTGAGATGTTTGAGTTAGAAAGTTATCCAGAATTTTTCTTTTACTTGTTTGGAATAATCGGTTTTATTTTTTTTGTAAAGAAACCGCAATATAATTTCTGGATGGGAATTTTTTATTTTGCAGCAAGAGAAGGAAACAAAGCGACATTCACACGTACCGAGTTTTTTGGCCCATATCTTAATTTAGATGATTTATTAATTTTAATAATGCTCCTATCATTAATTCATCTTGCATTTAGACATAAAATTAAAATACCATCAATTGTTTACTGGATTGCTTTGTGTGCATTCGTAAGCATTTTGATCATGGCAGCAAAGTATGGTCTTACTTATCCTGTACAGCGAGAACATAAATGGGCTTTGTATTTCCCTATCGCTATATTATTGAGTTATAACTTGGTGCTAAAAGAAAATGATTTTAAAATATTTTTAAATATTTTGTTTATCGGATCCATAGTTGCCAGCATTCAATATATTTTTATTACCCAAGAGAAAGCACAATTATGGGGTACCTTTAACAACGAGGAATCTTTCAGATCGGTTGGATTTATAGGACTTATACCTATTTTCATTATAACAAGTTTTTTTGTGAAGATTAAATGGATTGATTCTTTTACAGCTAGATTCATTTATTTTGCCGGATTAAGCTTAATGATCAGCAACTTAATACTAAGCCAAACCCGTTCATTTTATATTTCTATTGTGTTAGCGATAATAATAATTTTCTTATTGAATAAAGAAATTAAGTTAAAGTCAAGTTTTCTATTGATATCTCTTTTACCATTCCTAGTATATATTGTTTTTGATCAATACTTAGGTTACTTTAATATTATTGATCTCATTTTAGACAGAATGCAATTGTTTTCAGATAATCCAAGCACTGATCTGACTACAATTGGAAGAATAGCTGCACTGCAATATGAGTTTGCTGCTTTTCTAAGCAGTAATATTATTTTCGGGAATGGATTAGGTTTTACTTACTTCCTTCCTGAGGCATCAAATCCCTATATATCATGGGGACATATCGGACACATTGCCTATCTTGCCAGGTTTGGGCTATTAGGGTTTATAATTTATTCAATTTATATTCCCTTTACATCACTTAAATATTTGATTGGAATAAAAACCTATTATTTAAAATTTAGTTATACTAAAATTTTTCTAGTCATCTCAACCGCTTTGATCCTGAATGACTGGATTCAGTTCTGGATGAGTGCTTCATACTTAAATCTTACTGCATTTTTACCAGGTTCTGTAATTGGAATTATATGGGCACTTAAAGACAAGCGTATAATGCTTATAAGAATTGCGACAGAAAAAGTTAAAAATGAATTACGCGAAAATCAGCATAGTAACTCCCTCGTATAATCAGGCACAATTCCTGGAACGAACGATACTTTCAGTAATTAAGCAAGATTATCCAAACTTTGAGTACATAATAATTGATGGCAGTTCAACCGATGGAAGTGTTGAAATTATTAAAAAATATGAAAAGCATTTAGCGTACTGGATAAGTGAAAAAGACAGTGGGCAAAGTGAAGCAATAAATAAAGGTTTTCAAAAAGCAACGGGTGAAATTTATGCTTATCTGAATTCTGATGATATTTTTGAATTAAATGTTTTGAAAAGAATTAATGAAATATTTACAACTCAAAAAAAGTTAGATCTAATTTATTCAAATTGTAAGATTATAGATGAAAATGATCATATTTTAAGGTTAAGTATAGCACTACCATTTAATCTGAGAGAGCATCTTGCGAATATCTTTGCAATTCCTCAACCGAGTACATTCTGGAAACGTGAAGTATTTGAAAAGGTAGGCGGATTTAATACAGGAAATCATACTTGTATGGATAGCGAATTTTTTGCAGTGGCATACAAACTAGGTTTTAATTTTAAAGCTTGTGACGAAATCTGGTCTAGCTTTAGAATTCACAACAAATCGAAAACGGGTGCAAAAACATCTTATTTTATTAAATCACAATTAGAAGATCAAAATAAATACTTTTTAGAAATTGATGTAAATTTCAAAAATAATTTTTATAATAAAATTCTGTGTTATTATTTAAGGTTGAAGTATATTCCGTTCAAAACATTAAAGTTTCTGAAATTCTTTTTAAATTTTTACTTGTGATGATTTATCAATATTGCTATTAATGAGAATAAAATTAATTTCACCCTCCTTTTATCCCTCAACATATTACGGTGGTCCAATACAATCAACTTATAAATTATCAATTGCGTTAATGAAGAAAAATGTTGATGTACGAGTAATTACTACAAATGCAAACGGCAAAGAAAAATTAGAAGTTAAAACAGGCGTAATCCATAAATTAGAAAACGAACTGCCAGTAAAATATTACCGCTCGCTTGATTCAAGAGGTACTTCCATTTCAATGCTATTAAACCTGTGGAAAGAAATTAAAAACTCAGATTTAGTTTACCTCGTTTCAATATTTTCACCACCGACACCATACACAATTTTTCTTAGCAGATTTTATAAAAAACCTTTGATCATTTCACCTCGTGGACAACTTGGTAGATGGTGTCTTGAGCAGGGAAACAAATTCAAAAAACTCTGGCTTCATACATTCGTACTACCATACATTAAATACTTGCACTGGCATTTGACATCCCCTGCAGAAGAAAAAGATGTTCTCTCAGTTTATCCATCAGCTAAAACATTTGTAATTCCTAACGGCGTAAATGAGGAACTTTTTTCGTTAAGCGACAAACCAAAAGACAAATCGTTTTACAATAAATTCACAGGCTTTGACTGCACGGATAAAAAAATAATTATTTCAATGGGAAGATTGGACAAAGTGAAAGGGTTTAACATACTGATTGAATCAATTGGAATGATTGCAAAGCTTGTCCCGAACCTGCCTGACGGTAAGGCAGGCTTGTTGCGGGATCTGGTGTTATTTATAGCAGGAGAAGATTTTGGCGAGAAAAAAAATCTGGAAATATTAATTGATAAATTAGCATTGAAAGAAAAAGTTTTTTTGATTGGCAGGATTGATGGGTTGGATAAGATAAAATTCTTAAGAAATGCAGATGTGTTTGCATTGGCATCACATCACGAAAATTTCGGGATGGTAATTGCTGAAGCTCTTGCTGCAGGAACTCCAGTTATTGCAAGCAGGAATACTCCCTGGCAAGATGTTGAAAAACAAAATTGCGGAAAATGGATTGAGAATACACCTGAAAAATTTGCTGAAGCAATAACTGAAATAATAAAATCTGATCAAACACAAATGAGAAATAATGGCACCAATTATATCAGAGAATATTTTGATTGGGATAAAATTGCGTTGGAATTGATGAGTAAAATTAATTCAATTGTTCATTAATTATATGGTACAAAGCTTAAAAGAAAATTCTTTAATAAGGACGGTACTTTTTAAGTTATTGAACGGACTTGAGGCGAATCGGAAAATAAAAGGAATGAATCGCAGAATTTATTTTAATGCAGGGACTAATTTTAATTTTTTCTTCAGCCGTGAACTTGAAATTGAAAAAGAAGCAGTTAATAATCTAACTCAATTAATTAAAAAAGACTTTTTGATATTCGATATCGGTGCACATATTGGTTATTACACAATTATTTTTAGCAGCTTATGTCCCGGCGGTAGAATAATTGCTTTCGAACCTGGAAGTGATAATTTGAAATATTTAAAAAAGAATTTGCAAATGAATGGCATAGAGAATATGATCGTTATTGAAAAAGCACTAAGCAATGAAATCGGTGAATCATTATTTTTCGAAGACATAACCACGGGCAGATCTTCCAGTCTGAAATCAGATGCCTGGCATCCAAATGCTACGAAGATAAAAGAGCAGAAAGTCAGTACTACAACGATGGATGAAATCTCAAGCTATTATGGTATACCTAACTTAATTAAATGTGATGTTGAGGGATTCGAAGTTGAAGTTCTGGAAGGTGCATCGAAAGTTTTAAAAAACAAGCCGATTATATTTCTTGAAGTTGCGACACAAAACAAAGAAGCAGTTATGTCTATTTTAAGTCGTTATAATTATAGAATTTACAATGGCGAGGAATCATTAAAATCCCAATCCCAACCCTTAAAAGAAATTAATTGTCAAAATATTCTATGCATTTGAATTCTAATAATCCTATATGAATAATAATTCTATATCACTTATTGTACTCACTTACAACGAAGAAAAGCAGATTGAGCGTTGTGTAAATAGTGCAAAAGATATTTGTGATGATATATTTGTTATTGATTCTTTCTCTACAGATAACACAAAAGCAACTGTAGAAAAGCTTGGTGCTAAAGTTTACCAACACCAATGGCTTGACAACCATGCAAAACAATTTAACTGGGGATTGGAAAACCTTCCAATAAAAACTGATTGGGTGATACGCCTAGATGCTGATGAATATTTACTCCCTGAACTGGTTAATGAAATAAAAGAAAAATTGCCAAAGCTCGAAAAGGATGTTACAGGTGTAATTCTTAAACGCAGAGTTTATTTTATGAACCGTTGGATAAAGCACGGCGGCTACTACCCTACTTACCTGCTTCGTCTCTGGCGTTTTGGTTCAGGCAAGTATGAAGAAAGATGGATGGACGAACACGTAAAACTTGATAGGGGAAAAACTATTACTTTTGAAAATGATTTTATTGATGATAACTTAAACAATCTCACCTGGTGGACAAACAAGCATAATCACTACGCAACAAGAGAAGCAATAGATCTGTTGAACATTAAGTATAAATTTTTGAAATCCGATTCAATAGAAGCAGAACTCTCACAGCAGCAGGATAAAAGAAAGCGATGGTTCAAAGAAAAGCTCTATACCCATATACCTCTATTCTTTAGACCCTTTCTCTACTTCATCTACCGTTACATTTTCAAGCTGGGTTTCCTTGATGGCATTCCCGGATTGATCTGGCATTTTCTTCAAGGGTTCTGGTATCGCTTTCTTGTTGATGCAAAGATCTACGATATTGAAAGAAGAGCAAAGAAAGAAAATAAAACTATTCCGGAAGTGGTTAAAGAGCATTATGGAGTGGAGTTATGAACGGTGAGTCGTTAGTAGTGAGTGGTATGTAGTAAGTAGTCAGTGGTTAGAAGTTAGTAGGTAGAAATTAATTGGTTAAAAGTCATCCGGGCTTTAAATCAGTGAAGATCAGTAGAATCTGTATAATCAGCGTTCCATTGTTTTAAATTTCTTATGGAAAGAAGTTAATGATAAACATTTCAAAAAGTAATTTCAAAAGTCCGCTTGGAAAAATTCTTCGCTTCCCACTTAAATTAATTTCAGGAACAACAGTTTTACCAATTTTACAAGGTCCTTTAAAAGGCAAAAGCTGGATTAAAGGAAGTGCAACAAACGGATGCTGGCTAGGAACCTATGAATTAGATAAACAGTTTTTGTTCAGCCAGTTTGTAAAACCAGGGATGATTATCTATGATGTAGGCGCAAACGTTGGATTTTACACTTTACTTGCTTCCATTCTTACAGGCAGTAACGGCAAAGTATTTTCCTTTGAACCTCTTCCCGAAAATATTTCCTTTCTGAAAAATCACCTTGAGTTAAATAAGCTTAGCAATATTAATGTAATAGTAAAAGCTGCAAGTAATAAAGTTTCAACAGTAAAATTTAATCTTGGAGAAAACAGATCTTCAGGTCATATCTCTGAGAAAGGTGAAATTAAAGTTGAGACAATCAGTATTGATGAGTTTATTAAGCAAGGCAATCCCTCGCCAAATTTAATTAAGTTTGATATTGAAGGGGCTGAGTACGAAGCACTTATTGGTGCAAAAGAACTATTGAAAAATAAAAAACCGGTTATCTTTCTTGCTTCGCATAGTAAGGAACTCAGAGCTAAATGCTTAAAGCTACTTACTGAATTTGGCTACTCTGTTTCTACTATTGATAACAAACCGTTGGATGAGTCGGATGATTTTGTTTGTGAATAAAAGTTATCCGGAAATGAAAAAAGAGCAGTATAATATCGAGCTGTAAGCGGTAAGCATTAAGCGGTAAGCGTTGAGATGTTGAGCAAACTTGCCGAAAAGCATGGCAGGTCTGCGTTCTATTATTTCAATAATAATTTATTTTTTTTAGAAATTCTATTTTAATTTAATCGTATTCTAAGTAAATTTCTTTTAAAAGTTTAACAAACGTCTAATACTATGGATACAATAACAATCAAACGCAGGGAACTGAAAAAATTAATTCGCGAAACTTTTGAGGATGTATTAAGTGACCGGAAAGATTTAATAAGTGAAGCATTGCTTGAAGCGATGGAAGATATCGGGCTTGCTAAAGCAATTGAAAGTGGCAGAACAGGTCAATTTGTAGACACTAAAGAATTCAAGGAAAGACT
>WBZR01005252.1_pt1 | contig 10047 bp, 6 predicted proteins | sample 5204231 | NCBI WGS metagenome assembly WBZR01 (sample SAMN12412403, study PRJNA552823) | activated sludge metagenome | isolation source: activated sludge from anammox sidestream of wastewater treatment plant... | place: USA: Virginia | collected 2017-08 | reverse complement strand
GCCGCTCTCCTCCTTCCTGCTGCCCGCGCTTTCATCTGTCTCCAAATATCCCGGGGGGAGGCGCCCGCAGGGCGACGGGGGGCAGAGCCCCCCTTGCCCGCCGGGCCGGGCGATCCCTCAGCCGCGCATGCGGCCGCCGTCGTCCCACAGCGGCGCCAGATGCACCCGTGCCGGCCGCCTGTCGCCCAGGATCTCGATCTCGACCTCCAGCCCGTCGACGATCTCCGCCGCCGGCAGGAATCCCTGCGCCACCGATTGCCCGGTCCAGTGGCTGAACCCGCCCGAGGTGCAGAACCCCACCACCGCGCCGCGCAGCCAGATCGGCTCCCAGGCGACGACATCGGCATCCTCCGCCTCGACCACGAAGGGGACAAGGCGCCGCGGCGCCCCGGTTTCCCGTTGTGCCAGCGCGGCCGCGCGGCCGATCCAGTCGGCCTCCTTGGTCCAGGCGATGAACCGGTCCAGCCCGGTTTCGGCCGGGGTGTAGTCGGGGCTGAACTCGCGCCCCCAGCTGCCGAACCACTTGTCGAGGCGCAGGCTCATCATCGCGCGCATCCCGAAGGGCCGCAGCCCCAGATCGGCGCCGGCCGCGTTCAGCACGTCCCACAGGTGGCGCACCGACATGTGGTCGACATAGATCTCGTAGCCCAGATCGCCGGTGTAGCTCACGCGCTGCACGATGGCATTGGCCATGCCCACGGTCATCGGCCGCACATCCATGAACCGCAGCGCCCCGGCCGAGACATCGGCCCGCGTCACCCGCGCCAGCAGTTCGCGCGCCTTCGGCCCGGCGATCTGGAACCCGGACCGCGAATCCGACAGGTTCTCGACCGTGACGCCGGGGGCGGCGTGATCCTCGAACCAGCGCATGTGCCAGCCCTGGGCGCCATAGCTGGCCGTCAGCTGGAAATCGCCCTCGGCGATGCAGGAGACGGTGAAATCGCCGATGATCCGCCCCGACTGCGCCAGCATCGGCGTGAGCGACAGCCGCCCCGGCGCCGGGATCCGTCCGGCCATGATCCGGTCGAGCCAGGCGCGCGCCCCCGGTCCCCTCACCCGATACTTGCCGAAGTTCTGAAGCTCGTTGATGCCCACCCCTTCGCGCACCGCCCGCACCTCGCGCCGGGTCGCCTCCCAGGCGTTCGAGCGTTTGAAGGTCGGGATCTCGAGACGGGCCTCGCCCCCGGCGGCAAACCAGTTGGGCACCTCGAGCCCGTATTGCTGCCCCCAGACCGCGCCCATCCGGTCAAGGACCTCGTGCATGGGCGTGGTGCGGAACGGGCGCGCGGCCGGGCGTTCCTCGTTCGGGTAGGACACCGAAAACCGCATCCGGTAGTTCTCGATCACCTTGGGCACGGTATAGCCGGGGCTGGTCCAGGTGCCGAAACGCGCCACGTCAAAGCCGCGCGGGTCACGCTCGACCTCGCCCAGGATCATCCATTGCGCCAGCGCAAGGCCCATGCCGCCGCCCTGGCTGAACCCGGCCATGACCGCGCAGGCCGACCAGTAGTTGCGCAGGCCCGGCACCGGCCCGATCAGGGGATTGCCGTCCGGGGCGAAGGTGAAGGGGCCATGGATCACCCGCTTGACCCCCGACCGCTCCAGCACCGGAAAGCGGCGATAGGCGAAGGCGACCGAATCCTCGATCTTGTCGAAATCCTCGTTCAGCAGTTCATGCCCGAACTCCCAGGGGGTGCCATCGACCGACCAGGGTTCGCAGGGCTGTTCGTAAAAGCCGATGCACAGGCCGCGCCCCTCCTGGCGCAGATAGCTTTCGCCCCCCGGGTCCATGACATGCGGAAACTCGCGGCCCTCGGCGAGGAAGGACATGATCTCGGGCACGTCGTCGGTGACAAGGTATTGATGCGCCATCGGCAGCAGCGGCAGATAGACCCCCGCCATCGCCCCCACCTCGCGCGCCCAGAGCCCGGCGGCATTCACCAGATGCTCGCAGGTGACGGTGCCCTGTTCGGTCACGACATCCCAGCCGCCATCGGCGCGCTGCGTGGTGGCGAGGACGCGGTTGTGCAGCACGATCTCGGCCCCGCCCATGCGCGCGGCCCGGGCATAGGCATGGGTGGTGCCCGACGGGTCGAGATGCCCGTCCAGCGGATCATAGAGCGCGCCGACGATCCCCTCGAGGTTCACCAGCCCCCCGGTCAGCCGGTCGATTTCCGCCGGGCCCAGGATTTCGGTATCGAGGCCCATGTAGCGATGCTTGGCGCGTTCGGCGCGCAACTGGTCGAACCGTTCGCGGTTGTCGGCCAGGGTGATGCCGCCGACATGGTGCAGCCCGCAGCTCAGCCCGGTCAGTTCCTCGAGTTCGCGGTAAAGCCGAATGGTATAGCCCTGAAGCGCCGCCATGTTGGTGTCGCCGTTGAGCGTGTGGAACCCGCCCGCCGCGTGCCAGGTCGAGCCGGAGGTGAGATCCGACCGCTCGATCAGCATCACGTCCGACCAGCCGAGTTTCGTCAGATGATAGAGAACCGAACAACCGACGACACCGCCGCCGATCACCACCACGCGGGCATGGGTTTTCATGGGCTTTCCCCCCTTGGGCATCTTCCGGGCGGATGTTCCCGAAATCCGCGCCGGGGGGCGGGCGAAAGGCGACGTTCCCTGTCGTTTACGGAATGATGCGCGTGTATTTCGTGCCCTCGACCGTGGCGCCGATGCGCAGCCCGGTCTGGCCGAACACCACCGCGATCACCGGCGACAGCGAGGTGGTCGTGTCGGCCAGCAGGGTCTCGCCCTCGTTCGAGATGGCATAGTCCACCCCGGCCCCCGCCACCCAGCCCGGCGACGAGCGGAAGTCCTGAAGCGCCTGCTGCGTCATGAAGAACAGCACATGGCTGTATTGCTGCGCCCCGATCTGGAGCCCGGCACTTGCGCTGGCGGCGGAATAGTAATCGACCGTGGCCCCGCCTACGCGCAGCGCCCCGCGCCCGTAGGTGCCGCCGAACCCAAGCCCGATCTTGGTCATCAGCGGCATGACGAGGATGCCCGCGGCCCGGGCGTCCAGATCGCGCGTGCCGGGCCAGGTGGCATAGAGATGTTCGAGCGCGGCCGAGGCGCGCGCGTCGATATCGGCGGCCCCTTCCGAACCGATGCCGTTGCCGCAGGCGGCCAGCGCCATGGGCGCGATGGCCGCGCCCAGAAGGAACCGTCTGGTGATCGGGGTCATCTGCTGCTCCTTGCCCTCATGCGGCCTGTTTTGCCGGCCTTTCGCCCCGATCCTAGCCGCAGCCGTGCCCGGCTGTCACGCCAAACCGCTGCGGCGGCCGCGGATCGGCGGGAAAGCGTCGGCCGCGCCCGGCTCAGTCCTGAAGCAGGCGCGCGGCCTCGGGCGCGAAATAGGTGAGGATCCCGTCGCAGCCCGCGCGCCGGAAGGCCATCAGGCTCTCGAGCATCACCTTGTCGCGGTCAAGCCAGCCATTCGCCGCCGCGGCGCTCAGCATCGCGTATTCGCCCGAGACCTGATAGGCGAAGGTCGGCACGCCGAAGGCATCCTTCACCCGCCGGCAGATGTCGAGATAGGGCATCCCCGGCTTCACCATCACCATGTCGGCCCCTTCGGCCAGATCGCGCGCCACCAGGCGCAGCGCCTCGTCGCCGTTGGCGGGGTCCATCTGGTAGGTGTTCTTGTCGCCCCGAAGCGCGGCCGTGGCCCCGACCGCGTCGCGGAACGGCCCGTAGAAGGCCGAGGCATATTTCGCCGAATAGGACAGGATCGCCACATCGCCGAACCCTTCGGATTCGAGCGCGGCCCGGATCGCGCCCACGCGCCCGTCCATCATGTCCGAAGGCCCGAGGATGTCCGCCCCCGCCCGCGCCTGCGCCAGCGCCATCCGCACCAGCGCCGCCACGGTCTCGTCGTTGACGATGCGGCCCTCGCGCACGAAACCGTCATGGCCGTCGATGTTGTAGGGATCGAGCGCAATGTCGGTCATCACCGCGATGTCGGGAACCGCGTCCCGGATCGCCCGGATCGCCCGGTTGGCGATGTTGTCATCGTCCCAGGCCATGGCGCAATCGGCGGTGCGCGCCGACAGCGGCGTATAGGGAAAGAGGCAGACCGCCGGGATGCCGAGGTCGCGCGCCTCGCGCGCGGCGGTGACGATGCGGTCGACCGACTTGCGGGTGATGCCGGGCATCGAGGGGATCGCACTCTCGCAGTCGCGCCCGTCCTGCACGAAGAGCGGCAGGATCAGATCGGCGGGCGACAGATGCGCCTGCCGCACCAGCGCGCGTAGCGCCGGAGAACTGCGCAGGCGGCGCAGGCGCAGCGCGGGAAAGGCGGGCGTGATCGGGGTCATGGCGTTACCTCCTGGGGTGCTTCGCTCTTTCGGTCACAGCGGCGGGGTCGCACGGATGGGCGGGCGCCACAAGTCTGGGCTTTGCCGGCCCGACGCACTAGGGTCGGCCGGGACTCAACCGACAGGCACGGCATCTTGGACTGGACGACGACCTTTCTCGAAGTGATCGACCTGCGGTCCTTCCCGAGCATCTGGTACTGGATCGTTGTCGCCGTGGCCTGGAGCCAGGCCAGCTACCGGCTTCTGGGCGTGCCGTTCGACCTGATCCAGCGCGCCCGCCGCCTGGGCGGGCAGGACATGGCCGATGTCGAGACCCTGACCCGTCTCCAGGTGCGCCGGATCGCCACGATGGTGCGCGAGGCGGGGCTGTGGCTCGTGGGATTCGCGACCTTCTTCCACAGTTCCATGCTGCTGCTCGGGCTGTGGTACGGGATCGAGATGGCGCTGGCGCTGGAACTGATCCTCGTGCCGATGACCGGGGTGGGGGTGCTGGCGCTCTTCACGGCGAATCGCATCTTCGAGGAGGATGCATCGGGCGCGCGCATCATCCGGCTGCTGCTGCGGCTGCGATTCTGGACCCAGGTGATCGGCATGGTGTCGATCTTCGTCACCGCCATGGTGGCGATGGTCGACCTTCTCCATGTCCAGGCGTTCTGAGGCCGCGGGGAATTTCTCGAAATTCCCCGAAGCGGGCCGGAAGGAATTTCGCGAAATTCCTTCCGGTGCCCTTGCGGTTGACTTCGGCCCGGACCCGCCGCAGGTGAGGGAAATGTCACGCTCCCCGCTCCATGTCGCCGTCGGCGGCGCTCCCGAAGGGCTCGACGCCCGGCTGATCCTGTCCGAGATCGCGGCGAAGGGCCTGCCGGTCCTGCATGTCGCCCGCGACGACCGCCGCCTCGAGGCGATGCGCGCGGCCCTTGCCTTCTTCGACCCGACGCTGGCGGTCCTCACCTTTCCCGCCTGGGACTGCCTGCCCTATGACCGTGTGTCGCCGAACCCGGACATCGCGGCCCGGCGCATGGCGACGCTGGCGCATCTGGCCGGCGGGGCGGGCGGGCGGTTCGTCCTTCTGACCACGCTCAACGCCGCGACCCAGCGCGTGCCTGCGCGCGCGACCGTCGCCGGTTCGGCCTTTTCGGCGCGCCAGGGCGAGAGGGTGGACGAATCCGCGCTGCGGGCCTGGCTGGTGCGGATGGGCTTCGTGCAGGCGCCGACCGTGACCGAGCCCGGGGATTACGCGCTTCGCGGCGGGATCCTCGACATCTTCGCGCCCGGGCATCCGGCGCCGGTGCGGCTCGATTTCTTCGGCGACACGCTCGACGGGGTGCGCCGCTTCGATCCCGCCACCCAGCGCACGACCGAAAAGCTGACCTCGATCGACCTTGCCCCCGCCAGCGAGGTGATCCTCGACGAAGCCGCCATCGCCCGGTTCCGCCGGACCTACCGCATCGAGTTCGGCGCCGCCGGCGGCGACGATCCGCTCTACGAGGCGGTGAGCGCGGGGCGCAAGCAGCAGGGGATGGAGCACTGGCTCGGCTTCTTTCACGACCGGCTCGAGACGATCTTCGACTACCTGCCGCAGGCGGTGGTCACGCTCGACGACCGCTGCGATGCCGCAAGGGCCGCGCGCTGGGGGCAGATCGCCGACCAGCATGACGCGCGCCGCGCTGCCATGACGCAGAAGGGACGGATCGACTCGGTCTACAAGCCGGCGGCGCCGGAACTGCTCTATCTCGACGATGCCGGGTGGGATGCCGCGCTGTCGGGGCGGCGGGTGCTGTCCCTCGCGGCGCTGCCGCGGCCGACCGGGCCGGGCGTGATCGACGCGGGCGGGCGGATCGGGCGCGATTTCGCCCCCGAGCGTCAGGACGAGGGCGTGAATGTCTTTGCCGCCCTTGCCGCGCATGTGCGCGCGCGGCTGAAGGCGGGGCCGGTCGTCCTTGCCTCCTATTCCGAGGGCGCGCGCGAGCGGCTGGCCGGGCTTCTGGCGGACGAGGGCCTTGCCGGGGCGGCCCTCGTGCGCGATTTCGCCGCGGTCGGGGGCGGCGGGCTGCATCTGGCGGTCTGGCCGCTCGACCATGGGTTCGAGACGCGCGACCTCACCGTCATCTCCGAACAGGACGTGCTGGGCGACCGGCTCATCCGCAGCGCGCGCAAGCGGCGCCGTGCCGAGGATGTCCTGACCGAGGCGCAGGCGCTCACTCCCGGCGATCTTGTCGTGCATGTCGAGCACGGGGTCGGCCGCTATCTCGGGCTCGAGGTCATCACCGCCGCGGGATCGGCGCATGAATGCCTCGCGCTCGAATATGCCGAGCGGGCGAAACTCTATCTGCCGGTCGAGAACATCGAGCTCCTGTCGCGCTATGGCCAGGAGGAGGGCGCCCTCGACCGGCTGGGCGGCGGTGCCTGGCAGGCGCGCAAGGCCCGCCTCAAGGAGCGCATCCGCGAGATGGCCGCGCGCCTGATCCGCGTCGCCGCCGAGCGGGAATTGCGCCGCGCCCCCGAGATCCGCCCGCCCGAGGAGATGTGGGAACAGTTCCTTGCCCGGTTCCCCTATGCCGAGACCGACGATCAGCTTCAGGCGATCGAGGACGTGCTTTCGGACATGGGATCGGGCACGCCCATGGACCGGCTGATCTGCGGCGACGTGGGGTTCGGCAAGACCGAGGTGGCGATCCGCGCGGCCTTTGTCGCGGCGATGTCGGGGGTGCAGGTGGCGATCATCGCCCCCACCACGCTGCTTGCGCGTCAGCACTACCAGAGTTTTGCCGAAAGGTTCCGCGGCCTGCCGCTGAACCTGCGCCAGTTGTCGCGCTTCGTCCCCGCGCGCGAGGCCGAGGAGACGCGCGCGGCCCTGGCCGACGGACGGGTCGACATCGTCATCGGCACGCATGCGCTTCTGGCCAGGGGGATCCGGTTCGCCAATCTCGGGCTTCTGGTCATCGACGAGGAACAGCATTTCGGCGTGGCCCACAAGGAACGGCTGAAGCAGTTGCGCGCGGATGTGCATGTGCTCACGCTGACGGCGACGCCGATCCCGCGCACGCTCCAGATGGCGCTGTCGGGGGTGCGGGCGCTCTCCGTGATCGCCACGCCGCCGATCGACCGGCTGGCGATCCGGACCTATGTCACCGAATTCGACACGATCACCCTGCGCGAGGCGCTCTTGCGCGAACATTACCGCGGCGGGCAATCCTTCTTCGTGGTGCCGCGCATCGCCGATCTGGCCGGGATCGAGGACTGGCTGCGCCGCGAAGTGCCCGAGGTCAGCTTCATCACCGCGCATGGGCAGATGGCGGCGGGCGATCTCGACGAACGGATGAACGCCTTCTACGACGGCAAGGCGGATGTGCTGCTGTCGACGACCATCGTCGAATCCGGCCTCGACATCCCGCGCGCGAACACGATGATCGTGCACCGCGCGGACATGTTCGGCCTCGCGCAGCTTTACCAGATCCGCGGCCGGGTCGGCCGGTCCAAGACCCGCGCCTATGCCTGGCTGACCACCGCGCCGCGCCAGAAGCTGACGGCGCAGGCGGAACGGCGGCTGCGGGTGCTCGGATCGCTCGACACGCTGGGGGCGGGGTTCACGCTGGCGTCGCAGGATCTCGACATCCGCGGCGCGGGCAACATCCTGGGCGAGGAACAGTCGGGCCATATCCGCGAGGTGGGGTTCGAACTCTACCAGCAGATGCTCCAGGACGAGATCGACCGGCTGCGCGCGGGGGGCGCGGCCGCAGAAATGGCCGGAGAGGACGCCTGGGCGCCGCAGCTCAACCTGGGCGTGCCGGTGCTGATCCCCGAGGATTACGTGCCCGATCTCGACGTGCGGCTCGGGCTGTACCGGCGGCTGTCGCAACTGTCGGGCAAGGTGGAACTCGAGGGATTCGCGGCCGAACTGATCGACCGGTTCGGGCCGCTCCCGCGCGAGGTGAACACGCTGCTGCTCGTGGTGCGGATCAAGGCGATGTGCCTCAGGGCCGGGATCTCGCAGCTCGATGCCGGGCCGCGCGGGGCGACGGTGCGCTTTCACGCCGACCGTTTTGCCGCGCCGGCGGGGCTGGTCGACTTCATCCAGGCCGAGAAGGGCGCGGCGAAGGTGCGCGACAACCGCATCGTGCTCTCGCGCGAGTGGAAGACCGAGGCGGACCGCATCCGCGGCGCCTTCCAGATCGCGCGGGATCTGGCGGCCAGGGTCGAGGGGACGGCGGCGCCCGGGGCAAAGGCCGGGGCAAAGGCAGGGGCAGGGGCGGCGGGAACGGGGGCCGGAAAGGGTAAGGGGGGTAAGGGGCGCTGAGCCGCGCTCAGCCCGCCGGCAACCGCCGGGCCAGGAGCCAGGCCAGCGTCGCCAGCACCAGCACCCCGAGCGCGATCGCCTGCGCCGTCCCGTCCGAAGCCAGCCCGACCGGCACCGCGATCAGCACCGATCCCACGGTCGAGAGCGCGGCAATGACCGAGGCGGCGATCCCCGCGATATGGCCGACCGGCTCCATCGACAGGGCGTTGATGTTGCCCATGGTCAGGCTGGTCTGGAGGAACACCGACGCGGACCAGGCCAGCCAGACGGCGAATTCCACCTCGCGCGGCAGCGGCAGCGCCAGCGCCGCCAGCATGCCCGCCGACAGCGCGATCTGAAGCGCGAACATGCCGCGCACGATGCGCAGCATGCCGATCCGCATCACCAGCCGCGCGTTCAGCAGGCTTGCGCTGGCCGAGACCGTGGCGATGAGCGCGAACCACAGCGGAAAGCGCGCGCCCTCGTCATAGGCGGTCTCGAAGATGCCCTGGATCGACGAGAGCATGGCAAAGAGCATCGCGAAGACCAGGGTCTGAAGCAGGATCGACAGGCGGATGACGGGCAGGGCGAACATCTCGGCCAGGGCCGCGCGCAGCATCGCCGGGCGGACCGGACGGCGGTCGGCGGGGGCCAGGGTCTCGGGCTGGCGCAAAAGGAACCAGCCAAGGACCGCGCCCCCGAACAGCGCGAAGAAGGGAAAGATCGCGCGCCAGCCCGCGGCCCCCATGACCAGCGCCCCGATCGAGGGCGCGATCGCCGGCACCACCATGAAGATCACCGCGACAAAGGACATGAGCCGCGCCATCTCGGCGCCGCGGTAGCGGTCGCGGACGATGGCCATGACCGCAACCCGCGGCCCGGCCGCGCCCAGTCCCATGAGCACCCGCCCGGCCAGCATCGGCCAGAGCGAGGACGCCACGAACGAGACCACGGCCCCGAGCACGTAGAGCGCGACCCCCCAGGCGATCACCGGCCGCCGCCCCAGCGCATCCGACAGCGGCCCGGTGGCGAAGGTGCCCAGCCCCATGCCGAAGACGAAGGCGGTGATCACCAGTTGCGCCCGGTTCGGATCGGCGGGCGACAGGTCGGCGCCGATCAGCGGCAGCGCCGGCAGCATCGCGTCGATGCCGAAGGCCGTCATGGCCGAGAGCATGGCCATGAGGCCGATGAACTCGCCCCGGCCGATCGCGCGCCCGCCCGCCCGGGCGGCGCCGGCCCGATGCCGGGCAGGGTGGTGTCGGGTCATGCCATCCTCGCGCGTCCCTGGGTCGCCGGGCTTCTAGCCGCGCCGCGCGTCGGGTGCAAATGGCGCGCCCGTGACCTTGCGGAGCGCGCGCTGGTCGCGCGCGCCTTCCTTTCCTCTCGGCATTGCCTGCGCAATGCCTCGGTTTGCCTCCGGCGGGGGTATTTCAGGCAAAGATGAATGGGGCCCCC
>WBZR01005249.1_pt1 | contig 10058 bp, 7 predicted proteins | sample 5204231 | NCBI WGS metagenome assembly WBZR01 (sample SAMN12412403, study PRJNA552823) | activated sludge metagenome | isolation source: activated sludge from anammox sidestream of wastewater treatment plant... | place: USA: Virginia | collected 2017-08 | reverse complement strand
GACAACGTGGGCATCACCGTCAAGCTCATCGCCCCCATCGCCATGGAAGAAGGCCTGCGCTTCGCCATCCGCGAGGGCGGACGCACCGTCGGCGCCGGCGTCGTCGCCAAGATCATCGAGTAAGGGCAGAGGTTCAGCGAACAGGTTTCACCGCAGGGGCATAGCTCAACTGGCAGAGCGTCGGTCTCCAAAACCGAAGGTCGGGGGTTCGATCCCCTCTGCCCCTGCCATCCGAACCCGGCAGCGGTCCAGCGGACCGAAGCACGCGCGGCGGGCCCGCCCAAGGCCTGCCGCGCGCAGGGTTCCCCAGTCGAAGACAGAGCGCCCTGGCCGCGGCCCGTTGCGGCCGCCACGAGCAAGCAACCATGCCCAACCCTCCTACCGTCGAGACCGTCTCCAGCGGCGCGGACAAGGCCAAGCTGGCCGGCGCCGCAGCCTTGCTGCTGGCGTCGGTCGTCGCGTTCTACCTGCTCGGCAAGCAGGACCTGTGGCTGCGCGTGGCGGCGCTGTTCGCGCTGCTGGCCGGCGCCGTGGCGCTGTTCTTCGTCTCCGAACCCGGCCGCCAGCTCATCGGCTTCGGTCGCGATTCGCTGCGCGAAGTCAAGAAGGTCGTCTGGCCGACGCGCAAGGAGGCGGTGCAGATGACGGGCTACGTCTTCGCCTTCGTGTTCGTCATGGCGCTGTACCTGTGGCTCACCGACAAGACGCTCGAGTGGCTGCTGTACGACCTGATCCTGGGCTGGCGCCGCTGAGGACCGAACGATGACCGAGCAAGTTCAATCCCCCGCCGCGTCCGCGCCGTCGGCCAAGCGCTGGTACATCGTGCACGCCTACTCGGGCATGGAGAAGGCCGTCGAGCGCAACCTCAAGGAGCGCATCGAGCGCGCCGGCATGCAGGACAAGTTCGGCCGCATCCTCGTGCCGACCGAGGAAGTGGTCGAGCTCAAGCACGGCAAGAAGGCCGTCACCGAGCGGCGCATCTATCCCGGCTACGTGCTGGTCGAGATGGAGATGGCCGACGACACCTGGCACCTGGTCAAGCACACGAGCAAGGTCACCGGGTTCATCGGCGGCGCGCGCAACCGCCCGGCGCCGATCTCCGAGGCCGAGGTCGACAAGATCGTCAACCAGATGCGCGAAGGCGTCGACAAACCCAAGCCCAAGGTCGAGTGGACCGTCGGCGAGCTGGTGCGCGTCAAGGACGGCCCGTTCACCGACTTCAACGGCGCCGTCGAGGAAGTCAACTACGAAAAGAGCAAGGTGCGCGTGTCGGTGACGATCTTCGGTCGCGCCACGCCGGTCGAGCTCGATTTCGCGCAGGTCGAGAAGGTCTGAGCCACGCTGCGGTTCGGCCTGCGCCGCAGGCAAGGTTCCGTGAAGACATGCCGCCGCAACCCCGGCCTGTCAGCGATCCCCAGGGTTGAGTGACGAGGAGACCGCCGGACGCGCGCGTCCACGGTCGTTCGAACTCGAGGAGAGCCATTCATGGCCAAGAAGATCGTCGGCTTCATCAAGCTGCAGGTGCCGGCAGGCAAGGCCAACCCGTCACCGCCCATCGGCCCCGCGCTCGGCCAGCGCGGCCTCAACATCATGGAGTTCTGCAAGGCGTTCAACGCGCAGACGCAGCAGGGCTTCGAGCCCGGCATGAAGCTGCCGGTGGTGATCACCGCGTTCGCCGACAAGAGCTTCACCTTCGTCATCAAGTCGCCGCCGGCGACGGTGCTGCTGATGAAGGCGGCCAAGATCGACAAGGGCTCGGCCAAGGCCCACCTCGACAAGGTGGGCCAGGTGACGCGCGCACAGCTCGAGGAGATCGCCAGGATCAAGCAGAAGGACCTCAACGCCGCCGACCTCGACGGCGCCGTGAAGATCATCGCCGGCTCGGCCCGCTCGATGGGCCTGACGGTGGAAGGAGTCTGACGCCATGGCCAAGCCCACCAAGAAAGCCAAGTCCACGCAGGGCAAGGTCGACAGCGGCAAGCTGTACGCGCTGGACGCCGCGCTGGCGCTCGTCAAGGAATGCGCCACGGCGAAGTTCGACGAGTCGATCGACGTCGCCGTGCAGCTCGGCATCGACGCCAAGAAGTCCGACCAGGTGGTGCGCGGTGCGGTCGTGCTGCCCGCGGGCACCGGCAAGACCAAGCGCGTGGCGGTGTTCGCCCAGGGCGCGAAGGCCGAGGAGGCCAAGGCCGCCGGCGCCGACATCGTCGGCATGGACGACCTGGCGGCCGAAGTGAAGGCCGGCAAGCTGGACTTCGACGTCGTGATCGCGTCGCCCGACACGATGCGCGTCGTCGGCACGCTGGGCCAGATTCTGGGCCCGCGCGGCCTCATGCCCAACCCCAAGGTCGGCACCGTCACGCCCGACGTGGCCACCGCGGTGCGGAATGCCAAGGCCGGCCAGGTGCAGTTCCGCGTCGACAAGGCCGGCATCGTGCACGCCACGATCGGCCGGCGCTCGTTCGACGGCGACAAGCTCGGCGCCAACCTGCGCGCGCTGCTCGATGCGCTGAACAAGGCCAAGCCGGCGAGCAGCAAGGGCGTGTACCTGCGCAAGGTGGCGCTGTCCTCGACGATGGGCGTCGGCGTGCGCGTCGACACCGCGTCGATCGCGCCGGCCGCCTGAGGCGCGGCGATGCAAACGTGCGGTCGTCCGGCGCCGGGAAAGGCGGCGGCGGGCGGCCCGAAGGGATTGGTGGGCCGGCGCGGCGGTGCAAGCCGCTGCACCGGGCCGTCCAAGACCGCTGGTGGTGCCGCGGCACCGTAATCGAAGGCCGGGGCCAGCGCCCCGGCCCGACGCCAGCGCAGATGGCGTACCCGCTGTGAATGGGTTTCCTCCACCCGAGGGTACCCGGGCGCAGAAGGTCGCTGCAACCGGTGCCTGCGGGGCGCGCGCCCCGCAAGCATCATCCTGAGTGAGGAGCAGACCTTTGAGTCTCAACCGCAACGAGAAGGCCGCCGTGGTGGCGGACGTGTCGGCCCAGGCCGCGCGTTCGCAGACGCTGGCGCTGGCCGAGTACCGTGGCCTCACCGTGGAAAGCCTGAACAAGCTGCGCGTCGACGCGCGTGCCAAGGGTGTCTACCTTCACGTCGTGAAGAACACGCTTGCGCGCCGCGCCGTCGCCGGCACGCCGTTCGAGGCCGCCTCCGGTGCCATGGTCGGCCCGCTGATCTACGGCTTCAGTGAAGACGCCGTGGCGGCGGCGAAAGTCATCGCCGACTTCGCCAAGGCCAACGACAAGCTGGTCGTCAAGGGCGGCGCCTTTGCCGGCCGGGCGCTGGACGCGGACGGGGTCAAGGCCCTGGCGTCCATCCCGAGCCGCGAAGTGCTGATCGCCCAGATCGCCGGCTTGCTGATGTCGCCGATCCAGCGCCTGGCCGGCGTGCTCGCCGCCCTGGCCGAGAAGAAGGGCGGCGGCGCGGCCGCTGCCGAGACGGCTGCCGCCTGAGGCGCACGCCCCGCATCCAACCCAACGAAATACGGAGAGAACCCCATGGCATTCGACAAAGACGCCTTCCTGTCCGCGATGGACAGCATGTCGGTGATGGAACTGAACGACCTCGTCAAGGCCATCGAAGAGAAGTTCGGCGTGTCCGCCGCGGCGATGGCCGCACCGGCCGCCGGCGCCGGCGCCGCCGCCGCCGCCCCGGTCGAGGAGAAGACCGAGTTCAACGTGATGCTGCTCGAGGCCGGCGCCAACAAGGTGTCGGTCATCAAGGCGGTGCGCGAGATCACCGGGCTGGGCCTGAAGGAGGCCAAGGATCTGGTCGACGGCGCGCCCAAGCCCGTCAAGGAGGCCATCGCGAAGGCCGACGCCGAAGCCGCGCTCAAGAAGCTGCTCGACGCCGGCGCCAAGGCCGAACTGAAGTAAGCCGGCCAGGGCGGGTCTCCCGGAGCGCGCCGCGTTCCGGGGGCACCTGCAAGCGCGGCGGGCCCGCGCTTGCACGTGTCCTCTGATCCGACTGCAGAGGACGGCTTTGGTCGGACCCCGGTGCAACGCCGGGGTTGTCCGCCAGCGGCAGGTAGTGGCCTGCCACCAAGCAACCGGACGCAATCTCCGGGCAGCCAGTCGCCGATGAGCGCCGCCGCGGGCCCGGCGCGCGCTCTCGACACGGAGCATTCCATGGCGCAAGCAACCCCCTACACCTACACCGAGCGCAAGCGCATCCGCAAGAGTTTCGGCAAGCGCGAAGCGGTGCTGAACGTCCCCTACCTGCTGACGATGCAGCGCGACTCGTACGTCGCCTTCCTGCAAAAGGACGTGCCGCCGGCCAAGCGCAAGCCCGAGGGGCTGCAGGCGGCCTTCCTGTCCGCCTTCCCCATCACCAGCCACAACGGCCTGGTGGAGATGAAGTTCATCGAGTTCCACATCGCCAAGCCGCCGTTCGACGTGCGCGAGTGCCAGCAGCGCGGCCTGACCTACGCCGCGGCCGTGCGCGCGCGGCTGCAGATGATCATCAACGACCGCGAGAGTCTGCCGCAGAAGGTGGTCAAGGAGATCAAGGAGCAGGAGGTCTACATGGGCGAGGTGCCCCTGATGACCGACTACGGCTCGTTCATCGTCAACGGCACCGAGCGCGTGATCGTCAGCCAGCTGCACCGCTCGCCGGGCGTGTTCTTCGAGCACGACAAGGGCAAGACGCACAGCTCGGGCAAGCTGCTGTTCAGCGCCCGCATCATCCCCTACCGCGGCTCGTGGCTGGACTTCGAGTTCGACCCGAAGGACATCCTGTACTTCCGCGTCGACCGCCGCCGCAAGATGCCGGTGACGATCCTGCTCAAGGCGATCGGGCTCAACCCCGAGCAGATCCTCGCCAACTTCTTCGTCTTCGACAACTTCCGCCTGATGGACGCGGGCGCGCAGATGGAGTTCGTGCCCGAGCGGCTCAAGGGCGAGGTGGCGCGCTTCGACCTCACCGACCGCGACGGCAAGGTGGTGGTGGAGAAGGACAAGCGCATCACGGCGCGCCACGTGCGCCAGCTCGAGGCCAACGGCACCGGCTTCATCTCGGTGCCCGAGGACTTCCTCGTCGGCCGCGTCGTCGCGCGCAACATGGTCGACGCCGAGACCGGCGAGATCGTCGCCAAGGCCAACGACGAGATCACCGAGAGCCTGCTCAAGAAGCTGCGCGGCGCCGGCATCAAGGAGCTGGCCTGCCTGTACACGAACGAGCTGAACCAGGGCGCCTACATCAGCCAGACGCTGGCCAGCGACGAAACCGCCGACGAACTCGCCGCGCGCGTGGCCATCTACCGCATGATGCGCCCCGGCGAGCCGCCCACCGAGGACGCGGTGCAGGCGCTGTTCCACCGGCTGTTCTACAGCGAGGACACCTACGACCTGTCGCGCGTCGGCCGCATGAAGTTCAACGCCCGCGTCGGCCGCCAGGTGCCCGAGGGCAAGATGACGCTCAGCAACGAGGACATCCTCGACGTCGTCAAGATCCTGGTCGAGCTGCGCAACGGCAACGGCGACGTCGACGACATCGACCATCTGGGCAACCGCCGCGTGCGCTGCGTCGGCGAGCTGGCCGAGAACCAGTACCGCTCGGGCCTGGCGCGCATCGAGAAGGCGGTCAAGGAGCGCCTCGGCCAGGCCGAGAGCGAGCCGCTGATGCCGCACGACCTGATCAACTCCAAGCCGATCTCGGCCGCGCTCAAGGAGTTCTTCGGTGCGAGCCAGCTCAGCCAGTTCATGGACCAGACCAACCCGCTGTCGGAGATCACGCACAAGCGCCGCGTCTCGGCGCTGGGCCCGGGCGGCCTGACGCGCGAGCGTGCCGGCTTCGAGGTGCGCGACGTGCACGTCACGCACTACGGGCGCGTGTGTCCGATCGAGACGCCGGAAGGCCCGAACATCGGCCTCATCAATTCGCTCGCGCTCTATGCGCAGCTCAACGAGTACGGCTTCCTCGAGACGCCGTACCGCCGCGTCGAGGGCGGCCGCGTCACCGATCAGATCGACTACCTCTCGGCGATCGAGGAGGGCAAGTACATCATCGCGCAGGCCAACGCTGCGCTCGCCAAGGACGGCCGCCTCACCGACGAGCTGGTGAGCGCGCGCGAGCGGGGCGAGTCGATGTTCGTCGGCCCCGAGCGCGTTCAGTACATGGACGTGGCGCCGGCGCAGATCGTCTCGGTGGCGGCCTCGCTCGTGCCCTTCCTCGAGCACGACGACGCCAACCGCGCGCTGATGGGCGCCAACATGCAGCGCCAGGCGGTGCCGGTGCTGCGCCCCGAGAAGGCGCTGGTCGGCACCGGCGTCGAGCGCGTGGCCGCGGTCGACTCGGGCACCGTGGTGACGGCGCGCCGCGGCGGCCTGGTCGACTACGTCGACACCAACCGCATCGTGATCCGCGTCAACGACGACGAGACGGTGGCCGGCGAGGTCGGCGTCGACATCTACAACCTCATCAAGTACCAGCGCAGCAACCAGGACACCAACATCCACCAGCGCCCGATCGTGCGGCGCGGCGACCGGCTGGCCAGGGGCGACGTCATCGCCGACGGCGCCAGCACCGACCTGGGCGAGCTCGCGCTCGGCCAGAACATGCTGGTCGCCTTCATGCCCTGGAACGGCTACAACTTCGAGGACTCGATCCTCATCAGCGAGCGCGTCGTCGCCGAGGACCGCTACACCTCGATCCACATCGAGGAGCTGGTGGTCAACGCGCGCGACACCAAGCTCGGCAGCGAGGAGATCACGCGCGACATCCCCAACCTGTCGGAGCAGCAGCTGGCGCGCCTGGACGAGTCGGGCATCGTCTACATCGGCGCCGAGGTCAACCCCGGCGACGTGCTGGTGGGCAAGGTCACGCCCAAGGGCGAGACCACGCTCACGCCCGAGGAGAAGCTGCTGCGCGCGATCTTCGGCGAGAAGGCGAGCGACGTGAAGGACACCTCGCTGCGCGTCGACCAGGGCACCAGCGGCACCGTCATCGACGTGCAGGTCTACACGCGCGAGGGCATCCAGCGCGACAAGCGCGCGCAGCAGATCATCGACGACGAACTGAAGCGCTTCCGCCTCGACCTGAACGACCAGCTGCGCATCGTCGAGGCCGACGCCTTCGACCGCATCGCCAAGCTGCTCGCCGGCAAGCCGGCCAACGGCGGCCCGAACCGCATCGCCAAGGGCACCACGATCACGGCCGAGTACCTGGCCTCGATCGAGCGCTACCACTGGTTCGACATCCGCCCGGCCGACGAGGACCTGGCCAACCAGCTCGAATCGATCAAGAACTCGCTCGAGCAGACGCGCCACAGCTTCGACCTCGCGTTCGAGGAGAAGAGGAAGAAGCTCACGCAGGGCGACGAACTGCCCGCCGGCGTGCTGAAGATGGTGAAGGTCTACCTCGCCGTCAAGCGCCGCCTGCAGCCCGGCGACAAGATGGCCGGCCGCCACGGCAACAAGGGCGTGGTCTCCAAGATCGTCGCCGTCGAGGACATGCCCTACATGGCCGACGGCACCCCGGTGGACATCGTGCTCAACCCGCTGGGCGTGCCCTCGCGCATGAACGTCGGCCAGGTGCTCGAGGTGCACCTGGGCTGGGCCGGCAAGGGCATCGGCGAGCGCCTGGGCCAGATGCTGCAGCACGAGGCGCGCGCCGCCGAGCTGCGCGGCTTCCTCGACGAGCTGTACAACCGCAGCGGCGGCAAGGCCGAGCGGCTGGACGCGCTCGGCGACGACGAGGTGCGCGAGATGGCCGGCAACCTGAGCCAGGGCGTGCCGTTCGCCACGCCGGTCTTCGACGGCGCCGCCGAGGACGAGATCCGCGGCATGCTGGCGCTCGCCTTCCCCGACGAGGTGGCGGCGCGCAAGGGTCTCACGGCGACGCGCACGCAGGCCACGCTGCACGACGGGCGCACCGGCGACGCCTTCGAGCGCCCGGTGACGATCGGCTACATGCACGTGCTCAAGCTGCACCATCTCGTCGACGACAAGATGCACGCCCGCTCGACCGGCCCGTACAGCCTGGTGACGCAGCAGCCGCTCGGCGGCAAGGCGCAGTTCGGCGGCCAGCGCTTCGGCGAGATGGAGGTGTGGGCGCTCGAAGCCTACGGCGCGAGCTACGTGCTGCAGGAGATGCTCACCGTCAAGTCCGACGACGTGACCGGCCGCACCAAGGTCTACGAGAGCATCGTCAAGGGCGAGCACGCCATCGAGGCCGGCATGCCGGAATCGTTCAACGTGCTGGTCAAGGAGATCCGTTCGCTGGGCATCGACATGGAGCTGGAGCGCAACTGATCGCGGCGCCGCGATCGCCCTGTCCCAGCCCCGTCCGACACGCAGTCCACCTGGAGAGACTCATATGAAAGGCTTGCTCGACCTGTTCAAGCAGATCACCGCCGACGAGCACTTCGACGCCATCAAGATCGGGCTCGCATCGCCCGAGAAGATCCGCTCGTGGTCGTTCGGCGAGGTGAAGAAGCCCGAGACCATCAACTACCGCACCTTCAAGCCCGAGCGCGACGGCCTGTTCTGCGCCAAGATCTTCGGGCCGATCAAGGACTACGAGTGCCTGTGCGGCAAGTACAAGCGCCTCAAGCACCGCGGCGTCATCTGCGAGAAGTGCGGCGTCGAGGTCACGCAGACCAAGGTGCGGCGCGAGCGCATGGGCCACATCGACCTGGCCGCGCCCTGCGCCCACATCTGGTTCCTCAAGAGCCTGCCCAGCCGCTTGGGCCTGGTGCTCGACATGACGCTGCGCGACATCGAGCGCGTGCTGTACTTCGAGGCTTACGTCGTCGTCGACCCGGGCATGACGCCGCTCAAGAAGTTCGCGATCATGACCGAGGAGGACCACGACGCCAAGCGCACCGAGTACGGCGACGAGTTCGTCGCGCTCATGGGCGCCGAGGCGGTGAAGAAGCTGCTCGAGGACATGGACATCGAGGCCGAGATCGAGCGCCTGCGCAACGACATGACCGGCTCCGAGCTGAAGATCAAGAAGAACAGCAAGCGGCTGAAGGTGCTCGAGGCGTTCAGGAAGAGCGGGATCAAGCCGCACTGGATGATCATGGAGGTGCTGCCGGTGCTGCCGCCGGACCTGCGCCCGCTGGTGCCGCTGGACGGCGGCCGCTTCGCGACGAGCGACCTGAACGACCTGTACCGCCGCGTCATCAACCGCAACAACCGCCTGGCGCGCCTGCTCGAGCTGAAGGCGCCCGAGATCATCGTGCGCAACGAGAAGCGCATGCTGCAGGAGGCGGTCGATTCGCTGCTCGACAACGGCCGCCGCGGCAAGGCGATGACGGGCGCGAACAAGCGCGCGCTCAAGTCGCTCGCCGACATGATCAAGGGCAAGGGCGGGCGCTTCCGCCAGAACCTGCTGGGCAAGCGCGTCGACTACTCGGGCCGCTCGGTCATCGTCGTCGGCCCCACGCTCAAGCTGCACCAGTGCGGCCTGCCCAAGCTGATGGCGATCGAGCTGTTCAAGCCGTTCATCTTCAGCCGCCTGGAGGCGATGGGCATCGCCACCACGATCAAGGCGGCGAAGAAGGAAGTCGAGAGCGGCACGCCGGTGGTGTGGGACATCCTGGAAGAGGTGATCAAGGAGCACCCGGTGCTGCTCAACCGCGCGCCGACGCTGCACCGCCTGGGCATCCAGGCCTTCGAGCCGGTGCTGATCGAGGGCAAGGCGATCCAGCTGCACCCGCTCGTGTGCTCGGCCTTCAACGCCGACTTCGACGGCGACCAGATGGCGGTGCACGTGCCGCTGTCGATCGAGGCGCAGATGGAAGCGCGCGTGCTCATGCTCGCCTCCAACAACGTGCTGTTCCCGGCCAACGGCGAGCCGTCGATCGTGCCCAGCCAGGACGTCGTGCTCGGCCTGTACTACGCCACGCGCGAGCGCGTCAACGGCCGCGGCGAGGGCATGGTTTTCGCCGATCTGGGCGAGCTGCAGCGCGCGCTCGACACCGGCGCCGTCGAGATCACGGCCCGCGTGAGCGTGGTGCTGAGCGAGTGGAGCCGCGACAAGGCCGACGGCGCGCTCGTCGAGGAGCGCAAGCTCGTCGAGACCACGGTCGGCCGCGCTTGCTGCAGCCGGTTACTCGC
>WBZR01005248.1_pt1 | contig 10058 bp, 7 predicted proteins | sample 5204231 | NCBI WGS metagenome assembly WBZR01 (sample SAMN12412403, study PRJNA552823) | activated sludge metagenome | isolation source: activated sludge from anammox sidestream of wastewater treatment plant... | place: USA: Virginia | collected 2017-08 | reverse complement strand
GCCGGCTGGCGGTCAGCGTGCCGGCGGGAAGCCCCAGGCCCTGCTCACCCGGGCGCCAGGGGATCGGGCTGGCCGGGGTGAAGCTCGGCAAGGGCGACATCGCGATGAGCTCGTCGTGGAAGCGCCGCAGCTCGACACCGCGCCAGCGCGCGCAGCTGCAGGCGTCGCGGCGCGCGGCGAGCATGCGGTCGACCTCGCGCAACTGCGCCGCCGAAGGCAGCGGCAAGGCCAGCCCGTGCAGCCAGCCACGCAGCAGATTGTGGCGCCGGGACGCCGGCAATGCCGCCAGCGCCTCCAGCCTCAGGCGGTGCGGCGTCGCGCCGGCGGCGGCCGCGAGGTCGCACTCGGCAAGCGTGTGCAAAAGGTCCGCGGACTCCGCCTGCCAGGCCGCGGCACGCGCCACTGTCGCGGCCACGCGCGGCCATCGTTCCTCCAGCACCGGCAGGACGCGGCGCCGCACGAAGTTGCGGTCATAGCGCGTCTCCGCGTTGCTGGGATCCTCGACCCAGATGAGGCGTCGCTCGCCGGCGTAATCGGCGATCAGGCTCGCCGGCGCGCCGATCAGCGGCCGCAGGTGGAGATGCCCGCCCAGGGTCCCCAGCCGCGGCATCGCCGACAGCCCCGCGGGACCGGCCCCGCGCACGAGCTGCAGCAGCAGCGTCTCGGCCTGGTCCTGCTGGTGATGGGCGGTGAGCAACGCCTCCCCCTGCCGCAGCGCCGCGCGCAGTGCCTCGTAGCGGGCGCGGCGCGCCCACGCCTCCGGGCTCTGCCCGCGCGGCGGGCGCGCGTCGATGCGCAGCAGCTCGAGAGGGATATTCCACTGCACGCACTGCCCGGCGCAGTGATCCGCCCAGCGCTCCGCCTGTGGATGGAGGTTGTGGTGTACGTGGATTGCGCGGATGGAACCGGGCGCGGCGATCTCCCGCAGCACGTCCAGCAGCACGGTGGAGTCCCGCCCGCCGCTGTAGGCCACGGCCACTTCCACGGCCGAGGCGCCGGGCGGCGGCAGGCTGGCGAGCGCCTCGCGAACCAGGCTGCACAGCGACAGGCTCGCCTGCTGTGCGGGCACGTCCCCGGACCTTAGCCGCGCCCGAACTGCCCGTACCGCATCAGGCGACCGTAGCGCTGCTCGACGAGCTGCTGCGCCGGCATCCTCTTCAGCGCCGAGACGTTCTCGAGCAGGGCCGCCTTCAGCCGCGACGCGGTATCGTCGACATCCCGATGCGCACCGCCGAGCGGCTCGGGGATCACCAGGTCGACCAGCCGCAGCTCGAGCAGTCGCGAAGATGTCAGCCCGAGGGCGTCGGCGGCCTCGCCGGCCTTCTCCGCGCTCTTCCAGAGGATCGCGGCGCAGCCCTCCGGCGAGATCACCGAGTAGGTGCTGTACTCGAGCATGATGAGGCGATCGGCGATCCCGATGGCCAGCGCGCCGCCGGAGCCGCCCTCGCCGATCACGCAGGCGATGATCGGCATGTGCAGTCCCGACATCTCATAGAGATTGCGGGCGATGGCCTCGCTCTGCCCACGCTCCTCGGCGTCGATGCCGGGATAGGCGCCCGGGGTGTCGATGAGCGTCACGAGCGGCAGCCCGAAGCGCTCGGCGAGTTTCATCACGCGCAGCGCCTTGCGGTAGCCCTCGGGCTTCGCCATGCCGTAATTGCGCTGGATGTTCTCCTCGGTGTTGCGGCCCTTCTGATGGCCGATGACCGCCACCGGCATGCCCTCCAGGCGCGCCAGGCCGCAGACGATCGCCGGGTCGTCCCCGAAGGCGCGGTCGCCATGCAGCTCCTCGAAATCCGTGAACACCCGCTGCACGTAGTCGAGGGTGTAGGGGCGCTGCGGATGCCGCGCCAGTCGCGAGATCTGGTGCGCGTTCAGGTTGGAGAAGATGGTGCGCGTGAGTTCCTGCGAGCGCGCCCGCAGCCGGGTGATCTCGTCGGTGATGTTGAGGTCGGCGTCGTTGCCGATGTAGCGCAACTCCTCGATCTTGGCCTCAAGTTCCGCGATCGGCTGCTCAAAATCCAGGAAGTTAAGGTTCATCCGGCACCGGTTCGGACGTGGTGGGGTGCATAAGGTACTGGCTGCCAACGATCTGCACAAGACGTCTGCAAGGCATTGGACGGACAGCGGATTTGATGCGCGCTACCGCCCGCTGCGCGGTATTCGGCCCGCGCCGGCGCGAGCGCGCCGTGCGAGCAGTATGCGCGCGATGAGGGATGAGGCGCCGCGGACCGGTGCGCGGCCCGGGGGGGGCCGCCGCGCTTCAGTACTCGACCCAGACGTTGCGGGACCCCAGGCGCGACTGCAGGCGCCCGAGAGTGGCGGCACTGGGCACGATCGCTATCTCCCCCAGGCGCAGCCGCGCGTCCGCCAGCCCGTGGCGGTACTCCACCAGCACCGCGCAGCGCCCGCGCGTTGCGCCATCGAAGATCTCCTGCAGCTCGCGGACCAGGCCGTTGCGGAAATCCCCGGGCTCCAGCCGCAGCATCACCGCGCGCGCGAACTCGCGGCGGGCCTGCTCGAGGCTCCATATCTTCTCCGCGACGAGGCCGAGTTCGCCGCTGTAGCGGTCCTCGCCGTACTCGCCCTCCATCACCACCAGCTCGTTCCTGCTCAGCGCCTCGCCGGCGGACTGCAGCAGTTCGGAATATACGGTGACCTCGGTGCTGGCCGTGCCGTCGTCGAGCACGACGATTGCCATGCGGCCGCGCCGGCTCGGGCGCACACGCATGTCGTCGACGATCCCCGCCACGCGCCGCCGCCCGGCCTTCAGGCTGGCGAGCGGCGCGACGTCCAGGCGCGCCACCTCCGCGGCGAACTCGTCGATGAGATGACCGCCCGGGGACCAGCCAAGCACTGCCTTCTCCGCGAGCAGGCGTTCGCGCACGGGCGGCTCGGGGGCCTGCACGAAATTCACCGCCGGGGCCAGTTCACCCTGTGCCGCGGTCGCGGCGCCAAAGAGGTCCGCCATGCCGGCGTCGCGTGCCCGGTCTTCCTGCTGCGAGAGCTGCAGCGCAAGGTCGAGGCTCGCGAGTATGCTCGCGCGGCTCGGACCGAGCCCGTCCAGCGCCCCGGCGCGCGTCAGGGCCTCCAGCACGCGGCGGTTGACGCGCTTGTCCACCCTGCGGCAGAGATCGAAGAGATCGGAGTAGACCCCGCCCTGCTCGCGTTCCTGCACGATCGCCTCGGTGGCCGACTCGCCGGCGCCCTTGATCGCACCGAGGCCGTAACGGATGGTCGTCGCATCCGCTACCGTGAAGCGGTAGCGGCAGCTGTTGACCGAGGGCGGCAGCATGGTGATCCCCATGCGCCGGCAGTCCTTGATGAGCTCGCGCACCTTGTCGATGTCGTCCATGTCGGAGGAAAGCACCGCCGCCATGAACTGGGCACCGTAGTGAGCCTTCAGCCACGCGGTCTGGTAGGCCACCAGCGCATAGGCCGCCGCGTGCGACTTGTTGAAGCCGTAGCCCGCGAACTTCTCCATCAGGTCGAAGAGCTCGTGGGCGGTGTGCCCCTCGACGCCGTTCGCCTTCGCGCCCTCCACGAAGATGCCGCGGTGCTGCGCCATCTCCTCGGGCTTCTTCTTGCCCATGGCCCGACGCAGCAGATCCGCGCCGCCCAGGGTGTAGCCGCCTATCGCCTGCGCGATCTGCATGACCTGCTCCTGGTAGACCATGATCCCGTAGGTCGGGCCCAGGATCGGCTGCAGCCTCCGGTCCAGGTACGCGACCTTCTGCCGGCCGTGCTTGCGCTCGATGAAATCGGGAATGAGATCCATCGGCCCCGGGCGGTAGAGCGCGACCAGCGCGATGATGTCCTCGAAGCGATCCGGCCTGGCGCGCTTGAGCATATCGCGCATGCCGCGCGATTCGAACTGGAAGATGGCGGTGGTGTTGGCCTGCGCGAACAGCGCGTAGGTCCCGGCGTCGTCGAGCGGGAGCCGGGTGACGTCGAGCGCCGGTTCGCCGCTCGCCCCGCGGGCGCGGTTCACGTCCTGCATCGCCCAGTCGATGATGGTCAGGGTGCGCAGGCCGAGGAAGTCGAACTTCACCAGGCCGATGGCCTCGACGTCGCCCATGTCCAGTTGCGTCACCGGCGTGCCGCCGCCCTGTTCGCAGTACAGCGGCATGAAGTCGGTGAGCGCGCAGGGCGCGATCACCACGCCGCCGGCGTGCTTGCCGGCGTTGCGGGTGACGCCCTCGAGCTTCATGGCCAGATCTATGAGGGTGCGGATCTCCTCCTCGTTCCCGTAACGCTCCTTCAGCTGCGGCTCCTCCTCCAGCGCCCGCGCGAGCGTCATGTCGAGCGCGAACGGGATGAGCTTGGCGACCTGATCGACGAAGCCGTAGGGCAATCCGAGGACACGGCCGACGTCGCGCACCACCGCCTTGGCCGCCATCGTGCCATGGGTGATGATCTGGCTGACGTGATCGCGCCCGTAGCGCTCGGCCACGTAGCGGATGACCTCGTCGCGCCGATCCATGCAGAAGTCGACGTCGAAGTCCGGCATGGAGATGCGCTCCGGATTGAGAAAGCGCTCGAACAGCAGGTCATAGCGCAGCGGATCGAGCTCCGTGATCCCGAGTGAATAGGCCACCAGGGAACCGGCGCCGGAACCGCGGCCGGGGCCGACCGGGATGTGGCTGTTCTTGGCCCAGCGGATGAAGTCGGCCACGATCAGGAAGTAGCCGGCGAAACCCATGCGGTTGATGACCTCGACCTCGCGCCGCAGGCGTTCGTCGTAGGGACGGCGGCGTTCGGCGAAATCCTGGGCATCGGCGTCCAGCAGCGCGGGCAGGCGCGCCTCCAGCCCCCTTTGCGCCTCGGCGCGCAGCCAGTCGCCGACCTCACCGCCACCGGGCACGGGGAAGGCCGGCAGATGGTACTTGCCCAGGGTCAGCTCCAGGTTGCACCGCTCGGCAATGTGCACGGCGTTACTCAGGGCCTCGGGGATGTCGGCGAACAGGGCCGCCATCTCATCTGCGCTGCGCAGATACTGCTGCTGCGAATAGCGCCGGGGACGCCGCGGATCGGCGAGCGTCCGGCCCTCGTGTATGCACACCCGCGCCTCGTGCGCCTCGTAGTCCTCCGCGGCGAGGAAGCGCACGTCGTTGGTCGCCACCACCGGTATCCCGGCGCGCGCGGCCAGATGGAGCGCCGCGGGCAGGTACTCGGCCTCCTGCGCGCGCCCCGTGCGCTGCAGCTCGATGTAATAGCGATCCCCGAACCAGAGCTGCCACTGGTCGGCGAACTCCGCGGCCAGCCCCTCGTTGCCGGCCAGCAGGGCCTGGCCGACGTCTCCCTCCTGGGCGCCGGAGAGCGCGATCAATCCGCCGTTGGCCTCATCGAGCCACTCGCGCTCCAGGTGCGGCATGCCACCTTCCTGCCCCTCGATGTACGCGCGCGTCAGCAGTTCGGAGAGATTGCGGTAGCCGGCCGCATCCTTCACCAGCAGCACCAGGCGCGCGCGCCGCGCCGGGCACTGCCGCGCCCGCACCCAGACTTCCGCGCCGACGACAGGCTTCACCCCGGCTCCCTCGGCCGCCTTGTAGAACTTCACCATCGCGAACAGACTGCTCTGATCGGTGACCGCGACCGCGGGCATGCGCGCCTGCGCCACGGCCTGGATCAGCGGCTCCACGCGCACCAGCCCGTCGACGATCGAATACTCGGTGTGCAGGTGCAGGTGGACGAAGAGCCTGCTCACGGCCGCGGGTGCTCCGGCTCCGATCGCAGCAGCGCGCGCACCGGCGCGAAGGAGCGGCGATGGATGGCGCATGGACCGAACTGCCCGAGCGCCCGCAGGTGCGCCGGCGTCGGGTAGCCCTTGTGGCGGACGAAGCCGTATTCCGGGTAGGTCGCGTCGAGACGGTCCATCTCGGCGTCACGCGCGACCTTGGCCAGGATCGAGGCAGCGCTGATCGCCGCGACGGTCGCATCGCCGCCGACGATCGCCACGCACTCGCAGTCGATCTCCGGACACCGGTTGCCGTCCACCTCGACGCGCCGCGGCCGCAGGTGCAGCCCGGCCACGGCGCGCTGCATGGCGAGCAGGCTCGCCTGCAGGATGTTGACGCGATCGATCTCATCGACTTCGGCCCTGCCGAGCGCGAAACTCAAAGCCCTCTCCTCGATCTCCGCGCGCAGGCGCTCGCGCTGTCGCGGCGTCAGCGATTTCGAGTCGGCCAGGCCCGCGATGGGACGTGCCGGATCCAGGATTACGGCCGCCGCCACCACCGGCCCGGCCAGCGGCCCGCGACCGACCTCGTCCACACCGGCGACGTATGCGAAAAGCCCGCTCATCGCCCGCCATTTTCCCGCAGCCGTTCGTGCAGGGCGAGGACGGCGTCCGCCGCCCGCCCGCTCGCGCCGGCCGGGAGCGCGGCGCGGATTGCCGCGAACCCGGCACGCTGGCGGCCTGCGGCTTCCGCACCGGTGAGCAGCTCGAGCAGGCGCGCCGACATCGTGGCAGGATTGGCGGCGCGTTGTATGCATTCGGCCACCAGGTCTTCCTCCGCCAGCAGATTGGGCAGGGCGAAACGCCGGATGCGAATGAGCGGCCGGATGAGCGCGTAGCTCAGCCAATGCGCGCGGTAGGCGACCACCATCGGGCAGTCGAGCAGCAGCGCCTCGAGGGTCGCGGTGCCGGAGACGATCAGCGCCGCGTCCGCGGCTGCGAGGACCTCGCGCGAGCGCCCGATGACGTAGTCGGGCGCGAGATCCGGCGCCACCCTCGCCTGCACCGCCTTCACGGCCGCCGCTGCCTCGCCCGTCAGCAGGGGCACCATCACCTTCAGCCCGGGCATGGCCTGTCTGCAGGCAGCGGCCGCGAGCAGGAACGGCGCGGCGTGGTGCCGCAGCTCGCTGATGCGGCTGCCGGGCAGCAGCGCGAGCAGGCGCGCGTCGGCGGGCACGCCCAGCCGCGCGCGGGCCTGCGGGCGAGCGGCGGCGGATGCCAGCTCCTCGACCAGCGGATGCCCGACGCACTCCACCGGCAGCGAGTACCGCTCGAAGTGGCGAGCCTCGAAGGGAAACAGCGTCAGCATCAGGTCGACGCCGCGCAGGATGGTGCGGATCCGGCCCTCCCGCCAGGCCCACACACTTGGGCTGACATAGTGAACCGTGGGGATCCCCGCCGCGCGCACCGCCACCTCCATGCCGAGGTTGAACTCCGGTGCGTCGACCCCGATGAAGACGTCCGGGCGCATGGCGATGACGCGTCTGACCGTCTCGCGCTGCAACGCCCGGAGCTCGGGATAGCGCCGGATGATCTCCGGCAGGCCCATGACCGCGAGGCGATCAATGCCCGCCCAGGCCTCGCACCCCGCGGCGCGCATCCGCGGCCCGGCGATGCCCTCGGCCTCGACCCGGTCCGCCCTCGCCTTCAGGGAGCGCAGCAGGCCCGCCGCCAACAGGTCTCCGGAGGGTTCGCCGGCTACGATGGCGACGCGCAACATGGCGGCCTCGCCCACCTCACCGCGCGATCCCGCGCGTGGAGGCCGCGACGAAATCGGCCAGCCGGCGAACCTCCGGCGAGGAGGCGGCCATGTCCTTCAATTGCGCCAGCGCCTCGCCGAGCGTGAGGCCCGAGCGATAGAGGATCTTGTAGGCCCGCTTCAGGTTCTCGACGGCCTCGGTGCTGAAGCCGTGACGCCGCAACCCTTCGCGGTTCAGGCCGTGCGCGGAGGCGGAGTTGCCGGCCATCATTACGTACGGCGGCACGTCGCGGGTGATCGCCGAGGCGATCGCGGTGAAGCTGTAGGCGCCGATGCGGCAGAACTGATGCACCGCCGTGAAGCCGCCGAGCGTGGCATGGTCGTCGATGACCACGTGCCCGGCGACCGCCGTGTTGTTCGCCATCACCACGCCGTTTCCGATCAGGCAATCGTGAGCGAGGTGAACGTTGGCCATGATCCAGTTGTCGTTGCCGACCCTGGTGAGGCCGCCGCCCTGCATGGTGCCGCGGTTGATGGTGCAATGCTCGCGGATGGTGTTGCGGTCGCCGATCTCCAGCTGCGTCACCTCGCCGCCGTATTTCTTGTCCTGCGGGTCGCCGCCGATGACGCTGAAGGCATGAATGCGGTTGTCCCGGCCGATGCGGGTCGGCCCGCGGATGACGACGTGTGAGGCGATCGCGGTCCCCGCGGCGATGCTCACCTCGCCTTCGATGAGACACCACGGCCCTATGGAGGCACCCTCGTCGATGCGCGCCTGCGGCGAAATGATTGCACGCGTATCGATCACCTCGCCTCCCCCGATTGCCGCCGGCAACGACGGCCGCTACTTCTCGATATGACTCTTGGTGGTCATGAACTCCGCCGTGCAGACGACGCGGTCCGCCACGGTCGCGGTGCCCTCGAAGCGGTAGATTCCCTTCAACTCGCGCTTCAGCCGGACCTCCATGACGAGCTGGTCGCCCGCTTCCACCGGGCGCTTGAAGCGCGCCTTGTCCACGCCGACCAGCAGATACATGATGCCGTTCTCGGCATTCTCGCCCAGCGAGTGGAAGGCGAGCAGGCCGGTGGCCTGCGCCATGGCCTCCAGGATGAGCACGCCGGGCATGATCGGACGATAGGGGAAGTGCCCGGGGAAGAAAGGCTCGTTGATGGAGACGTTCTTCACCGCGCGGATCGACTCCCACGCGCGGCATTCGAGCACGCGATCCACCAGCAGGAACGGATAACGGTGCGGCAGCAGGTGAAGGATCCGGTGGATATCCATCTGCACGGGTTCGGATGAGACGGTGTTCAACATTGTTTTCCTGTCAGTCCGGATCTTCCCCGGTCTTGCCGTGTCCCCGCGCCAGCCGCGCGATGGCCGCCAGATATCGATGCCAGGTCCGCGCCTCCTGTACCGGCCAGCCGGAGGAATAGACGCCCGGCTTCCGTATCGATTTGTGCACGCCGCTCTTGGCCAGCACGGTCACGTCGTCGCAGATCTCGATGTGACCGGCGATCCCGACGGCCCCGCCGATGAGGCAGCGCCTGCCCACCGTGGTGCTGCCGGCGATGCCGGTGCAGCCGGCGATCGCGCTCTGTGCGCCGATGCGCACGTTGTGGCCGATCTGCACGAGGTTGTCGATCTTCACACCGTCCTCGATCACCGTGTCCCTGAGCGCGCCCCGATCGATCGTGCTGTTGGCGCCGATCTCCACGTCGTCGCCGATGTGCACCCCGCCGACCTGCGGGATCTTGACCCACTGCGTCCCGTCACGCGCGAAGCCGAAGCCGTCGGCGCCGATTACCGCGCCGGAGTGTATCAGGCAGCGCCTGCCCACGGTCACGCCGTGATAGAGGCGCGCCCCCGGCTTCACGATCGTGTAGTCGCCGATGCGCGTGTCGCGCCCGATGATGGCGTTGCCGCCGACCAGGACCTGCTCGCCGATCTGCACGCCCGCCTCCAGGATCGCGTGCGGCCCGACGCTGGCGGAGGCGTCGACGCGGGCCGCGGGATCCACGTGCGCCGTCGGATGTACGCCGGCGCTGAACGGCAGCTTCGGCGCCAACAGGGCCGCAGCCCGCGCATAACCCAGGTACGGATTGTCCATGACCAGGGCGGCCACCGGGCAGTCGCCCGCATCGGCCGGCGTCAGCAGCACCGCCGATGCGCTCGTCACCGCGAGGAACCTGCGATAGCGGCGGTTGTACAGAAAGGCGAGATCGCCGGCCTGCGCCCGATCGAGGGTGGCGATGCCGGTGATGGTGATGTCCGCGTCGCCGCGCAGAGCCGCACCCGTGCGCTCGGCCAGCTCCTTCAGCGTCACCTTCATCGGGACATCTGCAGCACGTGCATCCGCTGCCGCCCCGCGCCTACGGCGAGCTGCTGCCCTTGCGCAGACGTTCCAGCACGGCGTTGGTGATGTCCGTCTTGTCGCTGGCGTAGATCACGCCCTCCCCCAGGATGAGGTCGTAACCCTCCGCCTTGGCCACGTCCTGGATCGACTGCACGATCTCCTTCTGGATCTTGCCGAACTCCTCGTTGCGGCGCAGGTTCACGTCCTCGCGGAACTCGTCCTGGTCGCGCTTCAGGTCGCGCCGCTTCGACACGATGTCGCGCTC
>WBZR01005246.1_pt1 | contig 10061 bp, 11 predicted proteins | sample 5204231 | NCBI WGS metagenome assembly WBZR01 (sample SAMN12412403, study PRJNA552823) | activated sludge metagenome | isolation source: activated sludge from anammox sidestream of wastewater treatment plant... | place: USA: Virginia | collected 2017-08 | reverse complement strand
GATCCAGAACCGCGCCGCCGCCATGCGCGTGCTGCAGACCCGGCTGCTGCTGCTGAAGCGCGAAGAGGAGGCGGCGAAGAAGAAAGAGCTCGCCGGCACCATCACCGCCAGCTGGGGCGACCAGATGCGCTCGTACTTCCTCTACGGCCAGCAGCTCGTCAAGGACCTCCGCACGGGCTACGAGGTCGGCAACCCGGCGGTCGTCTTCGACGGCGGACCGGCCCGCAACACCTGGGCCAGCGAGGTCCACGGCTATCTCGGCGTGCGCGGAGCGTCTGGCAACGAGATGCGCCGGCGCGCCATCGAGCACGAACTCGGGCGAGACGAGCACGACAAAGTCACCGGCCTCGACCTTGGCCGCGATGCGCTCCAGCGAAAGACCGGTGCGGTCCTGCAGCATCTTGCCTTCGTAGGAGTTGACCGCGACGTAGCTCGCGCGCTCGACGAAGGCGAGGCCGTCTACTTCGCGCTGATCGAATCCGCGGGCGAGCCCCGCGTGGTGACCTTCGTCGATCGCCTGCGACTCGGCTGAGTCTCGGGGAGGGGAGCCTTCCGGGGCGGCCGTGTGGCCGCCGCTTTTTTTCCTGCTGCAGGGATGCGCGCTGCGCGCGCGCACGCGGTCACCGCTGGAGGTGCTTGTCGCTGTCGAAGGGCGTGAACACCGGCTTGAGGCCCGACTGGATCGTGGCCACCTCGGTGAGAAAGAGCAACTCGTCCATGACTTCCCGCGGGAATCCGCGCCGGCCGCCGCGCGTGTCGATGACGAGCTTGCTCAGGTACGTGTCGCACTCGCGGCCGCCCCAGAAGATGCACACCGCTTCGACGATGTGCGGATAAGCCTCGAGCGCTGCGCGCACGAACACGCGCTCCGCCGGTCCGGTACGCTTCGGCTTGGGCTTGTCTTCCTCGTCGACGTACTTGATCTCCGGGTACTGCGAATCCCGGATCGGCGTGAGCGCGTCGGGGCTGCGACCGCCTTCGCCGCCCCACTGGTGGGCCGGAAGATCGAACGCCACCTGCGTCACGTCGACGCCGCCCGCGACCGGCGCCTCGCGCGCGGCCTCCGACGCCAGCGCCGATGCGCGAGGCGGCGGTTCGCTGCGAGCCGCCTCCGGCGTGTGCTGCAGGTCGGCCGCGGCGGCAAGCTCGGCGCCGTTCCTTTCTGCGAGCAGGAGCACGGTCGCGCGCTCGAGACGCGCAACGCGCTCGCTCAGCTCGGCGAAGATCCCGAGCAGCTCCTCGACCGAGGTCGTCGGAGCATCCTCGAACGCGTCGCCCGCCGTGCCGGACAAGCCCTGAATGGTGTCTTGCCCTGCCATCTCCGCAGGAGCCCGGCCTCCAGGCTCCGGTTATTCGAATCGTGGTGCATGGTACACCCGCCGCGCGGGGATGTGGGGGGAGTCCGGGCTGCAAAAATCTGTGAAATCAAGAGGAGGTGGGGTACGCCTGCGGCCGATTCGCGCTGGCACTCCCGGGGGTGGGCCCCTGGCCGCTCTCCGCGATGAAAGTAGGACATCTCTCGAAATGTGAATCCGGCCGTGAAAGAGGGGATTTACAAGGGGCAATTTGCCCCTTGTTCGTACGACCTCGGTTCAGGAAGAAGCACGGCCGCGATTCTCAGATAGACTTTATTCGAAGCGCCACGCGACCGCCTGGCTCGGCCACACCCCCCGCTTCGCAACCCGCTCGCCCTCGAACACGAGAAAGCTCTGCTGGCCGTAATGCGGCATCAGCCGCGCGACCGTGTCGAGCGCCGCGCCGTCGCGTGCCGAAACGACGACGAGCGGAGCGCCGCCCGGCCGCGACGCCGCCCAGACCTGCGCGTCCGCCGTGTCAGCGAGCCCGGCGGGACGCGCGGGGAGCTTCGCCGCTGCCAGCCAGGCGTCGATATCGCCGTGGCGGCCGATGGCGAGCAGCGCGGTATCTGCGGGTGGCGCGTCGCCGGCCGCAAGGAACCGGGGCCGCGTATCGAGCGTGCGGAGAGCGAGCCGCCGCGCTGCGGCGCTCCAGTCGGCGCCGGCGCCGATCACCGCGACCGCGCTGCGGGTCGCCACCATCAGCTGGCGCAGGATCGGCGGAGCTTCATCGGCGGCGAGCCGCCGCAACACGCGGAACTCCGGATCGAGCGCGAGCGCGATGGGGCGCGCGCCCAGCGTCGCGTCGAACGTCTCGCGGCTGCGCCCGAGGTCGAGCACGAGCGTCTCATCGCCCGCTACAGTGCGCATGCGCACCGGGACCCGGAGCGCGTACGGCGGCACGCCCTGCTCGATCGTCACCCGGATCGCGTAGCGATCGCCGGTTGCGCGCCTTTCGGCGCCGACGACGCGCACCGAGGGCACGCCCGTGCGCTCGAGCCACTGCGTGAAGAACGGTCCGAGATCGCGCCCCGCTGCAGCCGCGAAGGCGGCCTGCAGGTCGCGCCACGACGCGACACGAAACCGATGCTCCGACCAGAACCGGCGTACGCCCTCATCGAACGCCGCGGTGCCGATCTCGTCGCGCAGCATCACGAAGAGCATCGCCGCCTTGTCGTAGCCGACGATCTGCGAGGTCGCCAGCCTGCGCGCGGCGAACTCGGCGAGCGGCCGATCCTGCCCGGGGGGCACGGCGGCAAGGTCGCGCAACCACCCGAGGCGCATCTCGCGGGCGGCGTCGGGACCTTCGCGCGCCTTGTACGCGTAATCGGCCATGAAGGTCGTGAGCCCCTCGGACCAGTTGCCGCCCCGCGCGTCCGGGTACACGCCGTTGCCCCACCAGTTGTGCAGCACCTCGTGGCCGAGCGAGGTTGCCCGGATGAAGGGAAGCTTCAGCACGCTCTCGCCGAGATAGGTGAGCGTCGGCATGCCGAAGCCGGTCGGCGTCGGGCTCGAGACGACGCTGAATTCGGTGAACGGATAGGGCCCGATCCAGCGCTCATAGAGATCGAGGTAGCCCTTCACCGCGTCGAGGTAGGCCGGGGCGAGCCCGGCGATCGCGGGATGGAAATACGTTCGCAGCGCAATCGTGCTGCCACCGGCCGTGTGCACCGTGCGCGCTTCCACCCGATAGGGTCCCGCGATGAGATCGATTCCCTCCGCGGGGTGCTCGAACGCGAAGGTCGCGTGGTAGCGACCATCCGCCTCGCTCTCCGCGACGAGCCTTCCGGGAACGATGCCGCGCTCGCCGGCGGGCACGTCGAGCGTCACGCGATAGCTCGCGAGCAGCGGCCCGTCCGGCCCGACGATCACCGGATACCAGAAGCTTCCCGCCGGCAGGAAGGTGCCATCGAGGCCAGCCGTCGCGACCGGGCGGTCGAGCGTCTGCCGGTGCGTGATCGTGCGGTCGACCGGCGCGAGCGTGCCGTGCCAGCGAACGTCGAGCGCGTGCGCATCGTGCCCGGCCGGCAGCGACCAGACCTGGTAGCCGTCGCGCCCGGCGGACGGCGCCGGAAGCATCCGTCCATCGGCCTGGAGCCTCTCACCCGTGAAGCCGCTTGCCAGGACGATCCGCAGCGGGCCCTGGTCCGCCACGGTCCCGGTCACTGCGATTGTTGCCGTCGCGTCAAGTGCGCGCGTCGCGGGATCGATTCGTACGGTGACGTCGTATTGCACGGACGGCGCCGCCGATGCTCCCGCAGCGACGCCCGCGAAGAGCGCGCACGCGGCAAGAGCACGCAGCCACATCGCTATTTCCGCGGCGGTTCAGCCGGCGGAAATTTCGCGATCAGCTCGAGCGACTCCGCACCGCGCCGCACGCGCAGCGGCAGCCAGGTGCCGGGGGCTTGCCGCTGCACCGCCTCGGCGAGATCGGCAGGCTGACGCGCGGGGAGCCCTGCGACCTCCGTGACCACGTCGCCGGCGCGCATGCCCGCCGACTCGGCGACGCTCCCTTGCTCGATCTGGCGGATGCGCACGCCGCCTTCGTCCGGCTCGAGCCACACGCCGAGCCGCTGGCGCGACCGCGGGGCCAGCCGCTCGGGCGCCGCGACCCCGAATACCGCGTCGGCCACACCGGCGACGAGCGTGGAGCACTCCCGCTCCGGTCCCCACGGCAGCAAGACCGCCGTGTCGGCCACGCCGAGATCCCGGAGCTGGTGCGGCACGCCATACCCATGCCACACGTGGCCGCTGCCGAGCACCCCGACGACGAGCGGTGCGGGCGCACGCTTGAGTGCCGCGGCGAGCGCCTCGGCCATCGCGCGATCCCACACGAGCTGCGATTCGACGAAGCGCTGGAACGCGGCGTCCTCGCGCATCGGCGGTCGCTTCCCGTCCTTCGCCGCGGATCCATCGCCGCGCGCGTGGGCAACATAGGCATCGGACAGGAAATCGAGGTAGCCCGGGCTCGCCGCAAGCGGTGGCGTGACGCCTTCGCGCCGGTCGAGCGGCAGCGCGTCGAACCCGCGCTCGCGCACCGCGCGCACGAGATCCTGACTGACGTTCAGCGCGATCATCGGCACGCGGTTCATGCGCGCGAAATGGAAGATCGGCATGTAGAGCCGCGGGTCGACATTCCACACCTGGCGCCAGTCGCTCTCGCGCAGGAACTCGGCCTCGTCGAGCTCGCCCGCGACCCAGCGGTCGAGCGCGGGTTGCACGCGGCGGGGAAACATCTCGAAGCCGAGCACCATGTCCGGCCGGAGCGCGTGCAGCCCGGCGATCGTTTGCAGCTGCCAGCGATGATCCTCGGCGTCGTCGTGCGTCTCGCCGAGGAGCACGACCTGGCGCCGCGCGAGCGCGGCGAAGAGCTCGGGGGCGAGCAGCGGGCGCGGCCCCGCGGGGCCGGGTGCGGCCCAGGTCCCTCGCGGCACGCACGAGGCGCTCGATGCAGGCGAAGCCACGAGAACGAGCGCGATCGCTGCGCCAGCAGCAACGGCGATCGGAAGGACATGCGCGAGGGTCGAGCGGCTCACCCTGGTGGCATCCGGGAGTCGGTCCGAGCGCTCACGGCGGCAGCGCGCGGCACGCGCGCCCCTGCACGAATGGTCGCATTCGGTCCGGTCATGGTACCGGCACGCGCTTCGCGTTGCCGACGAGCTCGAAAGCCGTCCAGTTGGCGTCGGCAGCCTTGCGGCACACGCCGAACTGGAACGGCCATCCGTCGCGCCCCGGCGTGAGAAAGCGCAGGTCGCGGAACCAGTAACAGCTCGCGCGCGCAGCGTGCTCGATCCCGGCGAGCACCGGGTACGCGGCAAACCAGCGGAAGAACCCGAGCGGCGCGGCGTTCCAGGCGGCGAGCACCTGCGCGTGCGCCGCCGCGGGCCCGTAGCGCTCCGCGCGATGCCACACGGCCTGCCCCGTCGGGAGATATGCCGCATCGAGACGCGCAATCGGCCCTGCATCGGGTGCAAGCGGAGGCGGCGCGTCTTGCCGCACGACGTTCACGAACGAATAGCGGTACTCGTCGCCATCCTCGACGACCACCATCCAGTTGAACGGCGAGACCGGGCGCGCCATCGCGGAGACCCTGACCGGCCCGAGCCCTTCGGCGCGCGCGTACTCCCGGCCGAAGTCTACCGCCCTTCCTTGCGCAACCGCCTGCAGAGCGACGTAGCCGACGAGCGCCGCCAGGCCCGCCAGCGCGGGCAGGCGCGAGCGCCGCCAGACGAAGGATGCGACGAGTCCCACGACGATGATTCCGCTGAACCAGGGATCGATGATGAATGTCGTGTCGAGCGCGAAGCGGCGGTCGGACAGCGGCGCGAACATCATCGTTCCGTAGGAGGTGATGAGGTCGCCCAGGATGTGGATCGCGATCGACGCGGCGGCGACGCCGAAGTATGTCCGCCAGCCGGCGCGCCGGGGGTCGAGGCGCGCAAAGATCCACGCGAGCGCCGCGGCCCACAGGGGCAGCAGCACGAACGAGTGGGTGACGCCGCGGTGGTAGAGCAGGAACGCCGTGGGCGAGGCGAAACCGAGCACGGCGTCGGCGTCGGGAAATGCCGCGGCGAGGAAGCCGGCGGCGACGCGCCGTTCGCCGGTCACGCTGCCGGGTCGCAGCACCCGCGGCGTCATCGCCCGGGCGAGAAGTGCCCCGCTCAGCGCGTGGGTCAGTGTATCCATGGCGAGCGCTCAGACCGCCGTTTCGTCGAAACGTTCGGGCGCAGCGTACCGCACGCGATCCTCCGAGGCGAGCGTGCGATAGCAGCGGTGGCCAACCTCACACGGCGCGACGACCGGATCGCCGGGGTGGCGGTACTGCCGTTCTAGACCAGCTCCCGTACCCACCGCACGAGCGTGGGCGCGTCCATCGCGCCCGACTGGCGCGCGATCTCGCGACCACCCCGGAAGGCGATCAGCGTCGGAATCGACCGGATGCCGTAGCGCGCGGCGACCGCCTGCGCCTGATCGGTGTCCAGCTTCGCGAACCGGGCAGCCCCCGCGAGCTCCCGCGCCGCGCGCTCGAACTGCGGCGCCATCATCTTGCACGGCCCGCACCAGGGCGCCCAGAAGTCCACCACGACCAGAATGTCGTTCGACGCGACGTGGTGCGCGAAGCGCTCGCCGTCGAGCGCGAGGACCCGGCCGTCGAGCAGCGGCTGCTTGCACTTGCCGCACGTCCCGCCCTCGCCCAAGCGCTCGCGCGGCATTCGGTTCGTCGTGTCGCAGTGCGGACAGACGACATGGATCGGTTCCATTCCTGCGGGCTCCTTCGGCCGACCCTCGATGAATGCGGGCGCGGGCGTTAAAATTCAACCGCCGCCGGGCCTCTGCCGGGCGGGTTCCCGGATGCTGCGGGCAGGTTTGTCCTAGATCAATACCGCGATGCGCCCCCGACCTACCCTCTTTCGGCAGGCGCAGGCTCCCGACTGACCGCAAACCGTGCACAAACGCAACCGGCTTTTCATCGCCATCGCCCTCGCCTACGGGCTGGCGGGCGGGCTGCTCGCGCTCGTGAATCTCGGCGCGCCGGGGCTCGTGCCGGGCGACGTGCTGAAGGCGCACGCCCACATGATGCTGCTCGGCTTCGTCCTCATGATGATCTACGGCATCGGCCTGCACGTGATCCCGCGCTTCGGCGGCCACCCGCTTCGCTCCGAGCGCATTGCGACGTGGCAGTTCTGGCTCGCGAACGCGGGGTTGCCGCTGATGGTCGCGGGCTGGCTCGGCTCCGTGAACGGGCTGGTCACGCTCGGGGGGATCGCGACGGTGGCGGCGATGGGGCTTTTCGCTGCGAACATGGCGGCGACCGTCCGCCTGAAGTCGCCGCTGGAGAAGTAGCGATGGCCGAGTACCAGGGCTGCGAGCTGCCGGAGGATCTGTACTACGACCTCGACTATGTCTGGGTGCGTCCGGAGCCGGATGGGACGTACACCGTCGGGCTCACCGATCCCTCGCAGACGATGGCAGGCCGGGTCCAGCATTGCACGATTCGCGCTGTCGGGACGCATCGCGCGCGGAAGAAACCACTCGCCCGTCTGGAGTCGGGCAAGTGGGCGGGCGGCATCCCGGCGCCCTTCGCCGGCACGATCGTCGCGCGCAACGAACGGCTGATTGCGGAGCCCGGCCTGGTGAACGTCTCCCCCTACACCGATGCCTGGGTCGTCCGGTTGCGCGCGGACGAGCCCGCTCGCGCGCTCGATGACCTGGTGACCGGCGCCGCCGCGATCGCGGGCTTGCGCGCGTGGATCGACCGCTACAACGTGCAGTGCATGCGGTGCTCGCAATGAAAGTCGAGCTCGTCGTTTCCGAGTGGTGCCCGACCTGCCCGGCGGCAGAGCAAGTCTGGCGCGAGGTGGCCGAGGAGCGCGCGTTCGAGTTCGCGGTGGTCGACGCAGCGCAGCCCGAGGGGCGTGCGCTGATCGCACGGCTGCATCTGCGCTCGGTCCCCTCGTTGGTCGTGGACGGTGTATTGCAGGCGGTCGGCGTGCAGACGCCGGAGGAAGCGCGCCGGCTGGTGGCGGCCGCGCCGCCGCGCGCGCGCAAGTCCCACGCGTACCACGCCGGGATGATGCTCTCGCGCGACAACCGGCTGTGGATCCTGGCATCGATGGCGTACCTCGTGGCAGCGGCGTTGATCCTGCTTGCGGCGGGCAGCCTGCTGCCCGGGACAGAGGGTACACGCGGCGCGGCCGTGCACGCCTTCGGCGTCGGCTTCGTGGTGTTTCTGATCTTCGGGCTCGGCGCGCACATGCTGCCCCGGTTCACCGGCAATCCGATCGTGATGGCGCCGTGGACGTGGGCGCAGCTCGCGTCCGCGAACGCCGGCGTTCTCCTCCTCGCGTTCGGCCTGTGGCTCGGCACCTTCGCCGCGACACTCGCGGGCGGCGCGCTCCTGTGGCTCTCGTTCGCGGTGTTCGCCGGACGCCTGTGGCCGGTCCTCTTCCCGCGCGCCGGCGCTGCGCCTGCGGAGGTCCTCGAGCAGCCGTTCTGAGCGGATGAGTTATTTCGCGCTCAAGCAGCTGCACATGATCACCGTCGCAGCGAGCTACCTTCTTTTCCTCGTGCGCGGCGTGTGGATGCTCGCCGACTCGCCGATGCTCACGCGCCGCTGGGTGAAGATCGTCCCGCACGTGAACGACACGGTGCTCCTGGCGGCCGGGATCTGGCTCACCACCATCATCGGGCAGTACCCGGGGACGGCCGGATGGCTGACCGCCAAGCTGGTGGGCCTCATCGTCTACATCCTGGTCGGCACGGTCGCGCTCAAGCGGGGCCGGACGAAGCGCATCCGCGCGACGGCGTGGATCGTCGCGCAGCTCGTTTTCTTCTACATCGTGGCGGTCGCCCTGACCCGCGACGTCTTGCCGATCCGGGGCCTGCTCTCTTGACAGTGGAGGAGAGGACCGCATGGGCGCCATTCCGGTACCGGGGTTCGACCGCCCGGTCGAGCTGATCCAGCAGGTGCACCGGCGGATCGAGCACCGGTGCGCATTGATGGGCCGGCTCGCCGAGCACCTTGCGGAGCATGGGTGCGACGCCGACGCGCGGGCCACCGCCGCGCACATCATTCGCTTCTTCGACGAGGACGTCGTCCGCCACCACGAGGACGAGGAGCTCGAATTCTACGACTCGGTCGCCGGCGCGGCCCCGCCTGCGGATCGGGCCCGCATTGGCGCGCTCGTCGCAGAGCTGCGCAAGGAGCACGTCATCCTCCGGAAGCTGTGGAATGAGGCCCTGCGCCCGCAGCTCGCCGCCGTGCAGCAGGGCCGCGCGGCGTGGCTCGGGGGCCCGGATGTCGAGCGGTGCCACGCGCTCTACATCGAGCACACGAGGCGCGAGGAGAACGAGCTCATCCCGATCGCGGAGGCGTGCCTCACGCCGGAGAGGCTCGAGCGCTTCGGCCGCGGCATGGCCGAGCGGCGCGGGGTTCCCTACCCTTGACCGCGCCCGCCAATCCGGCTCAAATGCCCTGATGGCCACCGCACCGATCAAGGCGCAGGCGTTTCTCGCCAACCTGCCGCTGTTCAAGGAACTCGCGCCCGACGAGCTCGAGCGCGTGGCCGGGCATACGCGACAGGTGCGCGCGACGCGCGGCGAAATCCTGTTCCACCGGGGCGACCCCGCGAACGGCTTCTACCTGGTGGTGTACGGGCAGGTCAAGCTCGCGTTCATCTCGTCGAAGGGCGACGAGAAGGTGGTCGAGATCATCGGCCCCGGCTCGAGCTTCGGCGAGGCGGTGATGTTCATGGAGAAGCCGCACGTGGTGACCGCCCAGGTGCTCGCCGACACGCTCCTCCTCTACGTGCAACGCGAAGCGGTGTTCGACGAGCTGGCGCGCGACACGCGTTTCGCGCGCCGGATCATCGCCGGGCTTTCGCGCCGGTTGCATCACCTGATGGGGGATCTCGAGGCCTACTCGATGCGCTCGGGCACGCAGCGCGTCATCGGCTTCCTGCTGCGCGAGTTTGCCTCGGGCGAGGAGCCGAGCGGCGAGATCGAGGTGACCCTGCCGACCACCAAGGGCATCGTCGCGTCGCGCCTGAACCTGACCCAGGAGCACTTCTCCCGCATCCTGCACGAGCTCTCCGCCGAGGGCCTGATCGAGGTCCAGGGACGCGCCGTGCGCATCCTCGATGTGGAGCGGTTGAAGCAGTACGCGATGTGACTTGCTGCGCTTGACGGAGGCCGGAAGGCATCCTC
>WBZR01005245.1_pt1 | contig 10062 bp, 9 predicted proteins | sample 5204231 | NCBI WGS metagenome assembly WBZR01 (sample SAMN12412403, study PRJNA552823) | activated sludge metagenome | isolation source: activated sludge from anammox sidestream of wastewater treatment plant... | place: USA: Virginia | collected 2017-08 | reverse complement strand
ACGAGCGCGCGATCCATGCCTGGACGCGCGTCCTGTTCCTGGACCGCGGGCACGCGCGGGCGCGTGCCTACATCGAACGGGCCCGCAAGGTGCTGGCCGAGCACCAGCGCCAGGGCGACCTCCTGCTGCACGCGGCGCTCGAGGCCTTCGACGCCGGTGAGTTGGCGCGCGCCCGCGCGCTGCTGGACGAGGCGGTTGGCAGCGGGATCCAGGACGCACAGGCCCTCACCCTGCGCGACCGGCTGGAGCGCCTCCACGTCGGGGCGGCGCCGGTTCCCGGCGGCGCGGTTGCCGCGGCGGCCGTCGCCCCCAGGCCCGCGGCCGTCGCCTCGCGCGCGGCGCAGCGCGCCCTGTGGCCGCTGATCGGCCTGGGCCTGGCGGCGCTGGCCGTGGCGGCGGCGTGGCCGCAGGTGGTGCGGTGGGCCACCGTCGAGCGCGCGCCGGCGAGGCCGATGGCGAGCGCTCCCGCCGAGCCGGCCCTGCCAGTGCCGCGCGCCTCCGATCTCACGCTCGATCGAGCCCGTGGCCTGTATGCGAGGGGGCACCTGCACGAGGCGGCGGTGGCGCTCGAGGGCATCCGTCTGGACGATCCGCGCCGGGCGGACGCCGATCGCCTGCTGGCCGAGATCCAGCGCGTGCTGCTGGCCGGTGCCGCCGCGCCGGTCACGGCGGGGCCGGCTCGATGAAGTGCTCCAAGTGCGGCTACCTCAGCTTCGACGCCGCCGACCGCTGCCGCAACTGCGGGTACGCGTTCCCGCCGGCCGGCGAAACCGCGACTCGCATGGACGGCCCGTTGCGTGACTCGGCGGCGGTCGATGGCCCGCTGCCTGAACTGTCGCTGCGCGAGGAGGGTGCCGCCACGGGTGAGGCCGCGCGCGCGCAGCGCGGCGCCGGCCTCGACCTGCCGCTGTTCCACGAGCCGATCCCCGGCCTCGACGACACGCCGCTGATCTCGACACCGGCGCCGCCGCGCGCGCCGCTCGCCGTGCGGCGCGCCACGCCGGATCCGTCGAGGCTGCCGCGCCCGGCCCGTGCCAGAGAGCCGCAGGCGCCAACGCCGCCGGCGATCGCGCCGCCGCCCGTCGCCACTCCGTCCGCCCGTCCGAGACCGCGGAGTTCCCGATCGTCGCCCGATCTGCTGGAAAGCGTGGACAGCGGACCTGAGCCGACGCTGGCGGCCACAGAGCCCGAACCGGAGGCGGTGCCACGCGCAGCAGTCCCCGGCGTGCCCGAGGCGGCGCCGGCGGGCGCGCGGCTGGGCGCGCTCGCCGTGGACCTGCTGCTGCTGGCCGCCATCGACGCGGCCGTCGTGCAGTTCACGCTGTCGATCGTCCGCTACCCGTGGAGCCGCCTGGGAGAACTGCCGCTGATGCCGCTGTTGGCCTTCTGCGCGATGCTCGATGCGGGCTACGTCGTCCTCCTGACAGGCGCGTCGGGCCAGACGCTCGGCAAGATGCTCTCGCGCATCCGCGTGGCGGGCGCCGCATCGTCGCGCGTGACGATGACGCAGGCCGCGCTGCGCACCGCGCTGGCGCCGCTGTCACTCGTCACGCTGGGGCTGGGCTACCTGCCGGCACTCGTCGGCCGCGATCGCCGGGCGCTGCACGATCGCCTCTCCGGCACGCGTGTCCTCCGGATGTGAGATCCATGAAGTCACTCGCGATCGCGATCGCCACCGCCGGTTACTGCGGGTACGTCCCGGTGGCGCCCGGCACCGCCGGCTCGGTGGCCGGCCTCCTCGTGTTCGTGCTCGTCAGGATGGCCGGAGGTGGCTGGATCGAGGCCGCCGCCATCGTGGTGTCGTTCGCCGCGGGCACCTGGGCCGCTGGCGTCGCCGAACACCACTTCGGACGCCCGGATCCCGGACCCGTTGTCGTCGACGAGGTGATGGGGATGCTCGTCACCCTCGCGTTCCTCCCGGTGTCGGTGACGGGCGCGCTCGCCGGGTTTCTCGTCTTCCGTGTGGCCGACATCGTGAAACCCTGGCCCGCGCGCCGGTTCGAGCAGCTGCCGGGCGGCCTCGGCGTGATGGCCGACGACGCGATGGCCGCGGTCTACGCGCATCTGGTGGTGCGCGTGGCGTGCTGGGCGTTTCCCGCGTGGATGGTCGTGGCATGACGGCCCTGCGCCGGCTGCGACGGGCGGAGATCGTCGCCGTCGGCAGCGAGATGCTCACGCCCGGTCGCAGCGACACCAACTCGCTGTACATCACGGCCCGGCTCGATGACCTGGGCATCGAGGTGCGCGCCAAGGCGATCGTCGGCGACGACCTCGACGATCTCTCGGCCATCCTCGGTCGGGCGATCGAGCGCGCGGATCTCGTCGTGATCACCGGCGGGCTCGGGCCCACCGACGACGATCTCACCCGCGACGCCATCGCGCGCGTGCTCGGCCGGACGATGCACGAGGACAAGCGCACCATCGAGGCCATCCGCGAGCGCTTCGCCCGGCGGGGCCTGGCGATGCCGGACCTCAACCGTCGCCAGGCGCTTGTCCTCGACGGCGCGGCGCTGATCGAGAACACCAACGGCACCGCCCCTGGCCAGTGGGTGGAGGCCGGTGACCGCGTGGTCGTGCTGTTGCCCGGTCCGCCGCGCGAGATGTGCCCGATGTTCGATCGGCTCGTCGCCGGCCGTCTCGGTGAACGCGCCGAGGGCGAGCGCCTCGTCCGCCGGACCGTGCGCATTGCCGGGCACAGCGAGTCGCACGCCGAACAGTGGCTGCAGCCGCTCTACGGCCGGTGGCGCGAGTCGCAGCCGCCGGTCACCGCCACGATCCTCGCGGCCGACGGCCTGATCGAACTGCAACTGGTCGCGCACGCGCGGCCTGGCCAGCGCGAGGTCCCGTCGCTGGATTCGGCCGTGGCCGATGTCGTGGCGCGCTTCGGCAACGACGCGTTCGGCACGGGGGGCGAGCGGCTCGAGGAGACGGTGGGTGAGGCGTTGCGCCGGCGCGGGCTGCGCGTCGCGCTCGCCGAGTCGTGCACGGGCGGCCTCGTCACCTCGCGCCTGACCGACGTCCCGGGAAGCTCCGACTACGTGGAGCGCGCGGTGGTCGCCTACAGCAACGCGGCGAAGGTGGATCTGCTGGGGGTGCCCGCGCCGCTGATCGACGAACATGGCGCGGTGAGCGAGCCGGTCGCCCTGGCCATGGCCGATGGCGTGCGGCGGCTGGCCGGGGTCGAGATCGGCGTGGGCGTCACCGGCATCGCCGGGCCGGGCGGCGGGAGCGCCGCGAAGCCCGTCGGCACCGTGGCCATCGCCATCCTCGGCCCTGACGATCGCCGTCACGTCCGCACCGCGGTGTTTCCGGGTGGACGCACCATGGTCAAGGCGCTGGCGGCCAGCGCCGCGATCGACGGCATCCGGCGGGCGATCAACGAGGCGTGAGGCTTGGGGCGTGGGGCTCGGGGCCGCGAGTCCCCCTTCGCTCGGGTTCGAGCGCCCGGTGAACAGCGAAGCGAGTTGCCCCGGCCGCAAGCCTCAAGCCTCAAGCCTCCATGCGTCTCTTTCTCGCCATCGACGTGAACGACGAGGTGCGGCGGCGCGCCACGGACGTCCGGCGCCACGTCGACGGGCGACATCCCGCCGCAGCGCGCGGCCTGCGCTGGGTTCGCGCGGATCAGCTTCACCTGACGGTGCGCTTTCTCGGAGAGGTCTCCGAGGCGCTCGCCGGGCAGATCGTCGCGGCCTGCCACGGCATCCTGGAGGCAGGCACCTTCAGCGTGGAATTCGGATCCGCCTCTTGGCTGCCGCCCGGTGGGACGCCGCGGGTGCTGATGCTGCCCGTGGTGTCGGGCCTCGAGCCGCTCCGGCACCTGAAGGCCCTCGTGGACCGGCGCCTGCCGGCCGGGATCCCGCCCGATGACCCGAGGCCGTTCACGCCGCACCTGACGCTGGCGCGCGTGCGCGAGGCACTCCGGCGCGAGGTCCGGATCCTCGCCCGCGAGATGACCGCAACGCGCTGGGCCGCCGTGGCCTCGCCCGTGAACCACGTCTCGCTGATGCGCAGCGTGCTGTCGCCGCGGGGGCCGGACTACGATGAGCTGGCACGCCTGGTGTTGGGGAGCACGGGATGATCGTGACGTTCGGACTCGCGGCGCTCGCCGGGTACCTGCTGGGGTCGATTCCCTTCGCCTACCTGCTGGCCAGGGCAGCCACCGGAGAGGACCTGCGCCGGGTGGGCAGTGGAAACGTCGGAGCCGCCAACGTGCTGCGCCGGGCGGGATGGGGACCGGGCCTGGCAGCGCTGGCGCTCGATGCGGGCAAGGGGGCCACCGCCGCGTGGGTGGGCGCCAGGCTCGTGGCGGCCAGCGGCGCTCCCGGCGCCGAACACGCCGCCGGGGTCGCCGTGGTGGCCGGCCTGGCAGCCATCATCGGGCACGTCTACCCGATGTGGCTCGGGTTCGAGGGCGGGAAGGGTGTGGCCACGGGCGCGGGCGTGTTCGCCGTGCTCTCCCCGGTGATGCTGCTCGGCGCGGCCGCCGCGTTCCTCGTCATCCTCTGGCGCACGCGCTACGTTTCGCTCGCCTCCATCGCCGGGGCGGTGCTGATCCCCGTGCTCACGATTGTCGACGGCGCGCCATGGCCGGTGTGGATCGGCGCGTGCGCGGCGAGCGCGCTCGTCCTGTTCGAGCACCGCGAGAACCTCGCGCGCCTGCGGGGAGGGCGTGAGGCACGCCTGGGCGACGGGCGCCGGCGGTAAGCGAAGTGGCCGGCGCCGCCGCCCTGTCGCGCCAAAAGTAACTGTTACCCAAGCCCTCTCCGTCGCGCCATAAATCGGGTTACCGAGGTCAGGCGGCCTCGTCGTCGGTAAGTGAGCGTTTCTGGCCGGGGCGGGCGCGCGGTCCAGACCGCCGAAGGCGCCCCGAAGGGGCCGGAGCGGAGCGACGGGGCTGGACGGCGCGCCCGCCCCGGCCCAGACTCGCGTCCGACGACGAGGGCGCGGGCCGGGCCCGGCGGGCCAGCGCGAAGAGCCGTTCGAGCCCCGCGTCAATCCGGGCGCGCAACTCGAACGGGTCGAGTTGGCGCTGTTGCGCGACGAGCGCCGCGACCTTGAGCCGGTTGGCGGTCGGACACGCCTGCACGCGCGCCAAGGGCGTCTGCGGCGCGTCGTACCGCCGCCGCACCTTGCTGCCGACGCGTTCCTTGCGCAGCAACTTCACGGTCGGCAGGAAGAGGTTTTGGAGCAGGCGGTGGTCCGCGTAAACCGCGTTGAGGGCGGCCACAGCCTCGGCGGTATCGTAGCGCTCATACCCCACGAGCTTGCGCACGTGCGTCCAGTTCTTCTGCTCGATATGCGCGTTGTCGTCCTTCTTGTAGGGGCGCCCGCGGGTGAACTGGATCTGCTGGGTCGCGCAGTAGCGCACCAGGTGCGCGTTGATGAACTCCGGACCGTTGTCCGAGTCGATGCCCGCCAGGGCAAAGGGGAGTTGCCGCCGCAAGGCGTCCAATTGGGTGCAGACGCGCACCTGGCCCTTGCCGAGCACCGCGCCGCTCTCCACCCACGTCGTCTGGATGTCGGTGAGATTCAGCGTGTAGGCGAACTCGCCGTCGGCCCGGTCTCCCGAGTGCGTCACCAGGTCGATCTCCGTGAATCCCGGCACCTGCACGTTCCACCGATCGGTCTTGATCGGAATGTGGTGCTTCAGCAACGTGCCCGGTTTCGTCCCGCCATACTGGCGCTTCTTCAGCGTGCGCTTGACCGGCGCCAGGACCCGGTCCATCTGCCGCGCACTCATCGTCGCCAACAACGTCGCGTCCGGCGCGCTCACGCGCTGCCGGTGCTGCAGCCACGGGAGCCACGTCGGGATCAGCGCCCGCAACCGCACCGACCAGGGATACCCGGCCGCTTCCCAGATGGTCCGTAACGCGCGCACCACCCCGGGGCCATACCGGACCGGGCGCCCGCGCCGCGGCCCGCGCGCTCGGGGGGGCGTCGCCCGGTTCAACAACCGTACGGCCGCCTTGCGGTGATACCGCGTCACCTCACACACCTCGTCCAACAGCCTCCCCCGCTTCGTCGTCGGGGCGGCCTGATACCGTTCCCACATCCGCGCCAGATACTCCGTTCGTGCCTGTGGTCCCACTCGGGTCGCTCCCATGGATGACTCCTTTCATGGGTAACCCGACTTCTGGCGCGACGATAGCCCTCCGGGTAACCTTTACCATGGCGCGATACGCCCCCCTGTCGCAGAGGGTCGTCTGTGCTACACTCGGCGGTTCGCGGAGGGACCGGTGGGGTGCCATCGGGTATCGCCGCGGCGCGGGGGCACGACGGAGTTGCGGCGGGCGTCTGGCCCGTGCTATCCTCGTCAGGTTTCGCTGGAGCAGGACACCCTATCTGCTTCAGCCCGCTCGGAAGTGACGCTGGCCGCAAGGCGCGATCCCTTCCTCAGGGCGGGACGGTCGGGCCTGAACGGCTCTGCCGGACCGCCGCGCGATCATTACTCGACATAGGGTAATCCGTTCCCGGGTGCCACGGGGGCCATCGGCGATGGTCACGTCAAGGCCCGGGAAGCTGTCAGCCGCCGGATGGCGGCGCAGCGAGGGACGTAGCGGGGCGAGGATGCCCCCGGGCGCGTGCGCGGGACGCCGGACGGCCTGCGGTCACCGCCCGTCAGCAGGGGTCCCCGGGGCCGGGGCAGCGCGCGCTTCGGCGCGACGCGCGGAGAGACTGACTGTGCCGACGATTAGCCAGCTCGTTCGCAAGGGTCGTGAGCAGATCGCGACGAAGACCAAGAGTCCCGCGCTGCAGGAGAGCCCGCAGAAGCGGGGTGTCTGCGTGCGTGTGTTCACGCAGACGCCGAAGAAGCCGAACTCGGCTCTCCGCAAGGTCGCGCGCGTGCGCCTGACGAACCAGATCGAGGTGAGCACCTACATTCCCGGCGTGGGCCACAACCTGCAGGAGCACTCGCTGGTGCTCATCCGCGGTGGCCGCGTGAAGGACCTGCCGGGCGTGCGGTATCACGTCGTGCGGGGCACGCTGGACGCGGTGGGGGTTCAGGGGCGCAAGCAGGGGCGATCGAAGTACGGCGCCAAGCGGCCCAAGCAGTAGTCAGGAAGTCAAGCCATGCCACGCAGACGAGAGATTGCGAAGCGCGAACTGCTGCCGGATCCGATCTACCAGAGCTCGCTCGTCACGAAGTTCATGAACACGATCATGCTCGACGGCAAGAAGAGCACCGCCGAGCGCGTGCTCTACACGAGCCTCGAGATGATCAAGGAGAAGACGGGCGACGATCCGCTGAAGGTGTTCAAGAAGGCGGTCGAGAACGCCAAGCCGAGCCTCGAGGTGAAGAGCCGGCGCGTGGGCGGATCGAACTACCAGGTGCCGATCGAGGTGAACCCGAACCGGCGGCTGTCTCTGGCGATCCGCTGGCTGGTGAGTTACGCGCGGCAGCGTGGCGATGGCAAGACGATGGAGGAGCGGCTGGCCAACGAGTTGCTCGATGCCTCCAACCTGCGCGGTGGCGCGGTGAAGAAGCGCGAGGACACGCACCGGATGGCCGAGGCCAACAAGGCGTTCGCGCACTACCGCTGGTAGGCGCGGGCGGGTTCCCGGGCGAACCCCGGAAGTCTGCCGCCCGTGGGGCTGCCTGGCGGCGGCTGCGTGGCGCGGCCGAGGGCAGGCAGGCGGTGCTCGCGAGGAGGAGACAGGGGCTGCGAGCGGCGATCGACGGACAGGCTGGCCCGGTGCAGGGCCGCCGGCAGTAGCCCCGAGTCAGGCAATGCCAAGGCAAGTAACTCTCAACCGGACGCGCAACATCGGCATCATGGCGCACATCGATGCCGGGAAGACGACGACGACCGAGCGCATCCTGTTCTACACCGGCATCACCTACAAGATGGGCGAGGTGCACGAAGGCACCGCGGTGATGGACTGGATGGAGCAGGAGCAGGAGCGCGGGATCACGATCACGTCGGCCGCGACGACGTGTTTCTGGCGTGACGTCCGGATCAACATCATCGACACGCCCGGCCACGTCGACTTCACCGCCGAGGTGGAGCGATCGCTGCGCGTGCTCGACGGCGCGATTGCCGTGTTCGACTCGGTAGCCGGCGTGGAGCCGCAGTCCGAGACCGTGTGGCGGCAGGCCGACAAGTACCGGGTGCCACGCATCTGCTTCGTGAACAAGATGGATCGGGTGGGCGCCGACTTCACGCGCACGCTCGGGCAGATCGAGACGAAGCTGCAGGGCAATCCCGTCGCCATCCAGTTGCCGATGGGCGGCGAGGATCGGTTCGCCGGCGTGATCGATCTCGTGCGGATGAAGGCGTTGCGCTACCGCGACGAGACGATTGGTGCCGACTACCAGGTCGAGGACATCCCGGCCGAGTACCTGGCCGAGGCCCAGGCCTATCGCGAGAAACTCATCGAGAAGGTGAGTGAGGCCGACGACAAGCTGCTCGAGAAGTACCTGAGCGGTGAAGAGATCGGCGAGGCGGAGATCAAGGCGGCGTTGCGCCGGCGGACGACCGCATCGGTGCGCCACGAGAAGGCGCCGTTCGTGCCGGTGCTCTGCGGCAGCGTGTTCAAGAACAAGGGCGTGCAGCCGCTGCTCGACGCGGTGGTCGATTACCTGCCCTCGCCCGTGGACATCCCGTCGATCACGGGGCTCGACCCGCGCAAGGCCGAGGAGACGCTGGTGGAGCGGCCGGCGAGCGACGCCGCGCCGTTCGCCGCGCTCGCCTTCAAGATCATGACCGACCCCTTCGTCGGGCAGCTCACGTTCATCCGCGTCTACTCGGGCGTGATGACATCGGGCAGCGCGGTCTACAACGCCACGAAGGGCAAGCACGAGCGCCTCGGCCGCCTCCTGAAGATGCACGCCAGCAAGCGCGAGGAGATCAAGGAAGTCTACGCGGGCGACATCGCCGCCGCGGTGGGGCTGCGCAGCGTCACCACCGGCGACACGATCTGCGACGAGAAGCACCCGGTGGTGCTCGAGGCGATGGACTTCCCTGAGCCGGTGATCGCGCTGGCGATCGAGCCGCGCACCAAGGCCGACCAGGAGAAGCTCGCGCAGGGCCTGGCCAAGCTGATGGCCGAGGATCCGACCTTCCGCGTGAACACGGACGCCGAGACGGGCCAGGTGGTCATCCGGGGCATGGGCGAGCTGCACCTCGAGATCATCGTGGATCGGCTGAAGCGCGAGTTCGGCGTCGAGGCGAGCGTCGGCAAGCCGCAGGTGGCCTACAAGGAGACGCTCACGCGCGCGGCCGAGGGCGAGGGCCGCTACGTCAAGCAGACGGGCGGGCGCGGACAGTACGGCCACGCGAAGATCCGGATCTCGCCGCGGCAGCCGGGCGAAGGCTACCAGTTCGAGAACAAGATCGTCGGCGGCACGATCCCCCGCGAGTTCATCAAGCCCATCGACGAGGGCATCCGCGAGGCGATGACGCGCGGCGTGCTCGCGGGCTATCCCGTGGACGACCTGGCCGTGGAACTCTACGACGGGTCATTCCACGACGTCGACTCATCGGAGATGGCCTTCAAGGTGGCCGGCTCGCTGGCGTTCCAGGACGCGGCCCGGAAGGCCAGCCCGGTGCTGCTCGAGCCGGTGATGCGGGTCGAGGTGGTGGTGCCCGAGGAGTACATGGGCGACATCATGGGCGATCTCAACAGCCGGCGCGGCCGCATCCAGTCGATGGAGGCCCGCGGCGGGACGCAGATCGTCACCGCGCGCGTGCCGCTGTCGGAGATGTTCGGCTACGCCACCGACCTGCGCTCGAGCACGCAGGGGCGGGCCACCTACTCGATGCACTTCGATCGCTACGAACAGGCGCCGCAGCAGGTGAGTGAAGAGGTCGTCGCGAGGATTCAGGGCAAGTAGGGCGGACCCGGTGAGTCTGCCGTGCCGGCGCGTGGGCCGGGACGACGGGACTGGGGCGGAACCGGCGGGACTGCAGTCCCGCCCTGCAGGAGCGGGGAGACGTCATGGCGAAGGAAAAATTCGATCGGTCGAAACCGCACGTGAACGTGGGGACGATTGGGCACATCGACCACGGGAAGACGACGTTGACGGCGGCGTTGACGAAGGTGGCGGCCGACAAGGGCTGG